>JGI12053J15887_10001698_pt1 | contig 10433 bp, 11 predicted proteins | sample MedBloCAOM1_O3_FD_15887 | JGI IMG/M metagenome (IMG submission 15887) | reverse complement strand
CGTGACCAGCAGATAAAGGACGACGAACGCGATCAGCATGAGCGCAGATTATACGGCCGTGAGGAACGCCGCCCACGCGAGCGCCAGCGCGAGCAGCGCGACGGCCAGCCCGATCAGCCGATTGCGGCGGCGCTCAACCGCCAAAAGATCGGCAAGCGTCTGCTCGATGCGCTCCACGCGATCCCCGGCGAGGGCGCGGTGCACCAGCCGCGGCAGCTGCGGCAGCATCGTCGCCCAACGCGGCGCCTCGTTGCGTAGGGCGCGCAATAGGCCCTTCAATCCGATCTGCTCGCGCATCCAGTTCTCGAGGAACGGCTTGGCGGTGGTCCACAGGTCGAGTTCGGGGTCGAGCTGGCGCCCGAGTCCCTCGATGTTGAGGAGAGTCTTCTGCAGCATGATGAGCTGCGGCTGGATCTGGACGTTGAAGCGGCGCGAGGTCTGGAACAGGCGCACGAGCGCCCGTCCGAATGAGATTTCCTTCAGCGGTCGGTCGAAGAACGGTTCGCACACGGCGCGAATCGCGCTCTCGAACTCGTCCATTCGCGTATCGGCCGGCACCCAGCCCGCCTCGAGATGCGCTCGCGCGACGCGGGCGTAATCGCGCCGGAAAAAACCGAGGAAGTTCTGCGCGAGATACTGCTTGTCCACCTCGCTGAGGGTCCCCATGATGCCGAAGTCGAGCGCGACGTAGCGGCCCTCGGGCGTCACCAGGATGTTTCCCGGATGCATGTCCGCATGAAAGAAGCCGTCTCGGAACACTTGAGTGAAAAAGATCTCGACGCCGGTGCGCGCGAGCTTAGGAATGTCCACGCCCTGTTGGCGCAGCTCGTCTACCCGGCTCACCGGGGTGCCGTGCATCCTCTGCATCGTCATGACAGTGCCCGTGCAGAAGTCCCAGTACACCTCCGGCACGGCGAGCAGCGGCGAGTCGGGGAAATTGCGNCGCAGCTGGCTTGCATGCGCGGCTTCACGCACGAGGTCGAGCTCCTCGGCCAAATGGCGCGCGAATTCGGCGACCACTTCGCGCGGCCTCATGCGCTTGCCGTCGGCCCAGAAGCGCTCGACGAGGCCCGCACCGGCGTCCATGAGCGCCAGGTCCTTTGCGATCACCGGCATCATCCCGGGCCGCAGGATCTTGACCGCCGCCTCCGTGCCCCCGGGGAGCACGGCGAGATGCACTTGGGCGACCGACGCGCTCGCGACAGGTTGCAGCTCGAATTTCTCGAAGATTTTCGCGATCGGCTTGCCGAGGGCGCGCTCGACCTCAGCGACCGCGAGTTCGCCGGGAAAAGGGGGCACCCTGTCCTGGAGCTTCGCCAGCTCGTCGGCGAGGTCGGCGGGCAAGAGGTCGCGGCGTGTCGAGAGCACCTGGCCGAACTTGACGAAGATGGGGCCGAGCGCTTCGAGCGCCAAGCGCAGCCGCGCGCCGCGAGGCTCGGAGAGCGAGCGAAAGAAAAGGAGCGCGTTCAGGGCGCGCGCTAGCCGGCTCCCTGAGGCGAGCGCGAACTCGTCCAGCCCGAAGCGCAGGGTTATCCAGAGAATCTTGGCGAGGCGAAACAAGGCAGGGCGAGGCCGCGGGGCGAAGCGGCCAATTTACCAGAATTGGCCATCGCGACCCGAAAAGGGGCCGCGCCCTTCAGCGCTCCTTGCGGGGATCCGACAGTTGCTCGATGCGTTTCTCCAGCCGTGCCACGTCGTCGCGCAGCGTGTCGACGTTGCGGCAAAAGCTCCCCACGTCGGCGGGCCGCGCGAGCAGGGGCTGTTCCTCGGTCCAGTATTCGGCGAGGCTTTCGGCGAGGCGCAATGCGGCGTCGCGCTGCCACGCCGCGACGGCCTTGCCGCCGGAGGCGAGGCGGTGGGCAACGACGTCGCCGAACACCCTGGAGAGATCTTCCTCGAAATCCCAGATGAGGTGGCTGAAAAGATAGTCGACCGTGCCCGCCAGATCCGCCGAGCCTTCGATTTCAACGTGCTTTCGCGCGGTTTCGTCGCGTGCAAGCAGGAGCGGCAGGGTGCCCGGGTTGAGCTTCACGACGAGCGAGCGCGCGGTTTCTGCCTGCGCCCGCTCGAGAAGGCCGTTACCGGTGATCCTCAGGCGCAGGTCTGGAAAAGGCGGGCAGCGAAATTCCACGGCTTGGCCCGCAAAGGCTCTCAGGCGCTCGGCCGCCCACGGCTGCTGCTCCAGAAGATGGTTCAGGGCTGCGAGGGCGCTGCGCTCGATCATGGGGGTATCCGGGTCGGGCCCCGTGGCGAGCGGGGATCAGCTGGGCTGTTGTATCCCGGCGAGCAGCCAGCCTGAGGAACCGTTCAATGGCTTGCGCATGTGCCAGATCTCCTCGAATGCCTCGGTCGGTGCGCTCGCCTCTTCGCGAATCGAACCGGAAAATCGCACGCTCGCCCAATGCAGCTCGCCCTCGGTGACGACCTCCAAGAGCGCCGCGTTGAGGGTGACGACGTCGGTCTGTTGCGCGCCCGAATGCCCGGCGACGTCGTTCTTCAGGGTGTTGAACATGTCCTCCGTGGTGACCTGGCGCAGCCGCGCGAGGTCGCCGCGGTCGTTCGCCTGCTGCAAGCGCAGGAAGTTGCGCCGTGCTTCACTCAAAAAGGCCTCGACGTCGAAGCCCGCCGGAATGTTGGAAACGAACTGGCTGCGATAATTCGGCTGCGCGCCCGCGTCTCCGGGAAGCTGCGAGGGCGGCGGCGCAGCCACGGTTTCATTGCCGAAGCCGGCGTACTGCATCTGCGCTCGCTGCGGGCGCCGCTTCGACAGGAGACGCATCAAGGCGAACACTGCGACACCGGCGAGCAAAGCCAGGAGGAGCGCGCCGATTGCGGCGCCGAAGCCTCCCTGCGCGAACAGCCAGCCCAGGCCAAGGCCCGCGGCGAGTCCGGCGAGAGGCGCAAACCAGCGCCCCGGCCCAGACGATGGCGCCGTCGCCGGTTGCTGCTGTTGCGCAGGCGGAGTGGCCTGTTTCGGGGCCGCCGTGACTTGGCGCTGGGTCCCGAGATTTCGGCCGCCACCGAGCCTTGCGGCCTCGACGTCATCTACGAAGATGCTTGCACCGAAGAACAGCGTGAACAGTGAAATGACAAGTTTTTTCATGGTCTCTCTCCGCGATTCAGAATTTGTAGCCCCGATGCAGGGCCACGACACCCGCGCTCAGGTTGAAATATTCGACATTCTCCAGCCCGGCCCGTTCCAGCATGCCCTTCAGGCTCTCCTGGTCGGGGTGCATGCGTATCGATTCGGCGAGATAACGGTAGGAGGCCTCGTCGCCTGTGACTGTCTTGCCCAGCCAGGGAAGCACCTTGAACGAGTACCAATCGTAGGCCTTTGCGAGCGGCCGCCAGACGCGCGAGAACTCGAGGACGAGCAGTCTCCCCCCGGGCCTCAGCACGCGGCGCATTTCGTCGAGCGCCGCGTCCTTTCGCGTCATGTTGCGCAGACCGAAGGCGACGCTGACACAGTCGAAGTAGTTCGAAGGAAACGGCAGCTCCTCCGCGTCGCACTGCACCGCCGGGACCGGGCGGCCGCGGTCGAGCAGGCGATCGCGCCCCCGTTCCAGCATCGCCCGATTGATGTCGGTGAGCCACACCTCTCCGCTCGCCCCGGCACGTTTCGCGAAATCGCGTGCCAGATCGCCCGATCCGGCAGCCACGTCGAGCACCCTCTCGCCCTCGCGCACGCCGGCGAGCGCCACCGCGAAAGCCTTCCACAGCCGGTGCACGCCGCCCGACATCAAATCGTTCATCAGATCGTACCGGGATGCGACCGAGGAAAAAACGCCGGCGACGCGCGAAGCCTTTTCGGCCTCGTCGACGCGCTGGTATCCGAACTGGGTCTGACTCACGCGAGCATGCTAGCACGCCGTCAAGACGTGTTCTTGCCGGAGGCTCAGGGCTCAGGGCTCGCGGCGCGCCCCGGCTGCCTCGAGCCGCTCGAGATAGGTCCGCCAGAGAGATTGACGATTCGAGCCCAGATCGTAGAGGTAGTCCCAGGAGTAAATGCCGGTGCCGTGCCCGTCGGAAAAATGCGGCTGCACCGCGTAGCTGCCGACCGGCTCAAGGCTCAGGATATCGACATCCTTCTTGCCGGTCTGCAGGACTTCCTGTCCCGGTCCGTGGCCGCGTACTTCGGCCGACGGGGAGTACACGCGCAGGAATTCGTAGGGCAGCTCGAAACAACTGCCATCGGAAAATGAAACCTCGAGCACCCGGGATTTCTGGTGCAGCTTGATTTCGATGGGTATCGGTCTGTCCGCGGCCGCCATAAGGCATTTTAGACGACCGGCCGCGCGAAAAACTCCTGCTTGTGCGTGCTCCGGAGAGACGAGACTTGCGCTTACTCAGGACGTTGAAACGCGGACCCGCTCGTAGTCGAAACCGCGCTCGAGGACACCGGAGAGCGTGACGCGCTTTACGGCGCTGCCGAGCTCGAGTTCGAGCTCACCGGCGCGCCGGTACCAACCCGTGGGCAGCACCAGCGCAGGCGACAGGCCCGGGGCGACCGGCAGCATCAGCGCATCGGACCGCTGCGGGGCGCTCCGGTCGGACGAGCGCACGGCGCAGGCCTTTGCTTCCCCTTTCAGCGCTCGGGCGACTATGGTGAGCGTTTGATCCGGTCCTTCGATGAGCCAGTCGACATGGCAAAGGATGAACTGGCGCGCGCCGCTTGGCCGCAGCGCCACGAGCTGTCGGTGGGCGAGACGCATGCCCTGGGTCCCGCGACGAAGCCTGAACCCGTCGTCCGATTCCCCCAGCGTTTCCCACGTTTCCAGACCCTGCTCGCGCGCATCCCGGTCCGCGCTGGGCTGGAACGTGTGAAATCGTTCGGCTTCCCCGTAGGAATAGCTCGAAGGACCCGCGCTCTTCGCCACGAGGGTGCCTTCGATTGCATGGTGAATCGCGGCAAAGCCGCTCACCAGCTCCATAGGCGACGGGCTCGCGCGGCGCGGAAAGTCGCGCGCCGGTGCGGAATCAAACCAGGCGCGCTGCAGCGTCTTGAGCAGATCCTGAGCGGCGAGCCGCGTGCAATCGGAACCGAGTCCGAGCACGGCAGGCTCGGCGCCCTCTTCGAGGCGCTGGATGCGTGCGCTGACCGAGGCGGCGACGCGGGCGAGATCGAGAAAACGCAAGCTTGCCGAACCGTCAGCCGCCTTCGCCCAGGCGGGCCCCGAAGCTCCAGCGAGATCCACGGCGTAGCCGCCCTGAAGGGGCGCCTCGCGGCTGAGAACCACCTTGTGCGCCCAAGGGCGGACCCATTTGCGCGCCCAGTCCAGTTCCCGGTGAGACAGACGTTGCGGTTGGGTGAGGTGCAGCATCAGCGCTTCCACGTAGGCTGCCATCGGCGAGGATTCGACGCTCAGATCAGCGACGGTCTCGCTCCTGATTGCGCGCGCTTCGGCTGCCGCATAGGCCTGGTGCATCAGCTTCCAGTAGTCCGCTCCGAACTCGCGGCGCGCGAGCACACAGGTCCCGACCACCTCCCCCGCGCAGGCGAGCACGCGCTGGAAAAGTCGAGGGAGCGAGGGCTCGAGCTCGGGATGCTTGCCGTTCAGCGCTGCGCTCAGGAGACGTCCGTAAGCCCGGAGCATCGCCACCCACAAGCCGTTCGCCTGGACGAAAGCTACGCCTTCGCTGTGGTCGAGCGGCAGGGGTTTTCCGGCGAAGCCCTTGGTTTGTTCCGTTTCGGCATGCAAGACGGGATAGCGCAGGCGCTCGAGGATCTGCAGATAGGCCGAATGCCTGGGCGGATGAACCTCGATCTCCTCGAGCAGGGTCAGTAGCGCGCTGCAGGCATGCGGCATGCCGGCAAGCGCCGCGTGCGCAAGCCAGTCCTCACAGCTTGCCAAGTTGGCGAGACGCGGTTCCGAGTCCGGAAGGAAGTCGCGAAGGACCATCGGTCTTTCGGGGTCTATTTCTGCGAATTGCGACCATGCCAATGTACTATGACGCAGTCATGAACGCNGCGCAAACTGCGGCCGGGATGTGAAAAAATTGGCAGGGAACGGCGCGAGAGCGGGCGCCGCAGGGCGCGTCAGAGCGTCTCGAACGTAACGCGCTCGAAATCGGCGCCGCGATCGACGAGCGAAGCGAGTCGCAGCTTTCCGGAGCGCTCCGAGAGTACTTCGATCTCCCGATTCGGCTTGAACCATCCCGTCGGGACGACCAGCGTTTCCGGGGCCTGGAGCGCGGCGAGCGCCGGCAGCAGGAAGGCCGGGGTGTATTGCTCGGCTGCGGCGCCGGCCGTCCTGATCGCGGCTCCCTGGGGAATCCCAGGGAGGATGTAGACGCCGGCGCGCAATTCGAAGTCTACCGAGATCGAGAGCCATTTGACCGCGCAGAGAAGAAAGGCCTTCGCGTCCGCCAGCCGGATACCGAGCAACTGCCCGAGCATCAAACGCGAGCTTGCGGAAGGATCGACTCGCGCAAGGCGCAACCCGGAGGCGCTCTCGTCCCTGATTTGCCAAGTCTCGACCGCGAAATCCGGCGAAGGGGCGGGCTCATCCTCATGGCGCGTCGCGACCCGCCCGAGAGTCGCGATTTGCTCGTGCTGCACCTGGGACATCTTCTGGGGGCCTCCCCGGGCAGAGAACGCGCGGCCGGTGACGAAGTAATGCACCGCCGCCATTCCCGAGCAGATCTGTGCCGCGCCGCTCGAGCTGCGCCGCGGATGCGCGCGCGATTGCTTGTCCTCGCACCACCGGCGATAGAGCATGGTGAGCAGGCTTTCGGCGAGCGGGGCGGTCACGTCCTCACCCAGACCGAGCGCCGCAGGGCTCTCGCCTTTGCGCAGCAGGCCGACGCGCTTGCGCACGCTGCTCCCGAGCTCTTGGATGTCGAGAACGCGGGTCGTGTCGCCTTCCGGCATGCGGCGCGAGGCACCGGCGGCACTCGAGAGATCGACGACGAGCGGAGCGACGCCCTCGCCGGCGGCGGGGGGGGTGCGCCCGATCGAGACCTTGGGCGTCCAGCGCTCGAGCCAGAGCGAAATGAGTTCGAGCTGCCGCGGCGTCAGTTTTCCGGGGTTGGCTAGATCGACCAGCAGCACCTGCGCGTAGGTTTCCGTGCAGGTCGTCTGTCTGCCTTTATGGGTCGGGTGGGCGACTTCGCCTCCGGCCACGCCCCTCTCCTCGACGAACGCGTAGACGCTGTGCAGCAGCTTCCATTCGCGCTCGCCGACGTCCTGGTAGGCTTGATAGGAGGCAAGCATCCTCTGCCCGATGCACCACAAGACGCGCTCGCCGACCAAGGCTGCGTTCGTGGCGGAGGAGCCGCCTGCAAGCGCTTTCAGACAATGCTGATATCCGTACGATAGCGCATCCCAGAGCGCGTACACCCTTTCGAGGATCTCGCGCTCGGGTTTGGCGAGCGGAGCGGGGCGGCTGGAAAATTTCTTGGAATGCTCCTTTTGCACGAAGCTCACGGGCTCCCGCAAGAGCTCCAGAATCTTGAGCCGCTCGGCAGGCGCGATGCCGTAGGCATTCAGCTCGTCGAGCTGTGCGAGGAGACGAACGTGCGATGGGCCGACGTTGATGAGCGGCAGGGACTGCAACCATTTCGCGCAGCCGGAAGCATCCTTGAAATCGGGAGCGGCGTCCGGCTTGATGCTCGGGGGATCGAAGCTCGACATCGGTTCAGTCCAGTCTGCGCCTCAGCGCGGCCGCAAGCGCGCCGCGGTCGGGGGCCGGGCGCCGCGGGGCGTCCGCGCGCGTGGGCTCGGCCCAGATCGGGCGGGGAAAATGGCGATCGCGCTGATGGCGCGGAATCACGTGCCAGTGCAGGTGAGCCGTGACGTTGCCGAGGCTCGCAAGGTTGACTTTGTCCGGATCGAGGAGCGCGCGGAGCACGGCCTCAGTTCCGAAGACCGCATTCATGAGCCGTGCGCGCTCGGCAGGCTCAAGGTCGGTCATCTCCTTCACGTGCCGCTCGAGGACCACCCTGCAAAAGCCGGGATAATCCGGATCGTCGACCAGCACAACGCGGCAGAACCCGTCACGCCAGAGCAAATCCCCGCCGGGGAAATCGCATAGCTCGCAGGGTTTGTCGATCAAATTTTTACTCCCCGTCCGGGGGCGCCGCGTCGGCGAATCGTCTGCGCTCGGCGAAGGATAGCAGAATCAGCGGCGGCTACGGGCTTTCCCGGTTCGACGCCGGCTCGGCCGGGACCGCGTTCTCCGGAAAGATGTCCCGATAGCTCGCGTACGAGCTGCCGAACAGGGTGGGCCACGAGACCAAGGTGAGAATCAGCGCGAGGGAGTGCAATAGCTGCATCCTTCCCTGCACTAGGAGCGCCACGAGTGTGAGCACTGTGAAGAAAACCGCGCCAGCCACCGCAGCATAAACGAAGAACGCCCGCCAGTTCTGCAACACGGCGAAGAAGCTGTAGAAGAGCGATTGAGCGGCGCCGCTCCCGTTCCACGCAACGAGCACGGGCGCAAACCAGAAAGCCATCAGCGCCGGGGTCGCGGCCAAGGTCGCGACCAGCATCGCATTCAAGACGCTGCCGTCCTGCATGGCCTCTGCGGAGGGCTGCTGACCGGACAGCATCAAGCTCATCAACGCGCCCGAGTCAGCAAGGGAGGCGACGCCGAGCACTACGACGATCGCGACGAGGGACAGGGCGCCCAGAGCGATCAACGTGCTTAGTCCGCTTCTGAAACCTGCGAAAAGCAGCCCCGGACGCAGCAGGCCTCCGCGCTCGATCACCGCACACATGACCATGAAGCTAACGAAAAACGCCGGCAGCAACACTGTGGAAGCGGCAGGTCCCACGTAACGAATCTGGCCGAGGAGCGTAGCGGCGATCCAGTAAGTGAACACCAGAAACAGCCACATCGGCGGGCTCTTGCGGAAAAGGGCGAAACCCCTCACGAGCCACAACCAACCGTTTTTTGCCGGAACGACGCGCATCGCTAGACTTGAAATCCGCTCGTACTCATCTGCGCCAGTGTGGTGCAGCCGCCGCTTTCAAACAAGAGGGAAGGGACGGGTGCGGCGCGCCTCGAGCACCCGGCGAAAATGCTCCGGGTCATGCGCGTGGGTAAGCTCACCCGCGCGGGGCAGGTAGAAATCGTATAAACGCGAAAGCCAGAACCGCAGGGCTGCGGCGCGCAGCATCACCGGCCAGGCTTCCAGTTCGATCCGGGTGAATTCGCGGGCCCGGCGGTACGCCCCAACAAGCGCCGTCGCACGCCTGGAGTCGATTTCGCCTCCCGGGTCCACGCACCAGTCGTTGACTGTTACCGCGAGATCGAACACCAGCGCGTCGATCCCGGCGAAATAAAAATCGATCACTCCGCCGATATGATCGCCCTCGAACAGCACGTTGTCGCGGAACAGATCGGCGTGGACGGGGCCGCGCGGCAAATCGAGCGTGCGGTGGCGCGCCTGGAATTCGAGCTCGGAGGCTAGCAGCCCGCGGCGCCCTTCGTCGAGGAACGGAGTCACTTCGCGCGCAGCCTCGCGCCACCACTTCGGCCCGCGTGGATTCTCGAGCTTCCCGCTGTAGCCTGTTCCGGCAAGGTGCATGTCTGCGAGGGTGGCACCGACCTGCTCGCAGTGGCGCGGCTGCGGCGAGCTCACTGGGGTGCCGGGGAGGCAGGTGACGAAACAGGCGGGCTTGGCGTTCAAGGTTCCGAGGTACTTGTCGCTGCGGTCGGCGATCGGCGCGGGACACGGTATGCCGTGACGCGCAAGGTGCGCCATGAGGTTCAGGTAGAAGGGCAGCTCGCCTGCGCTGAGCCGCTCGAAGAGCGTGAGCACGAAGCGGCCGTGCGAAGTGGTGACGAAGTAGTTCGTGTTTTCGATCCCCGCGGCGATGCCTTGCAGATCGACCAGCGTGCCGATGGCGTAGCGTTTCAGCCAGGCCGAAAGTTCNTCGGCGGTGANGCGCGTGAAGACAGACATGATGCNCAGGCGGTCGCCGCCGTCGGCGCCAGCGTCAGAACCGGCGGATCACCCAAAGGGGCACCCGCACGCCGCGATCGAGGCTTTCGTTTCTCAAACCCGGGCCGTCGCCCAGGTCCTCGATCAGGTAGTACTCCTGGCCCAAAGGCGTAGTCACGCGCACCACGCGCCGGCCGTCGATGAGCTGCTCCTCGACTTGGTCGCCCCCGCCGGGCTGGATGCGCACCGTCGGGTCGCCCGGCTGCTCCGAAGCAACGCCGGGCGGCGGCGGCGGAATCTCGGGAAGCGGCTCGAGCTTGGGCGGCTGCTGTGACCAGGCCGGCAGTACGACGGCAAGCAGGACCGCAGCGAGAAATCGACGCGACATTTATTGAAATCCTTTACACGGCCAGTCTAGCAGAAGGTGGCCCTGATGAATTCTGACATAATGCAGAGGCACTAGGCTTCGCCTGCCGCCGAATCTTGTCGCTCATAAGCTCCCTTGGAAAAAACGCTGCTGCTGGTTGACGGGTCGTCGTACCTGT
>JGI12053J15887_10001697_pt1 | contig 10435 bp, 12 predicted proteins | sample MedBloCAOM1_O3_FD_15887 | JGI IMG/M metagenome (IMG submission 15887) | reverse complement strand
CCACAGGCGGTGGCGGCGCTGGACCGGCTGGCGCGAACCTGCGGCATCCGCGTCGCCGAATTCAATTCGATCGACCTCAACATACCCCAGGATTCGCCGTGCTTCGCCGGCTCCGATCCCCTGCCCCTGCTCGAGCAGGCCGATCTCGGCCTGCTGCTGGATTCCGATGTGCCGTTCGTGCCGCAATATGCCAGGCGCGCCGGCGCGATGAAATGGATCCAGATCGATATCGACCCGCTGAAATCGGACTTTCCGATGTGGGGATTTCCGACCGACATGCGGATCCAGGGCGACTGTGCTGGTATCCTGCAGCAGGTGCTCGATGTGGTCGAGGCGCGCGCCGATGACGCGTATCGACGCCGCGTGAGCGAACGCATCGCAAGCTGGAGCGGCGTGCGCGAGGCGTCTGCAAAGCGCCGTGCCGCGGCCAGCGCCAACAAGGGCGTGGCGGGCGCGCTCAACCCCGCCTTCGTGTTCGCGACGCTGAGCGCAAAGCTGTCGCAGGACGACGTCGTCCTCAATGAGGCGATCCGCAACGGACCCGTGCTGCAGGAGCACGTCACGCGCACCAAGGCACGCAGCTATGTCGGGCTCGCCGGCGGCGGGCTTGGATTCAGCGGCGGCATGGCGCTCGGCCTAAAACTGGCGCAGCCGGATCGCCGTATCGTGCAGGTGATCGGCGACGGCGGATTTCATTTCTCCTCGCCCGACAGCGTCTATGCGGTGGCGCAGCAATATCAGATCCCGATCCTGACGGTGGTGCTGGACAATGGCGGCTGGCAGGCGGTGAAATCGGCGGTGCAGCGCGTGTACCCGAAGGGCATTGCCGCCGAAACCGACCAGTTTCAGTCGCGGCTGACGTCCGGCCGGCAGGGCGAGCAACGTGATTTCTCCGCGGTCGGACGCGCATTCGGCGCCCATGGCGAATCCGTCAGCGAGCCGGACGAACTCGCCGAAGCCGTCGACCGCTGCCTCGCCGCACTTGATGACGGCAAGGCCGCCGTGCTGCATGTTCACGTCACGCCGCTCTAGAACGCGCACGGCCGCACCAAAGGGGGATTCCATGAAGGGTTCGAACCGATACGCCTCGACGGTCGGTTTTCTTGGATTCCTGGCGCTTGCCGCCAATGCAATCCCTCCGGCCCTCGCCCAGGAAGACCCCGCAAGATATCCCAGCAAACCCATCCACATCATCGTCGGCTTCGCCGCCGGCGGCGGTAACGACATCATCGCGCGCGTCTTCGGGCAGAAACTATCCGAAAACCTTGGTCAGCCCGTGATCGTCGAGAACAAGCCCGGCGGCGGCGCCATCGTTGCGACCGAGTATGTCGCAAAATCTCCGCCGGACGGTTACACGCTGCTGATGAGCGCCAGCGGCATATCGATCAACCCAGCGGTCTACGCCAAGCTGCCCTATGACGCCGTCAATGACTTCGTCGCGGTCTCCGAGCTCGGTTCGTTTCCGCTGATCATGATCGTCAGCGCATCGTCGCCGATCAAATCGGTGGCCGAGCTGGTGGCCTACGCCAAGGCCAATCCGGACAAGATGAATTATGCAAGTTCTTCCGCCTCGTTCCAGTTAGTGACCGAGNTGTTCAAGCAGAAGACCGGCGCGCCNATGCAGGTCATTCCNTACAAGAGCGCCAACGAGTCCGTACTGGCNGTCATTTCAGGCCAGGTGACCACGACCATCGCGGATGCCGGTCCNGTCACCGGCCAGGTCAAGAGCGGGACCGCACGCGCATTGGCGGTCGCNGCGCCCAAGCGGATGGAAGACCTTCCCGATGTGCCGACGTTGAAAGAAGCCGGCGTCGATGTCGATGCGGTATTGTGGAGCGGCATTTTTGTGCCGAAGGCAACACCGCCGGAGATTGTTCGGAAGATCGAAGGCGAACTGATGCGGATCGCCAGGCTTCCCGACGTGGTTGCACGTCTCAAACCGCTCGGCATCGACACCATCGGCAATTCGTCGGAAGAGTTTACCAAGATCCTGGCGGATGACATCGCGCGCTGGGGTGAGGTCGCAAGGGCCGCCGATATCAAGATCGCGCAATAGCGCCTTATGCTTGAACCGGTCTATTCGCCAAGCAGCGCGGAAATGTCCGGCGGCGCCCCTTCGAAAGCGAACGGGTTGAGAAACTGACGCCGCCAGAACAGCCGCCGATCAATCGTACTCAGCGCGGCCTCGTCGCAGACTTGCTTCCACAGATTGCGGATCACGGTGACCTGACGCGCCACGATCGCGGCAGCCGCATCGGCCGGCAGCAGGAACGCCGGCGCAGCCTCAAGGCACACGGAAATCTTGCTAAACCGATTGTCGCCAATCACCAGCATGGCCTGCGTCGCTTCGTTGCCGGTCCGCTGCTGCGGGCAGATATCATAGGCGGGCGTCAGGCGCAGGTTGCGCCCATCCCAAAACGCGGCGTGATTGCGCGCGTGATCGTCGGTGTTGCCGCAAAGCACATTGAAGACGAGCCGCCCGAACAACTCATGCAATGAGTCCGTGGGCGCGTCAAAGCGATGGCGCACGATGGCGGCGAGATCTTCGTAGCTGGCGTAGCGGGCCATCAACTCGTCAAGGCCGAACAGCGTGAGCGCCGAAACCATGGCCATACGGCGCCAGCCGGCGCCGGTTTTTGTGCGATCGAAGCGTTCGATCAGCAAGACATCCTTGTCGAGCGCACGCACCAATCGGACCGGGGCAGCCGTAATTCCCACCAACGCCGCGAGCCGCATCGCGATGAATTCTGCCTTGACCACGCTGTAGACATCGTTGCGTGACGAGAATTTCGCGATGTATTTTCGCTCGTCCGTGGCGATCAAGGCCTTGGGCCGGGCGCCGCCAAGCGAACTTCCGTGAAGCAGCGCCTGATCGAGGTCGGGGTCAAGCGGCGCGCCCTGTTCAACCTTGTCGACAGCTTGCAGCAAATCATCAAGCGATGCCGCGGCCGAGAGACGCGGCACATAGCCGGTGGGCGAAAGCTGAAAGTCGAGAGCACCGCTGCGGTCCGAACCGGATTCCAGCAGATAGGTCAATTCGTCGAGCTCGGCGGTATCGACCTGCCGGCCGCGGCGGCCGAGTTTGTGATTGATGATGACACGCCGCCCCCAGGCATCAGGTGCCGCATCGCGGATGCAGTTCGGCATCGACAGGCCCGCCAACAGCGGCAGGGCGCCCGCCTTGAGCGGCAGCTCCGGTTCGTAAATCGGGATGGCATTTGCGCGGGCGAGATAGCTGCGTCCGTAGTTGAAGACGAGTCGATCGCCGGCGCGGGTCAGGACGCCCGCGACCACCGGCATGGTTTCTTCCGGCAGCCATATCCAGACATAGGCTTCCTGGTAGCGCGAGTCAGAAGTCATCGTTGACCGGTTTGGTCGATGTGCGGATGGCTTGCGGCAGGAGCGCCAGCGTCGCGGTGTTGGCGGCAATTCCCGTTGCCAGGGTGGATTGATCGGCGTCGAACAGGCGCACGCCAACGATCGCAGCGACCTCGAATACTGCGCCAATGGCGCACCCGGGATCGCCCTTCTCGATGCGATGGACAAGTCCGCGCGAGACGCGGGCGCGCTCCGCGAGCTGCCCGTGAGTCAATTTGCGGCCAATTCGCGCCAGCCGGATCAGCTGTCCCAACAACACCGCGGCATCGCGACTGTATCGTGAATATGGACGGGTTAGTTTGGCCATCGCTTGACCCTTTGACCCATTAATAGAACCCAAAATCTCTTTATGCTCTGTTTATGGAACATTCCTCCAAAATTGGTGGGAAGTCAAGCCACGCTCTATAAATGGAACCTAAAGCATGATCATGTTCTATTTATAGAACAAAGTTCGCCGAAAAAACCCGCTCGGGGGAGTCCCCGGTCATGGGTCATTGGTCGAACGAAATGGTACGGATTCCGGTGGCCACATCGCGCGCAGGGCCGAGGTCGCCAGGGCCGGGCCCTATGATCGCGCAACAGCGCTCGGCCGCGGTTCGGGCCGCATCCACGCGAGGATCAGAGTCACGATCGCCGCGATGGCGATATTGAGGATCAGCGCGCCGAGCCCGACATAGAAGACGTAACTGGCGCCGCCGAGGTCGATGGTCGCGAGCGGCTTCAGCCCGTTGCTCCACGCCGTCCACGAGCCCCAGCCAATGCCCACGGCCCAGCCGAGCAGCAGGCCCTCGGCGCGGAACCAGCGTGTGAACAATCCGAACACCAGCGCCGGAAAGGTCTGCAGGATCCACAAGCCGCCGAGCAATTGCAGATCGAGGGCGTATTGCGTCGGCAGGAACAGGATGAAAGACAATGCGCCGACCTTGACCACCAGCGACGCGATCTTGGCGACCGCGGCCTCGCCGGCATGGCTGATGCCGGGATCGACATAGGATTTCCAGACGTTGCGGGTGAACAGATTGGCGGCGCCGATGCTCATCACCGCCGCCGGCACCAGCGCGCCGATCGCGATCGCCGCGAAGGCAAAACCGGCGAACCAGGACGGAAACAGCACCTTGAACAGCATCGGCACCACGTCGTTGGGCGTGGCTACCTTGATATTGGCGGCATAGGCCATGTAGCCGAGCAGCGCGATCAACCCGAGCAGCAGCGTATAGGCCGGCAGCAGGATCGCGTTCTTGCGGATGGTGTCGGCGGATTTCGAGGCGAAAATGCCGGTCAAGGTGTGCGGGTACATGAACGCGGCCAGCGCCGAACCCAGCGCCAGCGTGGCGTAAGGCAGCATCTGCGACGGCTTCAAGGTCAGCCCGGTCTCCCCGCCTTTCGGCGCGAACGCATCGCTCGCCGCTGAAAACACCGCGCCGTAACCGCCGAGCTTCGCGGGCACTACGACGACCGCGACCAGCACCACGATATAGATCATGATGTCCTTGACGAAGGCGATCAGCGCCGGCGCGCGCAGCCCGGAACTGTAGGTGTACAGCGCCAGAATGATGAAGGCGGCGACGATCGGCAATTCGCCTGTCAGCCCCATCGCCTTGATCACCACGCCCATCCCGATCAGTTGCAACGCGATATAGGGCATTGTCGCGACCATGCCGGTGATCGCGACCGCCAATTCGAGGCCGCGCGAACCATAGGTGCCATGGACCACGTCGGCTGCGGTGACATGGCCATTGGCATGCGCCACCTTCCACAGCACCGGCATGACTGCGAACACGAAGGGATAGACGATGATGGTGTAGGGCAGCGCGAAGAAGCCGTAGGCGCCGACGGCATAGACCAGCGCCGGCACCGCGATCACGGTATAGGCGGTATAGAAATCGCCGCCGACCAGAAACCAGGTGACCCAGGTGCCGAACTGCCGTCCGCCCAACCCCCATTCGTCAAGATGCTCGCTGACCGGGCCGGATTTCCAGCGCGCGGCGAAGAATCCCATCACGGTAACGAGGATGAAGAAGAACAGGAAAACCGAGAGCGCTATCCATTCGATCTGACCGGCCATGACGATGCCCGCCTCAAGGAGCTTCGTCAGGGGTGCGGCGGCGATAGACCAGCCAGATCAGCACCGAACTGATCGGGACCCAGGCCAGCTGGTACCAGTAGAAAAACGGAAAGCCGAACAGCGCCGGTTCCTGGAAATTATAGAACGGCACCCACAGCAAGCCGATGAAGGGCAGCAGCAACAGGATCCACATCGGCGGACTCCAGCTCCCAGCCGGCGTCCTGGGCCCGGCTTTCCGTTACCAAAACGATTTAGGAGCCGAATTGTTGCGCGGTCCAGCGGATTTGCCGTTGCTGCAATGCGATGTCCAATAAAGTGATCAGCCCCTCGATCGTCCAGCGTCACGGTCAGAACGCGGGCGCCTGACCGTTCCTGCCGTAAGTGATGCGCGGCGCTTGCACCGTCCCGTCCGGCTGTTTTTTCGCGGCAGCCACGAAGATTTTGGTACCCGGCTGCACCTCGTCCTTCCTGCCGATTTCGTAGGTCACAATGATGGTCTCGGGCGTCACCAGCAGTTTCTTCTCGCCGTCCTTGTATTTCACCGACAGCACCTGACCATCGACGCTGTTAACGGCCTGCTCGACATTGGCATTGGTCATCTTGCTCTTGGGCAGGAGGTCCCAATCGTAATGGCCCTCGCCGGTGCCGCGCATCGATTCCGGGAAGATGTGGACCTCGATGGCTTTCTGGCTGCCATCGGGCTGCATCATTCCGGCCGAGCCGACGAACATGCCCTGCTTGATATCGGCCATTTTTGCCGGAACGATTACGACAAACAGCGGATTGTCGGTGACCGTCAGCTTCAGCTCCGCGCCATCGCGGTTCTTGACCACGTAAACCGGACCTTCGATGCGTTCGATGGTGCCGCGGATGCGGACGGTTTCCTGCGCCGACGCCGGCAAGATGATGCAGATCAAAGCGAAGCTGGCCGCGAACATGCGCTGTATCGTGCCGGACATTGCCATCCCCTGGGTTCGCCAACGCGTTGAGAGACGCTATCTGCAACACCAGCAATATCCGGATATTCCGGATCAGAAGACGGCCGCGAACCTTAAATCGTTGACGCACCGCAACCGGCGGGCCCCTATTCGATCGTGATCCCGGCGTCCTCGATCACTTTGCGCCAGCGCTCCTCCTCGCCGCGAAAATATCGATCGAGCTCTTCCGGCGGGCCCCCGACCATGACGAGGCCTTCGTTCAAGCCCAACCGCCTGAAGGCGTCAGACTGCAGCGCTTTCGCTGCGGACTTGTTCAGGCGATCGATGATATCGGGCGGGGTCTTGGCCGGCGCATAAAGGCCGTACCAGGCTTCCGCCGCATAGCCGGGGACGCCGGCTTCCGAGACGGTCGGCAGCTGGGAAAATGCCGCCGAGCGCTCCGCCGAGGTCACGGCGATCGCGCGCAACTGACCGGCCTCGACCAGCGAAGCGGCGCTTGCGACCGTCGTGAACATCACCTGAATCTGCCCACCGATCAGGTCGGTGATGGCCGGAGCGGCGCCTTTGTAAGGCACGGTGGTCAGATTGACCTTGGCCATGTGCTTGAACAGTTCGCCCGCGAGATGCGCTGACGTGCCGGTGCCGTAGGTGCCATAGGACAATTTGTCGGGCTCGGCCTTTGCCGCGGCGATCAGTTCTGCAATCGACTTGATCGACGAAGCTGGATTGACCACAACGATGTTGAACGAGCGTGCAATCAGCGATACCGGCGCAAAAGCCCCGTGCGCGTCATACGGCAGCTTGGCATTCAGGCTTGGATTGACCGCGTTGGCGAACGTTCCCATCAGCAGCGTGTAGCCGTCGGGCACGCTGGCCGCGACGGCCTGGGTTCCGATGATGGTGCCCGCCCCCGGTCTGTTCTCGATGATAACGGCCGCGCCGAGATCCTTCGCCATCTCCTGCGCCAGCGTGCGCGCGACCACATCGGTGCCACCGCCCGGGGCAAACGGCACCACGATCTTGACGATCCGGTCCGGATAGCCGGCCACCACATCGCTTGCCGAAACGACAGCCAGCAAAAATGCTGCAAGAGCGAACAGCAATGACCGATTCAAGTTTGGCCGAGATGACATCTTGCGCCCGCCTTGCGAGAGAAGTGACTTCTTACAGTGCACCCGGGTTCGTGTCCCGGCGCTATGCGTAACGCGAGGAACCGATATGACGCAACACGCGCGCGAAGGCGATGGACGCCGGGAGACACGTTGGTCTAGCGTCCGCTCCAACGACAAAACAAAATACTCCGGGAGAATATCATGCGGCATTGGCTGATCGGACTGTTGCTGTTGACCGCCCCATCGGCCTTCGCGCAGCAGGCAGTGCCCAGTGTCCCCTTCGACTCGGCGCCCAATCCGCTCAAGCTGCCGCCCAACATGTATCTCGGCGAAGTCTCGGGCGTCTCGGTCAATTCCAAGGGCCACATTTTCGTATTATCGCGCGGCAACACCACCGGCCCCGCTTACGCCGCGGCGGCGACGCAGCTGCTGGAATTCGACGCGCAAGGCAAATTTTTCCGGGAAATCGGCAAGAACCTCTACGCTTGGTCGTTTGGCCATACGGTGAAGATCGATCCCGCCGACAATATCTGGGTGACCGACAAGGGCTCCGACATGGTGATCAAGTTCGATCCCGAGGGCCGCGTCCTGATGGTGTTCGGCCGCAAGCAGGAAGCTTCGGACGAAGACACCGGGCCGGTCAAACACCCGAAGCCGCCGCTGCCATCGGAGGACGGCCGGTTCCGTCAGGTCACCGACGTGGCGTGGGACAAGGCCGGCAACACTTTTATCAGCGACGGCTACATCAATTCGCGCGTCGCCAAGGTGGACAAGGACGGCAACTGGCTGAAGTCATGGGGCGACCGCGGCAAGGAGCCCGGCCAGTTCAACACCCCGCACTCGATCGCCACCGACGCCAGGGGCAATGTCTATGTCGCCGATCGCGGCAACCACCGGATCCAGGTGTTCGACGGCGAAGGCAAATTCCTGCGCCAGTTCACCATCGACGTACCGGTGCCGCCGGATGCCAAGCCCGCGATCGGAAAAATTCCCGACGAGGCGATGATGGCGGGCGGCACCTTTTTCCCGGGCTCGCCATGGTCGCTGTGCATCACGCCGCCGCCCAATCAGGTGCTCTACAGCTCGGACGCATGGCCTGGCCGCATCTACAAGCTCAGCCTGGAAGGCAAGGTGATTGGCGTGCTCGGCCAGTCCGGCAAGCAACTAAAGCAGTTCGGCTGGATCCACGCGATGGCGTGTCCGTCGGAGAACGTGATCTTTGTCGCGGAGTTGTTGAACTGGCGCGTGCAGAAGCTGACTTTGATGCCGTGATGCACTCTGCTTCACCTCCCCCTTCGGGAGAGGTCGGATTTCTCGCACAGCGAGAAATCCGGGTGAGGGGTTAAGGATTATCGATAGACCGTCCCCCTCACCCCAACCCTCTAAGAGCGAACTTCGCCCGTCTCGACCCCATGGGAGAGGGAGCACACTGCCGTTGTTGCTACATATTCGCGACGCCGATTGCGATTCTCCGGTATTGTGGCGCAAACGCAACCATCACAGGGCTGATGATGCATGGGAGTCCCGGCGAGCTTCTATGTGAACCCTGGTAAATTATAGAAACATGTCTATCGATCGGAAGGACCCGCCCTAACCGGCGGGTTTTTCTTTGCGGTAAAGCCCCAATCCCGGTGCGTTGCTGCCACACCCCGTTCGCTTAGTCCTTGTGATGGGCCATTCTGGACCCAAGGAGAACCACCATGACCGCTCCCGCCAAAGACGACTGCAAAGACTGCTACGGAACGGGCAACGAGATCCAAGCGCAGCCCGCTGTTTTTGGACAGCCGANAAAGCAAATGCCGACCTGTCCAACCTGCAAGGGCGCCGGCAAGAAGCCTAGCTAGGCTCAGGCAAAAGAAACGGCCTCAGCACGGGGGCGCGCTGAGGCCGTCNTTACTCTTACTGTTACTGTGCCAGGCGGGCAGCCCGGCATGGTTCCGATTGTGANCTAAAAATTCTGCTTTAGGGCGGCTATTTCGGGGTACCCAGAGCGAGGGGCAGAGCCTCAGACGGCAATGTGTTAATCTGACAAAATGGAATATCTCGGCAAGAGTTACACCATCGTCCAGGGCGTGGAGCCAGACACTTGGAAGTGGACGGTCCGTCTGGACGAAGGCGTTAGCAAATCAGGAACAGACAAAACGCGCGCCGCGGCGACAACGTCGGTCATGCTGCTGATCGATAGGGCGCTGGCTCCCAAAAAGGGGAGATGATTTCCACCGGCCGACAGAGCCAGTGCGTTCCCGCTTTGAGCTGGAGTGAGCAAAATTGCTCAATCGTATTCCAGCTTCGTTCTAGGGTGCCGCGAACCCGAGTCGCACGCATGTCCGAACGCTCAATCTACCTACGCGACCAGGCCACCAAATGTCGGGGCCACGCCGACAGCATGACCGACCTCGAAACGCAGGCCGCGCTCCGCAGGCTAGCCGCCGAATATGTCGCGCAAGCTGAGGCAATCGAAGAGTCCGAGAAGTAAGGCCGCCTCAGTTGGCGTCCGTAATCTTTCCCTTGCCGTCGCAGGCGCTGCATTTAACGGGGTAGATCTTGCGGCCCGGCTGTACCGGCTGCTCCACCACGGGGAAGCCCGTTCCATTGCAAGCAACGCACATATGCTCTTTGGTTTTTGGCATCATGTTGAACCTTTCAGGCAGGCTCAGTTGGCGGCCTCTTTCAACCGCCAATGGGCAGACGCCCCCGCGCTGACCACCATAGCCCCATCACGCTTCCGCAGCGAGGCCAAAACAGCCGCCTGCAAATCCTTGAACTGCTTCCGCGTAGCCTGAGGGGCCTTGTCGGCCACCAGCGCGTCGGCAATCTCCCGCGCCGTCATCGGAGGGCCAGCCCACCGCATCACGTCCACCGCGCTCCGGAACAGCGTCCCGCGCTTGAACCATGGGTTGCTCTTGTTGCGGCGCTTCGCGGCGATGCTGGCGACGTTGAAG
>JGI12053J15887_10001696_pt1 | contig 10435 bp, 10 predicted proteins | sample MedBloCAOM1_O3_FD_15887 | JGI IMG/M metagenome (IMG submission 15887) | reverse complement strand
GGTCGAGAAGGGGCTCGCCTGAGTTCCAGCCCGTGAGCCGGACGATGCCGGCGGCAAGGTTCTCCTTCAGCGGGGCCTCGCCCGCGTCCCTGCGGTAGCCGCGCTTGTTGAGCGGTTCGCCGGAGGTGTCCAGGTAAAGGGTGACTTCCGCCTTGTCGAGGAAAGCCTGGATGCGCACCTCGGGGGAGCGCGTGTCCACGTCGGGCCGCCGCCCGCGGTCCGCGCGAAACCGGTCGCACACAGCGTCCTTGATTCGCAAAGTCGCGAATTCGAGGCTCTTCAGCGGAGAGCGTATCGCGTTGACGTCGACGCGGATGCTTTGCGTCTCGCTGAACCATTCGGACCACTTCACCGCGAGTGCCGCTTCGTATACGTCTTCCTCTCCGCGGTACGGCGAGCGGGCAAGCCGCATCAGGACGCGCGTGGCGAGCCGGGACTCGAGATTGGCGCGGTAACAGGCCCGCATGTCGCCCTCGAATGCGACCCCGCCCGAAACGGGCTCGGGTTTCTTCGCCCCGAGCGGGCCGAGCTCTTCGGCGAGAAGCGATTCGAGGCCCCTCGGACAGGAGGCGAAGAAGGCTTGCAGGCTCACGGCGGATTCAGCATGATGGGCTCGAGAGGCTTCACCGAAGGGACCGGAGCCTAGCACAGCCTCGACATGGCCAACATCGCAGGTCTCCTCAACGCGCAGCTCGCAACGCCCGAGCGAATTCTCTACCGCCAGTTCCTCGAGGGCGGCTGGCGGGACGTCTCCGCGCACGAAATCGCCGCCTACGCGGCGCGCTGGCAGGCGTTTCTGCGCGCCGAGGGCCTCGCGCCAGGCGACCGCGTCGCGTTGTGCCTGAAAAACGGCATCCACTGGGTCGCTGCCGACCAGGGTGCGCTCGGGCTCGGTATCGTCGTCGTTCCGCTCTACGCGGACGACAACCCGGAAAACGTCGCCTGGTGCCTGGAGAACAGCGGCGCGCGCCTGCTCGTGGCGGAGAGCAGCCGCATGGCCGACGCGCTGCAGGGCGTGACCGCATCGCTGCCGCGCGTGCTGTGCCTCGCCACCGATCCGGGGAGCGGCCATGACGCGGTCGAGGCGGTGCTCCCCAGGCTGGCGCCGGCGTTCGAAGCCGTGCCGCTCGCAGACGGCGCCCTTGCCACGATTTGCTATACCTCGGGAACGGCAGGCAGGCCGAAGGGGGTGATGCTCACGCACGGCAACATCCTCGCGAACGTCTCCGCTTGCGAGCGCCTGCGCCTCGCGCGGAGCGACGATGTATTTCTCTCCCTGCTTCCGCTTTCGCACATGTTCGAGCGCACCGGCGGCTACTACCTGCCGCTTGCGATCGGCGCGAAGGTCACTTACACCCGCTCGATCTCGCAGCTCGCGGAGGACCTCGCGAGCGAGCGCCCCACGATAATGTTTGCGGTGCCNCGGGTTTTCGAAAAATTCGCCGCGCGAGTCAACGAGGCGCTCGCCAAGTCACCGCTGAAAAAGCGGCTCCTCGACCTCGTGGTGGCGGCCGGAGGGCGCAGCGAGCGCGGCCAAGCGGGCATCGCGGATCGGATCGTTCTCGCGCTCCTGCGCGAGCGCGTCGCCCGCCCGGTGCTCGCGCGGCTCGGGGGCCGGATGAGGCTCGCGGTGCTCGGCGGCGCCCCGCTTGATCCGTCGATCGCATGGATATTCCTGGGCCTGGGGTTACCGGTCCTCCAGGGATACGGAATGACCGAGGCCTCCCCGGTGATCTCGGTGAACCGCCCGGAGGGCAACGTTCCCGAGTCGGTCGGCATGCCTCTCGACAACGTCGAAGTGCGAATCGCTGCGGACGGCGAGCTGCTGGCAAGGGGCCCGAGCATCATGAAGGGCTATTGGAACAATCCCGAGGCGAGCGCGAAATCGCTCGATCGCGCGGGGTGGCTCCATACCGGCGATCTTGCGGAAATCCGGAACGGAAGGATCTTCATACGCGGGCGCCTGAAAGACGTGCTCGTCCTTTCGAACGGAGAAAAGCTTCCGCCCCAGGACGTGGAGCTCGCCATCCTCGGGGATGGAGTATTCGAACAAGGCATCCTGATCGGCGAAGGCCGGCCGTTCCTGACGCTCGTGGCGGTGACCAAGGAGACTGACGAAAAGAATCTCGTCCAGCGCGCCAACGAGCGCCTGAAGGGATTCCCGCGTTACATCCGGGTGCGGCGCGTGGTGACGACTCGCGAACCCTGGACGGTCGAGAACGGGCTGCTCACGCCGACTCTGAAAGTCAAACGCGAGAAGGTGCAGAAGAAATTCGCCCCCGAGATCGAGCGCGCCTACTCCGCCGGCGCGCCGGATTGACGCCCGCAATCCCGTCAGGGCAAGAACCTCGCAAACCTAGCTCGGATCTTGACGGTGCGCGCGAGTCCGTCCATCGCTTCGAGGAGCTGGAGCTTCAGGTCGGGCTCGAGCTCCGGCTGCCTTGCGAAGCTCTCCACCTGTTCAAGGGCGGCGGCGTCCACCTGTCCTCCGATGAAGGCGGCGAGCCAGTTGTTGACGAAAAAGATCTTGCGCGTGCGCTTGAATTCGGGCAAGGCGGCGAGCGCGAGATCGAGGTAGGGCTGGGTCAGTTCGGCGTGCTCGACCGCGTTGAACGGGCCTAGCGCCGCATCGATCCAGCTTTCGGGCACGCCCTGTTCTTTGAAGAAGCGCTCGAAATAGGCGCGCTTCGCCTCGGCGCTGCGCTCGGCCGCGGCGGCTGCAAAGGCGTAGCGGCGGCCGTCGTCTCCGGAATCCGCGGCGATCTGCGCGGAGAGCAGCTCTTTCGCCTCCGGGTCATCGAGCGCGAGCAGCCGCGCGATTGCGCGGAAGCGGTCGCGCGAGCTGAGCTTCACCCCGGGGATCTCCAGCTTGTTTGCAAGGAGCGATTTGAGCCGGGAGCGGCCGCTCTCCGACCAGGCGCTCGCCGTGAACGTCCTGAGGAAGGTGATGCGGCGCCCCGGCGTATCCGCGTGCAGCATTCCCTCCGCGAGAAGCTGCTCGAAAGGCTCCGCCACGGCGTCCCGCTGCGGATCCGATGCATAGTGGAGAAAGGCGACCTGCGCGCGTTGGAGCAGGCCGGCGAGCGTCACGGGGTCCCGCTCGACCGGCGCGATGCGAACGACGAGGTCGAGATAGTCCAGAGGCGCAAGCTCGGCGTCCCGCACCGATTCCCAGAGCGAACCGAAGACGAGCGCGCGCAGCAGATCGCCCTGCACGATTTCCGGGCGAGCGAGCACCGCCTCGCGGCTCATTGGGTCGAGCAGGAAACGGCCGTAGCCGTAGTCTCCGAAATTCGCGAAGGCGAAATCGATCTCCGGCATGCCGTCGATCGCGCGAACGCTCGTACTCCCGCCCCGCAACAAGGCATCGGTCGAGCGGGGAAGCCCGCTCTCGGACAAGGCGTACACCCTCAGCTTCATCGGCCAAGTTCCGCCTTCATTGAGCACGTTGTGCTGCTCCAGGACCGTGTTCTTCGGCCGGCCCTCGCGATCGGTGTCCCAGGCGAGGCGCACCTCCGGCATGCCGCGCCGCTTGACCCAGGCTTGCGCCCAGCGCTTCAGCTTGCGGCCGGAGGCACGCTCGAGCGCGGCGACGAGGTCGTTCCAATCGGCGGCTGCATAGGCGTGTTTTTTCAGGAACTGCCTCACCGCCCGGCGGAAGACCGGCTCGCCGACATAGAACTCGGCCTGGCGCAACACCGCCGGCGCCTTCCCGTAGACGATGTTGCCGTAGGCGGATTTCGCTCCGGAAAGATTGGAGAGCGGACGGTAGATCGGCGTCGTCCCTTGCGTGACGTCGGTCCGGTAGGCGGCGGTCTTGAGCGCGTGGAAGGCGTTCCAGACCGAATGCGCCGGGAGCAGCGCCTCGGCCGCCTTGGCCGCCATGAAATTGGCGAACCCTTCCTTCAGCCACAAGTCGTCGAACCAGCGCATGGTTACGAGATCGCCGAACCACTGGTGCGAGGTCTCGTGGAACAGGAGCTGCGCGCGCGAGAGGATGTCCGTTTCGTTGGGCGTGGACGGAAACAGCACTGCTTCCTCGCGCAGAAAGGTCGCCCCGGCATGCTCCATGCCTCCGTAAGCGAACTCCGGGACGAGCACCAGGTCGTACTTGGGAAACGGAAAGCGCGAGTTGAAGTAGCGCTCGAACCAACGCATCGACTCGCGATTGAGCCGCAGCACCTCGGGGGCCTCCGTACGGGCGCGTGCAAGCTGCGACTTGCGAACGAACAGCCTGGTCTCGACTGCCTTTTCCCTGGCCGGAGAACCCGCTCGCCCTTTGGCAGCCCGCTGCGGCCGCGCCGTCTTGCGTCCTGCGGGAGAGGATTGAGGCGGGACGGGAGCCTGAACCTCCGCGAACGGGCCCGCGGCAAAGGCGAAGAGATACGTGCTGATCGGGGCAGTCGCGGCGAATCGGAGCCGGCGCTGGCCGCTCGGAAGCTCCTCCGTTGCCGCGATCGGAGCGTTTCCCACGGCGGTCCATGTGCGCGGCAGGACCAGCTCGAGCCTGAAACGCGCTTTCAGGTCGGGCTGGTCGAAGCAGGGAAAGGCGCTGCTCGCGTCCGAAGGAACGAAAAGCGTATAGATGTACTCGGAGCCGTCCTCGCGGTCCAGGTAGCGCGTCACCGCGCTGCCGGACAGGGCGATCGGCGATTCGAAGGAGAACGCTATGCGGTTCCTTCCCGCCCGCAGCAGCCGCGCAGGAACGATCAGGTGTTCCCGCTCGAGCTTCGCCTTCGCGGGTTTGCCATTGACGCGCAGCTGCGCCACGCGCGCGGCGCCCGGCGAAGGCCGCCAGTCGAGCACCACGTCGGGTACAGGGGCTGGAAGCGTGACCTCGACGGTGCCCGTGCCGGTGAGCTTGCTCGCACCGGCAGTCACGCTGATCGCCAGGGCGTATCGGATGTCGCGGTAGTATTTTGCACGCCACTGCGCAAGCTCGCGCGATACGCCCGGCTCAAGCCCGGGGACTGCCGCCACGGCGGCACTAGCCATAAGACCGGCAGTCAGAGCGAGCACCGCGCCGCGCATGTCGGGCGATCCTTTCGCGCCGCGTATCCCGCCGCGAAGGCGTCAGCTCTTCGGCAACTTCGGCGCGGCCCAGACGGGCAGCGGGATGCCCGGCCTGCGCAGCACCCGCATCATGCGCAGCGCCATCTCGCGGCCGCGGTAATAACCCGGGATGTAAGCCGACTCGGTGAATCCGAGCGATTTGTAGAAGCTGCGCGCGGTGTAGTTGGCCGCGCGCAGCTCGAGGTGAATCGTGGCGATTCCGGCGGCGAACGCCGACTCGGTGAGCCATTCGACCATGCGCCGCCCGATGCCCAGTCTCTGGTGGGAAGACCGCACCGCAAGTAAATTGAGATGGGCGTGCTCGTCGCCGAAATACATGATGGCGAAAGCGACGACACGGTCGCGGTCGCAGGCGAGCAGCGTGAACGTGTCTTTGTTTGCGATCGAGCGCGCAACGCGGTCGGGTCCCCAAGACCAACCGAGGCCGGTCTCGATCAGGTCGCGCGACATCGCGGCGATCTTCGCGGCATCGGTGGGCCGCCCGGGCCTCAATGTGATGTTTTTCGCGTTCATGCCTTGGAAATCGAATGCAACGAGCATGCCAAGATTAGCAGATTGTCGAAAAAGGGGAAATCCGGGGCGCGCCGCGTGTGCGGCTAGAACGGCTTCACCACGGCCAGAACGACCGCGACCGCCAGAAAACCTGCCGGAACCTCGTTGAACCAGCGGTACCAGAGGTGCGACCGCGTATTTCGGTCGCGCGCAAAATCGGCAAGCAGCTTGCCGCAGTACAGATGATAGGCGATCAGCAGTACGACGACGCCGAGCTTCGCGTAGAGCCAGACACCCGTGAACCCGTAGCCGAGCCACAGCCAAGTGCCGAAGACGAGGGTCAGCACCGCGCCCGGCGCCATGATGCCCCAGTAGAGCTTGCGCTCCATGATCTTGAACCGCTCGCGGCCCGCCGCATCCTCGGCCATCGCGTGATAGACGAACAGGCGCGGCAGGTAGAAAAGCCCGGCGAACCAGGTCACCATGAAGATGATGTGCAGGGCCTTGACCCAGAGCATCGCTATTTGAGCAACCGCCTGCGGAAAAGGACCGTCGCAGCATAGAACCCGGCCGCGGCATACGCAAGCAGCACCAGCGCGTGCAAGGCCGCGTCCGGCGGAATTTGACCGAGCAGAAGCGGGCGCGCGATCGCCACTGCGTGCGTGAGGGGAAGAAACGCGGCGATGGTCTGAAATGCGGCAGGCAGCTGCTCCACCGGAAAGAACACCCCGCACAGGAGGTTCATCGGCGTAATCAGCAGCGTGAAATAGTACATGAAAAAGTCGTAGCTCCGTGCCATCGCCGTGACCGCGAGGGCGAGCGCGCCGAAGGTGAGGCCGATAAGGGGCAAAAGCGCGATCACCCAGAAAGACAGGACCGAGCCCGACAGGCCGAGCAGCCACACGACGGCGAGAATCGCCACGCCCGAGAGCACGCTCTTGCTCGCCGCCCACGCGAGCTCGGCGAGCACGACGTCGTCGAGGTCGAGCGGCGCACTCATGATGGCGTCCCAGGTGCGCTGCACGTGCATGCGGGAGAAGGCCGAGTACATCGCTTCGAACGTAGCGCTGTTCATCGTGCTCGAGCACACCATTCCAGCGGCGAGGAATGCGATGTAAGGCACGCCGCCGACCTCGGGCAGCATCGAGCCCAGGCCGTACCCGAGGCCGAGCACGTAGATCAGCGGGTCGGCGAGATTGCCGAGGATGGAGGGAATCGCGAGCTTGCGCCACACGAGCAGGTTCCTGCGCCACACGGGAACGAAGCGCAAGCTCATCGAAGGCGGGGCAAGGATGTGCATCAGTCGCGCAGCTCCCTGCCGGTGAGTTTCAGGAACACGTCTTCGAGGTTGGCGGGCCGGTGAAGGTAGCGCAGTTCCCCTTGGCTTGCGAGGCTGGCGAGCAACGCAGCCGGATCGGCCGCGTAACAGAACACGGTGTCGCCGCTTTTCTCCAGGCGCGATGCCAACCTCACGGCGTCCCCATCGGCCCAGTGCGCGACGCCGTCGCCATGCACTTCTATCACGTGCGGCTCGATATGGCGGAGGATGAGCTCGCGCGGGCTTCCCTCGGTGATGAAGCGCCCCCGGTCCATGATGGCGAGCCGGGCGCACAGCCGCTCGGCCTCCTCCATGAAATGCGTGGTGAGCACGATGGTTTTCCCTCCAGCGAGAAGCTGCTTCAACCGCTCCCAGATCAGATGGCGCGCCTGCGGGTCGAGCCCCGTCGTGGGTTCGTCCATGAAGAGCAGGTCGGGATCGTTGATGAGAGCGCGGGCCAGGGTGAGGCGCCGCTTCATTCCGCCAGAGAGAGTCTGGATTCGCGATTTGGCGCGCGCGGTCAGGCCCGCGAACTCGAGCAACTCGGGTATGCGCTCGCGAATGGCGCGCTCGGAGAGGCCGAAGTAACGGCCGTAGACGAGCAGATTTTCGCTCACGGTGAAATCGGGATCGAGGTTGTCCATCTGTGGCACCACTCCCACGCGCGCGCGGGCGGGCCGGGCCTCGCCGGGCACGGGGCGCTGCATCAGCTCGACCGAGCCGCCGTCGGGATCAGTCAGGCCGAGGCACAGCCTCAAGGTAGTGGTCTTGCCGGCGCCGTTGGGGCCAAGCAGCCCGAAACATTCGCCCGGCGCGATTCCGAAGCTCACTCCGGCGACCACTTCCTCGCCGCCATAGAATTTCCGCAGATCGTGCGCNGCTAGTACCGCCATGAACCTTTGACGATGCTCTTGATGAGGTTCAGGCGCAAATGGAAGAAATGGTCCGCGCCGGGAATGACTACCACCGGCAATTCCTGCGGCCGCGCCCATTCAAACACTTTTGAGAGCGGGATGGTTTCGTCCACCTCACCGTGAATCACGATCGAGTCGGACGGCACGGTTTCGGAGGGAAAGCGCCCGATTGCGACACCCACGAGCACGACGCGGTGCGGGCTCACGCGCTGCGCAACCTGCGTCTGGACTGCCGCACCGAAAGAGAATCCCGCCAGGACGAGCGGCAACGGGCCAAAGGTCTTCTTTACATGCTCGACGACGCGGAGCAAGTCTTCGGTCTCTCCTCTGCCTTCGTCGTGCACGCCCTCGGAAGCGCCGACGCCGCGGAAGTTGGGGCGCAGCGCCACGCAGCCCAACTCGACGAAAGTTCTCGCGAGAGTCTGCACGACCTTGTTGTCGAGCGTCCCGCCGTAGAGCGGGTGTGGATGGGCGACGAGTGCCGCGCCGCGCGGTACAGCTGCGGGACGCTCGATGACGGTCTCGATCCTGCCCGCCGCGCCGTCGATGAAGATGCGCTCGCCCGCCGCGCTCATATGCGCAGGCGCCCGACCACGCGGCCTGCCTTGAGGTGCTCCTCGATGATCTCGTCGATATCGGCGCGGTCGACATAGGTGTACCAGACCGCCTCCGGGTACACCACGACGCAGGGCCCTTCCTCGCAGCGATCCAGGCACCCCGCCTGATTCACCCGCACCTTCCCGGGACCGGCGAGTCCCAACTCCTTGACCCGCTTTTTCGCGTAGTCGCGCATGCCGCTCGCCCCTTTGTCGTTGCAGCAGGCCTCGCCGTTCTGGCGCTGGTTGCAGCAGAAAAAAACGTGTCTTTCGTAGTAGCTCATTCCAAATTCCGAGGTATATGGGAGAAGCGAGTTGAGCAGCGCGCTAGGGGCGAACGCAAATCGCGTTCTTGAGGGCGCCGCTCGAACGAGCGTCCGCGTAATTATACTGCGATGCGCGCGCGTCCCAGGCGCGCCTCCTACTCTTTCGCCTGTCCGCGATCGTTGGCGAGCAGCACCAGATAGACCATCGCCGCAAAAGGCCACACGGCGGAAACGACGCGCGTCGCACCGTTGAAATTGAGAAAATGCCCCTGCCGCCACAGCGCGAGAGACGCGGTCATGTAGGGATTGGCGGGAGCGAGATTGACGAGGGCCATCGCCGCCATCAGCGCAAGGCCCATGAGTGCGAGCTGGGCGGTACGGGACATCCCTGCCGCCAGGAGCAGCAGCAGGATTGCCGCAGCCACGCCGTAGAGGGCCCCCGGCGTGACCCAGGCGAGGACGTCCTGGGAGCTGACCACCAGGCCGAATCCGAAGCTGTGCACTGCCAGCGCTGTGGCCAGAAAGATCACGACCACGGCGCGCGCCGGCTGGTTGCGCGCGGTGAGGCACAGCGCGAGCAACCCCGCCGCGAGGCCGTTCGCGCAGGCGACGCCGGCCTCCACGCGCTGGAATACCTCAGCGGGGTAAAGCTTGCCCGAGGGCGTCTTGAACAAGTCGCGCAGATCGCCCGTGCCAAAGAGGAGCGTCTCGGGATTGAGCTGCGCGAAGAGCCACAGCCCGAGCAGCACCAGCCCGAGATCGGTCCGGCGCCCCGCGACGAACAGCCTGTTGCGGAGGCGCTGCAGTCCTTCTGCGTCCATCAAGGGCCGCGTCGTGGCGAGTGCGGCGAGGGCACCGGTCGCGCCGCCCATGGTATTGGCGAGCAGGTCGAGGTTGGAAGACGTGCGCGTGGGCAGGTAGAGCTGCAGCGACTCGAGCGCGAAGCTCAAGAATGCCGAGCAGGCGAGGCCGAAACCCAGAGCGTAACCGCGGCGCAGCCAGGGATATACCGCGAACACGGCGAGAAAGCCGAGCGGCATGTAGCCGATGATGTTCGCGACGACGTCGAATACCGGGATGGGACGGGGAAACGGCGCAGTGAGGAAAGCGAGCGGCGGCAGGCCCCGGTCGCGCCAGCCGGAGAACGGGTGCAGGCTCGCGTAGACCACGAGCGGTACGTACGCCACGAACAGATAGCGCGCCAGGGTCGAGGGCTGCCAGAGGGCCATGACCCGCTCATTTTCTCACGGCACGAGTTGCGCGAGCTCCGCTTCGTAGATCGAGAGCGCATCGGAGCCGAAAAGCGCAAACGTTATTCGCTCGATCGCGTCGTGCTCCCGGGCAAACCCGGAGCATTCGCGCACCGCGATCCNGGCGGCGCGTTCCATGGGATACCCGTAAACGCCGCAACTGATGGCGGGAAAGGCGACGGTGCGGATGCCGTGCTCGAGAGCGAGCTCGAGGCTGCGCCTGTAGCAGGAAGCGAGCAGCTCCGGTTCGCCGCTCGCGCCGCCGTTCCACACGGGGCCGACGGTGTGGATCACGTGCTTCGCCGCCAGCCGATAGCCGCGGGTGATCTTCGCGTCGCCGGTGGCGCAGCCGCCGAGCGTTCGGCACTCGCGCAGCAATTCCGGCCCGGCCGCGCGGTGGATTGCGCCGTCGACCCCGCCGCCGCCGAGCAGGGTGGTGTTCGCCGCGTTGACGATGGCGTCCACCGCGAGCCGCGTAATGTCGGTTTCGATCGCGTGCAGCTGATCTGGCATCGGGGGCTAGAAG
>JGI12053J15887_10001695_pt1 | contig 10438 bp, 7 predicted proteins | sample MedBloCAOM1_O3_FD_15887 | JGI IMG/M metagenome (IMG submission 15887) | reverse complement strand
CCAATCATTTCCGCAGTTTGAAGAAACTGATGGAAGCGTCGGTCGATGAGTTACAACGGATCCCGGATGTGGGCGAAGTTGTGGCGCAAAGCATCCATCAATTCTTTCAGGAGAAACAAAACCGGAAAATTATCGAAAGGCTCGAGAAACTCGGCGTCCGTCCGCAAATCGAGCCGCGGCGCACGCAACCGGCCGGTTCTCCGTTTGCCGGATCGACATGGGTTATCACCGGCACGTTGAGTCAACCGCGCGAGGAAATCGCAGAGATGATTATCCAACGAGGCGGAAAGGTCAGCGGGAGCGTGAGCAAAAAAACCAACTACGTGCTGGCGGGTGACGCAGCCGGGAGCAAGCTCGAGAAGGCGAAACAGCTCGGCGTGCGCGTTGTCGATGAAGCGGCGTTTCGAAAGATGCTGAAGAGCTAGACAAGATTTACGGGATTAACAGGATGGCACCTTAGAAATTCTGAATTGAATCCCCTCACGATGGATCTAAATCCTGAGAATCCAGTTAATCCTGTCTAGGATCGACATCGGCGGTCATAGACCGCCGCTACAGAAACCGCTACGGCGTTCTTTCGGGGGCGTTTTGCAGATTCAAAGGGATGGCGCGGTTGGGCGAGACTGGAGAAGCGAGCAAGGGCAGCTGCTTGCTAGCCGGATGAAAATCGGCCTGCACATTGAAAATGAGTTTCTCATTGCCGCGCACGACCGTAATCGGAACCACGTCGCCGGCGGTGATAAAGAATGACGCATCCAAAACGTCTTCCGGCTCGCGCACTTTCACCTTGCCGACTTGCAAAAGGATATCGCCGGGTTTCATGCCTGAGTCAGTCGCCGGTGTGACGTTTATGATGTCGGTGATTTCAGCGCGAGAATCTTCCACCGAATTTTTGGCAAACGAGACGTTGGCACCGATCCAGCCATGTCGCACTTCGCCGAAGCGGACGAAATCGCTGCGAATTTTCTCGGCCGCGCCAATCGGCAAGGCGTAACAAACCGAATTGTTTTCCAAACTGCTGACCAGAATGCCAACGACTTCGCCTTTCAGATTCAAGAGCGGCGCGCCGGCTTCACCGCGTTGTGTCGGGAGATTGACGCGCAAATGAGTGGTGGCAAAATAGCGGCCGAGATACTTACGATCGAACCCGGCGATCATGCCGAAGCTGGGAGTCTTGGGAAGATCGAGCGGGAAGCCGATGGTGACGACAGGTGTCGCAACTTCAAGCTGTTCCGAACTGCCAATCGGCAAGGCCGGCGTGCCGATATCGGCCTTTAACATGGCTACGCCGCTTCGGACATCGGCCAGGATTTGGCGCGCGGGATATTTTCTGCCGTCGAACTCAATCGTGAAATTTCCCGGCTCGCCGCCGACCGTGTAGGAAGTGTAAAGGGTGCCCGTTGGGTCGACAAAAAAACCGGTCCCGAAAAATTCGCTGTGTTCATCAGCGCCGTGAATCTTGACGACCGCTTTGGCCGCACGCTCGAAAACATCTTTAACCTCGCGACTGATGGAGGTGGCCGATTGTTCCTGCGCATAGGCAAGATCGACAATCGCAACGAAACCTAAAGCGAACGCGAGTTTCGACACCGCGCGGTAGCGGGTCCGGAGAAATTCCGGCGCCCGGCTAGAACCGGAAAGCTGTCTCATAACTCACGGGAACGCTGTCGAGAACGTAGCGCGGGGGTGCGGCGGCCCGGTGAGTTCGGGCGCTTTCGTTTGATTTACGAATCGGCTGCGCGGTGAAAAACCGCGTGGCCACAGGCGACGCCAGCGTCCATTCTCCCTCCACATTTGCCGGCGCGCTAAACGCCGGGCGATTTTGCACCGCGACGTTAGTTGGTGTTTCCGGTCCCTGATAAACTCTAAGCGAAACAATGGCGGCGCATACAAACAGAGCGGCCGCCGCGACTGGATAAGAGGTGAGCGCGGGCACATTCAAACGGAACATGAAGTCCCGCGCGCGCTGCAAACAGATTCTCCAGAGCGGCTCGCGCAACATTTCATCGCGCTGACGGCGATGGAACTCGTGCAGGAAATTGTCAAAGTAACCGGGGGGCGGCTGCTCGAATTTTTTCAACCGGAGAAGTTTGCCAATTTCGTTGTCGTTAAATTCGTCCATTTTCGGCGCAGGTGCTAAGCAACAGGGTTTTTCCGAAATTCATCCAGATAATTTTGTAGCTGCCGATTCGCGTAGAAGAGCCGAGAACGTACCGTTCCCTCGGAAACACGCAAGATCTTACTGATTTCAGCGTGAGGCATTCCCTGGATATGGAACATGGTGACCACGGCTCTGTGTTCATCAGACAATTTCATCATGGCCTCGTTCAACCTTTTTTGGAGCTCGGACAGGTCGGCTTCCCTTACCGGGCTGCTCGTGGCGGTCAATTCGAGGAATTCCTTGTCGTTTTGGATGCTGGCATCGACATCGTCCAGACTCAGGTGATAGCGGCGGCCGCGTTTCTTGAGAAAGTTCAAGGTCATGTTGACCGCGATGGAATGGATCCAGGTGTAAAAAGAGGATTTCCCCCGAAAGCCGCGGATGGCCTTGTAAGCCTTGGAAAAGACATCCTGCAAAAGGTCGTTCGTGTCCTCGTGATTCGAGGTCATGTTGTAAACGAGGCCGTAGAGACGTGGGGTATATTTCACCACCAGCTGATCGAAAGCGGCGGCGTCGCCCGATTGGGTGCGCGCCACCAACTGTTGATCTTCATCCGTTCGCGGCTGATCCATCGCCTTACGTCTAGACTTAACACGCGTTGCGAGACCGGACGACAACAAATCCGAGATTCGACGAGGCGATGGTAGCGCGATAGACGGGTTCATCTTCTTCAAGGGCCCCCGAATCAATTCCGCCGATCGCGGATCGACATCAACCAAAGCAAGTTGCCGAGCGCGGCAATGAACGCCGCAACGTAAGTGAGCGCGGCCGCATTCAGCACCTGGTTGACGCCGGCCACTTCCGAACCGGGCTGCACGATTCCCATTTGCTGGAGAATAATTTTGGCGCGTCGTGACGCGTCGAATTCTACGGGCAGCGTGATCAACTGGAAGACGAGCAGGATGAGATAGCAATAAATGCCGAGCGTGATCAGGCCGGTGATGTGGAAAAATAATCCCCCGATGATAATGAAGGGCAGCATTTGTGACGCAGCCATCGTGAGCGGGACGATGGTCATACGCACCTTGAGCGGCGCATAAGCCTTCGCGTGTTGAATCGCGTGGCCAGTTTCATGTGCGGCAATTCCAAGCGCCGCCACCGATGGCGTATTGAAAACGTTGCTCGAGAGACACAGCTTCTTTTGCGCCGGATCGTAATGATCCCCGAGAAAATCGTTCGTCTCGACAACATCAACATCGTTAATTTGCGCGGCTTGCAGAATTTCTCGCGCGCATTCCGCGCCGGTGATATTGGAACTCGCTCTTACCTGGCCCCACCGCCGAAAGGCGTTCGTGACGCGAATCTGCGCCCAAATACCGATGATTGCCGGAACAATAAGGTAGAGCAGCCAGTGCTGACCGCCGAATCCGTATGGGTAGAACATGCCTGTCTTAAGTGTGTCTATTAATAAGACACGACGCGCTGCGCTTCGTTCAGATTTCCAGCTGTTTCGGAAATCGCGACAGCGTCCAACCGCGGTTCTTCGTCACGACCACGACATCTTCCTGACGGGCTCCGCCGATGCCGGGGTAATAAAGCCCCGGTTCGACCGTTAGGACTTGTCGATCTTTCAACGTTACTTTCTGCAAACGCGGGTACTCGTGGATTTCGAGCCCGAGTCCGTGACCAGTGCCATGAAAGAAGCCGACCTGCCGGCCGTTGCGCACTTCCGTGCGATAACCGCGTTTCGCGAAGAAATCTTGGATCGCTTTGTGAATGGCAGCGCCATCGACCCCGGCCTTAATTTTTTTCAAAGCGAGAGCCTGGCCCGCCTTGACCGTTTCCCAAAGTTGTCGCTGCGGCTCGCGCGCCCGTCCGCGCACAACCGTGCGCGTCATGTCGCCGAAGTAGCCCGTCTTGGCATCGCGCGGGAAAACATCGAGAATGATTAACGAATTTGCNTAAAGCGGTCCGAATCCGCGCTCATGGGGGTCGCACGCCTGGTCCCCGCCCGCGACGATCGTTCCATTGGGAGTCCCTCCGGCGCGCAAGATGGCCGAGTCAATCTCTGCGCGAAGAATCTCCGAGGTCAGTGTTTTGCCGGCCCAGCGCAACTTTCTTCCGGGACTAAACTTCGACGCTTTCAGAACTTCAACGCCCCGGGCCAATCCGGTCTCGGTAATTCGCAGGGCACGACTCATCATCTGAATTTCTCGGTCGGATTTGGTTTCACGCTCCGGCCAGAAGAGGCCGTTTGTCGCGGTAAGGCGAATTTTGTGCGCCGCGATTTCGCGCGCGTAGCCGAGCGGGAAGCTTGCCGGAACGATTGTCGCTCGGACGCCGCGTTTACGCAGGAAATACGAAAGCACTTTCTCGTAGGGCGGCGCTTTTGTCGCTTTTCCCTGCACTTCGCGTTCGAGTTTGTTGAAAGAAACAAATTCATCCGCATCCGCTTGCTTGCGGGCGCGATCGATTTCCAAATCACTTAAGACGAGCGTGCGTTTGCCGTTCCGCTGCAGAAAAATAAACGGGTCGGGCGCCCAAAATTTCGTGGCGTAGAGCATGTCGGCATCGTGCTCGCTCGCCGCCACCATCAGCCGTGTTCCATCTTTTGTTCGTTTCATTTCACGCTCCTTGGCACTTCCAGTTGTCGACGCAAAATCCAGTGAAGCAAGCCGAGCAATCCCACGGCTGATCCAACCAGCACGATCGTATTGAAAACAAACACGTTGATCTTCACGCCGAGATACCGTTTCTCCGCTCCGAAAAACACATTCGGTTTGCCGCCGCGCCGATAATCGCTCTGCTCCATCTCGGCGTTGGAAATCAGGTCGGAAACTTTCTGGTTCACATAAATCTGCTCGGCCGTGACGCCGCCGGTTGTGTCCTTGAAGACGGTGCGGTCGAAGGACCGTTTCCCATCGAGGATCGGGTCGACCAAACCCAGGGCGCGGTCCACATCCGAAGCAGATTTACCTTCCAAACCCGATAGGAGTGCGAGGACGTCCTTGAGGTCGTCGAGTCGCTTGCGCTCTGACGGAGTGTTGACTCTGGGTGCAAGGCGTTGAATCTCGTCGTTCGCGCGGTCCTGCCGGCGCGTGAGTGGATTGAGCTTGGCTTGGGCGACGACGAGTTCCTCATACGACCAACGCATGGCGATGAACTGACATACGAACGGCACTTGCAGTTTGCTGTTCATCTTCTTGCCTTCCTCTCTATTGGGATGCTCGTGAAACCAGTGGGTCAGCGCATAGACCAGCGCGAGGTTGCGGTTCATGTCCTCATATTTGATGAGCGCGCCACCCATGATGATCTGCGGAATGAGCACGAGCGGCACGATGTTGGCCGCCGTCTTGGGATCGGCCACGATCGAGGAAATAACCAGCCCGAGCGCCACGCCGCCCATGGCCGTCATGAATACGATGCCGAGATCGACCCAGAACATTCCGCGAATTTGCAGAACGTAATTGCCGATCAAGACAAACAGAACGCATTGAATGAGAGCGAAAATGCCGAGCGTGAGCGTTTTTGAAACCACGTAATAGGGCAGACGCACATTCAAATTGCGCTCGCGTTGCAAGACAACACGATCCCGAATGATGTCATCGGCACTGTTCGTCAGCCCAAGGAACATGGCCACGATCAGACTGAGAAAAAGATAGGTCGGGATGTGATAGGCCGAGGCGAAGTCGTATTTCCCGCTGTCCGAATAGCGGAGGATGGTGCCAATGAGCAGGGCCAGAATCGGCGCAACGCCCAGCGTAATGATCACGTTCGCTTTATTGCGTAGCTTGCTCAGGAACGACCGGCGCATGAGCGTGCGGAATTGCGTCCACTCGTCGTGCCAGCGAAAGGGCAGGTGTTTCTTTTGCGTTGGCGCGGCCGGCAACGGTACGGCCGGTTCTTTGCGCAACGAGACCTGTTTAACGTCCTGAATCAGGCGGAACGCNTCGTACTTGTCACGCCAGAACTCCGGCGAATAACGGCGCGCCGCNACCANNTGNCCGCGATTATTNTCCTCGTAAATAATGTCGCCNCTGAGNTCGCGCAGCGGGGTCTCGAGNACATCGAANATAAATTCCGGCCGCGTNGTCCCGCAGGAAGGGCAAGCGCCCAGCTCGGCGCCAAACTGATGTTGNTGNTCCGCCTCCGCGAAATAGCGGAGCATGTCCGANGGCGTGCCGAAGAAAACGAGCCGCCCACCTTTGTCGAGNAGGATCGCTTTGTGAAACATCTGGAAAAGTTTTGAGCTCGGCTGGTGGATCGTGACGATGACGATCTTGTTNTGNGCCATGCCGCGAATGATTTCGATGACGTGCTCGGAATCCTTCGAAGAAAGTCCGGAAGTCGGTTCGTCGAAAAGATAAACATCNGAGATGCCGATCATGTCGAGACCGATGTTNAGCCGCTTGCGCTCGCCGCCGCTTAACGTCTTCTTTACCGCGCTGCCCACGACCGCGTCCCGACGCTCACCCAAGCCAAGTTCGACCAATTTCGCTTCCAATCGCCGCATCCGGTCGCGTCGTGAAAGATGCGGCGAGCGGATCGCGGCTGCGAATTGCAGATTTTCGCCAATCGTCAGATGCTCGTCGAAGGCGTCTTCCTGCGGCACATAACTGATGTAACGTTTGAGCGCCTCGAGATTCGGATAAAGCGATTGCCCGTTGAGTACCGCTTGGCCGCTGGTTGGTTGAAGTTGACCGGCCAGCACTTTGAGCAGCGTGCTTTTCCCTGAACCGCTCGCGCCCATCACGCAAACCAGTTCACCGCGCGTGACGGAAAACGAGATTCCATCAAGCCCGACCTCGCCGTTGCTGAAGCGATGCGTGATCTCGTTCACCTCGAGATTGCGGATGATGTTGCGTTCTTCCTCGATGATTCGTTCAGAGAAATTGCAGCGCAGAAACTGTCCAACATCGATACGAATGGTATCCCCGTCTTTAAGAGGCGCACTGGAGCGAACGGTCGTGTTACCGACCATGATCGGCCGGTCCGCTTCAATCACTTGCAACTGGCCGACACGCTTGTCGTAGTCGCAAAAAATCTTCAGAAGCACGTCGCCACTCGTTCCCGGCGAAAGCAAAATATCGTCCGCTTGCAGCAAGCTCGGGTTATTGGAAACCAAATATTCGGATTTTGAGGCCTTGAGCTGGAAACGGCCNCCCATGGCGCGTGCCCGCCGCCGCAGGTCCAGCAAATCCATTTCGCTGTCGTTGTGGAAAACGATCCGGTCTTCGAGCGTCGCTTCGACTTGCGTGCCGGCTTTCAACTTGACGTTATTGAGAACGGCATCGATGTCGCGCAACGCTTTCACGCGCACCTTCAATCCAAACGTGATTTCAAGCGCACTTTCCCGTGTCCGCGATCGCTCCAGCCCTACTTCGTCCGCGTCCCTGTTCACGCGAATGAAAATCTGCGGCAGCGAAACGTTCTTCTTTGCGTTGAAATACTGCGCCAGTTCCTGATAGCTCAGCACCTGGTCGCCGACCAGAATCCGCTGAGCGGGGTAAATTCGGCAAAATCCGCCGCGCACCAAGGGTCGACCGCGCACCGAAACGTTTTGCCCGCTGTAATTCTTCAGCAGAATCAAATCGTGATAACGAAACGCGAGCAGCCGATCGTTTTCCTTGAGACTTTTCAAGATGACGTCGCCTTTGCCGTCATTTCCAAAGGAAACCGATTCGAGGGGCGAGGCGCCGCGTTGATAAATCGACGGATCGGAATCTTCCGAAGCGTTGAGTTGATAGACAATGTCAATCGCCTGTGCAGCCATGCCGAGTTGCGACATGAACGAGTAAAATTGCACGACCTGTTCCTGTTTGAGGCCGGCTTGCGAAATCAGATCGTAAAGCTGAACCCCGAGCATGATCTTGCGCTCGGTGCTCAATTGCGCGCCGAGCTTTTGCGCCATGGCCGAGAGATCCTGTTGCTCGTAAAGCGCCTGCCGGAAAAGTTGGCGCAGCTCTGAATAAACGGTTTCCGGATAATCGTAACGCAAAAATCCGAGACTCGAGTCTATCTCTTCCTCCAAGAGGACGCCGTCCGCTTTCGAGAAACTCGCCAGCACCTGGATGAGCAGGGGCAACAGGTTTGGCCCTTCCGAAACGCTGCGCGGTTTGCGNAGAGCCCGGCGCATGACGCGACGACCACGGCGGCGCCAACGATACGCAAACGGCGTGANCTTTTGCACGGCGCGATCGATTTTGTCTGCGACTGTGGTGACCAGTTCCGTCATGACGATGTTAAATCGAAGCTACCGCAAGGCGTGATTGCTTCAACTCTTGAACATTTTGGCGAAGATGATGTCGATCTTAGTTACCCATTTAGCGTGATATTCACCCTCACCTCAATCCTCTCGGCCTTCCGCCCGGTCGCGACTCCGGGACGGACGCGAAGTGCTGGTGAGCGTCGAACACATTACTTATCACATGTCACTGGTCACTTTCGATTCGGAATGGCTCCTGCTCTTTGCATTGCCAAAAGGCTCATGTTAGCCTGCGTTTGCGAGTAATATTCTCTGTTTATGTCTCAGCCTGATCGCAACTCCCAGAAGGAGAACAAATCGCGCGGGAACGAGCCCAATTTCAATTGGCGCGGCGTTATCCTGATCGCGATCGCGTTTGCCTTAATCGGCCTGGCTGTGCTCTTCCGCGGCGGCGCCTACGCCAATGTCGAAGACGTTCCTTACAATCGTTTCCTCGAGCTGCTCGAAAACAAACAGATTGTTGTCGACAAAACTTGCCGCTGAAGCTCGTGGTCGAAGACGGCCGGCCCACTCAAACTTTAAAGGGCTATTACATCAAGCAAGGCACCGGCGCCGGCCAGGGCCAGCCCGTTCAATTTCGCACGACGGTTTACCTGAATTTCAATTCCAATTTGCAGGAGAAGCTTGCCGCCGCCGGAATTCAACCGGCCATCGTCACCGAATCCAACGTCGTCGCGCAGACCATCGTCGGTTTTCTGCCCATCGCCGTCTTTCTTCTCATTCTCTATCTATTGTTCCGCCAGCAAATCCGCATGGCCGGCAAGGGCGCGCTCAATTTCGGCAAATCCAAAGCCCGCATGCTCGCGCGTGACAAAAATAAAATCACGTTTCGCGATGTCGCCGGTGTCGAGGAAGCGAAAGACGAAGTGCAGGAACTGGTCGAGTTTTTGCGCGACCCGAAAAAGTTTCAGAAACTTGGCGGCCGCATTCCGAAAGGTGTGTTGCTCGTCGGTCCTCCTGGAACCGGCAAGACGTTGCTCGCGCGCGCCATTGCCGGCGAAGCCGACGTTCCGTTTTTCTCGATCAGCGGCTCGGATTTCGTAGAAATGTTTGTTGGCGTCGGTGCCTCCCGGGTCCGCGACATGTTTGAACAAGGCAAGAAATCCGCACCTTGCATTATTTTCATCGACGAAATTGACGCGGTCGGCCGTCACCGCGGCCACGGCGTCGGTGGCGGACACGATGAGCGCGAGCAAACGCTCAATGCCTTGCTTGTTGAAATGGACGGCTTCGATACGCAGGAAGGCGTCATCATTATCGCCGCGACGAACCGGCCGGACGTTCTCGATCCGGCATTGCTGCGTCCCGGACGCTTCGATCGCCAGATCACGGTCAATCTTCCCGACGTAAAAGGACGCGAAGAAATTTTGCGCGTGCACTCCAAGAAAGTGAAGTTGGCAGAGGGGGTCGATCTTGCCGTGGTCGCGCGCGGCACGCCCGGCTATTCCGGGGCCGAGCTCGCCAACGTGATCAACGAAGCGGCGCTGCTCGCCGCGCGTCGCGGGTTAAAAGGAATCACGCTCGCCGAATTGGAAGAGGCGCGCGACAAGGTTCGCTGGGGCAAGGAGCGACGGAGTTTGTCCATGAGCGAGAAGGAAAAGACAAACACGGCTTATCACGAAGCCGGTCACGCCTTGTTGCTCGAACTTTTGCCGCACACTGAGCCGCTCCACAAAGTCACCATCATTCCGCGCGGTCCGTCCCTCGGATCGACCATGTGGTTGCCGGAGGAAGACAAATATACCAACCGCAAGAACGAATTGCTGGCTGGCCTCGCCGTGAGCATGGGTGGCCGCGTCGCGGAGGAATTGGCGTTTGGCGATATCACCAATGGAGCGCGCGGTGACATCAAGATGGCTACGGCCATCGCGCGCCGCATGATTTGCGAATGGGGCATGAGCGAAAAGCTCGGCATGGTCGAGTACGGCGATCACGAGGACTACGTTTTTCTCGGCCGCGACATTTCGCGCGCACGCGACTACAGCGAAGCGACTGCGGAACGGATCGATCTGGAAGTCCGCAAGCTACTCGACGACGCTTATAAACTCGCCAAGGAAACGCTCAGTGCGCAT
>JGI12053J15887_10001694_pt1 | contig 10439 bp, 6 predicted proteins | sample MedBloCAOM1_O3_FD_15887 | JGI IMG/M metagenome (IMG submission 15887) | reverse complement strand
GCCCCTCGTGCCGCTGGGCGCCGGCGACCGCCGCCACGCGCGCAAGCGGCGCGTCGGCGGCACGGGCTGCGGCCAGCGGATAGGCCGGCAAGGCGGCAACCGGCAACGTGCGCCGCAGCAGTTTCTCGATCTCGCGCAGCAACGGCGCCTCATCCGGCGACACCAGGGAGACGGCCGAACCGGAGCCACCGGCACGCGCCGTGCGACCGATGCGGTGCACGTAGTNTTCGGGCACGTTCGGCAGCTCGTAGTTGACCACGTGCGGCANCTCCTTGATATCGAGCCCGCGGGCGGCNACCTCGGTCGCCACGAGCGCCGTGATGCGGTTCTCCTTGAAATCCGTGAGNGCCCGCACGCGCGCCCCCTGGCTCTTGTTGCCGTGGATCGCGGCGGCGNGCACGCCGCTGCCTACGAGCTGCTCAGTCAGCCGGTTGGCACCGTGTTTGGTGCGGGTGAACACCAACACCTGGTGCCAGTTGCCGCTGATGATCAGGTGCGCCAGCAGATGCCGCTTGTGCTCCTTGGGCACGCGATACACGTGCTGCTCGATGCGCTCGGCAGCGGCGTTACGCGCCGCGACCTCGATCGCCACCGGATTGCGCAGCAGTCGGCCCGCGAGCTCGCGGATGTCCTCGGAGTAGGTCGCCGAGAACATGAGGTTCTGGCGCTCGCGCGGCAGGAGCTTCAGGATCTGGCGGATGTCGTTAATGAACCCCATGTCGAGCATGCGGTCGGCCTCGTCCAGCACGCAGCACCGCACCTGGCCCAGGTCGAGGAGCTGCTGCTGCGCCAGATCGAGCAGCCGTCCCGGAGTGGCGACCAGCAGGTCGCAACCGGTGCGCAGCGCTTCGATCTGCGGCTTCTCGCTCACGCCACCGAAGATCACGACGGTACGCAGCCCGGTATGGCGGCCGTAGTCGCGGGCGCTCTCGGCGACCTGCGCCGCGAGCTCGCGCGTCGGCGTCAGCACCAGCGCCCGCGGCGCGCGTGCCTGGTGGGATGCGAGGTTCTGCAGGATCGGCAGGATGAACGCCGCCGTCTTGCCGGTGCCGGTCTGCGCGCCGGCCAGCACATCGCGGCCGGCGAGCACCGCCGGGATGGCCTCGCGCTGGATGGGGGTGGGGGTGACGTAGCCCTTNTCGGCCACGGCACGCGACAGCTCGGGTTTCAACCCGAGATTGGTAAATGTCATNTAAAGGAAAACCTCTGTTGTCGAACTCGCCCGGCAGCACTTTCGGCTGCGGCGGTCAGACGCGAGGCTTGGAGTTAATGGTAAATCGAAGTGCGGCGGTGAGGCACAGACTGCGAGCGAAACGGTGCTGACCGAGCACTGGAGGACGTTTAGCGCCGCGCACTGTACAGACTTTGTCCGGGCGCGTCCAATTTACCCGCCGGACCTGTGAGGCGTGACGACAATTTGACACTTGGGCGGCCGGCCGCGCGTTGCGGGCCCAGGCCAGTTGCGACATCATCGCTTGAGGATGGCACAGGGTTTGGCACCCATGAACCACATACCTGTCGCACTTGCCGTCGCGCTCGGGGGCTTGTGCTGCGCCGTGGCCGGCTGCTCGACGCGCACCAACGTGTCGGTGACCGGCAACACCCCCGCGCAATACTCGCACGTGTGGATCACCGCGCAGGAAGTGTGGTTCAACACCAGCGCAATTGCGGGTCCCGACGACGGCGGTTGGGTCAAGTTTCCCCTGTCGACCCCGGCCACGGTGGATCTGGCGACCGAATCGGGCGGCAACCTCGGCAGCCTCGTCACCGGACTGAGGCTGACCCCCGGAGCCTATTCGCAGGTGCGGCTCATCCCGGTGGATGCGGCTGCGGCCCTGACGAGCGCGGCGCAGACCGCGGGCGCGCTCTACAACACGGAAGCGGACTACGTCGACAGCGCCGGCACGACACACCACTTGCCGCTCGAGCTGCTCAATCCTGACAAGGGCATCGGCATCCCGGGCACGCTCAAGGTGCCGGTAGGAAATGTCGGCGCCGCGCTGACGGCTGCGACGAGCACGGGCACCACCACCACGACGGGCACTACCCCCACGACCGCGACGACCACCACACCGACCCAGACCACGACTACGACCGCCTCATTCGCGATCACCTTCGACGGCGCGCGCGACCTCACGCCGTTTACCTACGCCGGCGCGACCACCTTTAACGGCATCCTGCTGAGCTCACACGCCAGTGCCTTCGATCTGTCCGCGGTCGGCGGAATCCAGGGACAGCTGACGCTCACGGGAATTTCCAGCACGGCAGGCCTGCCGGCCATCCAGGTGAGCGCGCAGTCGCTGAGCGCCGACGGCACGCGCCACGTGGTGGTGAACCGCACACCCGTGCATGCGGACGGCAGCTTCCTTTTGTACCCGCTGGCGACGAGCTCCTCGAACCCTGCCGACTACGACCTGGTCATTCACGGCCCGGGAATCGCGACAATCATCATCAAGGCGGTGAAGGTGACCCTGGGCAGCACGAGCGCGGCGGCCACCACCAGCGCTGCCAACTCGACCATCAACACCGTGTCGGTGGGTACGCTGATACCGCGCGCCGCGAGCTCCTACACGGCGAATCGCGGCACCGCGACCGGTGCCGCGCTGCCCGCCGGCGCCCAGATCGCCTTCTATCAGACGCTGGCGACCGCAGGCGAAGTCCCCTACGTCATCGAAGCGAGCCCCATCGATCCCTTCAACCAGGTGCTGGCCAACGCCCAGGCGCTGTCGACCGGCACGCTCGATTCGGGCACTTACTCGGCCAGCGGTGCGGCCGTTACACTGGTCAGCGCCGCGCCCGCCGAAGGCGCCGGGCGGTACCTGGTCGCGGCGAGTGCGCCCTCATTCACCGACGGAACCCTCACGACCACCGTGACCGCGCCGCCGGCGGGCACGACGACGCCGGTCGTGGTTACCGTGCCGGCTCTGACGCTCGCCCCGGGCGCCACCCCCGGCTCACTTTCCGCATCCGTCACCCCCGCGACCGCCGGCAAATACGATCACGGCGAATTGCTCGTGACCCATGACGGCATGCTCGTCGCCACGGCGCCGCTCGATGCGGCGCTCGCACAGGGCGCGGGCGCTACCATCATCGCCAGCGGCCTACCGACCGGCACCTCGGCGGCTCGTTATTACGTCGCTGTGCGCGCCTGGAACTCGCGCGACGCGACCGGGACGCTGCAGCGCCAGTCGTATCCCACCGCGATCGATCTGCGCGGCAGCGCGACGGGCGCCGTGCAACTGACGATCAACTGAAATCGGCGCGAAACCGGTAAACTAGCCCGCTTTCCGGGTCGGGCAACACGTAAGTCACTGTAATTACGCGGAACGGATTGCCCGTCCGTGCCTCTAAGCGACGGTGCCGACCGCGCCTGCGCCCAAACCGGATCGAAGGGAATATCTTGATGACCGTCGTTCGCACTCGCCGCAGCCGCTCGGCGCGGGCCCTGACCGCCCTCGCGTGGGGATTCACCTTCCTGCTCGCCAGCTGCGGAGGCCGTTCCACCACCACGCCGGGCACGCCGGTCATCACCCTGTCAGATACCAGCGGTGACTTTGCCGCGTACCGTGTGAAGATCGACTTGATCACGCTGACCTCGACGGGCGGCACAGTAGTGAGCGCGAGCCCGCAGATGCCCTCCGAGAGCGTCGATCTCGCCGCCCTCACCGACCTTGCGGAACTGCTCGCAGTGCAGGCCGCACCCTCCGGAACGTACAAATCCGCCACGCTCACCCTCAACTACTCGAGCGCCAGCATCTGGGTCAACGTCAACGGGCAGGCGGTCAGCGCCACCGCGGTAGACAGCACCGGGAAAGCACTTACCGCCATCCCCATCACCATCACCTTCGATCCCACTCATCCGCTGGTGATCACCCAGGGCCGATCGACGCGCCTCGCCATTGATATCGACCTTGCCGGATCCAACTCCATCAACACTTCCACCACACCGGCGACGGTGACGGTGCGACCGTTCCCGGTGATCACACCGGCACCGGCCGATGCCACCCTCATACGCGTCCGGGGCAGGCTCGTCACCGTGGAGAGCGGCGCGAGCGATTACGTCATGAACGTGCGGCCCCTGACCGACCTGGGGTCGGCGCTCGGCGCCGTGACCGTCAGCACCACCGCGCAGACTTATTTCAACGTCAACGGCGTCGCCTACACCGGAGCGGCGGGACTCACCGCCATGGCGTCGCTACCGGAAAACTCATCAAGCGCCGCCTACGGGACGCTGGGGGATCTGTCCGGTATCACGCCCGGCTTCCATGCCACAGCGGTATATGCGGGGACCAGCCTCGAAAGTCCCCTCGCCGACCACCTCAGCGGCGTCGTCAGCGCCCGCAGCGGCAACACCCTGACCGTGCGCGGCGCGACCTCCGTCACGCGCTTCGGCTTCGTAACCTTTATGAACAACGCCACGGTCACACTCGGCAGCGGTACGGTGGTGAGCGAGGATGGAGTGGCTGCCAGCGGCCTGACTCCCCTTTCCGTTTCGGTAGGCCAGCAACTTGACGTGTCCGGACAGAGCACCTTCGACGCCTCCGGCAATCTCAGCATGGACGCTACGGCAGGCCAGGTGCGCCTCGCCTCGACCCGCATCTGGGGCATGCTCAACTCCGCGACCGCGGGCAGCGCCGTGCTCGATGTCATGTCGCTCGGCAACTTCGCGCCTGCCGGTTTCACTTTCGCCGGCACCGGTACTGCTGCTGGTCAAGATGCCAACCCAAGCGCCTACGTCGTCAACACCGGCTCGCTCGATGAAAGCGCCACCGCTGCGCATACGCTGCTGCAGGTGGATGGTACGGTGAACCCCTTCGGTTCCGCGCCACCGGACTTCACCGCCGCCGCCATCACCGCGGGCACCGCGACCGAGCAGCGCCTGGTGGTTGAATGGGTCAACGGCGGCGCGCCCGCGCCCTTCCTCAGCGACAGCAGTGCCGGCCTGGTCGTGGACCTGAACAACGCCACCATTCACGAAATCCGCACCGGGCCGGCGGCGCTGGAGCTAAAGACGCTGAGCTCGTTCCCCGCCAGCCCGCTGATCACGACCGTGGGGGCGGATCAAAGCAAGCTGCAGCTAGCGATCGGGAGCGCCAGCCTGTCGACCGGGGTGTCGGTATTCAACAGCATCAGCGGCTTTGCCGCTGCGCTGTCCTCGACCTTCAACGGCACCAACAAGATCTACCGGCTGGTCGCGGTCGGGCAATACAATATCGGCACCAACACCTTCGTCGCCTCGCGCATCAGCGTGGCCCTGATGTAGCCGGCGCCGGGGTGCGCCAGGAGATCGCGCATGCCCTGGAAGCGGCGTCCGTTCGGCAGCAATGATCTGTCACGCGCGCTCAACATCGCCGATCTGCGCGAGATTGCCCGGCGCCGCGTGCCGGGCTTCGCGTTCGAGTACGTCGAGGGCGGGGCCGAAGATGAGGTGACGCTGCGTGCCAACCGCGAAGCCCTGGAGCGTTTGCGGCTGATCCCGCAAACCCTGGTCGACACCGCCGCGCGCCACCAGCGCGCGGCGATTCTCGGACGCCCCGCCAACGCGCCCCTGGTCATCGCCCCGACCGGGTTGAACGGCATGTTGCACCCGCAGGGCGATCTAGCGCTCGCGCGCGCGGCGGCCAGGCTCGGCGTGCCCTTCACCCTGAGCACCATGTCGACTACGCGTCTCGAGGACATCGCCAGCCGTGCCGGCGGACGGCTGTGGATGCAGCTCTATGTGCTGAAAGAGCGCGCCATCGCGCGCGATATCATGCAGCGCGCCGCCGCGGCGGGTTACGAGGCGCTGGTGTTCACAACCGACGCCAACGTGTTCGGCAGCCGTGAATGGGACCAGCGCAGCTATCGCGCGCCCGGCAAACCCACGATCCGCACCGCGCTCGATGTACTGCGGCACCCGCGCTGGCTCCTGGAGGTTCTCGGCCACCACGGCATGCCGCGCTTCCGCAATCTCGAGGCCTTCCTGCCGCCAGCGGCCACCACCGCTCTCGGCGGCAGCACGGTGATTCCACCGCTCTTCGATGCGACCATCGACTGGGATGACATCGCCTGGATCCGGCAGCTGTGGCGCGGCAGGCTCCTCATCAAAGGGGTGCTGAGCGTGGCCGACGCCGAACGCGCCGCGTCGCTGGGTTGCGACGGCATCGTGGTGAGCAATCACGGCGGGCGGCAGCTCGACTGCTGTGTCGCGCCGATCGATGTGCTGCCGCAGATCGTACGCGCGGTCGGCGAGCGCCTCACCGTTCTCATCGACAGCGGCTTCCGCCGCGGTACCGACATCGTCAAGGCACTCGCGCTCGGTGCGCCGGCCGTCATGATCGGCCGCGCCACGCTGTACGGCCTGGCCGCGGGGGGCGAGCCGGGCGTGGAGCGCGCGCTGAGCATTCTGACCGGCGAAATCCACCGGGTACTCGGTCAGCTCGGCTGCAATTCCGTCGCGGAGCTCAGCCCGCAGCAGGTGCGCGGGGCCTGAGCCGCAGCCGGTCGCGGGCCATATCAGCGTTCCGGGGACTGCAGCAACTCCTCGAGATCCGGCTTCCATAGCACCGCATGGGTGTGCGAGCCATGCCCATGCGTGCGCTCGCTGAACGGTATCACGATCGCGCGGCCGTGCGGCACGCGCCTGATCTCGCGCTCGAGGATCCGCAGCTCGGGCGGATTGATGAGATCGTCCGCCGAGTTGATTGCGAGCAGCGGCGCCTCGATCTTCTCCAGGGCCGGCCCGGGATCATAGTCGTGCGACGCATTCACGGCGTACAGAATGTCGTTGGCATCCTCAGTCTTCATATGCTCGTTCACGTACCTGTCGATCACCTGGTCCGCCTGCGCGCGCGTCGGGGCTTCCTGTTGTCGCAAGACCGGGTTACTGCCCACGAGCCAGACCATCTCGATGGCGGTCCTGAGCGAGGGGGGTTGGGTGCGGTATTCTCCGCCCTGCCAAGCCGGATCGTTGCGGATCGCGTCGATGACCAGGCGCCGCCAGACACGGTTACGGCCGGACACCTGTGTTGGCAGGCTCGCGAGCGGCATGAGCGTGTCCATGAATTGCGGATGCTGCTCACCCCACAGCCAGGTATGCATGCCGCCCATGGACGTGCCCATCACGAGGCGCGCGTGATTCACGCGCAGGCCCTGCGTCAGCAGCCGGAACTCAGCCTCCACCATGTCCTGGTAGCCATAGCGCGGAAAACGCGCGTGCAACCCATCGCTCGGCTTGCTGGACCTGCCGTGGCCGATGCCGTCGGGGAGCACGATGAAGAAGCGCGCGGCATCCAGCGGCTGCCCGGGTCCGAATAGCTCGCCCGCGAATTCAGCTCTCACCAGACTCGCGCCGCTGCCACCGGTGCCGTGCAGAATCAGGACGGCGTTGCGCACCACGCCGTGCGCGTCCGCGCGCGGCGTGCCGAAGGTGCGGTAGTGCAGACGCAACTCTGGCAGCGACTCACCGGAAGCGAACCTGAAGTCCCTGATGAGGAAGTCACCCTCCGCCGGCGGCGGATAGTTCGCGCCCACAGCGCGCGCGGCGAACAACGCCGCCACCAGGCTCACGCCCAAGACGACTCCCCTCGTACCCCCCGGCTCTCTCACACCGCGCGACTCTTCAGCCAGTCGTCGATCACGCGCTCGAGTACCGCCAACGGCATCGGCGCAGCGGTGAGCCCCACGTCGTGGAAGTCGCGGATGTCGAACTTCGCGCCGAGACGGCGTTGCGCCTCCGCGCGCAGCTTGAGCCAGCGGGCGTGTCCAACCTTGTAGCTGCAGGCCTGCCCGGGCCAGGTGCAATAGCGCTCGACTTCGGTGGTCAAGGCAGTCGGATTCTCGCCGGTGGTCGCGACCATGTAGTCGATCGCGCGTTCGCGGCTCCAGCCCTTCACATGCAACCCGGTATCGACCACGCAACGCGCGGCGCGGAAAATCGCCGCCTGCAGCATGCCGAGGCGGCCGAGCGGATCGGAGTCATACAGCCCCATCTCACCGCACAACTGCTCGGCATACAGCGCCCAGCCTTCGGTGTTGGCGGAGAAGCCCCCGCCGGCGGCCTTGCGGATCAACGGGAGCGACGGCATCTCCAGCACCAGCGCGAGCTGAAAGTGATGGCCAGGCGCGGACTCGTGATAGGTGAGTGTCGGCAGCGCCCAGCGCGGCCATTCGCTGGTGTCGCGCAGATTGATGTAGAAGGCGCCGGGCCGCGAGCCATCGAGCGCCGGGATCTGGTAGTAGCCGCCGGGCGCCCCGGCCTCCGTGTAGGGCGGTACCCGCCGGATCTCCACCGGCGCCTTGGGCCTGACGTGGAAGTACTTCGGCAGGCGCGGTTGCAGGGCGGTGATGAGTCCGTTGCAGTAATCGAGAATCTGCTGCCGGCCGGCATCGGTGTCGGGGTAGAGGTACTGCGGGTCTTTGGCCAGCACTCGCATGCGCTCGGCCACGGTGCCGGTTTTCTTCCCCTGCTTGCGCAGCAGGCCATCCATGCGCGCGCTGAGCTCCTTGCCCTGCTCGAGCCCGAGTTGATGCACCTCATCCGGGCTCATGTCGGTGGTAATCGCCTGGCGCAGCGCGACTGCGTACAGCGCAGCACCCTGCGGCAGGCGGCTTACGCCGGCCTCGTGCACGGCGGCCGGGCGCAGCTCAGCGAGGGCCTGCATCTGCCGGTCCAGCGCGGGATAGATCTCCGCGGCCACGATGCGCCCGGCATCTGCGCCGTAGCTGCCCTCCAGGCCCAGCTTTTGCGTACGCGTCGCGATCGAGGTCGTGAGGATCGAGTCGCCCGGCGCCGTGCTGCGCAAGTTGCGCATCTGTTCCAGCGCGCGGTCGATGAGGAAATCCGGCGGGCCAACTGTAAGTCCCGCATCGTGCCGCACGCGCTCGGTTTCCTGATCGAGCACTACCGCAAAGGCGCGCAGCCGTGCGAGGTACGCTTCGGCGTCCTCCTTGTTCTCGATCTGGTGCTGGCGGTCGAGAAAGGTCGGAATGCTCTGGTACGCCCCCGTCAGCTGGCTGACCACGTAGGGGCGCACTCCGTCGCCGTACTCGAGAGGCTCGGTGCGCGCGATCGTCTCCATCTGGAACTCGACCGTGTCGTAACTGGCGAGGTCCGAGCCGGCCAGCAAGCTGCGATCGAAGGCGCGCAGGCGCTGCAGCCGCGAGGCGTTCTCCTGCTTGAACTCGCGCACCCGCTGCAGTGAGGCTTCGGTGAGCTTGGCCTTCGCCCACGCGTACTTACCCTTGTCGAGCCCCAGACTCGTCAGCTGCTCGGGGTTTCTCGTCAGCCGCTCGTCCATAAAGACATCGAATAGCGCATTGAGGTGCTCGGTGGCCTCGCTCGCGGGCGGTGACGCCGCGAGGACCCGTCTTAGAGACGACGCGACACATGCCGCGACCAGGGAACCGGCGACGGTGACAAACTGCCGACGATCGATCACTAGCCGCTCCTTCGCGTAAGCACGGATCCGGCGCCCGCCCGCTCGTGCGGGCGGCGGCGCCGGCTTAAGTCTGAAAGGCCGCCCGAGCGGACGGCTGCGCGGGCTCAAGCCGCCAGCGTGCCTTTCTGCTTGGCGCTGCTCGTGGCGATCAGGTCCATGAGAGCCGGTGCCAGGCAGTCATACGGCTCGAGCCGCAACTCCTTGAGGCGCCCGCGCACCTCGCCCATGCGCGCCGGCGGGAAGCCCGACTCGATGATCGAGGAGACGAACGCCGCGAAGTCCGGAGCCGACCAGCCGCTGTCCTTCGACAGCTCGGTGTGCACGAAATCGAAGCCGTAGAAGGGGTGATTCTTGTTTTCGATCCGCCCGTACATGTGCACGCCGCAGCCGCTGCATGCATGGCGCTGGATCGGCGCTTTCTCGTCGACGATCTTGAGCTTGTGCGCATTCGCGCTGACGCTGAGCTTGTCGCGTCCGATGACTGCGACCATGGAGAACAGCGCGCCCTTGGGTTTCCAGCACTTGGTGCAACCACAGACGTGATTGAACGCGGTGTTGCCCTTGAGACTCACCGTCACGGGTGAGGAACTGCATTTGCAGGTGAGCGTACCGCCCGCGAAGTCGGTCTCGCTCGGCTTCACGCCGTCATCGACGGCCGGATGAATCTTGGTAGCCATGAGGTTCTCCTGGTTCGCGTTGCGAGCGTCAGTGTCGAGCGGCGTGCGTCGCCGAGTGGCGCGGGGCCTTTAGAAGGTGACCACCGAGCGGATCGACTCGCCCTTGTGCATGAGATCGAAGGCGTCGTTGATCTTCTCCAGCGGCATGACATGCGTGATCAACTCGTCGATGTTGATCTTCTTGTCCATGTACCAGTCGACGATCCTCGGCACGTCGGTGCGGCCGCGGGCACCGCCGAACGCCGTACCCCTCCACACCCGACCGGTGACCAGCTGGAACGGCCGGGTCTTGATCTCCTGCCCCGCTCCGGCGACGCCGATGATGACCGACACGCCCCAGCCG
>JGI12053J15887_10001693_pt1 | contig 10443 bp, 12 predicted proteins | sample MedBloCAOM1_O3_FD_15887 | JGI IMG/M metagenome (IMG submission 15887) | reverse complement strand
CGACGAGGTCACCCACATGTTGCAGAAAACGTCGCTCACGACTCCCACCACTCTTTCCGAAAAAGCGGTTCGTGATATTTCGGCCGCATTGACGCTGCTTCTCTCGGACGTGTTTGCGCTATATCTCAAGACCAAGAATTTCCATTGGCACATGTCTGGCCCGCATTTCCGCGATTATCACTTGATGCTCGATGACCAAGGCGAGCAGATTTTCGCCATGACGGACGTCATTGCCGAGCGAGCCAGGAAGCTGGGCGGCACAACCGTTCGCTCCATCGGGCAGATTTCGCGCTCTCAGCGTATCGCGGACAACGACGCTGAATACGTCAAGCCGCTCGACATGCTGGCTGAACTCCGGGACGATAACGCGATTCTGACGCAGAACATGCGCGAGGTNCATTCGCTCTGTGACGAGGCAGGGGACGTGGCTACCGCAAGCCTGCTGGAGAACTGGATTGACGAATCCGAGAAGCGGACCTGGTTCCTCTTCGAGTGCTGCCGGCAGGCCTAGAAAGCGCGCAACGAGCCAGCGAACACCGTGCTCGCAGATATCAGTCGATTGTATCCCATCGAGGGACGTAAGGTCCGCCGCTCAAGATCAATGCGACCTGCTTGTCCGAACTCAAAGTCCGAATAAAGGAAACGCCCATGAATGTCAGGAGCGACCGGCCGGTTACCAAGCGTCCAGCAAAGAATCAAGGCAAAACCCGTTCGGCAAAAACGAGCGTGCAGGGTACGAAATGGGAAGTTACAGATGGGCAACTCGACGAGGCCCTCAGACAAACCTTCCCTGCCAGCGACGCGCTATCGATTATTCAAACCGTTCGCGGTAGCTGATCGCATAAGCTTCGGCGCAGGAATTTTCATCGGCTGATCGTGCGTTGTCACCATGCTGGAAATTTCGATTGACGCCTGTGCCGGCCGTTTTGCCCGATAGCCTTCATTGAAAATTCCGAGCGCAGACGAGGACCCATCATGAAGGTCGGGATAATTGGTGCGGGTGCGGTTGGCGCAGCATGTGCAATGGCGACCGTCATGAGGGGTTGCGCCAGCGAACTGGTTCTCGTCAACCGAGGCCGCGCTCGCGCAACAGGGATGGCTACCGACATGGGCTACGGGGCCCCTCTGTCATCCACCACCAAGGTGACGGATGGTGACTATTCGGATCTGGCAGGCGCTGCGCTCGTCATGGTCACGGCAGGCGTCAACGAGAAATCCGGCGGCGCTACGGATCGCAATGATCCGCTGGGACGCTTGCGCCTCCTGGACAAGAATGCCGAGATTTATCGCGAGGTTGTTCCGCAGATCAACGAGGCGGCGCGGGACGCCGTGCTGCTTGTCGTAACCGACCCTCCGGATCCGCTTGCCTATTTGACCCGCGAACTCGCCGGGCATGATCGCGTTCTCAGCACGGGCACGTTGCTCGACAGTCTGCGCTTTCGGGCGCATCTGGGGCGGAAACTCAAGGTCGCGCCCACGAATGTCGAAGCGCAGGTGCTCGGTGAACACGGAACATCCCAGATCTTTCAGTGGTCTGGTGTCCGCGTGGGCGGCGTTCCGATCTCGGATGCCCTTGGACAATGCGGCTTTCCGCACGACGACGATTTCCGCGCGACGATCGAGAAAGAAGTGCGTTATGCGAATATAACGATAATCGAAGGTATTGGAGCCAGCCAATACGGAATTGGAATGGTTTGCGCGCGCATTGCCGAAATCGTGCTGCGTGACGAACGCGCCGTCGTTCCGATCGGGGTCTACAATTCAAAGCTTGGAGTGACGCTCTCGCTGCCCAGCGTCGTCGGTCGGGGTGGCTGCCTGCAGGTGCTTGACCCTCCCCTGTCGAATGATGAGCGCGTTGGCCTGAAAAAATGTGTCGAGACATTGCGCAAGGCTCAGGAACGAATTCACTGACCCTTCTGTCAGCACTCCATCTCAAACCACTGTTGCCGACGGTATAGGCACGCTTCGACAACACGCAAAACATCAAACAGATCGCATACGCGTCATGCAGAGAGGCGCCTGCTGCCTGGCCGAATCCGCGCTACATCCTCGCACTGGAGCGCTTTTCGAATGTCGACGGAAACAATTTCGGCGAATGGGCCGGTTGCGATCAATGGCCTGCCGGCACAGCGCCAGAGATGGGCTGCCGCTGCCATTTTCACCGCGCTTGCGATGGCCTCGCTGGACACGGCGATCGCGAACATCGCTCTCCCCGCAATAGCAGCCGATCTTCATGCCAGCCCATCCGAAGTCATCTGGGTAGTGAATGTCTACCAGATTGCGATGGTCGCAACCCTTTTGCCGCTCGCCGCGCTTGGCGAAGTCGTCGGTCACCACCGGATCTACCTCGGAGGCCTTGTGCTGTTCACGTTGGCGTCGCTGTTCTGCGCGTTTGCGTGGTCGTTGCCCAGCCTGCTGACGGCGCGCGTGCTGCAGGGCCTCGGCGCCGGTGGTATTATGAGTGTGAATACGGCGCTGGTTCGCTTCGTCTATCCAGGGCGCTTGCAGGGCCTGGGTTTCGGACGCAACGCGATGGTGGTCGCGACCGCCTTCACGCTCGGCCCGACGATCGCTTCGGGCATTCTCGCGATTGGACCGTGGAGCTGGCTGTTCGCCATTAACGTCCCCTTCGGCGTCGTTGCGATCTTGACCGGTTTGAAGACATTGCCGCGTACCCCGAGGGCAGCGCACGGTTTCGATTTTCCTGGCGCACTGATGGCCGCGGGCTGTCTCGGCCTTTTCATTCTAGGGATCGGAAGCGCGGCCCACCACGAGCGGCCTTTGCTTATATCGATTGAACTTGCCTCCGCGGTGCTGCTTGGCTGGGCTCTGATCCGCAGACAGGCGGATTCTCCGGCGCCCGTGCTGCCGATCGACCTGCTTCGCAGACCTGTCTTCGCCCTGTCCACCGCCACCGCGATCTGCTCGTTTGCGGTCCAGGGCCTGGCTTTCGTCTCCCTGCCATTCTACTTCGAGGACATTCTTGGCCGCTCGCAGGTCGAGACGGGCTTTTTCATGACCCCATGGCCGCTTGTCGTGGCCATCATGGCGCCGATCGCCGGACGTCTATCCGACCGCCATCCCGCAGGAATTCTCGGCGGCTTCGGTCTCGCGCTGCTCAGCCTGGGGATGGCCTTGCTGGCGATGCTCCCGGCGAACCCGCATGTCGTCGACATCGTTTGGCGCATGGCCGTCTGCGGATGTGGATTCGGCTTTTTCCAGGCGCCGAACATGAAGGCCTTGATGTCCAGCGCGCCTGCCGATCGTAGTGGTGGCGCGAGTGGCATGGTTGCGACGGCACGCCTGACGGGACAGACGATCGGAGCAGCGCTTGCGGCCCTCTGTTTTGGCCTTGTCGGTCGTGAGGGAGCCACGTTCGCACTGGTGCTGGGTGCGATATTCGCCGCGGCAGGAGGCGGGATGAGCGTCCTGCGTTTGGTCTCGACTCCGCGAAGCGCCGCTTGAGCTCCTATTTGTTTGTCTCCGCCGCCTTGGAGAGCCTACTCGGCGGCCGAAAGCCGACTTTGGGCCGTGACGTTCATGCCGGCCGCTCGAACAAAGCGCGCTGCCCTGATCTCCTTGAGGAGATCATCGACACCCGCAAGTGCGAAGCCAAGCACGGCTTCGTCGATGAGGCGGCCATCGCGCACCTTCTCATGCACGCCGCCGATCACGATTTGCGGCCGGAGAACAGGGCGTGCCGGTATCGATGCGAGCGTCTCGTTCATCTGCTGCTGCGCGCGTACACCGCCGGTGAAGGCCGGGGAGGCCGTCATCGTCAGTACCGGCTTGCTTTTCAGCACTGACCGACCGTAGGGCCGCGAGGCCCAGTCGAGCGCATTCTTCAGCACGCCCGACATGCCGTGATTGTATTCGGGCGAGATCATGATCACGCCATCGCTCGCCTCGATGGCCGAACGCAGGGCACGCACCGATTCAGGTGCGTGCTCGCCGTCATCGTCCTCGTTGTAGAGCGGCATCCCGTGCAGCGGGAAAATGTTGAGCGCACCCCGGGGCCCAAGCGCGTCCTGAAGGCCGCGAAGCACCGCGGTGCTGTTAGAGGCGCGGCGCAGGCTGCCGGAGAGGCCGAGAAGCGAGAGTTGGGTCATCGGGGACGGGACTCCAAGGGGCTGGGATTTCAACACGCGACCAGAGGAGAATCACGACGACGCGGGTCAAGCTCAAGTAAATTCGATTTTAGATTCGATCGACCTGTGATTGCTCGCGAATGTCAACGTTTTAATAAACGGATGCGTGAACCAGGCTCGCATTCCTGTGCCGCGATGCGCATTTATCCTGTTGGGGATTCCAGATTGCAAGGAAACAGAGCTGTGACAAGAAATCCTAAGAAAACTCCGCGTGTCGGCCGCAACCCGAAGACCGGCACCGAGGTGCGGATTGCTCCGCGCCGCGTCATCGTGTTCAAGCCGTCGGCCGTTCTGAAGGAGCGAATCAATCGCCCCAGACCGGACGAGGTCGCGTGAGCAGCCGTGATGTTCTGGCTCTATTGGGATACGTTCTGGGCACTGTTACTTAGCGCCATTTGGTTCATGACCATCGTTTCGCATCCGGACACTGAGATCACCGACAGGTAGCGCGATGCCATCGCTTCTGACACCTCCATCGCCGCAGGATAGAATACCCATGCATCGCAGCAAGAACGGCCCCCTTTAACATCCCGTCATGCATGCCGGGTTTTTGACGTCGGGCCTGGGATCGCCAACGAACGTGTTGCGATTCGGCATCTTGATTGCGGCAAGAGTTTTGGCATCAAGCGTCGCATCCGCCGGCAGCAGACCGTTGAGGTTAAGAATGTAGGCGGAAACCGCATAGACGTCGTCGTTGCTTAGCGATTGCGGCGCGTTCTGCGGCATGGCGCGGCGGATGTAATCGAACAAGGTCGGCGCGTATGGCCAATAGCTGCCGACGGTGCGCACCGGCTTTGGCGTTGCCAGCGTGCCCTGCCCGCCGACAAGCCGGTCGCCGATGCCGCCCTCGCCCTTTGGGCCGTGACAGGCCGCGCATTGCTGATCGTATACTTCACTTCCGTGGCTGACGCTGCCGCTTCCCGCCGGCAGGTTGCTGCCGTCGCGGCCGATATCGATGTTCCAACCCGCGATCTCCGCAGGCGTCGCGACGCGGCCGATGCCATATGGGCTTTGCGCCTCTGCGGGCGTCGCGCACAGCAGTATAGCAACAGCGAACGCTGCGCACTCCAGCCTACGCGTTGGCATTGGTCACCTCGCCGTCTCCGGCGATACGCCAGGGCCAGATCGCGTTGTTATGGTAGACGTAATTGTCACCGCGCACCGCGAGCAGTTCAGCCAGCGTCGGCTGAACGTAGCCGGTCTCGTCGATGGCGCGGCTTTGGATTACCGCAGGCCTGCCGTCCCAATGCCACGGCAGGCGGAAGCGGGTCAGCGCCCGCGTCAGCACCGGCTCCTGCAGTTGCGCCTCCTGCCAGCTCTTGCCGTCATCGACGGATACATCGACACGCCTGACTTTGCCGTGTCCGCTCCAGGCGATGCCGCTGATCTCGTGGAAACCCGGCGCCGTCAGCCGCTGGCCGCCTGACGGCCGGGTAATGATGGATTTGGCTTCCATGTAAAAGGTGAAGTCGCGCGCCGTGCCGTCAGGCATCAGGTCGGTGTATTTGGAGGTCTCCTCGCGCGAGTACGTCGGCTCCGCTGTGACATGCAGGCGGCGCAGCCACTTCACATTCATGTTGCCCTCGAAGCCCGGCAGCAGCAGGCGAAGCGGATAGCCCTGCTGCGGGCGCAGCCGCTCGCCGTTCTGGCTGTACGCCAGCATCGCGTCGTCGAGGCATTTTTCGATCGGAATGCTTCGAGTCATTGCCGCGGAATCGGCGCCTTCGGCGACGACCCATTTTGCGCCCGGCTGCAAGCCTGCTTCCTGCAACACCAGTTTCAGGCTGACCCCGGTCCATTCGGCGCAGCTCACCAGGCCGACGAGATCGGAAGCCGTCTTGCCNTAGGGCTTTTTGTATTCCGGGTTGCCCGAGCATTCGAGGAAATAGATGTGCGACTCCGAGGGAAAGCGACGGATATCCTCCATNGTGAAGATCAGGGGCTTGTCGACGAGGCCATGGAGCATCAGCCGATGCTGCGCCGGATCGATGGTGGGAACGCCGCCATGATGGCGCTCGTAGAACAGACCGTTCGGCGTGATGATGCCGTCGAGATCCTGCAGCGGCGTCCGCCCCGAGGCGGAAAGGTACTGCTTCAGGTTTTTCGAAATATTCTTGACGACATCCTTCTCGAACGTCGATGGCGTTCCGTAGGGCTGGCTTCCCATGGGGTCGCCGGGCGTCTTCATCCATTGAGGGACGTTGGGCGGCAGGTTCTCTGCATTTTCTGCTGCCGATGCTTTGCTGCCGGCGAGACCACCCGCAACGACAGCCCCACCCACCAATGCACTACCCTCGCGCAAAAACCGTCGGCGCGATGTCGCGACAAGACGCTTGCCGGTATCGGTTGGCTCGGTCATCGCAGCTGCTCCGCTCGAAACAGGCATGCCTGGAACAACCCAACGAAGCTCAGTTATGTTCCAGGAGGAAGACGTCTTGATTATAGCTCACCGGGGCAGACGCCGCTTGCCGAGGGTTGCTGTGCCTGTGCCAATCTTGCCGATGAGAGTGCCGTCGATAGGAACGCCGCCCGACGCGGTCCTCGCAGAACATCGCTCGTGAAAAAGGCCGCATCGTTGCCGATGCGGCCCTCTCTATCTATCGCGCTCCGTTTGAGCCGCTTCATTTTGATTCTTGGTGCTCGTTACTGGCACTCGTGCCGGCGACCGTCATTTCCAAGGAACGTCCCTGAAGCGGGATCATAGGAACGGTACCGCTGCCCGCAAGAAGCACCATTTGCGACGCTGTCCATGGGGGTAGACGGGCCGCCGCTGCCCAACATCACCGGCGTCCTGGCGTCCGGCCTGCCGCGGGCGTGGGCCGGCCGCCGTTGAGGACATCATTGTTGGGATAGTAAAACGCGAACAGACCCGGCTCCTGGATAGCTGCCTGCGCGAACACCGGCGTTGCAAACATCAGCGACAGGATCGCTGCCGCGGTGAAAATCTTGAATCTGTTCACCGTCTTTCTCCGTGTATCGATTTGGTAGTCCCGACCCTGAAGGTCAGGGTGTCACCACGGAGGTAAGACGAAACGCTGCCTGTCCCACTAAACAGGGCTTCAAGAAGCTAAATTGAAATTCAGATCGACCGCTTGCACTGCGATCCCTGTGCATGCGGATGAAAGCACATTGAGGCGGCCATGACGTATGCCAGGCCGCCTCAAGACGTTTTCATTTCAAGTTTGATCGAAGCGTCAAGTTCGGCGGCAGAAACCAGCCACCTTAACGCTGGCGCGTCTCATGGTGACGTTGCCAATGACGCGCGACGGACGCGTTACCGTTCTGCCAGGTATTTCGCTGGTAGTTGCCATCGGTATATGGATTGCCAGGTCCCATATTTTGGCAATTTGCGTTCGGGTAGAACTGCGCGCAATAGCCGGGATCTTCGATAACCTGTTGCGCCAGTGCGGGAGTTACGGTAGCCGCCGTGACAAGAGCGGCGGCACCAATCAATGCGAATTTCATCTCGGGTCTCCTGGTTTGATCTCCCTGATAGGATGAAGAGAAAATGGGAACGCGCCGGCGTTCTGCCAACCAGCTTTTTCGATTGGCGATTCTAAAATTCAATTTAGTGGTAGCGGCGGCTGGACAGACCTACATCAGCTTCAGTTACGCAAACGCTCTCGTCGAACAATGGAGCTTCGTCATGTCCAATACCGCGGCAAAAATCGTTTTCGCATTGATGCTGGCCCTGGCCACTCCCGCCGCTTCATTTGCGCAAGCATCGCGAACCGCGGGCGGGGCGGGATCCGGCAATGTGCCTATCAATGGTATCGGCCCGGGCCCGGCAAACGCCGGTGGAATGAATAATGTGATGGTCGATCCCAGTGGGATCGGCAACGCATCCAAGGTCGCTCCGCTGCCGTCGCCGCGTATCACCGTTCCGGTGGTTCCAACGTTCAAGTAAGGCGAAGACCCTTCGCGACTTCGCAGGGTTGTGCTAGTCTTTCGTCAATGCGGGTCATGTGATTGCGGCGACGGAATCTCGGAGCCGCGGTACCGTAATCAGCGGCTTCATTTTCTGGTTCGGCGATGAATATCCTTGACCCACAGGGGCCGATCGGGGCCGCCGACAAAACCATCCTGATCGATTCGATTGCGATCATGCTGGCGATCGTCCTGCCGACGATCGTCGCGATCTTTGCTTTCGCCTTCTGGTTTCGGGCATCCAACACAAAAGCACCTTACTGGCCGGACTGGGAGTATTCGGGCCGCATCGAACTGGTCGTCTGGTCGATCCCGGCTCTTACCGTCATTCTGCTGGGCGGCGTTGCCTGGATCGGCTCGCATCAACTCGACCCGGCGGCGCCGGTGGAGGGTACGGGAAGTCCGATCAGGATCCAGGTCGTGTCGCTCGACTGGAAGTGGCTGTTCATCTATCCGGATCAACGGATCGCGACTGTCAACACGCTGACCGTGCCAGCCGGCGCATCGCTGCATTTTGAATTGACATCCGGCAGCGTGATGACGGCATTCTTCATCCCGCAATTTGGCAGCATGATCTACACGATGAACGGGATGGTCACGCGGCTTAAGCTCCGCGCNGACAATGAGGGCACCTTTCAGGGCCTGGCGGCGCATTTCAGCGGCGATGGCTTTCCCGAGATGTTGTTTGACGTTAATGTCGTATCGCAAGTTGGGTTTGCAGATTGGGTTGCAAGCGTATCGCGCAACGAACGGGTTCTGAACGCGGACAATTACAACAAACTCGCCCGCCAATCGGTAGAGACGACCAAGCCGACTTTTCGGCTGGATGATCCTGGGCCGTTCGATGCGATTGTGACCCAAAAGGTCCCGCCCGCTCCGGGGCCGCGACTGACCTCCGAATCCGCGCAGTCGTATATCGGACCCCCCAATGTTTGGTAAACTCACTTGGTCGGCCATTCCGCTCGATCAACCGATCCCGATGATCACCTCGGGCGTGGTCGCGCTCGCCATCCTCGGGGTCCTCGCCTGGGTCGTCGTCAGGGGCCACCTGCCCTACGTGTGGAAGGAATGGATCACGAGCGTCGACCATAAGCGGATCGGCGTGATGTACACCCTGCTCGCGATGGTGATGCTGCTGCGCGGATTTGCCGATGCCATCATGATGCGCTCGCAGCAGGCGGTCGCCTATCAGTCGCAGGGATATCTGCCGCCGGAGCATTTCAATCAGATATTTTCGGCTCACGGCACCATCATGATCTTCTTCGTCGCGATGCCGTTCATGATCGGGCTGATGAATCTGGTCGTTCCATTGCAACTCGGCGTTCGCGATGTGGCGTTTCCGACCCTGAATTCTGTCGGCTTCTGGCTGACCGCGACCGGCGCGTTGCTGGTCAATATCTCGCTGGTCGTCGGCGAATTCGCCCGCACCGGCTGGCTGCCTTTCCCGCCGCTGTCGGAGTTGACTTATTCGCCCGGCGTTGGCGTCGACTACTATCTGTGGTCGATCGAGATATCAGGTGCCGGAACGCTGGTCGCCGGCATCAATCTGGTCACCACCGTGCTGAAGATTCGCACAAAGGGCATGAACTACCTGCGCATGCCGATGTTCTGCTGGACGACGCTGGCGACAAACCTGCTGATCGTGGCGGCATTTCCGATCCTGACCGCGACCCTCGCGATGCTGATTCTCGACCGCTATCTCGGCTTTCATTTTTTCACCAACGAAGCCGGCGGCAACATGATGATGTTCATGAATCTGATCTGGGCATGGGGCCATCCGGAAGTCTACATCCTCGTTCTGCCGGCATTTGGTATTTTCTCGGAAGTGGTTTCGACATTCTCCGGCAAGTCGCTGTTCGGCTACCGCTCGATGGTGCTGGCCACCATGGCGATATGCATCATTTCGTTCATGGTCTGGCTGCACCATTTCTTCACGATGGGCGCCGGCCCTGACGTCAACGCGATCTTCGCCATCGCCAGCATGATCATCGCGGTGCCGACCGGCGTCAAGATCTACAACTGGCTGTTCACGATGTATGCCGGGCGCGTTCGCTTTGAGACGCCGATGTTGTGGTCGGTCGGGTTCATGGTGACGTTCATCATCGGAGGCTTGACTGGCGTTCTGCTCGCTGTGCCACCCGCCGACTTCCTGCTGCACAACAGCCTGTTCCTGATCGCCCACTTTCACAATGTGATCATCGGCGGCGTGCTGTTCGGCGCATTTGCCGGCTACACCTACTGGTTTCCGAAGGCATTCGGTTTCCGGCTGCATGATGGTCTCGGCAGAGCGGCGTTCTGGTTCTGGCTGGTCGGCTTCTATGTCGCCTTCATGCCGCTCTATGTCCTTGGCTTTCTCGGCATGACACGA
>JGI12053J15887_10001692_pt1 | contig 10445 bp, 9 predicted proteins | sample MedBloCAOM1_O3_FD_15887 | JGI IMG/M metagenome (IMG submission 15887) | reverse complement strand
AGGCACGGTTCATCGCCTGGCCGCCGTCGCGATGGGGCGGAGTGCGCAGCGTGGACCCGCAGACTCAGTAGGAGTTGCACTTGCCGGCGACATGGCCTCCGCGAACTGTGATCCGGAAGTCTTCGGGCCTGCGCACCCTTGAGTCCGCACTGTATCGGGGCGGGCTCGGCCCGGTGGCGGGCGTCGACGAGGTGGGTCGCGGCGCATGCGCAGGTCCGCTGGTGGTGGCCGCATGTGTGCTCTCGCCGAACCGGCTGGAGAGCCTGGCCGCCCTCGACGACTCCAAGAAGCTCAACGAAAAGGAGCGCGAGCGGCTGTTTCCGTTGATTCGCCGCTACGCGCTGGCCTATCACGTGGTGTTCATCCCGTCGGTCGAGGTGGATCGGCGAGGTGTGCACGTCGCGAATATCGAGGGCATGCGGCGGGCAGTGGCGGGCCTGTCGTTGCGGCCTGGCTACGTGTTGTCGGATGGGTTCCGGGTGCCGGGACTGCCGATGCCGTCGCTGCCGGTGGTCGGCGGCGACGCGGCCGCGGCGTGCATCGCGGCGGCCAGTGTGCTGGCCAAGGTGAGCCGTGACCGGCTGATGGTCAAGATGGAAACCGAACATCCGGGGTACGGATTCGCCGAGCACAAGGGCTACAGCACTCCGGCGCATAGTGCGGCGCTGGCCGAGCTCGGCCCGTGCAGCCAACACCGATACTCGTTCATCAATGTGCGCCGGCTGGTGGCGGTCGAGGGCGAACTCGTGCCCGATGACGCTTTGGACAGCGAACCCGAGCAGCAGAGCCAACTGGGGTAGGGGAGGATTGGGATCAGATGGACCAGAAAAAGATGAAGGACAGCTGAGCCGATGAGTGCCGAAGATCTCGAAAAGTATGAAACCGAGATGGAGCTCTCGCTCTACCGCGAATACAAGGACATCGTCGGGCAGTTCAGCTATGTCGTTGAGACGGAGCGACGGTTTTACCTCGCCAACAGCGTCGAGCTGGTGCCGCGGAACTCCGAGGGCGAGGTCTACTTCGAATTGCGGCTGGCCGACGCCTGGGTATGGGACATGTACCGGCCTGCCCGGTTCGTCAAGCACGTTCGGGTGATCACGTTCAAGGACGTGAACATCGAAGAAGTGGAGAAGCCCGAGCTACGGCTGCCCGAGTAGTCGTAACTTACGGAGCTCGGGGCACTTCTCGGCGAATCGCGCGCGCCGCCCCAATCGTGTGTCAGTCGTCCACCCACTTGATGCAGCTCAGAGGTGGTCAAACTTTCTGAACCGGCAGTCTCTATTTCACTAAGATTGTTATTTTGACCATTTAGCGGGGTTGTGGGGCGATGATTGGCGACAAGGCGATGAACGACGAAGCCGCTGAGGGCCGGCAGTCTTCCTCCGGTCTGACGACGTATGCGATCGACAACCAAATGTTTGCTCCGTTATGGGAGCTCTAAACGGTCTGTTCGATAAGTATGACGAGATTCGCAGGCTCGTTTCAGTTTCGAAACAGAAAACTCACATCTGTCTCAGTATTGGCCCTTGATGTGGGACGAGCTGTATGAGAACCTTGCACAGCAAACAATATTTCGTCGCTAAAAGGAGCTAAAGGCCAACCGAACACGAGGCAGTCGCGATGTTCAAAACGGAATCGTTGACCCAAAGATATGTTCCCGCGTAGAGTCCTGCACCGTCGTCGAACGCGCGCTGGGGGTGGGTCTGGCTTGTCATACCGNGCNGCGGNGCGCAAATCCGTGCNCCCCTTGTGCCNGCGCGGAGGCGTTCGATGACGCGACATCTNCTGCGCCCGNTGATGGGTTTNGCCACNATCGTGGTGATNCTNGCCGCNTTCGCNCTCGCGGCGAATCTGTTTCGCGGAGGCTTCACCCCNAGCGTTCCGGTCACGGTGATCTCGTCGCGCGCCGGCCTTGTGATGAANCCGGACGCGAAGGTTCAGGTCCGCGGCGTGCAGGTGGGCAAGGTCGCCTCGATCGAGAATCTGCCCAACGGAGGAGCCGCCCTTCACCTCGCAATGGATCCGAAGCGGCTGTCCGCGATTCCGGCCAACGCCCTTGTCGACATCGCGTCCACGACCGTTTTCGGCGCGAAGTACGTGCAGTTCGTCTTTCCCGATAACCCGTCACCGGAGTCGCTGCGCGCCGGACAGGTCGTCGACGCCCAGCACGTCATGGTCGAGGTCAACACTGTCTTCGAGCAACTCACGTCGGTGTTGTCAAAGATCGACCCCGCCAAGCTGAATGAGACGTTGGGTGCCATCGCATCAGCGGTAAACGGCCGCGGCGAGAAGATCGGCCAGATGCTGTCCGATCTGGATTCATACCTGGCCAAGATCGAGCCGAGTCTTCCCGCGCTCAGCCACGATCTCGAGGCCGCCCCCGACGTATTGCGTGCATACGCCGACGCGGCGCCCGACTTCGTCTCGATCGCCGACAACGGCGCGCGGATCAGCGACACTTTGGTCGACCAGGAACAGAATCTCGACGCGGCTTTGGTCAGCGTGATGGGTCTGGCCGACGTCGGCAATGACGTCCTAGGCCAGAACCGGCAGCCGTTGACCGATGTCCTACATCTGTTGGTGTCGACCACCGACCTGACGAACCAGTACAACCAGGCTCTGTGGTGTGCGCTCGCCGGAATGGTCGACGCGTCGGGACGTCCGCCGCTCAAAGAACCGGGTGTCCATGTAATGGCCGGCTTCCTGTGGGGTCAGGAGCGGTACCGCTACCCGATGGACCTGCCCAAGGCCGGTGCTAAGGGCGGTCCACAGTGCACCGGGCTGCCGCACCTGCCGTTCGAAGCGGTCCCGCCGTACGTCGTCGCAGACACCGGGACCAACCCGTGGCGGCGCACGTATCCCGGCGTCATCCTGAATTCCGATCTGATCAAACAGATCATGTTCGGTGGCACCGAGGTCGACGGGCCGCCCCGCAACACCTCACAGATCGGACAACCCGGATGAGGCGCTCGATGCGCCCGACCCTCGTCAAGTTCGGGATCTTCGCGGTCGTGATGGCGATGCTCACTGCGAGTTTGTTTTTCATCTTCGGCCAGTACCAAACCGGCTCGACGAAGGACTATTCGGCTGTTTTCGCCGATGCGTCCCGTCTCAAGACAGGCGAGTCGGTGCGGGTGGCAGGCATGCGTGTCGGCACCGTCAACAGCGTCAAACTCCAGCGCGACAAGACGGTGCTCGTCACGTTCGACGCAGACCCAAGCGTCCGGCTCACCACCGGCGCACGGGCGGCAGTGCGCTACCTCAACCTCGTCGGCGACCGCTACCTGGAGCTGATCGACGGGCCTGGTGACACGCAATTGCCGCCAGGATCGCAGATTCCGAAGGATCGGACACAGTCGGCACTCGACCTCGATCTGCTGCTCGGTGGGCTCAAACCCGTTATCCGCGGGCTGAATCCGCAAGATGTCAATGCCCTGTCGGCCTCCCTCATCCAGATCTTCCAAGGACAGGGCGGCACGCTGCAGTCGTTGTTCTCCAACACCTCGGGGTTCACGAAGGCTTTGGCCGAGCACAACCAGACCATCCAGGCGCTGATCGACAACCTGCGCACCTTGCTTGCCACCTTGACCAAGCAGGGAGACAAGTTCTCCGGCACGATCGATCGCCTGGAGAAGCTCGTCACCCAGCTTGCCGCGGAACGAGATCCGATCGGCTCGGCGATCGAGTCGTTGAACAACGGCACGGCATCAGTCGCCGACCTACTGGCCGATGCGCGGAAGCCGCTGGCGGGGACGGTAGAACAGCTCAGCAGGTTGGCGATCAACCTTGGCGGCCAGAAGGATCGGCTCGACACGTCACTGCAGAAGGCCCCCGAGAACTACCGCAAGCTTATCCGTACCGGGTCCTACGGCAGCTTCTTCAATTACTACATCTGCGAACTGAACTGGCGGGTCACCGATCTCCAGGGCCGAACCGCGGTGTTCCCGTGGATTAGGGCCGACGGGGGGAGGTGTGCCGAACCCTGATGCTGAGATACCGCGGTATGCAGCTCATTCGGACGGGATTCATCGGTGTCGTGCTGGTGATCCTCGTCATTCTGGTCGGGCTGGCGCCTGAGAAGTTGTCTGCCTGGGCGACGTCGGTCCGCTATCAAGCGCTGTTCGAAGACGCGGGCGGACTCGCGACGGGCAATGACGTGACGGTCTCCGGCATCAAGGTCGGCAGCGTCTCGAAGGTAGCCCTGGAGAAGCGCAACGCCGTCGTGACGTTCACGCTCGACGGCACGGTCTCGCTTGGTTCGGATACAACCGCGCACGTGCGAACCGGCACGCTTCTCGGCGAACGTGTGTTGACGTTGGAGTCGAAGGGTGACGGCACGATGCACCCGAACGACGTGATCCCGGTGACACGTACCGCGTCGCCGTACTCGCTGACCGAGGCGGTCAGTGAGCTGACGACCAACACCGCAGGCACCGACACCGGCACTTTGAACCAGTCGCTGGACACCCTGTCGGGGACGCTGGATGAGCTTGCGCCACAACTGGGCCCGACGTTCGACGGCCTGACCCAACTGTCACAGGCGATCAATGACCGCGACGACTCGCTGGGCGCGTTGCTCAAGGACGGCGCCGACGTCACCAAGATCCTTTCGGACCGCAGCCAACAGGTGAACACGCTGATCCTCAACGCAAATGATCTGGTCGCGGTGCTCTCCGAGCGGCGACGTGCGATCGTCGAGTTACTTGTCCACACATCGGCATTGTCGAAGCAGCTGTCCGGTGTGATCCACGACAACGAGCAGCGGTTGGCGCCGACGTTGGACAAGCTCAATGCGGTGACGGCGATCTTGGAAAAGAACCGCGACAACATTGCGAAGGCACTGCCGGGGTTGGCGAAGTTCGAGACCACCCTTGGTGAAACGATCGGCAATGGTCCCTACTACCAGGCATACGTCCCCAATATCGATGTCGCCCAGATCCTGCAGCCATTCCTGGATTACGCGTTCGGGTTCCGCAGGGGCACCGATGCAGGCCAGCCGCCGGACAATGCCGGGCCTCGGGCGGAGCTTCCCTTCCCGTACAACGGGATTCCCGGGCCGGGCGAGCAGTGGGGTCCACCGTGATGACTGCGAACCGGCTGCTGAAACTCGGGCTTGCGGTGGTGCTGGCCGCGGTTCTGGTTGGCGGCGCGGCCGTCGTCGTTCACCAGACCTTCTTTCGGCCCAAGTCGATCACCGCGTACTTCACCACGGCAACCGCGATCTACCCCGGCGACGAGGTCCGCATGGCCGGGGTGAAGGTCGGCACCATCGCTTTCCTCGACCCGGTCGGCACCCAGGCCAAGATGACCCTGCACGTCGACAGCGGCATTCCCGTCCCCGCCGATGCCAAGGCGGTGATCGTCGCGCAGAACCTCGTTTCGGCGCGCTATGTCCAACTCGCGCCTGCCTACGGATCGGGCCCGACGATGAATGACGGCGCAGTGATTCCGATCGAACGCACTGCCGTGCCCGTCGAGTGGAACGAAGTCAAAGAGCAACTGATGCGGCTCGCAACGGAATTGGGCCCGAACAACGGGATGTCGTCCGGATCCGTCGGCCGGTTCATCGACAGCGCCGCGAATGCGCTGAACGGAAATGGCGACAAGCTGCGCCAGACGCTGGCTCAACTGTCCGGGGTGGGACGCATCCTGGCCCAGGGCAGCGGCGACATCGCGGACACGATCACCAACCTGCAGACCTTCGTCACCGCGTTGCGCGACAGCAACGACCAGATCGTGCAGTTCCAGGACCGGTTCGCGACGCTGACCAGCGTGGTCAACGACAGCAGGTCGGACCTGGACGCCGCATTGAAGAACCTGTCCGACGTCGTCGGTGAGACAACGCGTTTCATTCATGACACGCGGGACAAGACCGCCGAGCAGATCCAGCGGCTCGCCAACGTTACCCAGAACCTGGCAGATCACCGCATGGACCTGGAAAACGTCCTTCACACCGCGCCGCACGCGATTGCGAACGCCTACAACATGTTCGACCCGCGCACCGGTGCCGCGAGCGGTGTGTTCGTGCTCAGTAACATGGCAAACCCGGTGTGGTTCATCTGCGGCATGGTCGGCGCGATCGGAAACGTCACCTCTCCGGAATCCGCCAAGCTGTGCGCGCAATATCTCGGGCCAGGACTGCGCAATCTGAACTTCAACAACCTGCCGTTCCCGGTCAACCCGTTCCTGACGTCGAATCCGCCGCCGTACATGCTCAGATACAGCGAGCCGAGACTCATGCCAGATGCCGAAGGGCAGCCGCCCCCACCGCCTACGGACCCGCCCGCCGTATCCGCGTATACCGGCATGGGCGACGTGCCACCGCCTCCGGGTTACGGCCCGCTTCCCGGACCGCCGCCACCCGCTCCTCCTGGGGCCGCACCCGTATCGGAGGCGCCGACATTGCCTGACCTGTTGTTGCCTGCCGAGAGGCCGCAGCGATGATCGGAACCTTCATCATTCGCCGGGTTCTTGCCATCGGTTCGACGGTATTGCTGACAGTCACCGGCTGTGCATTCCAGGGCGTGAACTCGTTGCCCTTGCCAGGAGCTGTGGGACGCGGAAGCGATGCGGCCGTGTACCACGTCGAGGTCGCCAACATCGGTACGCTGGAATCGAATTCGCCGGTTCTGATCAGCGACGTCATTGTCGGCAGTGTCGGGAAGATGACGTTGAACGGGTGGCACGTCAAACTTGACGTGTCGCTGAAACCTGACGTCATCGTGCCTGCCAATGCGGTGGCCACTGTCGGACAGACCAGCCTGCTCGGGTCGATGCACGTGGCGCTCGACCCTCCGCCGGGACAAGCGCCGACCGGCCGACTGAAGCCGGGCGCCACGATCGGCCTCGACAGTTCGTCCACCTACCCGTCGACCGAACGGACGTTGTCGTCACTGGCGGCTGTCGTCAACGGCGGGGGATTGGGACAGATCGGCGACATCGTCCACAACTTCAACGAAGCGCTGTCGGGACGCCAGGACGCCGTGCGCGATCTGATCACCCGGCTCGACACGTTCGTCGGCACGTTGTATCAACAGCGCGACAACATCATCGCCACCATCGACGAGCTCAACCGATTCTCCGCGACGCTCGGCGGCCAGCAAGAGGTCCTCACCCGTGCGTTGAACAAGATTCCGCCTGCGCTGGACGTCCTGATCAAAGAACGGCCCAGGCTCACCACCGCGCTCGAGCATCTCGGCACCTTCAGCGAAACCGTCTCCGGCGTGATCGGTGATACGCAGGCCGACCTCGTGAAAAACCTGCAGAACCTCGCACCGACTCTCCAAGCGCTCGCGGACGTCGGCCCGTCGATCGACACCGCACTTGCGTACATCCCGACGTTCCCGTTGACGCAGAACATCATCGACCGCGGCGTCCGCGGAGACTATGTGAACCTCTTCGTGGACATCGATCTCACGAACGCCCGGATAAAGCGTGGGCTTCTCCTCGGCACGCGGCTCGGGCAGGACCGCGCGTCGCTGATCCCCGCGCCGGGCGACCCAGGCTACGACGCGTATTACACCAAGTTCCCACTCGGTGTCGGCACGTCCACGCCGTTTGGCCCGATCCCGAATACCGACGCGGCGCCGTGGGAACCCGGGGGTGGTGGCTGATGCTGTCCCGGTTCGTCCGCATCCAGCTGGTGATCTTCACAATCGCGTCGATCGTCGGCGTCCTGGTGATGGTGTTCGCCTATATGCAGGTGCCGACATTGCTTGGCATCGGCAAGATCACCGTCAAGGTCGAGCTTCCGGCTTCGGGTGGCCTCTACAAGTTCGCCAATGTGACGTATCGCGGTGTCGAGGTCGGCAAGGTGACGGAGATGGATGTGTCGCGCAACGAGGCGACGGCCACGCTGACGCTGAACACCTCTCCCAAGATCCCTGCCGACCTGTCGGCCGAGGTACGCAGTGTCTCCGCGATTGGCGAGCAGTATGTGGAGTTGCTGCCGCGTACGGAGTCACCGCCATACCTGCAGGACGGTTCGGTGATCCCCATGTCCGACACCAAGATTTCGCAACAGGTCGGCCCGATGCTCGATCGAATCAGCACGCTGATCAACAGCATTCCGAAGGAGAAGTTGACCGGCTTGGTCGATGAATCCTTCAACGCCTTCAACGGATCCGGCTACGACCTCGGCTCGCTGATCGACTCGTCGTCGAAGATCTCGGGCGATCTCAATCGAGTGGGCGACCGATCCTCGACACTCATCGAAGACACTGGGCCCCTTCTCGACTCGCAAGCGCAGACCACCGACGCACTTGAGTTATGGGCGCACAGCCTGGCCGGGATCACCGGTCAGGTGGTCACGAACGATCCTCAGGTGCGCACACTGTTGCAGCACGGTCCCGACGCCGCGAACGAGGTCTCGCGTCTGTTCGACCAGATCAAGCCGACCTTGCCGATACTGCTGGCGAACATGACGACGTTCGGCCAGGTCGCGGTGACCTACCGGCCATCGCTCGAGCAGGTTCTGGTGTTGCTGCCGCCGTTCGTGGCCTTCATCCAGTCCTCGGCTCCAGAGAACAACGCGACCGGTATGGCGCTGGGCGACTTCAGGATTTCGATCGAGGACCCCCCGCCGTGCACGGTCGGCTTCTTGCCGCCGTCACAGTGGCGGTCCCCGGCAGATCTCGACACGATCGACACTCCCGACGGCCTGTATTGCAAACTCCCACAGGATTCGCCGATCGTCGTGCGGGGGGCGCGCAACTATCCCTGCATGGGTGTGCCCGGCAAGCGCGCTCCGACGGTGCAAGAGTGCTACAGCGACAAGCCCTACCAGCCGCTGGCGATGCGACAGCACGCCCTCGGCCCGAGACCGATCGATCCGAACCTGATCGCACAGGGCATACCGCCCGATGACCGGGTTGACTTCAACGACCGTATCTTCGCACCGACAGAAGGCACGCCACTGCCGCCAGGGGCGGCGATTCCACAGGGGCCGCCAGGGGCGGCGATTCCACAGGGGCCGCCAGGGGCGGCGATTCCACAGGGGCCGCCAGGGGCGGCGATTCCACAGGGGCCGCCAGGGGCAGCGCCACCGCCGCCGGACGCGGTTGCGCCGCAGGCGCCCGAACCGGCTCCGCTGCCCGTCGGACCGCCGACCGACGGCATTGCGCCTCCGGATACGGGCGGCGCCCCCGCGGCGGCACCAAGTGCGTTCAACACCAACAATTCTGGCCCGAGCCCATCGGTCGCGATTGCTCACTACGATCCCCAGACGGGCCAGTACGCCACGGCGGACGGCCAGGTGGGCAGGCAGACCGACCTGGTTGACCCGGCGAAGACCTGGCAGGANTTGATCTACAGGGCGGACCNGTGATGCTCGCGAAGGCGCTGGCATGTGCAGCGACTGCGACGGTGNCCTGGGGTGTGTGCNCGACGCCCGTGGCGAAGGCGGACCCCAACGACGGCGTTGCGATCAATGGCACATACACCGCGTTCTCGGACGGCGAATGGGCGAAGACCGACCAGTCCTTCCACGACGAGGCAAGCGTCACTCAAACGTGGACCATCACCTCGAACTGCACGACGTACCAAGACTGCACCGGACGCGTCACAAGCGATCAAGGCTGGAGCGCAGACCTGGTTTACATGAGCGGCCGTTGGAAGGTCAGCCGCACCGTGGAGAACTGGGAACGATGCGCCGACGGCACTGCCGTTCCAGGGCAGCAGGCCTTCACGTTCTGGAGGGGCTACCCGGACGCGTCCAAGATCTCCGGCTGGGACCAGACCATCGGCCCAAGTGGCGGATGTGGTTTCAACAAGTGGCTGAATGTCAGGATGCCATTCACGCTCACCCCGGTTGGCTGAAAGCGCCCCGGGGAATCGTCAACGGGAGATCGACCGAGCTGACCAAACCCGGCTGCGCCGCAACGACATACGGGATCGCGTTCACGACGCGCATCGCAGTCGCGACCATGGCTCCCGCCCCCGACGTCATGCCTTCGATGCCCGCCTTCTTGCGGTCTCGAAGCGTCGCATCAACGGTGCAGTCGATGTCCGGTGTGCCGGTGATTTTCACCCGGTAACCGAGGGCGTTCGGAAGCGTCGGCCAGTCTGGTGCGACGTCGGGAGCCAGCCGGGTGACGTGTTCGATGACGATGGCCTCGCGCCCGTCGACGACACCGATCGCCTGCATGCGCAGCGCGCCGCACGTTCCGGCCTCGACGGTGCCCATCGCGACGTCCAGACTGCGACTTGTCACCTGACGATCAAACGTCTCGCGTACTTCGGCCACCTCGACTCCGAGCGCGTCGGCGATCAACCGGATTTGGCCTTGCCATTCACCCGCGATGGCGCCCGGCATGCCGATCCATGCCTCGTACTCGAGGGGACGCCCGAATCCCAGCGCGTCGCTCATGATGTCGGGCACCCCGTAGTCGTCGTACAGGGCGATCTCGTATGCGTGGATCTTCTCGATCGACGACGACTGCGTCGTG
>JGI12053J15887_10001691_pt1 | contig 10449 bp, 10 predicted proteins | sample MedBloCAOM1_O3_FD_15887 | JGI IMG/M metagenome (IMG submission 15887) | reverse complement strand
AGGATCTGATCGATTCGGCGGGCGCCATCGCGCGCGGCACGGTGCTGGGATCGTTGGTCGGCATCCTGCCCGGCGGCGGCGCGGTGATCGCGTCGTTCGCCGCCTACACCTTCGAGAAGAAGATCGCCAAGGACCCGTCCCGCTTCGGGCGTGGGGCCATCCAGGGCGTCGCCGCGCCGGAAAGCGCCAACAACGCGGCCGCGCAGACCTCGTTCATCCCCCTGCTCACGCTCGGCATCCCGCCCAACGCGGTTATGGCGCTGATGGTCGGCGCCATGACCATCCACGGCATCGTGCCGGGTCCGCAGGTCATGACCAAGCAGCCGGAGCTGTTCTGGGGCATGATCGCGTCGATGTGGCTCGGCAACCTGATGCTGGTCGTCATCAACCTGCCGCTGGTGGGCCTGTGGGTGACGCTGCTGCGCGTTCCCTACCGCCTGCTTTATCCCTCCATCATCGTGTTCTGCTGCATCGGCATCTATTCGATCAACAACTCGCCCACCGATGTGGTGATCTCCGCGATTTTCGGCATCGTCGGCTACTGGCTGGTGAAGCACGACTTCGAGCCTGCACCCTTGCTGCTCGGCTTCGTGCTCGGGCCGCTGATGGAGGAGAACCTGCGCCGCGCCATGCTGATCGCGCGCGGCGACGCGACCGTGTTCTTCACCCGCCCGATTTCGGGGGTCCTGCTGACCACGGCGATTCTCCTGCTCGTGATCGCCGCGATGCCCAAGATCCGGCGCCGCCGCGACGAGGTCTTCGTCGAATAGGGCGCGCGGCCGTCATCTCCGGCTGCGACAAGTTACCACCGCGTGGCGGCACGAAGTGCCTGCCGCGCGGTGGTACATTTGCGGATAACGCGTTCGGCACATAAGCGAATAGACACATTCGCACATAAGAAGCCGAAGATAGGGCGGAGGAACGACGATGAGGAAAATCTGGCTGGGCATCACCGCTGCTGCGTTGGCAGTCGGGGTAGCCCTGGCGCCCGCTGCCGGCCAATCCAACTATCCGACGCGCCCGATCACGGCGATCGTCCCATTCGCTGCCGGCGGACCGACCGACGTCATTACCCGTATCATGGCCGAGAACATGTCGCGCACGCTCGGGCAACCGATCATCATCGAGAACATCGTCGGCGCCGGCGGGACGACCGCCTCGACCCGGGCGATGCGCGCGGCGCCCGATGGGTATACGATCGAGATGGGCCACATGGGAACCCACGCGGCGTCGGTCGCGCTCTACCCGAACCTGGCCTACAAGCCGGATGCCGACTTCGCGCCCATCGGCATGGTGGCGGGAACTCCGGTCCTGATTCTGGCGAAGAAGGACTTCCCCGCGAAGGACCTCAAGGAGTTCGTCAGCTACGTCAAGGCGAATGTCGACAAGCTCAACATGGCGCATGCCGGCGTCGGATCCGTGTCGTTCACGACCTGCCTGTTGCTCAACTCGATCCTGGGGGTGAAGCCGACGTCGATCCCGTTCAACGGCACGGGCCCGGCATTGACCGCCTTGATCTCCGGACAGGTCGACTACATGTGCGACCAGATCGTCAACGTGGTTCAGCAAGTGCAGGCCGGCCAGATCAAGGCCTATGCGATCGGCACGGCCGAGCGCAATCCAGCCTTGTCCGACGTTCCGACCGCCAAGGAGGCGGGGCTCCCCGAGTTCCAGGCGCAGGCGTGGAATGCGCTATTCGCTCCCAAAGCCACGCCGCAGCCGGTGCTCGACAAGCTCACCGACGCGCTCGATAAGGCGCTCGACGACGAGCAAACGCGCAAGCGGCTGCTCGAGCTCGGCAGCGTGCTGCCGGACGGGGCCGGCCGCGGCCAGCAGGCGCTGACCGCCCTGGTCAAGAGCGAGATCGCGCGCTGGACGCCGATCATCAAGGCGGCCGGCCCAATGAATTGAGGCCACGGGCGCTGGTATTCACGGAGTGCCTTCCACATTTTGCTGATTGCCGCGGCGGCGGTAGACTCCCGGCTGCCTTGAGTCGGCCTTTGCCGCATGCCGGCTGAATAAGCTATCCGCACATGCGCCAGTACCATGACCTGATGGAGCGAGTTCTCGCCGACGGCGCGGAAAAGCACGACCGCACCGGCACCGGCACGCTGTCGGTCTTCGGCCACCAGATGCGCTTCGATCTCGCCGAGGGCTTCCCGCTCACCACCACCAAGAAGCTCCACCTTAAATCGATCGTCTACGAGTTGCTCTGGTTCCTCGCCGGCGACACCAACGTCAAATACCTCAACGACCACGGCGTCACGATCTGGGACGAGTGGGCCGACGCCGAGGGCGAGCTCGGGCCGGTCTATGGCCGGCAATGGCGCTCGTGGCCGACGCAGGACGGCGGTACCATCGACCAGATGGCGAATGTCGTGGCGGCCATTCGGCGCAATCCGGACTCGCGCCGCCTGATCGTGACCGCCTGGAACCCGGCGGACGTCGACAAGATGGCGCTTCCGCCCTGCCACTGCCTGTTCCAGTTCTACGTCGCCAAGGGGCGGCTTTCCTGCCAGCTCTATCAGCGCTCGGCCGACGTCTTCATCGGCGTGCCATTCAACATCGCGTCGTATGCGTTGCTCACGCTGATGATGGCGCAGGTGACAGGACTGAAAGCCGGCGAATTCGTGCACACGCTCGGCGACGCGCATCTTTATCTCAATCATCTCGAGCAGGCGCGACTACAACTCTCGCGCCCGCCGCGGCGGCTGCCCCAAATGGTGCTCAATCCGGCGAAGACCGATCTTTTCGCCTTCCGCTACGAGGACTTCACCCTCGAAGGCTACGACCCGCACCCGCACATCAAGGCCAAGGTGGCGGTGTGAGCATAAAGACCGGCGCCGGTGCAAAGGAACCGGCCGAACGCTCGCAAAGGATCTCGCTCGTCCTGGTCGCTGCGGTGGCCGAGAATGGCGTGATCGGGCAGGGCGGAGCGTTGCCGTGGCGGCTCAGATCGGACATGAAGCACTTCCGAGCCGCCACCATGGGCAAGCCGGTGGTGATGGGGCGCAAGACCTATCTTTCGATCGGCAAGCCGCTCCCGGGTCGCACCAATATCGTGGCGAGTCGCGACCGGGCTTTTGCCGCGCCGGGCGTGCTGGTGGCCGAGACCGTCGAGGCGGCGCTCGCCGTCGCGCGTGGTGACGCCCTGCGGCGCGGAGTTGGCGAAATTGCCGTCATCGGCGGCGCCGATCTCTACGCGCAGATCATGGATCGTGCCGATCGCCTCGTGATCACGCGCGTTCACCTGCAACCGGACGGGGATACGACATTTCCCGTCATCGCTTCGAATGTCTGGCGGGAGGTGGAACGGAGCGAGCATGGGGCTGGGCCGGAAGACGAGGCGCCCTTCGCCGTGCTCGTTTATCAACGGCGGGTCGCCGACGCCCAATTGGCGAGTGGTGAGAATTGACCTGATTTCAAGCCCATGCGCCGCGGCGCCGCACGGGTCCGAGGTGCGTGTCCAAGCCGCGTTGTAACGGAGTGACACCTCCCCTATAACCCCTCCAAACCGAAACCGGCGCGTCGGCCCTGGGCCGATGCAGCGAGGAGACAACCGATGCCGTGGAGTAATCAGGGCGGCGGGCCCTGGGGCGGAGGAGGCGGCGGGAAGGGCCCCTGGGGCTCCGGGCCGCAACAGTCAGGCCCGACACCGCCCGACCTCGAAGAGTTTCTGCGGCGCAGCCAGGACAAGCTTCGCACCGTCCTTCCGGGCGGCAATCTCGGCGGCAAGGGCCTCGCCCTCATCGTGCTCGCCGCGATCGCGATCTGGGGATTTTCCGGCTTCTTCCGCGTCGATCCCGACGAACTCGGCGTGGTGCTGCGCTTCGGAAAATATGTGCGCGATGCCAAGCCTGGCCTCAATTATCACCTGCCGTATCCGATCGAGTCGGTGCTCACGCCCAAGGTCACTCGCGTCAATCGCATCGATATCGGCATGCGGCTGGTCGAGGATCTGCGCCGCGGCACGACCGTTCGCGACGTTCCGGAGGAGAGCCTGATGCTCACCGGCGACGAGAACATCGTCGACGTCGATTTTTCGGTGTTCTGGGTGGTCAAGCCCGAGGGCGCCGGCGACTACCTCTTCAACATCCAGCAGCCTGAAGGCACGGTGAAAGCGGTCGCCGAAAGCGCCATGCGCGAGGTCATCGGCCGCTCGACCATCCAGCCGATCCTCACCGGCGCGCGGCAAAGCATCGAGACCGCCGTTCATGAACTGATGCAACAGACGCTCAACAAATACGGCTCCGGCATCCAAATCACGCAAGTGCAGCTGCAGAAGGTCGATCCGCCGAACCAGGTGATCGATTCCTTCCGCGACGTGCAGGCGGCGCGTGCTAATCTCGAGCAGTCGCAAAACGAGGCGCAAACCTACGCCAACAAGGTCGTGCCGGATGCACGCGGGCGCGCCGAGCAGGTCAAGCAGAATGCCGAGGCCTATCGCGAGCAGACCGTGGCCGAGGCCAAGGGCGCGACCGCCCGTTTCCTCAAGGTCTACGACGAATACAAGAAGGCGCCCGACGTCACCCGCCAGCGCATGTATCTGGAGACCATGGAACGGCTGTTCGGGGGAACCGACAAGATCATCATGGATTCGGGAGCTGGCGTGGTGCCCTATCTGCCGCTCGATCAATTGACGCGGCGGCCGCAGCAGCCGGCAACTCCGCCAGCGGGAGGCGCCCGATGAGATTCAATCTTGCCGGCGGCATCATCGCCGCCCTCATCATCGTGGCGCTGATCGTCGCCTACAGCACCCTGTTCACCGTCTATCAGACCCGGCAAGCGCTGGTGGTTCGCCTCGGCCAGCCGGTGCGCGTGGTCACCGAGCCCGGGCTGAATGTCAAGGTTCCGCTGATCGACAGCGTCATCCACATCGACAAGCGTATCCTCGATCTGGAGAACCCGGCGCAGGAGGTGATCGCTTCCGACCAGAAGCGCCTGGTGGTCGATGCTTTTGCACGTTACCGGATCACCGAGCCGCTGAAATTCTACCAGACGGTCGGCACGGTCGAAGGCGCCAATTCGCGGCTCTCGACCTTGCTCAACTCGGCGCTCCGCCGGGTGCTCGGCGAGGCCACGCTGACGCAGGTCGTCCGCGACCAGCGCGAGCAACTGATGGCACGCGTGCGCGAGCAGCTCGAAACCGAGGCGCAAGCGTTTGGCATTTCCATCGTTGACGTGCGCATTCGCCGCGCCGATCTGCCGGAGCAGAACAGCCAGGCGGTCTACCAGCGCATGATTACCGAGCGCCAGCGCGAGGCGCAGGAGTTCCGCTCGCAAGGCACCCAGCGCGCGCAGGAAATCCGCGCCAAGGCAGATCGCGACGTCACGGTGCTGATGGCTGAAGCGCAGTCCAAGGGCGAGCAGATCCGCGGCGAGGGCGATGGCGAGCGCAACCGCATCTTCGCCGACGCCTATGGACGGGATCCCGAGTTCTTCTCGTTCTATCGCTCCATGCAAGCCTACGAGGCGGGACTTCGCTCCAACGATACCCGCATGCTGCTCAAGCCCGACTCTGAGTTCTTCCGCTTCTTCGTCGATCCATCGGGCAAGCCGCGCGAAGGCGCCCCGCCGCATGCACCCAACAGCACGCCCCCTCCGGCTTCGACGCCGAAGTAGCAGCGGAACTTCGCTACACGGCACCGGTTAGGCAGAGATGCCCGAGTTCATCGTTGCGATCGGTCTCGTACTCGTGATCGAGGGCCTGCTCTTCGCCGCCTTTCCGCGCGCTGCGAAACGTTTGGCGGCGAGCGCGATCGAGAGCCCGGAGAGCTCGCTCCGGGTTGCCGGCATCGCATCAGCGGTGCTCGGAATCATCCTGATCTGGTTCATGCGCGGATGAGCAAAGCGAATCAGAAAGGGCCGGAGCGCATGCCGATTCAAGCCCATCGAGGCGTGCTCCAGAGGCCGTCTCCGGTCCCGATTCCGCCCCAATCCCAAGCCTATTTTCGCGCGTCGGGATCGCCCTTGCGTCCATAGCCGGACGGGAGCAGTGTCTCGTCCTCACCACTCCCAGGAGCTTGATGCCCATGCTCGGCACTTTCGCCCATTTTGCCCGGCGCGTCCGCCGGCCTGCTTTGGCCGCGGTCGCCACGGCAGCGATGGTATTGCCAGCGCTCTCGCCCTCGTTTTCATCCGCTTGGGCCGCGCGCGGTCCCGACAACATCGCCGATGTTGCCGAAAAAGTGATCGACGCAGTGGTCAATATTTCCACATCGCAGAAGGTCGAGACGCGCAACACCCCGATGCCGCAGCTGCCGAACGATCCGCAATTGGACGAGCTGTTCCGAGACTTCTTCAACCGGCGCGGCCAGGGCGATCCGCAGAACCGCGACCGCGGCCCGCGCCGAGTCAATTCGCTCGGCTCCGGCTTCATCATCGATGCGTCCGGTATCGTCGTTACCAACAACCACGTCATCTCGGAAGCCGACGAAGTCACCGTCATTCTCAACGACGGCTCGCGGCTCAAGGCCGAGATCATCGGCAAGGACCAGAAGACCGACATCGCCTTGCTCAGGGTCAAGCCCGACAAGCCGCTCAAGGCGGTGAAGTTCGGCGACTCGGAGAAGCTGCGGCTGGGCGAATGGGTTATCGCCATCGGCAATCCGTTCAGCCTCGGCGGCTCGGTGACGGCGGGCATCGTCTCGGCGCGCAACCGCGACATCAATTCCGGCCCCTACGACAATTACATTCAGACCGACGCCGCCATCAATCGCGGCAATTCCGGCGGACCGCTGTTCAATCTCGACGGCGAGGTGGTCGGCATCAATACCGCGATCATTTCGCCCTCGGGCGGCTCGATCGGCATCGGCTTCTCGGTACCCTCGAAAACCGCGATGCCCGTGATCGATCAGCTCAAGCAGTTCGGCGAGACGCGGCGCGGCTGGCTCGGCGTGCGTATCCAGCAGGTGACGGACGAGATTGCCGAGAGCCTGAATATCAAGCCGCCGCGCGGCGCGCTGGTGGCCGGCGTCGACGACAAGGGACCGGCCAAGCCCGCCGGCATCGAGCCCGGCGACGTGATCGTCAAGTTCGACGGCAAGGAGATCAAGGAGATGCGCGACCTGCCGCGCGCCGTCGCCGACACGCCGGTGGGCAAGCAGACGCCGGTGATCGTCATTCGCAAAGGCAAGGAAGAGACCAAGACCGTCACGCTCGGCCGGCTCGAGGACGGCGAGAAGGTTGCTGCGGTGGACGCCAAGAACGACCCCCCGGGCGACAAGCCGGTGGTGAAGAAGGCGCTCGGTATCGAGCTCGCCAACATGTCCGACGATCTGCGCAAGCGCTACAAGATCAAGGACACGGTCAAAGGCGTGGTCATCACCGGCGTCGATGCGAACTCGCCGGCGGCCGACAAGCGCTTGTCGCCGGGCGACGTCATCGTCGAGATCGCGCAGGAGGCGGTGGCCAGCGCCGACGACTTCCAGGCCAAGATCGACAAGCTCAAGAAGGACGGCCGCAAGTCGGCGTTGCTCCTGGTCGGAGGTGCCGATGGCGAGCTGAGATTTGTCGCGCTGAGCCTGCAATAAGCTAGACGATGAAGATCGGCGAATGGCGAGCAGCGATCGAGCTGCTCGCTTTTTGCTATCTTGCGATCCGCGGCCGCCTGTCGTCCGTTCCCGCCTCGTCGGTCATGAACTCCTCGCGCCGATAGCCTTGCAGATAGAGCAGCGCGGTCAGGTCGCCGTGATCGATGCGCGCGGCGGCTGCTTGCGCGACCTTGGGCTTGGCGTGATAGGCGACGCCGAGCCCGGCCGCCGCGATCATTGCGAGGTCGTTCGCCCCGTCGCCGGCCGCCAGCGTCTCCTCCGGCGCAAGGCCGAGCCGCGCTCGCAGCTCGATCAGGCTTGCGAGCTTGCCCTCGCGGCCGAAGATCGGCTCGGCGACCGTGCCGGTGAGCTTGTCGCCGGCGTCGACCTCGAGCCTGTTGGCGCGGCTCTCGTCGAAACCGATCATGCCAGCGATGCGCTGCGCAAACAGCGTGAAGCCGCCGGTCACGAGGCAGGAATAGGCGCCGTGCTTGCGCATGGTCGCGACCAAGGTGCGCGCGCCCGGCGTCAGGCGGATGCGATCGGCAATGACCTCGTCGACGACGGAAGCAGGCAGGCCCGCGAGCAGCGCCACCCGCTCGCGCAGCGCCGGGGCGAACTCGATCTCCCCGCGCATGGCGCGCTCGGTGATCGCCGCGACGTGCGGCTTCATCCCGACATAGTCGGCGAGCTCGTCGACGCATTCCTCACCGATCATGGTGGAATCCATGTCGGCCAGAAAAAGCTTCTTGCGCCGGCCGCTCGCACGTTGCACGACGATGTCGATCGGAGCATCGGCAAGCGCCGCGCGTACGCGATCGGCGAGGGCGCGGCTGTCGCTTGATTCGGTGTCTTGTTTTATGGCCGTAAAGGAAATGTCGGCTGCCACGCCCGGTTCGAGCCAAGTCGGTGCCTGGGCTGCAGGCAACACGTCGCGGGCGCGCTCGATCGCCGCGCCATCGAGCGCCGATACCGCGGGATTCGAAATCAGAGTCGCGACCAAGGTCATGGCACGTAAGGTCTTGGAATGAGCGTTCGGTCACCCGCACAACGGGCGGTGCTTATCGCAGGCCCGACTGCGAGCGGCAAGTCGGCGCTCGCGCTCGCGCTGGCAGAGGAGCTTCGCGGCACCATCATCAATGCCGATTCCATGCAGGTCTATGGTGATCTACGCGTCATCACCGCGCGTCCCACGCCGGACGACGAGGCGCGCGCGCCCCATCGCCTCTACGGTCATGTCGATGCTGCCGAAAATTATTCGGTGGGGCGCTGGTGCGTCGATGCGCGTGCCGCGCTGACCGAGGCGATGCGGGGAGGGCGCCTGCCCATCTTGGTGGGCGGCACCGGTCTCTATTTCAAGACGTTGACGCAAGGACTTGCCGCCATCCCGCCAATTCCGGCGGATGTTCGCTCGGCGGTCAGGGGCCGCCTCGCAGCGGAGGGCGTCGCGGCGCTCTATGCCGAGCTCGCTGAGCGCGACCCCGTGACCGCGCAGCGCCTGATGCCGGGCGACCGTGCCCGCATCACCCGCGCGCTCGAAGTGGTCCTGGCGACCGGCCGCTCGCTCACGGACTGGCACCGGGAGGGCATGAAGCCCGCGCTCGATCCGGATCAGGCGATCAAGGTGTTCCTCGAGGCCGAGCGTGAGGGGCTCTACCGCCGCATCGACGCTCGCTTCGACGCCATGCTCGCATCGGGGGCGCTCGACGAAGTGCGCGCGCTCAAGAGCCGCGGTCTCGATCCCGCGCTCCCCGCCATGAAGGCGCACGGCGTGCCGTGGCTGGTCCGGCACCTCGAAGGCGAGATCAGCCTGGACGAGGCCGCAGCGGAGGCAAAACGCGATACCCGGCGCTACACCAAACGGCAGGCCACCTGGTTCCGCCATCAGCTGCCGGATTGGACCTGGATTTCGCCGGACAAGGCGCCGGGCGCGGCCCGCCGGATGCTCGACCGCTGACGCGCGGGTTGGTACCGCCAAAAGCCGATGGCGGTGACCGCGAGCCCCGCGGCCAGCACCCACCAGGCCGGCCGTACCTCCAGATCGATGTCGAAGTGCGAGAGCAGCACGCGCCGCGCGTCGACACCGCTGGTGAACATGTAGATCGCGGCTTCCCCAATCGCGGTCATGGCTGCCACGCCGCAGGCAAGAAGCAGCAACTGCAGCGGCGTCACCTCGCGGTTGCGCCGGTAAAGCGCGCGATAGGCGAGCAGCCAGATCAGGAACCCCGCCATCAGCACGGGCTCGTAGAGATCGAGCTTGGATTGCATGAAGAAGTGCACCGCGCCGATCAGCGCAATGCCGTAGACGAGGCGGTGCAGTGCGTGCCAGCGCCCCGAGCCGAGCCGGCTGATGGCGGTGTCGGTCGAGGTCGCGGCGAGCGCGATGAGGCCGGTGAGCGCAAGCGCCCCGATCAACAGATAGATGCGCAGGACGATCTCGCTCGCGACCTTGAACAGATCGAAATGCTGGTCGAGCACGTAGAGCGACAGGTGCAGGACGGCATAGGCCGCCGATGCGACCCCGAGCGTGCGGCGCGCGAGGATGATGCGGGGATAGTTGAGGATGCGCTGCGCCGGGGTGATCGCGAGCGTGATCAGCAAGAACCGCAGCGCCCAATCGCCGGCCTGATGAATGGCCTCGGTCACCGGGCGGACGCCGAGATCGCCGGTGACCGCCTGGTAGGCGATCCAAAGCGCCGGCAGCACCGAAGCCGTGAAGGCCGCGATTTTCACCGGCGACCAACGCCCGGACCGCTCGCGAAGGAATGGCATTGCTTGAGCCCGTTTCAGTAACGCGAGTGTCCCGGTTCCGACGTTCGTATTACCTTGCAGCACGCACTTTTACGAACGTCGGAACCAAAGGGACACTAGCAACTCTATGATTCTAGTGCGGCTTTGGATTTGACGTTCCTATGAC
>JGI12053J15887_10001689_pt1 | contig 10457 bp, 5 predicted proteins | sample MedBloCAOM1_O3_FD_15887 | JGI IMG/M metagenome (IMG submission 15887) | reverse complement strand
CAGCCGGCTGTGGCGGTCACGCCGAGCCGCCATCGATCGCAGTCGGCTCCACATCCGACGTCGAGTCGAATTTGGTGGCGCAGCTGTATGCGGCGGCGCTGCGGTTCTACGGCAGTCCCGCACATGTGCAGTCCGTGCCGGATCCGGTGACCGAGTTGGATTCCGGACCGGTCCGCGTCGTGCCGGGGTTCACCGGCTCGCTGCTGGAGAGGTTCGAGCCCGACGCCAGCGCCCGCTCGGACACGCAGGTGTACCGCGCGATGGTGTCCGCGCTGCCCGAAGGTGTCGCCGCAGGCGACTACACGACATCCGCGGAAGACAAGCCAACGATCGCGGTGATCGGGCACACCGCCGACGCGTGGGGCGGGCGCGATGTGACCGCGGCGGTCCGCAGCTGCGCGAAGGTGGTGGCCGGTGCGCTGGCGGCTGCGCCCCCGCCGTCGAAGGTCGGATCGTGCACGATGCCTAAGCCACGCGAATTCCCGGACAACACAACGCTTTTCGCCGCGCTGCGGGCCGGGCAGATCAATGCGGCGTGGACGACGACCGCCACCCCGAACATACCGTCCGAGCTGGTGGTGCTCTCCGATAAAACTGCGTTGATCCGGGCCGAGAACCTCGTCCCGCTGTACCGGCGAAACGAGCTCAATGAGCAGCAGGTGCTGGCGCTCAATGAAGTTGCCGGGGTTCTCGACACCGGGTCATTGGCCGACATGCGCCGCCAGGTGGCCGAAGGCAAGGACCCAGGACTGGTCGCAGGCGCCTGGCTCGACGCCCACCCGCTTGGCCGCTAGTGTGCTTCGGGCACCATCCGCGACATCACCGACGAGAACAGCCGCTGGTATCCCGATCCGGTCACGCGGACGATGAGGTCCAGCGCCTTGGCGTCGGGGCCAACCAGCACCCGGGCCCTGTTCTTGCGGACACCGTCGAGAATGATCCGCGCGGCCTTCTGCGGGGATGTGCTGGCCAGCTTCTTGTCGAAGGTCTGCGCGATCTCGTCCTTGTCAAGGCCTTCCACGGTCGTCATGTTGCGTGCGATGTTCGTCTTGATGCCGCCGGGGTGCACGGTCGTCACCTTGACCGGATGCCCGGCCGCCATCATCTCCTGGCGCAGCGCCTCGGTGAATCCGCGCACGGCGAACTTCGCGGCGTTGTAGGCGGCCTGGCCTGGTACGGAGAACAGCCCGAACACGCTGGAGATGTTGATGACGTGCCCGTCGCCAGACGCGATCAGATGGGGGAGGAAGACCTTGGTGCCGTTGACGACGCCCCAGAAGTCGACGTCCATCACCTTTTCGATGTCCTTGAACGGGCTGACCTCGATGTCGCCGGCGAACGCGATACCCGCGTTGTTGTAGATCTGGTTGACCTTGCCGAAGTGCGCCTTGACCGCGTCGGCGTACAACTCGAACGCCTCGCGCTCGGTGACATCGAGCCGGTCGGCCTTCACCGGCGCGCCGATGGCCTTCAACTGCTCCTCGGTGGCCGCCAGGCCCTCGGTGTTGACGTCGCTGATCGCCACACTGGCGCCCGAGCGGGCCAGCTCGATGGCCAGCGCCTGCCCGATGCCCGACCCGGCGCCCGTCACCGCGGCAACCTTTCCGGCGAAGCCCTCCATAGCCACACTCCCTCGTGTCAGTTGATTGGCGTCGAGGCTAGTCGTTACCCGCGGTCCCGCGTAAACCGGCCTAGACCGTTAGTCCTTGATCCGCACGCTCGACGGTCCGGCCTGAGGCAACACGGCACCCTGCAGAACTATTGGCTCATGACTCCTAGGCCGGCTTGGTGGCCGTGATCAGGTGGGTGCCCATCCCAGGGCCCCACCACATCCGCCAGCCGAGGCCGCGCCGACGGACGTCGGGCCACCCGAGCTCGCGAAGCTGACGGACGTGCCGGCGGGTGGCCCAGATGTCGGCGAGGACAAGGCGACCGCAGGGGCGCAACACTCGGGCCGCCTCGCTGATGGCCTTGGGGCGACCGGCCGGGTTCGAAATATTGTGCACGACAAGGCTGCTGACGATCACGTCGACGCTGTTGTCGTCGAACGGCAGGTCGGTGATGTCGGCGGTACGCACCTCCACGCGGTCGGCCACGCCCTCGAGCTCGGCGTTGCGCAGAGTGTTCTGTGCCGAGTTGTCGGTCTGGTCGGCGCGCCAGATGTCGACGCCGATGGCTCGGCCGTTCGGCAGCAGTTTCGCGGCGGTGAGCAGCACCGCACCGCGCCCGCAGCCCAGGTCCAGCAGCGTTTCATCGCCGCGCAACCGCAGACCATCGAGGATCTCGGCCCACACCTCGAATTTGCCGACGCGTGTCGTGCGAATGAACAGTGCCGCCGTCGTGACCAGCGATGCGCCCGCCCCGCCGGTCACCGCCGCGGCCACCGGCTTACCCTTCGCAAGGCTTCTCGCCGCCGAGGCCAGCAGCGCTGCGCTTGTGATTCCTACGATGGTCGCTACCGTCGGTGCCGACACCGCACGATAATCCCCGTCGAACCCGTAATCGGCCTTGTGGTGACGAAGATCTACGACAGTCATCCACTCACGGTAGATCGCCGTAACCGCCCATGGGGCGCTACGTCTTTCGCTGTTCAGCGGGCTGAACGCCGACTGTCAGCTCAGGCGAACGCCTCGTGCAGGTTGGATGCTCCTCGCCGTTCCCTTCGCTTCGCTACGGAGCGAACGCCTCGTCGATGATCTCCTGCTGTTCGACCGCGTGCACCTTCGACGAGCCCGACGACGGCGCCGACATGGCCCGGCGCGAAATCCGTTTGATGCCGGTCAACTTCTCCGGCAGCAGCTCCGGCAGCGTCAGGCCGAATGTTGGCCACGCGCCCTGGTTCGCCGGCTCCTCCTGCACCCAGCAGAATTGCTCGGCGTTCGGGTACTCATCGAGCGTGTTGTTCAGCCGCCGCTTCGGCAGCGGGGCCAGCTGCTCGATGCGCACGATCGCAACGTCGTCGCGGTTGTCCTTGGCCTTGCGCGCGATCAGCTCGTAATAGATCTTGCCGCTGGTCAGCAGGATCCGCTTTACCTTGGTGCGGTCGCCGGTGCCCTCCTCGTAGGTGGGCTCCTCGAGCACCGAGCGGAACTTCTGCTCCGTGAAGTCCTTGAGGTCGCTGACCGCAGCCTTGTTGCGCAGCATGGACTTTGGGGTCGCCACGATCAGTGGCCGGTGAATGCCGTCAAGGCCGTGCCTGCGCAGCAGGTGGAAGTAGTTNGCAGGCGTCGACGGCACCGCGATCGTCATCGAGCCTTCGGCCCACAGCAGCAGGAACCGCTCGATGCGGGCCGAGGTGTGGTCAGGGCCCTGGCCCTCGTGGCCGTGGGGGAGCAGCAGCACCACGTCGGACAGCTGGCCCCACTTGGCCTCGCCCGACGAAATGAACTCGTCGATGATCGACTGCGCCCCGTTGACGAAGTCGCCGAACTGGGCCTCCCACAACACAAGTGCGTCGGGGTTGCCGACCGAATAGCCGTACTCGAAGCCCACCGCGGCGTACTCGGACAACGCGGAGTCGTACACCATGAACCGGCCGCCGGTCGGGGTGCCATCGCTGTTGGTGGTGAGCAGCTGGATCGGCGTGAACTCCTGACCGGTCTTGCGGTCGATGATCACCGAATGCCGCTGGGTGAACGTGCCGCGCCGGGTGTCCTGCCCGGACAGCCGCACCGTCTTGCCTTCGGCCACAAAGGAACCCAGCGCCAGCAGCTCGGCGAAGGCCCAGTCGACCTTCCCTTCGTATGCCATCTCGCGGCGCTTCTCGAGCACCGGTTTGACGCGGGGATGCACGCTGAAGCCGTCCGGGAACGCCAGATGCGCGTCGCCGATGCGCGCCAGTAGCGACTTGTCCACCGCGGTGCTCATCCCGGCGGGCAGCATCTGGTCGGCCTCCACCGACTCGCTGGGCTCGATCGCGTGCTTCTCCAGCTCGCGGACTTCGTTGAACACCCGCTCGAGCTGGCCCTGGTAGTCGCGCAGGGCGTCCTCGGCCTCTTTCATCGAGATGTCGCCGCGGCCGATCAGGGCTTCGGTGTAGGTCTTGCGGGATCCGCGCTTGGTGTCGATGACGTCGTACATGTATGGCTGCGTCATCGACGGGTCGTCGCCCTCGTTGTGCCCGCGTCTGCGGTAGCACAGCATGTCGATGATGACGTCCTTCTTGAACTTCTGCCGGAAGTCGATGGCCAGTCGCGCCACCCAGACACAGGCCTCCGGGTCGTCGCCGTTGACGTGGAAGATCGGCGCACCGATCATCTTCGCCACGTCGGTGCAGTATTCCGACGACCGGGAGTCGGCAGGCGATGTGGTGAACCCGATCTGGTTGTTGACGATGATGTGGATCGTGCCGCCCGTGCGGTATCCCCGCAGTAGCGCCAGGTTCAGCGTTTCGGCCACCACGCCCTGGCCGGCGAACGCGGCGTCGCCGTGCATCATCATCGGCACGACGGAGAAGCCGTCGGGCCCGTCGCCCTTGTCCAGCAGGTCCTGCTTGGCCCGGACCAGGCCCTCCAGCACCGGGTCGACGGCCTCCAGGTGCGACGGGTTGGCGACCAGCGACACCTGAATATCGTTCTCGCCGAACATCTGGATGTAGTTGCCGGTCGCGCCGAGATGGTATTTGACGTCGCCCGAGCCGTGCGCCTGCGACGGGTTGAGGTTGCCCTCGAACTCACTGAAGATCTGCGAGTACGGCTTGCCGACGATGTTGGCCAGCACATTGAGCCGTCCGCGGTGCGGCATTCCGACGACGACCTCATCGAGCCCGTGCTCGGCGGCCTGGTCGATCCCCGCGTCCATCATCGGGATGACGGTCTCCGCACCTTCGAGCGAGAATCGTTTCTGCCCAACGTATTTGGTCTGCAGGAACGTCTCGAACGCCTCGGCCGCATTCAATTTGGACAGGATGTACTTCTGCTGGGCGACGGTCGGCTTGTCGTGCTTGACCTCGATCCGCTCCTGCAGCCACTTCTGCTGTTCGGGCTCGAGGATGTGCGTGTATTCGACGCCGACGTGACGGCAGTACGCGTCGCGCAGCAGACCAAGCACGTCGCGCAGCTTCTTGTACTCCGCGCCGCCGAATCCGTCGACCTTGAACTCGCGGTCAAGGTCCCACAGCGTCAGGCCGTGGGTCTGCACGTCGAGGTCGGGATGGCTGCGGAAGCGGGTCTTGTCCAGCCGCAGCGGGTCGATATCGGCCATCAGGTGGCCGCGGTTGCGGTAGGCCGCGATCAGCTCGATGACCCGCGCGTTCTTGTCGACGATCGAGTCCGGGTTGTCGGTGCGCCACCGCACCGGCTCGTACGGGATGCCCAGCTCACGGAAGATCTCGTCGAAGAAGTCGTCACTCAGCAGCATCTCGTGGACGGTCCGCAGGAAGTCGCCCGATTCCGCGCCCTGGATGATGCGGTGGTCGTAAGTGGAGGTGAAGGTGACCAGCTTGCCGACGCCCAGTTCGGAGATGCGTTCCTCGCTGGCGCCCTGGAATTCGGCCGGATACTCCATTGCGCCGACGCCGATGATTGCGCCCTGGCCGCGCATCAGCCGCGGCACCGAGTGCACGGTGCCGATGGTGCCGGGATTGGTCAGCGAGATCGTCACGCCGGAAAAGTCCCCGGCGGTCAGCTTGCCATCGCGGGCACGCCGGACGACGTCCTCGTAGCCCGCAATGAACTGGCCGAAACGCATTGTCTCGCAACCCTTGATGGCGGCGACCACGAGCTGACGGTTGCCGTCCTTGCCCTGCAGGTCGATCGCAAGCCCAAGGTTGATGTGCTCGGGCGTCACCGCGTTCGGCTTGCCGTCCACCTCGGCGAAGTGGCGGTTCATGTTCGGGAACTTCTTGACCGCCTGCACCAGCGCGTACCCGATCAGGTGGGTGAACGAGATCTTGCCGCCGCGAGTGCGCTTGAGATGGTTGTTGACGACGATCCGGTTGTCGATCAGCAGCTTGGCCGGGATGGCCCGCACGCTGGTCGCGGTCGGCAACTCCAGCGACGCCGACATGTTCTTCACGACGGCAGCCGCTGCGCCGCGCAGCACCTGCACCTCATCGCCTTCGGCGGGCGCCGGGGCTGGGGGGGCCTTCGGTGCGGCGGGTGCGGCGGGTGCCTTCTCCGGTTCTGGTGACTTAACGGGGCCGGCAACGCCGTTGCCCGCGTCGGCCTTCGGCGCCTTGGCGGGCGCCGGTTCCGGCGCCACGGCGGGTGCGGGCGCCTGAGCCGGTTGACCGTTGCCGACAGTGGGTTGGGCTTCGGTGGTTGGCTCGGGGGAGTAGTCGACTAAGAATTCATGCCAACTCGGGTCTACCGAAGAGGGATCCTCGCGAAATTTGCGATACATCTCCTCGACCAACCACTCGTTCTGTCCGAATGGTGATGGTGAGCTCACGGCAGCTACTCGCCTCGATTCCTTCGCTTCAGGCAAGCGGTTTGGTCGACGCTCGCCACCCGTATTCCCGCGGTCCGCGGCTACCCGCTTTCCGCCGCCTAAAGGCTAACGCTTGTGCCGTCGGCCAAACCACGCGAACGGCAGTTATGTTCATCGCTCGCTAGGTGCGGGTGGGGCGGGCAGCACGTGCAGCGACGTCGGCCACCGCGGCGGCGGGTTGCCGAACGCGTTGCGGGCGTTGGCGACGATCTTCTTGCCCATCAGCCGGTTTCCCACCCCGCCGACGACCGCGCCAATGCCCACTGGCAGCAACTTGCCGAACGCGATCGCACCGCGCTTGAGCGTGTAGCGCTTGACGAAGTAGCGCAGCAGCCGCGAATTCAGTTGGGCCACCGCAGGCAGCGGCAATGTCGCCACGCCGTCGGACAACCAAGCGCCGCTGGTGCGGCCCGGCCCGATCAGGTCGCCGACGGCGTGCTTGCTGTCCTCGCCGACCAGCACCGCAAGTACCAGAGCCCGGCGGCGCTCCCTGTGTGCGGCCGGGATGCCGTACACCTCGGCCACGGCGAGCACGTATACCGCCGTCGCCTCGAGAAACACCACGGTCTCACCGGCGACCGCCGACAACGCCGCAAGCGTCCCGATCCCAGGGAACGCCGCCGCGGAGCCGACGGCGGCGCCGCTGGCCATCACCGCGGCCAGGTAGTGCTTCTCCAGCTTCTTGACCACGTCGGCAGGCGTCGCGTCCGGGTTGCTTTGACGCAGCCGGTCGACATAGGCCTTCACCGCCGGGCCCTGCACCCGCGCGCCGCGTTCGATGATCTGCGAGAGCACCTTGGCTGCGGCGCTGGGATTGTCGTCAGTAATGGCCGGCACCCGGCTCTTGGTGGTTGACCGAGCGCTCATGTGCGGCTCCCCCTTGTGGACCATGTTCGACCCTGTCCGATCCTTCAGGCTAACGCTTGTTGAACGAACGGAGGCCCACCGCGGGTGCCCGATCGTGATCGCGCTCACTGTCTGTGACGCGGGGAACAAATTATTGAGAAGCGGCGCTAACCACTTCCATGGCAACATCGATCGACGTGGACGTGACCATCGCCGAGTCCTCGACCCCAGCACGGGCATCGAGGCCGCCCAGTCGCGCCCGCATGATCGTGGTGCTTGGCGCCTTGGTCGCGTTGGGCCCGCTCACCATCGACATGTATCTGCCGGCGCTGCCGAAGATCGCTGACGACCTGTCGGTGTCCTCGTCGGTCGCGCAATTGACGCTGACCGGGACTCTCGCCGGGTTGGCCCTCGGCCAGCTGATCGTCGGGCCGCTGTCGGACTCGCTTGGCCGCCGCAGGCCGCTGATGGCCGGCATCGTGCTGCACATGCTGGCATCGCTGGTGTGCCTGTTCGCGCCGAACATCGCCGTGCTCGGCGTGGCGCGCGGACTGCAGGGCGTGGGCGCTGCCGCTGCGATGGTGGTGGCGATCGCCGTCGTCGGTGACCTGTTCGCAGAGTCCGTCGCGGCCACGGTGCTGTCGCGGCTGATGCTGGTGCTTGGCGTGGCGCCCGTGGTGGCGCCCTCGCTTGGCGCCGCCGTGCTGCTGAAGGCCTCGTGGCACTGGGTGTTCGCCGTACTGGTCGTATTGGCGGCCGGGCTGCTTGTACTGGCGGCGCTGGCGCTGCCAGAAACCCTGCCTGCGTCGCATCGGCGACCGCTGAAAATGCGCAGCATCGCCGCGACCTACGTCGAGGTGCTGCGCGACGTTCGTTTCGACATCCTGGTTCTGGTTGGCGCGCTCGGCATGTCCGGCCTGTTCGCCTACATCGCCGGTGCGTCGTTCGTGCTGCAGGGCCACTACGGCCTTGACCAGCAGGCCTTCGCGCTGGTGTTCGGCGCAGGGGCGGTCGCGCTGATCGGTGCCACACAGGTCAACGTGGTGCTGCTGCGGCGGTTCGGCCCTCAGACCATCGTGCTGTGGGCGCTGGTCGCGGCGTCGCTGGCCGGCGTGGTCTTTGTGGGCCTCTCGTTCGCCCACATCGGCGGGCTGCCCGGCTTCGTGGTGCCCGTCTGGGCGATCCTCGCCGCGATGGGGCTGGTCATTCCGAATGCCCCTGCCGTCGCGCTGGCTCGGCATCCCGACGCCGCGGGCACCGCGGCCGCACTGCTCGGTGCGGCGCAGTTCGGCCTTGGTGCCGTGGTGGCGCCGCTGGTGGGTGTTCTCGGCAACGACGAGGTCGCGCTAGCCTTGGTGATGACGACCGGCATCGTGATTGCACTGCTGGCGTCACTGGCGGTCGGCGTGTCGGCCGCCGAAACCGAGGACGACGTCACCGGTGACGCCGTCGCCGAACCAGCCTGACTTTCGTAACTGGTGACCCCCGACTTGTCGGGGCATAGCTAGGTCCGTAGCGTCGGCTGAACTGTTGTGTATCTGGTCGACCCGAGATGTTCCAAACACTGACTACAAGGCAAGACGGCCGCGCTCGAGGGGTGCGGCGACAAGTCGACGCTTGGAAACACCCCCCGCCGGCGGGGGAAAACCCGTGGAACGCCCTGTGGGCGATGCTGGTCGGCTTCTTCATGATCCTGGTCGACGCGACGATCGTCGCGGTCGCCAACCCGTCCATCATGGACAAGCTCGGCGCCAGCTACGACGCCGTCATCTGGGTGACCAGTGCCTACCTGCTCGCTTACGCGGTGCCGCTACTGGTGGCCGGCCGCCTCGGCGACCGGTTCGGGCCGAAGAACCTCTACCTGCTTGGCTTGACGGTGTTCACCGCCGCGTCGCTGTGGTGCGGCCTGGCAGGCAGCATCGGGATGCTGATCGCCGCGCGCGTCGTGCAGGGCATCGGCGCTGCGCTGCTGACCCCACAGACGCTGTCGACCATCACCCGAATCTTCCCGGCCGAGCGGCGCGGCGTGGCGATGAGTGTGTGGGGAGCCACCGCAGGGGTCGCGACGCTGGTCGGCCCCCTTGCCGGTGGTGTGTTGGTCGGCCGGCTCGGGTGGCAGTGGATCTTCTTCGTCAACGTGCCGATCGGCATCATCGGGCTGGCGCTGGCCGTCTGGCTGATCCCGGTGCTGCCCACCCAGAAGCACCGCTTCGACCTGCTCGGCGTGGTGCTGTCAGGGATCGGCATGTTCATGATGGTGTTCGCGCTGCAGGAAGGCCAGTCGCACCACTGGGCGCCATGGATCTGGGGCACCCTAGCGGGCGGCATCGGGTTCATCGCCGCGTTCCTGATTTGGCAGTCGGTCAACCGCAACGAGCCGCTCATCCCCTTGGTCATGTTCCGCGATCGCGACTTCTCACTGTCCAACCTCGGGGTCGCAACCATTGGTTTCGTCGTGACGGCGACGTTCTTGCCGTTGATGTTTTATGCGCAAGCGGTGTGCGGGCTGTCTCCCACTCGGTCGGCGCTGCTGACGGCGCCGATGGCGATCGCGACCGGCGTGCTGGCGCCGTTCGTCGGCAAGATCGTCGACCGGTCGCACCCACGGCCGGTGATCGGCTTCGGGTTCTCCGTATTGGCCATCGCGATGACGTGGCTTTCCATCGAGATGACGCCGACCACGCCGATCTGGCGTTTGGTGCTGCCGCTCACGGCGATGGGCATCGGCTCGGCGTTTATCTGGGCGCCGCTGGCCGCGACGGCCACCCACAACCTGCCGCCGCAGCTGGCCGGTGCCGGCTCTGGCGTCTACAACACCACGCGACAGGTGGGCTCGGTGCTGGGCAGCGCGGGCATGGCGGCGTTCATGACGTCGCGGATCAGCGCCGAGATACCCATGCCGACCCAGACGGCGCAGGGCGAGGGCTCGATGACTCGGCTTCCCGCGTTCCTGCACGAACCGTTCGCCGCGGCGATGTCGCAGTCGCTGCTGTTGCCGGCGTTGTTCGCGTTGTTCGGCGTGGTGGCCGCGGTGTTCCTGCTGGGATTCGGCAACGCCGAGCTGCTCGTCGAGGATGACGACTTGGAGGGCGCGGACCGCAACGCCGGCTATGCCGTCGAGTACGGCGGCGACGAGACGTTCGTCGACGACGACGAGTACCTCGAGTACACGGTGTCGTGGG
>JGI12053J15887_10001687_pt1 | contig 10458 bp, 9 predicted proteins | sample MedBloCAOM1_O3_FD_15887 | JGI IMG/M metagenome (IMG submission 15887) | reverse complement strand
ATGGTTCTTGCCGGCGATAGGCCGCCGAACAAGAAGATCATCAGCGCACTCAAACTCCGTAGGGTCATTGTATTTGAACGAGTCGATGAATAGGGGGGGCGCAAGGCGGCCTCGGAAATCGCAAAACGGGCCACTCACAGATTCAAAAGGGGCCACGAGGCATGGAAAGAGGCCAGTACCCGCAAGCCGGTGCTGTCCTAATTAGGACATTCTAATCTGGAAATTAGGACAGGTGGGGTTTGACGATCCCACATGCATGTTGCCCGACTCAGCCCCGCTCCCCTGCGGGGCTATCTTTGGCCGCGACCGGCCACTCGCAACCCCAAATCCGACCCACCGAAAAACTGAGCCATGAATGATGCCGTGCGCCTGGAGGCGTTCACCAGCTTGGCGGCTTGGCTGAAGTCGCGGGGACGACGTTTGCGCTGCTGTCCGGCCATCACGGCTTGCTCTTATTCAACGCTTCGTGGCTCAGGAGGCGCGTTAATGCTCTGACCGGCATCGTAAGCGTCCCGCTCGGTAGAATAGCCGTGCATCGCACGTTCTATCCACATAGGCTCACTGCCCCGATAAATCTCCCATTTGAAGGGATTTGGGGGTTTTTCTCGCACTTTCCACTTCAACCCGGAGGGTGGCGCGATCCTTGGACATTTTCCCAATATGGGCCGACTCGGCAGAAATCGCGAGCCCTGTCAATCCCTGCTTACGGTGCGCCCGCACGCGATTTTGGTGCGTGAGTGGCTGGGGCAGCCGGGACGCAGGATCAGGCCGCACTTCATCCCGTCCTATTGTCCGCATCTTGATCCGATCGAACGATGCTGGGGAGTAATGCACGAACATGTCACCAATAACCGAAGCTATGAAACCTTCGCGCAATTCAGATCGGCAATCCTGCGCTTCCTCAGGCGAACTGTTCCCAAAGAATGGGACCGCTTCCGCGACCGAATCACCGACAACTTTCGCATCATCTCGCCCGACGATTTTCGGGTCGTCGCGTAGACCCGGTATAGCAGGGAATTTGCTGTGGAGACCGGTTCGATGCGGGCTGCATCCACCTGTCCGCGTAAGCGGCCGATGCGAGGCCGGTACGGCGAAGCGGCGGCGTTGGGAGCGAGCCATTGGCGCGGACCTGGTGGGTGCCGTACGACACCGATGTGAACGTGTTTCGGGAAGGTGACAAGAACCAGGATTTTGCTGTCCTTTGGCTGAAGTACGCGCACGACGACCAGCGGGCCTTGGAGATCGGAAATACCTCCTCGTTGAACGAGGCGGCTCAGCGCGCAGGAAGCATGTCTCTGCCCCCTGTTATGGCCTGGGGCATCAAGGCGGGGCGGCGCAAGGAGGATCCATTCACGACTCAACTGACTTATCGCAGGCGGGACGAGGGACCCACGCTGCTATTCCAGACCGCGGTCGAGTTTGGCAATAGCGGTGGTCCGCTTGTCTTCGAGGGTAAGGTCATCGGCATTGTCAGTGCGGTCCAAGGCGGTGAGACGCGGGGAACACGGATACAAACAGTTTACGATGCGCTGAGGAACTGGAACATTGCTTCGGTTCAGCGAGAGACTGCCCCGACCATCGAGAATGCGCGCAAGGCGCTGGTGAACAACGATTTCGGCACGGCGCAGCGCTTGCTGACGGATGTCTGGAATCTTCAGGGCAATCGCGAGGCGGCTCGGCTGCTCGCGAAGCTGAACCTCGAAAAGTTTGAGAATCCACTAGTAGCAGCGGATTGGTTGACCAAACTGGAGAAGTTGGGAGACGCGCGGGCAAGTATCGAGCTTGCCCTGCTCGGCCTGTCAATCGACGAGTCGAAAGATGCTGACGTTCGGGCCGCAGATGAGGCGATGCAGAATGGGGTCGTGCCCCGCAGCCGTATCGGAAATCGGCTTGCCAGACTGGTCGGGCAATCGAAAACCGAGAGAGAAGCGCTGCTGGCGTGTGTCTATCACGACATGATCGAGGCTGACAGGTCGCCCTCTTGCGTCCCCCGACTTTTGTGGAGCTTCTCTTGGATCAGCGGGCTGATCGGGCTCCCGAAAATGCAGCACATCGCGCTCCCGCGAACGCCTAATGACGTCGAGCAAAAGTTGCAAACACTGAAAGAAAAGGGCGATCCTTGGGTCGAGCTGGTAGCGCCACGCAAGAACGAATCTGTCGCCAATGCATTGTCCGAGGGCCTTGCCGAGAATCTGGTCAAGGCGGCGGCGGATGGCTCCTTGCACGCAGCAATGCGGTTCCTGACTTTGTCGCCGCTGGCGAGCCCGAAAGAGCTCGATCAGCTACGGACGGTAGCCGACGTAATCGAAAAGGCCCAGTTCAGCGAGGATCAGGTCTACGTCGTGTCGGAGGATTTCTTCCGTATCATCGACAAGCTGCCGACCCGCCGGGATCTGGTACGCGCCAAGCTCCTGCTGGCGCTGGCCCACCTCATCCCAGAAAAGACGCTGGCGAACGAGCATGAGCGGCTCCCACAGGCCAAGCGAATACTCGAAAATGTCGACGGCCTCGTGAAAGCGGAAGGGCGATCCCTCTCCCACCGACAGCCTCTGCCCCACCGATTAATGTTTTTGGTCCGAGCACTGATCGCAGAGCAGGACGAGAATCTTCAGCAGGCGGCGCAAAACGTGATCCGAGCCTTGCTCGACTGGAACGAAGCGACCTATTTGCCAGTCTTCGCAAGAGACTTGAACCTGCTCGATACGGCGTTGAGGATCATCCTCAATGTAGATGTTAAGGACGTCCAGAAAACACTGCTGGCGCAACTCAAGGACACCTGCCGCCGGCACCATTCTTGCTGGTCGCCACTCGCGAAGCGATTTGACCTCTTCAGCTCAAGGTTCGGCAGCGATGGCGTTAAAGCGATTTCCGATAGCTATATCCAGGCAATCACTGACGGAGGCGAAGTGACCGGTCTGGAGGAGGCAGAGCCGGAGGTCGTGGATGGTGCAGTTGCGCTCGCCAAGCAGCTTCACGATTACCTCCAGGCATCCGATTCGCAGGACGCACGCATCAAGGTCCTGACAGAGATTCAGGCCCGCCTCGCCCGAATCGGCAGGAATGCCGAATGTGCTGGCAAGGCTTGCAAGCCGAATTGGAGCGTCGTGAAGCTGACAGGACAAAGTGATTGGACGGTCTACGACGGCCGCAATGATCAAGGCGTCTTAGTTGCCTGCAGAGCTTCCACCCAGGAGGGCTTGTTCCGGCAATTCAAAGAGAGGAGAGGCAGGAAGCCGCAACTCTCCTTCGTCACCAGTGAAGACTGGTCCTGGACGAGGGCGGTCATCGAGTTCGATCCCGGATTCAGGATCGCCGACGGCCAAGAGGCAGGAGAGAATGCGGGTGTGTTCATCGTCGGCGAACACGAGTTCAAGGCCAGCCTCCGCAACGAGGGGCGAAAAAGCTACCTCCTCGTGGACAGCGCAGCTCCAGCTCAGGGTTTCCTTCGCCTATTCGGTGCACTCCGCGGCGGTCACAATTTGACGGTAACCTACCGAAAAGTCGGGGCGGCCAGGGAAAGCGATGCATCGCTCACTCGTGAGCACTTTTCGCTCCATGGCTTCGGAGCCGCCATGTCCGCTCTGCTCTCAAATTGCCGGCCAGCACGGGAATTCTCGATATTAGAATTACTCAAGGCACGTCGTTTTACCCCCCTCCCTAACTGAACAGGAAACAACTTATTATTAAGCCCCCATGCAGCCGACAGCTTGGCCTTTTTGCTCATGGGGGTTGATTTTTTCTGGCCCCCAACGCCATTCGCCGGCCAGCGGTGACGTCGAATTGTGGGTCGGGCAGCGCGCGCTCTAGGTGCGGGCACGAGCGAAAATAGCCGTTTCACTTCAAAGGAACCTAATCGCCCAAAGCTGTGCGCGCCATCCAGGAATGAAGGACCGCCGATGGCCGGGATCTGGGCGCAGCGTGCGCTTTATGACCCGGACGAGGCCCTTGCGTGGGCGAGGGCGCGGATGCGCGCGACCGCGCGCAAAACATAAAATGCAATGCTTAAATCAAGCGGTCAGAGCGCAATGAAGCGCCAACTCAATGAGTTGCGCTTGGTGCGGCCGCCGTATCAGCGCGGGGTCAGCCCGGGATAGGTCTCGAGATGAAAAACCCGGCCACGCAGGTAGCGCGCGGACCGGGGGAGATTCGGAGAAAACATCAACAATGACAATGTACGCCGACCAACTCCACTCAACTGATCCTCCGCATTCTGACTTGGTGCCGGGAGCCCGACGCTATCCCGCCAACCGTCGTTCTTCCGAGCAGTTCGAGCGCTTAGCGCCGATACGCGCAATGTTTCAGGCACGTTGCGAGGCTCGCGGGATCCTCTTCACATCGGGCGAGCTCAACCTGCATAAGGCCGTGGACGGCCTACAGGACGACGCGGTTGCGCTCGGGCTGGTACCGCGCCTCGGTCGTGATCTCAGCCGCGAGGACGCGCGGCAAATCGCCGAGAACGTCACCGGCTTCTTCGCCATTCTCGCCGAGTGGTCGCGGGCCGAGATGCCCGTTCCGGCCAACGATACCGGCAAGACCTCTGCCTCCGACAATGAGGAGGCCAGTCATGAGCGCTGAGACCATCGCCAAGTTCCAAACGATTGCGCAAGGAAGTCGCGCAGGCCCGCGCCGAGAGGGTCGGCGCGGAATTTCTGGGGAGGCGGCGGAGGGGAACGCATGACCGCCGCGCCACAAAAAGAGCTGCTCAAACGCCACGGGATCAATTACGTCGACACGAAGAAAGGCACGTACACTACGGCATGTCCAAACTGCAACGGCGGCTATCTCAAGGTGAAGACCGATCGCAACGGCGCCACCTGGTTCTGTCACGGCTGCAACTGGAGTGGTCCCAACTCGCGCGAACACAACGGCGACGGTAGCGATCTCGGGCCGATCAAAGCGGTCTATGACTATACCGACGAAGCGGGCGGGCGGCTCTTTCAGGTGCTTAAGTTCGAGCCGCTCAACGCCCCAAAGACCTTCCGCCAGCGCACAGGGCCCGATCAGAAGAAATGGTCAATCAAGGGCGTGCGCATCGTACCCTATCGATTGCCCGAACTGATCGAGGACATCGCCAATGAACGTGTAGTTTTCATAACGGAAGGCGAAAAGGACGTCAGCACCCTGCGTCAGCATGGCGTCCCGGCCACGTGTAGCCCCATGGGCGCTGGCAAATGGCGGGCCGAATTCAACCAGATTTTCGAGGACGGCGACGTCGTGATCTGTGGCGACAACGATCAGCCCGGGCGCGATCATGTGAAACTGGTCGCAGAGAACCTGCGCGGCGTTGTGCGCCGCCTGCGCGTGCTCGACCTCGTGAAGTTTTGGCCAGAGATTGAGGAAAGCGACGACATCACCGACTGGTTTGAGAGCGGTGGCACCATCGAGCGGCTATGGGAGATCTTCGAGCAATTGTCCGAATTGACCAGGATCGGCAACGGAAGGGATGAACCCCCGCCAAGGCGCGAAACTCCGGCTGCCGAGGGGGTATCGCTGGCGGATTTTTATGCCTACATGCCCATGCACGCCTACATCTTTGCACCGAGCCGAGAGATATGGCCGGCAGGGAGCGTCAACGCGCGCATACCTCAAATCCCGCTCGTCGATGCAATGGGGCAGCGCGTGATGCGACGGTTGCCCCGCGCCCGACGGCCCCCGTATTCAAGTCTCTTCTTGACGTACGTATAGCCATAGACAATGTGGCCTTGACTGGGGAGCTGCCCCATCCGCAGGCGATGCATTTTGCCGCGCATCATGCGCTCGATGATCTTGGCCCGCTCGAACTCGGCCACAGCACCAAAAACGGTAAGCGCAAACGTGTTTTCGGGGTTCTCCTCGTAGTCCCTTCCCGCGATGATGATCCGCTTCTTGTATTTGAGGAGTTCGCTAACGAGGATGTTCTGATGGACTGCGGCGCGCGCGACGCGGTCTGCGGAATGGAAGTATACCGCGTCGAAGGTGTCCGTCTTTAATGCAGTCCGAAGCTCGTCGAGCGCGGGGCGGTCGAGATACTTCCCGCTGTATCCGTCGTCGATATACTCTTTGACGAGCACGTGGCCCGCCCGCTCGATCTGCTGCTTGAGTTCCGCGATTTGGCTTTCGATTGTGCGCTCGTTCTTCTGCTTTTCCGAGCTCACACGAGCGTACAGCGCGGCCTTTGTCATACGCTTAATTGATTCCAGACCCGCGCCAAGAGTCGAATCGGGAGTGGGGATAACCGAACTTGATCCAATGTCGTCGAAGAGCTTCAAGTGCGTCCTCATCGTTCGAGAGGACACATCAGTTACAACACAAATTGGATGCCGTCACAGGCCGGTATGTGCAACGGGGGAACGCGCTGAGGAGCAGCGGGTCGCAGTGCGACTACAAAAATATTTTGAAAAAGAGCGCGATGAAATCGAAACGATTGCAAAATGCAAACGATTTGGTCGTTTGACCAATCTCATGCAAAAGCTCTCGAAGCTTGATGAGTACACATCGAAGCTCGATGAGTACAACAGGCGATCGTTGAGCCCTCCGACATATATCGGCCCCGCCTCCTCCTCCCCCCGAGGGGCCGCCGGTACTTGTGTTTGGGATTTGTTTATCTCTGCCTCTGCTCCTCCTCCGCCTCCTCCAGAGGCGTGCATCGCCGCCACCTCCACCGCCACCATCACCCGCTACTCCTGCTCACCCAGCTCCGCCCCCCGCCGCCACGCCCGCGAGGCCTCGCGGGCGGGCGCTGAGTGCCAGAACTCATCCGCACAATCGGACCCGCGTGCCACGAACGCCAGCACCAACAAAACGAACCAAGGCACCGCGTGCCCGCCAACGGCAGAAACCAACAAAAAACAAACCAAAAAGACAAAACGTCGTGGCCGAAATCCTGCAAGGCCTGGCGGGCGAAAGCATTGTGAGCCCTAGCGATTTTGCTCGGCACCCCCTGGGTCATGGGCATGGATAGAGTAGGAAGGGGTGAAGGAAGGGGAGTATGCAGGGGATAAACCAGGGCCTCTGGTTGCCGCCAGTCCAGGCGCTGGAAGCCGCCTCAACAAAGGAGATATCAATATGCGTGCTGTTCAGCTCACAGCTTTTGGCAACCCCGTCGACGGTCTTGAGTATGTCGACATTCCCGAGCCCGACGCTCCCGGCCCCAACCAGGTCCTCATCGGCGTCGAGTTTTCCCCCATCAACCCGAATGACCTCATGCTCGCACAGGGCATCTATGCATTCCGCCCCCCGCTTCCAACCGTCATCGGCAATGAAGGCGTCGGTCGCGTTCTCGCCGGGGGGTCGGGGGTGGAGAGCGTCAAGGTCGGCGACCGGGTCCTGGCGCCGCTTTCCAGCTTCACTTGGAGGGAGCGGATGGTCATATCGGCAGGCGGCCTTTCCACCCTGCCCCCTGACGCGGACCCGCAGCAGTTGGCGATGCTGGCCATCAATCCCCCGACCGCGGCGCTGCTGCTGAGCGAGTATGTCGACCTGAAGCCGGGCGAGTGGGTGGTGCAGAACGCCGCCAATTCCGGTGTCGGGCGGTGGGTGATCGCCTTCGCGAAAACGCGTGGCCTGAAGACCGTCAACATCGTACGGCGCCCGGAGCTCGTGGCCGAGCTTGAGGCGATCGGCGGAGACGTCGTCGTCGTCGACTCTCCGGATGTCTCGGAAAGGATCAAAGCGGCTGTCGGTCAGGCTGAGCTCCGCCTGGCGCTTGATGGCGTCAGCGGCCCGGCGACGGGCGTGCTCGCAGCGACGCTCTCGCCCCGCGGCACGCTCGTCAGCTTTGCGGCCATGAGCTGGGGTCCGATGTCCATCAGCCCGCTGGACGTTATCTTCAAGCCTGTCACCATGCGGGGCTTTTTCCTGGGCCACCCGGAATTTGCGGCCAAACTTGCGCCAGCAGTCGTGCAGGCGGCGGAGATGATCGCCTCCGGCCGGCTGCACATACCAGTGGCCGGGACCTACCCCCTCTCCTCCATCAAAGAAGCCATCGCACATGCGCAACGCGGCGGAAAGGTCCTTCTGGACGTTGCCGGATCATCCACCTGACCTCGGAATAGGCATTTGATCGTGGGCCGCCTCTCTGAGCAAGGCACAGAGGAGTGCCACCGGCGGCATGTGTTATGACGTCGCACGGCGACGCACATTCGGGGACATATAAGGTCGGTATGCGCAGCAGGGCGATGCCATAGCCCGCAGTGACCTCGCGCGTGACGCCAAAATTATTTTTTTCGTCAACGAGAATGTTTTCAAAATCCAAAATCGAAAAATCGGAAAATCGGAAAAGACCAAATGTTTCGACAGTGAAAAGACTTGATCGCAATCTGTGAGGTGAAATCAGGCTAAGCGCTTGGCACTCTTTAAGCTTGGCAGGCGCGATCCAATCAGCAGCTCACCGTCCGACAATAATCTCTCCGTGTGATGCGTCCTCCTCAATGAAGAGATTGATTATATTTATATAGCCGGACGACAGTCCGCCACCTAATCAATCTCGAACCGAGGAGGAACAATGAACCACAGCTCGCCCGACCCTTGGGAGTGCGAAAGCACATGCAAGTCGCACGGCGCACGCCGCCTTATCGCCCGCACATAGGTGGTCATGGCTTCGCATGGCGACCGTTCACCCCGCCTTACCCTAAAGGCGGGGCATTCGGTGAGGCGTAAGGCGGGGTCTGCCGATACGGCGTGTACTGATAAAATCATGACTGTTCGGCAATGCAAAGTCTTGGTTCTCACGGCAGGGGCCGCCCATATTCATGCCTACGGACGATGCCTGATGGCTTCGCCCCATAAACAGGAGAACCGCTATGAGCACGCTCGCCAACAAAACCGCCCTCGTCACTGGCGCCTCTCGCGGCATGGGCCGCGCAACCGCCCTGGCGTTTGCCGCCGCGGGCGCTCGCGTCGTCGTCCACTACGGCCGCAACGCGGATGAAGCCAAATCCGTGGTCGATCAGATCCGCGCGGCCGGCGGGCATGCCGACGCCGTCCCGGCGGATCTCGCCGCTCCCGACGGGGCGCACGCGCTCGCCGTGCTGGTTCGCGACCTGGTCGGGGATCGACTCGACATCATCGTGGCCAATGCGGGAATTTCGAAAGCGGCCGCGATGGAGGAAATAACGGTCGCGGATTTTGACAGTCTCTTCGCCGTCAACGTACGCGCGCCCTATTTTCTGGTGCAACAGCTGCTGCCGATCCTGGGCAGCGGCAGCAATATCATTCTCCTCTCTTCGCTCGGAGCGCATGCGGCCGTCGGCACGCTGTCTGCCTACGCCGCGACCAAGGGCGCCATCGACACCTTGGTCAAGTATTTTGCCGCTGCGCTCGGCCCGCGCGGCATCCGCGTCAACGCCGTCGCTCCCGGCGTGATCGACACCGACATGTCGAACTTCACCAAGACCGAAGAAGGCCGCGCGATCGTCCAGGGCATGCAGGCGCTCAAACGGATCGGCCAGCCTGCCGACGTGGCTTCGGTCATTGCCTTCCTGGCGTCGGACGAAGCCCGCTGGATCACCGGCGACACCATCCACGTCGACGGCGGCTCCAAGCTCTGAGCCGCTCCGCGCTTCTCACATTTGAACATTTTGGTCGAGGGCTCAGACGTTTCAGCAACGTTGACATACCCGACTCGCAGGGACACGCCGCCATTTCGCGGCATTTTGAGCACAACCCGATTCTGTACGCGTTAGAGACGGACTGGCTGGTTGGGGCGGCGGGATTCGAACCTCTGCATATTAGAATCGGAATTTGCCAAGACTCTCAGCCCGGGGGGCGGGACTCGAACTTGCGCATCTCGAATTAAAGGCGCGCCCGATCGACGCCTAAAACCCGTTGAGGCGGGATGAAGTTCAGCAGATCTGATTTCGAGATGCAGAGGTTCGAATCCCGCCGCCCCAGGCTGAGAGTCTTGGCGAATTTCGATTCCGGAATGCAGAGGTTCGAATCTCGCCGCCCCAACCGGCCAGTCCGTCTCTAACGCATACGGAATTGGGTCGCGCTCGAAATGCCGCGATACCGCGACGTATTGCGCTGGTGCCGGGGCCATAAAGGCCGCTGGTGCGTGATGGCTTAGGATGAAGAACCCAGCTTGCGCTGCGGGGAGGAGGGATTCAAGCCGCGGCGTCGCGGTGGCGGAGCGGAACGCCCTCAGCCTTAGCGGGGAACGGCCGCGCTTGATCCGGGCGTTTCCGCCATCACTAGGGGATCGTAATTGATCCTGTGCGGCCTTTGCACAGCATCTAGCGGCGTATTCGACGCGCTTCTCCTTGGGTTCGTTTTGATCTCGGGCTCGATGCAGGCTTCGAAGTCGTCGTCGAAGCTCTCCAATCCCGAGCCTCGGAATTTGACGCAAAGGGACCGGCCGGTTGTTCGATAGTGCCATCGGGCCATTTGGCCTCAACAAACCATTGGCTCTCGAAGAGTTTCTTCAGCTCTCGGGGCTTGAATGTGGGCTTGGGGTACTTTTTTGCCACCGCAGCGAATATG
>JGI12053J15887_10001685_pt1 | contig 10463 bp, 8 predicted proteins | sample MedBloCAOM1_O3_FD_15887 | JGI IMG/M metagenome (IMG submission 15887) | reverse complement strand
TCGCAGTTCACGATCTCGCCGTGAAACCGTTCCGCAAGAGCCAGCGATAAGGCCGTCTTTCCGCTTGCGGTGGGGCCGAGCACGACCACGAGCAGGGGATCGGCGTGCTGCGAAGTATTGCGCAGAAGATCAGCGTGCCCTGCTTTCACCGTCAGTGGATGCTCCAGTGGATATCGCGCCAGTAGCGAACCACGGTGAGAACCAGCAGGAGAAACGCGATCAGCAGCAGACCCGCGGTTTCTGTGGCATAAATCGCGCGCGGGTGGCGCTTGCCGGAAGCGTCGCGGTGGGGTTGGGTTACAGCCACGAAAGTATTGTAGCCCCGCTTGAGTGAAATTTCTCAAGCCGCATTTCAGTTAGGCCTGAACTCGTGAGAGACTGCTGAGCACGAATTTTCCATGGAACCAGCCTCACCAATCGCGCGTACTTACGTCTAAGAGCCGGGCTGGGTGGACGTGTGCTTGCCCGGCGGGAGGGTTTCGATGAAACGCATTGAGCTTATAGTTCTTGTTCTGTGTTTCGCAACCGGGCTGCGCGCGCGCGCCGACGAATGGACGAAAACGTTCACCCTCACCGGCAAGCCGGACCTTCGGGTGGAAACTTCGGATGCCAATATCCGCGTCTATACCTGGGATCAGAATACGATTGAAGCGAAGGTCATTACGACGCACTACAAGATTGGCGAGGGAGGCATTCGGGTGGAAGACCACCAGAACGGCGACACGGTCGAAATCGAAGTTCGCTATCCTCACCACAACGTGACATTCGGTATAGTCAATAACCGCGTGGACATCGACATCCACATGCCGCGCGAAGGCCGTCTCAACCTGCACACCGGGGACGGCAAGATTGAAGTCACCAGCTTCAAGGGCGAGATGAATCTCCGCAGCGGCGATGGGTCGCAACTGATTGACGCAGTCGACGGCAAGTTGCGGGCAAGCACCGGAGATGGCCACATTCGCGCCAACGGGCGGTTTGATGAACTGGAGCTCAAGACGGGTGACGGTCCCGTCGAAGTGCGCGCAACGGCTGGGTCCTCGCTGAATGCGGCTTGGCGGTTGGAGACTGGAGACGGCAGCGTTACTCTGGAAATTCCCGGAACCCTGGCCGCCAACGTGGACCTGCACACCAGCGACGGCCATATCGATCTGGACATCCCGGTCACAACCGAGGGAAAGCTCCGCGAGAACGAAGTCCGAGGCAAGATCAATGGTGGCGGAAGTCTCATGACGATCCGGACCGGGGACGGATCGATCCATCTCAGGAAGAGTTAGAATTCCAGGTCTTGAGAGCGGCCCTGATACTTCTGAGTTCCGACGTTTTCTTGAGGCATGCGTCCGCGCTTTTGCGAGCTTGCGGACAGGAGAGGCTATTCATCTATGGCAATTGTGCGCGTGAGTCTGTTTGCGTTTCTCATCGCTTCATCGCTTTCTCTTGCGGGCGGACAACAGTCTGCGGGCACGGCGAAGCCTCAGCCGGTGCTGGACGTAACCTCGATGGATCGGAGTGTGGATCCGTGCACCGACTTCTATACCTACTCGTGCGGCGGCTGGATGAAGAAGAATCCGATCCCGCCCGATCAGTCGAGTTGGAGCGCTTACGGGAAGTTACAAGACGAAAACACGGCGCAGTTGCGTGGAATTCTGGAGAAGGCGTCTGCTCCTGACCCGGCCCGCAATGCGGCCAACCAGAAGATTGGCGACTACTACGCCGCTTGCATGGACGAAAGGGCCGTGGAAGCGGCAGGGATCAAGCCACTCGATCCTTATCTGGCGAAGATTGACGGCTTGCAGTCGAAAACCGATCTGGCCGAGGTTGTAGGCAACCCGGCGTATTTCCTGCCTTATCGTCGCAGCACGCTGTTTCGCTTCGGCTCCGAACAAGACGCGAAAAACTCGGCACAAGTAATCGCCGTTACCGATCAGGGTGGGCTCGGCCTTCCCGACCGCGATTATTACGTGAAAGATGATGCCAAGTCACAGGAGTTGCGCAAAGCCTATCTGGGGCATGTGCAGAAAATGCTCGAACTGCTCGGTGACAAGCCCGAGGCTGCCGCAGCCGAAGCTCAGGCCGTGATGCGGATTGAAACCGCTCTGGCCCAGAGTTCCATGACGCGGGTGGAAAGGCGCGACCCGCAGAAGCTCTACCACAAGATGACGGCCGCCGAACTTGAAACTTTGGCTCCATCCTTTCCGTGGCATGCATACTTCGCCAAAGTTGGACTCACATCTCTAACAGATCTGAATGTGGCCTCGCCCAACTTCTTTAAGGCCCTCAACTCAGAAGTCGAGAAGGAGGACCTGGCGTCCTGGAAAACTTATTTGCGGTGGCATCTCGTGTCAGCCAATGCGCGGTATCTTCCCGCCGCATTCGTCAATGCAGATTTTGATTTCCATGGAAAGATTCTTTCAGGCGCGGAACAGATTGAGCCGCGCTGGAAACGCTGTACCGAAAATGTAGACGACGATCTGGGCGAGGCGCTGGGACAGGCGTATGTGGAAAAATATTTCAGCGGCGAGGCCAAACGCCAGGCCCTCAAGATGGTGAAAGAAATTGAAATAGCCATGGCGCAGGACATCAATGCTTTGCCGTGGATGAGCGCCACCACCAAACCCAAAGCCATCGAAAAACTCCACGCCGTGGCCAACAAGATCGGCTATCCCGACAAGTGGCGCGATTACAGCAAGCTGGAAATCGTCCGCGAAGACGAGATCGGTAATGTCTTGCGGGCGCGACAATTTGAGTTCAACCGGCAACTGGCGAAGATCGGCAAGCCCGTCGATCATGGAGAATGGGAGATGACACCGCCCACGGTGAACGCTTATTACAATCCGCAGATGAACGACATCAATTTTCCTGCGGGTGTGCTGCAGCCGCCGCTGTTCGATCCTGCCTCGGATACCGCGCCGAATTACGGCAATACCGGCGCCACCATCGGCCACGAGCTGACGCACGGCTTCGACGACGAAGGCCGTCAATTCGATGCGCAGGGCAATCTTCGCGACTGGTGGACCGCGGATGATGGTAAGGAGTTTGTGAAGCGTGCCTCGTGCGTCTCCGACCAGTACTCGACGTACACCATCATCGACGACATCAAGATCAACGGGAAACTGACGCTGGGTGAGGATGTCGCCGATGTGGGCGGGCTGATCCTGGCTTACATGGCGTGGAAAGACGACACGAAGGGACAGAAGTTGCAGCCGATTGACGACCTAACTCCGGAGCAGCGATTCTTCGTCGGCTACGGTCAGAGCTGGTGCTCGAATGAGCGGCAGGAGAACAAGCGCCTGCGGGCTACGGTTGATCCCCATTCGCCGGAAAAGTATCGGACGAATGGCGTGGTCTCAAACATGCCGGAATTTCAGGAAACTTTTCACTGCAAGCCGCAATCGGGGATGGTGAATCAGAACCGCTGCCGGGTCTGGTAATGTGCGTGAGATCTGAATGCTGAGGCGAAATCGAAGAGGGTAAGAGCAGATCCCATTCGCGTAGCGACGGTATTCATTAGCCCCGCACGTAAGTGCGGGGTGGAGGCAGATAAAGAGAAGAGTCCCGCAGGGACGGCACTAGTTCTCACGCGGCCGTAATGGAGAACTTTGTGGTTTGTGCGACTCCGTTGCCTACCTGCACAACACTATTCCATGTCCGCTTTGTCCGGGTTGTAGAAGAAACGGAAACGTAGCGCGAGATAAGGCCCTTTGAAATCGCTGGGCAGCGGAGGAAATGGATTCGATGCGGTGATGCCGCCCCAGGCAGCACGATCGAGCGGAGGGTCGCCCGAGGTCGCAACCAGTTTCATCCCCGCGACCTGCCCGTCTTTAGTAATGGCGAACTCAATCGATAACTTCCCTTTTTTCATCTCGGCGGATTCAGGGATCAGACGATACCAGTTGTCTTTCACCTCCTGCAATATGCGTTGCAGGTAAGGACCGAAGTCCACTCCCTGAGTGTCACTGAGAATCTCGAGGTTTCCCTGTTGCCGGCCGTGTGCGCCCGTGCCCAAGCCAAAATCTCCCTCCTGTCCGCCTCCGCCACCACCGCGCTTGGCGGCCGCCCCGCGGGCTGCTTCCTGAATCTGCGCTCCGGGCGTCATGGCCGCAGCATACTTGCTGAACTGATTATTGTTGCTCGACGGCTGCGCGGGCACTTGCAACTGCGCGTTCTGGTTTGGACTATTGGACTGCTGTGGACCTTGCTGGCCCGGTTGCGGCTGAGCTGAGGATTGCTGGTTCTGCGCGGTCACCGCAGGCTGCTGGGCCGCGGGTTGCTGCATCCGCGGTCCGCTCGGTGCGGGCGCGCCCGGAGGAGGAGTAGCCAAAATCTTTCGCAGTTCTTTCGCATCAAGCTCGGGATGGCGCGAGGTCGCGATGCGATCTTTATCGGACATCACGTTGGTGTTGGGCTTGCGCGGCGCCTTCTGCATGTCGGGCGGAAGCGCGAGAAAGGTTACATCCTTATTGTTGATGTTCTGTGAAGGAAGAACGACCGCCGGGTGCCAGAACGGAATGTACTTCTCAAATCTTTGGAAGTTGACCACCAGGATGATCAAAACCAGATGGGTGATGATCGAGATCCACGCTGCTTCGCGGCGGCGCGAGCGAGACAGATCATCCTGCAGCTGAATGAGCAGATGCGGTACGTGCGCGTCTAAGTCGCGATACGCGGTTTCCCATTCCCGAGCGTCGTACAAGCCGAGTTGTTCCGGCTGTGGCTTTTCCGGAGGAGCAACCGGATCCTGGAATGGAATCTGCGTAATCGGCATGCGCTAGGTTAAGGACTCTTGGCTCATTAGAGATGAATCGCAGTCGCAACGTTGCATCCCCACTGATCGGCTCCAGTCTTTGGATGAAACGAGCTGGCATTACGACTGAGTTATCTCTATTTTCGCATCTTTAGCGGGAATTTGCTGACCAACTAAGGGGCTGAGACTTAGGTGTGTAAACATTTGTAATATGGCCGGACTCAAGGGCTGCGGCGCTTCAGTTCGTCACTTCGCAATGGTCGCCAGATCAACTTTGTTGCCGTGATCGCGAATCGCAGAAACAATGTCGAGGGCCAGGGCAAGCGCGCGTCGGCCGTCCTCAAGAGGAACCAGCGACGCCGAACGATTCCGAACGGCGTGCAGGAATGCCTTCAATTCGGCATGCAGGGGCTCTTCGGAAGCGACGGACGGCTTCGCCACCTTAATCTGAGGATTCACCGAAGGTGCCCCGGCAATTTTTCCGTCAGGGCCGACGGTAAAAACCAGCACTTCCTGGCGCCCATAGTCGAGAGAAATATATTGGCGCGGCTGAAAGAAACGCAATTTGCGCACGCGTTCGGTGGAAACACGGCTCGCAGTAAAGTTGGCGACGCAGCCGGATTCGAATTCCAGACGGACATTCGCAATGTCGACTTTGCCTGAAAGAATTGGCAACCCCACCGCACGAACTTCCTTGACCGGCGACTTCGCTAATGCGAGAACGATGTCGAGATCGTGGATCATCAGATCGAGCACCACATCAACATCCAACGAACGCGGGGTGAAGACGCTGAGGCGATGCACTTCAAAAAACATGGGCTGAGTAAGAAGTGGAAGCGTGGCGCGGACCGCGGGATTGAAGCGCTCTAGATGACCGACCTGCGCAATCCTCTTATTAGCGGCCGCTAGCTGGACAAGTTCGTCGGCTTCAGCGAGAGTTGCGGCCAGCGGTTTCTCGATCAATACATCGATGCCCGACTCCATGAGATCGCGGGCTACGGAAAGATGATGAACCGTGGGCGCGGCCACAGAAGCAGCACGAAGTTCACTGTGAGTGGTCACCATCTGATGAACCGTGCCGAAGGCCCGGCAGCCGAACTCGCGGGCAACCTGGTCGGCGCGATCGAGATCGGAGTCAACTACTCCCAGCAGGCGGACAGGTTCGCCCTGCTGTTCGAGTTCTTTATAGACGCGGGCGTGGTTTCGTCCGAACACGCCCACGCCCACCACCGCTACGGGAATCGGATCTTGAGATGGCAGGAAAATTCTCAGCGGCAGGTGCCGGAAACGAATTGTAAACGGAAATCCGGCAAAGAGCATCTGGATAGCTAGACGAAGTCCCGGATTTGCGGCCCAAACATTCGGGTCCGCGAGTCGCGCACAATCCACTGCAAGGAAGGACCCAGCTACCCGATGAAGACGATTGCTCTGCTGCTCATCTCGAATATCTTTATGACTTTTGCCTGGTATGGGCACTTGAAGTTTCGCGAGGTGCCGCTCTTCAGAGTGATCCTTATCAGTTGGGGAATCGCCTTCTTCGAATACTGCTTCCAGGTTCCGGCCAACCGGATCGGTTCCTATGAATTCAGCGCAGCGCAGCTGAAAACAATTCAGGAGGTCATCACCCTGGCGGTTTTCTCGGTGTTCTCGGTCCTCTACCTGAAACAGCCGTTGCGATGGAATCACATCGCAGGATTTGCAATGATCGTGGCTGCGGTTGGGGTGATCTTCAAGAAGTGGTAAGCAAGCGCGCTACTTGCCGGCACCGGATTGCATTTTCTTCAGGATGGCGATCTGTCCTGCGTGGTAAAGCTCATGCTGCGCGATTCCGTGCAACATAAAACAGAAATCGTATCTCTTCCCAGGCACACGCTCGCGAAGGCGAGATTCGGGCAAGGCCGCGACCGTTTTCACCAGCACATCGTGGGTGCGCTTGACTTGAGCAACGTCCATGCGCCAGGCAGCTTCGGCGGGTCTTGGAACGACAGGGAAATTCGCGGTGCCCGTGAGCTGGATTTTCTCTCCGCTCAACCGGCGGCAACCCGCGGCGTCCCAGGCTGCGACGTGGAGCACGAGTTCCCAGATACTGTGGACCTTGGCGAGAGGCTTGGCTGCAGCTGTCGCGGCGTCCACATCCTCGAGAAGCTCCATCAACGAAGGTCCGTGCCAGGCGCTACCATCGAACGCACGACGGAGCTGGTCGGCAATGCGAGTGGATTCCGGGAGTGTGGCTTGCAGCTTCATACCCAATGGGATTAGTCTCCTTACCTTCACTTACCATTCTCCGTCAGCTTTCTTTAATCAGCAACAATCGCAATGCTGGCCGCATTCGCTGCGTCAACAATCTTCGATCCATCGAGAAGCAGACATTTCCCCGCGTCCAGCGCCAGGCAAGTAGCGCCGGCAGCGCACATGACTTCGATCGTCTTGAGTCCAATGACGGGGACGTCGAAACGCATGTCCTGATTGGGCTTCGCGATCTTCACCACGGTCAGGGCGCGGCTGAGAATCGAAGCATCGTCAAACAGGGAACGCATGATCTGGCCCGCTCGCTCGATAGTCGCATCGGTGCCCTCCATCGCTTCGACGGCCACGCAAGCAGATTCCCCGATCACAACCGTCTGGCCGATGTCGTGCTGTGCTAGATTGCGGGCCACGGCGCGTCCGTAGTCAATGTTCTTGCTCTCTTGCTCGGTGGGCGGCCGGTGAGTGACCACGCCCGGCCTCACTAAAAGCGGTTCAAGCAGCCAAGTGGAACTCTCAAGGGTGATGCCTTCGTCAGCCAGAATCTTTGCTACCCCCCCGAGCAGAGCGTCGGTATTACGCGTGGCCAAGGAGAGTAGCAGCTTTGCCAGCCGCCAGTCCGGCCGGATGCTGGAGAAAATTTGCTTGTGCTTGACCTGTCCGGCCATGATGGCGCGGCGGACGCCTTCCTGCTTGAAAGTGTCAATCAACTTGGAAAGCTCTCCCAGCGACAGCCAGTGAACTGCCGCTGCGCCTCGCGACACAATGTCAGGAAAAGCTTCTTCCTTGATCGCCGCGACAATGACTTCATACCCCTGCGCGCGCGCAGCGTCGAGAACCAGGAAGGGGAACTTGCCGTTGCCGGCGATCAGGCCGAGCTTTTCGTTCGCGGAAGGCATGGAAAGCATGCAACAGGAGTGCCGGAACTCAGTCTAGCATTCGGCGCTCGACAACTCCGCTTGTGTCAGGCGCTGAGCGCTACTTAATCACGCCCCGCTCTGACGTCTCAATGAATCGGACCAGCATATCTACATCTTCACCGCGACCGTCCTCTGACTTCAGCTTCTCCAGCACCTGAGAGGTATTCATTTTCGACGCCAGCAGCATCTTGTATGCGTGCTGGATCTTGGCGATGCGCTCTTTAGAAAAACCCCGGCGCTCCAGGCCCACGCGGTTGATTCCGTAGGCGTGCGTTTCGCGCGCGGCTGCAGTCACGGAGAAGGGAAGAACATCCTGAGTGATCATGGCCCCGGCACCAATATAGGAGTGCGCACCCACGCGCACAAACTGATGTACGGCGCTAAGCGCGCCCACTACTGCCCACTCTTCCACGGACACGTGACCAGCCAACGTGGCTCCGTTAACGAGCATGGCATGGTCGGCAACCACGCTGTCGTGTCCGACGTGAACGTACGCCATGACCAGCACACGACTGCCAACTCGCGTGACACCGCCGCCTTTGACCGTGCCCCGATTGATGGTCACGTACTCGCGGATTTCGTTGTGATCCCCAATCTCAAGCCGCGTGGGTTCGCCGTTATAGGTAGTGTCCTGCGGCGCCATTCCGATAGCGCAGAAAGGAAAGAAGCCATTGTCGGCTCCGATCCGCGTAGGCCCTTCAATGGCCACATGCGAGACCAGATGACAGCCCTCGCCTAGTTCGACATCCGCACCAATCACGCAGTAGGGCCCGACCTTGCAGGATGCGGGAACCTTGGCTCGGGGATCGATGATGGCGGTGGAGTGAACGTTCATGGAGAGTGACGCTGGTTTCGCTATTCGGCGTCTCCGTCGCCGTCGCTGTCACCATCCTGAGCGGAGGCACGTCCGCGTGAGCTGTCGATCAGCTGGCATGACACAATGGCCTCCGCTACTTTTTTCCCGGCGACGTATGCGACGCCGCGCATTTTCGCGGCGATCATGCGTGGCAAGGGGCGCCATCCCGTCACTTCCACCTCAATCCGCAATTGGTCGCCGGGGCTTACAGGGCGGCGAAACTTGGCGCGCTCGATGCCAGTAAACAATATGACTTTGTCAGTGCGGTCTTCGACTTCGGTTAACAGCAGTGCGCCGCCGGCTTGGGCCATGGCTTCGATGATCAGGACGCCTGGCATGATCGGCAAGCCTGGAAAGTGTCCGACAAAGAATGGCTCATTTATGGTCACATTCTTGATGGCGACGATGCGTTTCTTGCGCTCTAGTTCAAGCACACGATCGATGAGCAAGAGAGGGTAGCGATGCGGCAGAATCTTCAGGATATCGTGGATATCCAGCCCCGTCTTGGTCGCGGGAGAAGGCACTTCCGTTACAGGGTGAGTGCTCTCAGTCATAGTGCGTCTCAATAGGCTTGAAGATTATACTGTACCGCGCTGCGCAGATGCGTATTGGTGCTGCGCGACGCTCATATAGCTCAGGCCAGACCAGGAAGAGGACGAATGCCCGGCAAGAAGACAGATCGCCTGAAGAAGAAGGACACCAAGAGCGCGGCGTCCAACGTCACCTGGAGTGACCGCTTGCATTATTGCGAGGCGAAGCAAGAGGAAATGGTGCGGACGATCCGCGAACTGGTGGAAATTGAGTCTCCCAGCGATAGTAAGCCGGCAGCCGATCGCATCGGGACGTTCCTCGCAGAAAAATTNGCAGCGCTAGGCGGAGACAGCAAGCTACACCATGTCCAGGATTTCGGGGACCACTTGCAAGTCGATTTCTCCGGACGGGCTAATAGTAAGCCTGTGCTTCTGCTTGGTCACTTCGATACTGTGTATCCANTGGGNATGCTTGAGACCATGCTGTGCGGCATCGCTGGGGATCGNCTGCACGGCCCAGGCGTGCTGGATATGAAGTCTGGAATCGCCCTGATGCTGCACGCGATCGAAGCACTTCAAACCTGGCATCATGGCTTGCCCCGGCCGGTTACGGTTTTTCTCGTGTCGGATGAGGAAGTTGGCAGCACATCATCCCGAAAGATTACGGAAGCCCTGGCGAAAGAATCCGCGGCCGTACTCGTACTTGAACCCGCTGCAGGACTTCGCGGAGCGGTGAAAACCGCGCGCAAAGGAGTAGGCGAGTACACGTTGAAGGTGAAGGGTGTCGCGGCCCACGCCGGGCTCGATCCCGGGAAGGGGCATAGCGCCATACTCGAACTCGCGCGCCAGATCTTGGCAATCTCCAAGCTGAACGACCTGCGGCGCGGGCTGTCAGTGAACCCCGGCGTGATTCAAGGTGGTACACGGACGAACGTAATTGCCGCCGAAGCTTCCGTCGATATCGACGTCCGCATCAAGAGCGCAAAGCAAGCCGCCGGCATCGACCGCAAGCTGCGTTCTCTCAAGCCCTTCGACAAGCATTGCAAACTTGAGGTTGCGGGCGCCATCAATCGCTTGCCCATGGAGCGGACTGCGGGAGTGGCTGCGTTGTATGAGAAGGCACAGGAAATCGCGAACCATCTCGACTGGAAGCTGCAAGAAGCTGCGGTTGG
>JGI12053J15887_10001684_pt1 | contig 10464 bp, 11 predicted proteins | sample MedBloCAOM1_O3_FD_15887 | JGI IMG/M metagenome (IMG submission 15887) | reverse complement strand
CATTTTGCTCGACTTAGGGAAACCTGGAGTCGCGCCATGAAAATGAATCGCAGGACGTTCGTGACAAACGCCGCGGCTGCGATGGCCGCGCCAAGCATCGTCGGGCGTGCCGCCGCAGCCGACCCGATCGTGATCGCCAGCATGTACGACCTGTCGGGTGGGCTCGAGGGCGCCGGCAAGCCGATGTACGACGTGCTGCTCTTTGCGACCGAAGAGATCAATGCGGCTGGAGGTCTCCTCGGTCGGGAAATCAAGGTCGTCAGCTTCGACACCCAGACCAACATGCAGCTCTATGCCCAGTACGCGCAGGAAGCAGCGCTCAAGCACAAGGTCGCGGTTGTCCACGGCGGCATCACCTCGGCATCCCGCGAAGTGATCCGGCCGGTCCTCGACAAATACCGGACGCTCTATTTCTACGACATGCCCTATGAAGGCGGGGTCTGCGATCGCAACATCTTCATCTGCGGCGTCACCCCGGCGCACGACACCGAGCTNCTCGTCCAATACGCCATGAAGAACTGGGGCAAGAAGGTCTACACGCTCGCCGCCGANTACAACTACGGNCAGATCACCTCGGACTGGGTGAAAAAGTTCGTGCGCGACGACGGCGGGCAAGTGCTGGGAACTGAGTTCTTCCCGCTCGATGCGACGAACTTCGGCAGCACGATTTCCAAAATCCAGGCGGCGAAACCGGATTGGATCATGACGATCCTGGTGGGCGGCGGGCCGATCTCGTTCTACCGGCAATTCGCCGCCGCCGGCCTCGCCGGCAAGCTCCCGATCGCATCGACGACTTTCGCCGGCGCCAATGAGCAGCTGGTCCTGACGGCAGAGGAAAGCAACGGCATCATCCTCTGCAAGAACTACATCGAGGCGATCGACAGCGACGTGAACAAGAGCTTCCTCAAGCGTGTCCGGGCGCGCTTTGGCGCCGATTATCAGCCGATCTCCGACCTCACGATGTCGAGCTACCAGGGCGTTCATCTGTGGGCCGCTGGGGTCAAGGCGGCCGGAACGCTCGATCGGATGAAGGTGATTCAGGCGCTCGAGAGCGGTATCTCGCTCGATCTGCCAAGCGGGAAGGTGACCATCGATCCCGCCACGCATCATTGCATCATCGACGTCCACCTTGCGGTGATGAAGGACAAGATTCTGACTCCGATCGAGACGTTCAAGCAACGCAAGCCGCTTGATACTGCCGCGGTGTGCGACCTGAAGAAGAATCCAAACGACACCAAGCAATACATCATCAAGGTGAACTGATCGCGATCGGCAGCTAAGTTTTCCGCCGACTTGCCGATTGCCCGGTCGAGCGGCCGGCAGCTGTTCTGGAGACGACGGAGTTCAGGCCTCACACGATCCTGGGAATGCTCGCGATGGACTACGCGATCGTTGTTGCGATTGAGTTCGTGTATGCGATCGCCACGCTCGCCTTGATCAGTCTCGGACTTGCCATCGTCTTCGGAATGATGCGAATCATCAACCTGGCCCATGGCGAGTTCATGGTGATGGGCAGCTACAGCGCGACGGTGGCCGTCCATCACGGCGTCGAGATCTGGATCTCGATCCTCCTCATCCCGCCCATCGTCGTCGGGGTCATTGGTCTGATCATCGAACGGCTGATCATCCGCCACCTGTACGGCCGGATGGTGGAGACCATGCTCGCCACCTGGGGCCTCAGCCTGTTCATCGTCGGCGTTCTGACGATGATCTTCGGCGACCACACGGAAGGGGTTCCGACGCCGCTACGCGGCATCCGCATCGGCGACTATCAGGTCAGCGGCTACAGCCTCTTCGTTATCGTTCTTTCCATCGTCGTGTTGCTCGGCGTCTATATCCTCCTTCGCTCGACCAGGCTCGGACTGCTGGCACGCGCGACGATGCAGAATTCCGACATGGCGGCCGCGCTCGGCACCAATACCTCCAAGGTTTATTCCATGACGTTCGCATTCGGTGCGGCGTTGGCCGGCTTGGCCGGCGGCGCCCTGGCGCCGGTATCCGGCGTCTTCCCGAGCATCGGGGGCTCCTATATCGGGAAGGCGTTCATCACCGTCATCGGCGGCGGCGCCGCGCCCTTGTTCGGAACCGCTTCGGCGTCGACCCTGTTCGGCATCATCAATCAGATCGCGACGTTCGCGACCAATCCGGTCTACGGCGAGGTCGCGCTTCTGCTCGCGGCGATCGTTCTGATCCGAGCAATGCCGCAAGGCATCACCGGCCGTTTCTTCCGGGGACGCCTATGATTGCCTTGATGAGGGCGAATGCCGGGTTGGCGGCGGTCGGCGTGATCGGAATCGCACTGCTGATCGGCCTGCCGATGGCGGTCGACCTTTTCGCACTACTGCAGATCACGCTCTACGCCATCATGTCGATTCTCGCACTCAGCCTCGCCTTCGTCTGGGGCTATGGCGGCATCCTTTGCTTTGGCCAATCGGCGTTCTTCGGACTGGGCGCGTATGCCTATGCGGTCGCGGTCATCAATATCGGTGAAAGCACCCTACCCCTCCTTACCGCCGTGGCGTTGCCGGCTGCGCTGGCGGCAGGGCTCGGCTATTTCATGTTCTATTCGCGCATCAGCGACGTCTATGTCGGCGTCATCACACTCACCGTTGCGCTGATCTTCTATCATTGCATCAACTCCACCGCCGGCCCCGAATACCACATCGGCGAAGCGCTGCTCGGCGGCTTCAACGGCATTCCCAGCATTCCATCGATCAACATTCCCTTTCGTCCCGACGCGCCGCTGGAGCCCGAGGACATGTTCTATGTGTCGATGGGCCTGCTGCTGCTCACATACTTCGGGCTGAAAGGTCTGCTCGCCACGCGGTTCGGCCGCGTGCTCGTCGCCATCCGCGAGAACGAGCAACGAGTCGAATTCCTTGGTTACGACGCGCGGCTTCACAAGCTCATCGCCTTTTCGATCAGCGGCGGGCTTGCCGGCCTCGCGGGATGCCTGTTCGCAACCTGGGGCAACTACGTGAGCCCGACGGTCTTCAGCATCGTGCAATCGGCACAGGTGATTATCTGGTTGATGGTCGGCGGAGCAGGCACCCTGCTGGGTCCGGTGATCGGGTGTTTCGCCATTTCCTGGCTCACGGCCGAGGTCGGCACCCAGCAGATCATCCCCGCCAACGTCATGCTGGGAGCGATCCTGCTGGGTTTTGTTCTGCTCGTGCCGAGAGGCATTGCGCCGATGGTGACCGAGCAGGTCATTCCCTGGCTCATCAGCCTAAATCGCATCGCGACTCCTCGCCGCCGTACCGCTCAGAAGATGCAAGCGCAGGCGGTCAAGGCACAAGAGATCAAGGCATGAGCCCGCCCCTGATCGAAACCCGCGGACTGAGCATGCGCTTCGGCGGCGTCCAGGCCGTCCGCAATGTCGACTTCTCGGTGGCGGAAGGGGAGTTGCGCTGTCTCATCGGGCCGAACGGCGCGGGCAAGAGCACGTTCTTCAAGATGCTGACCGGTCAGCTCAGGCCCACGAGCGGCACGATCTTCTTCCGCGGCGCCGACATCACCGACCTGCAGCCGCACGAAATTGCCCGTCTCGGCATCGGTGTCAAGACCCAGGTCCCGAGCGTGTTCAATGGGCTCTCCGTTCGCGAGAATCTCTGGATTGCCGCAGCTCGCCACAACAAAGGACACGCGGCCAATCTAGCGATGGAGACGCAAATCGAGCGGCTTTCGCTCGGTCCTTTTGTCGACAAGCTTGTCGGTCAGCTCGCCCACGGCCAACGACAATGGGTCGAGCTCGGAATCGTCCTCTGTGGAGCCCCGACGGTCATCCTGCTGGACGAACCCGCCGCTGGAATGACCGACGACGAGACCATCCGTACAGCGGAGCTCATCAAGGACATCAATTCCACGCATCCGCTGATCGTGGTCGAGCACGACATGTCGTTCATTCGCAGAATCGCGCAACGCATCACGGTCTTTGACCGTGGCGCAATCCTGACCGAGGGCAACGTCGAGCAGGTGTTCGGCGATCAGACCGTACGCAACATCTATCTGGGCAAGCAAGCCGCCGCATGATCCTGTCGGTAGAGAATATCCGCGCCGGCTATGGACGCATCCCGGTCCTCAACGGGATCAGCTTTGCCGTAGGCGAGCATGAGGTCGTCGGCATCCTCGGGCACAACGGGATGGGAAAGACGACATTGCTGAAGGCGCTGATCGGGCAGCTGCCCGTCACCGCCGGAACAATCCGGTTTGCCGGCGCCGACATCACGCGCCAGCCTGCCTATCGGCGCGCGCGGGCAGGCATCGGCTACGTCCCACAAGGCCGCGCCATCTTTTCCAGTCTCACGGTCCGCGACAACCTGCGGATGGGCTTCGTCGAGAACGGCATCGACATGGAAGAATCCGTGGTCAACGACATCCTGGCTCGATTTCCGCGCCTCGACCCGTTGATTGATCGTATCGGCGGAACGCTGTCCGGCGGCGAGCAGCAGATTCTGGCGCTGGCCCGCTGTCTGTGCGGCCGCCCGAAGCTTCTGCTGCTGGACGAGCCCACCGAGGGGATCCAACCCTCGATCGTGGACGAAATTCTCGAGATCCTTGTCGGGCTGCATCGCCACCAGGGTCTCGCGGTCATTGTGGTCGAACAGAGCCTCGAATTCATTCGCAGCCTCTCGCAGCGAACGCTGCTGATCGAAAAAGGCGTCATCACCGGTGAGGTTCCGCCCGAGTCGCTCGGGCAGGCAAATGCGCTCGGCGGCTTTCTGGCGGCCGAGTAGCGCCTGTAAGTCGGTCCGTCCAATCCGCTCTCCGTTGGACCGGATGGCAAGCAAGATGGAGAGGCGTTCATATCGAGAACTACGGAGGAGCCACCATGCACAAGATAGAGATCGCCCCATTGGCGAAGCAACGCGTCCTGGACTGGTGCGGCCGCGAACATATCTTTGCAGACATCGATCCGACCAAAACGGCGCACATCATCGTCGACCTGCAAAACGGCTTCATGGCGCCGGGCGCGGCGGTCGAAATCCCCGTCGCGCGTGAAATCGTGCCCAACGTCAATCGGATCAGCGAAGCAGTGCGGGCGACCGGCGGCATCAACGTCTTTATTCGATATCTGCTCGATCCGCCGACCCTCGTCGCCTGGTCGCACTGGTTCAACAAGTTCATGACGCCGGAGCGGCTGAAGCTGATGGAAAAGACTTTCGCCAAAGGCTGCGAAGGCTTCGAACTCTGGCCCGCGCTCGAGGTCAAGGACGGCGATCTCATCGTCGACAAGACCCGCTTCGGCGCCTTCGTGCCAGGCTCGTCCAACCTGCATGACATATTGCAGGAACGCGGAATCGAGACCCTCATCATCACCGGGACCGCCACCAACGTGTGCTGCGAGTCCACCGCCCGCGACGCCATGCAAATGAACTACCAGGTGATCTTCGTCGCCGACGGCAACGCGACCAACAACGATGCCGAGCACAACGCCACCCTCAACGCCATGATGGCGCTGTTCGCGGACGTCATGACCACCGACGAGGCCGTGGATTGCCTGACACGTCCGACGACCTCGCAGGTCGCCGCGGAGTGACAGGCCTCGACCGTAGGCGACGGTTGCGATTGCCCTGACTTACTCGGTGGCCGGTCGATCCTGCCAGACATACGGCCGCTGGCTCGACCGGCGCCGGTACCATTGCTCGTCCGCTTGAAACAGCCACCCGCTCGCAGGGTGGACGTTGGCCGGCAGGATTTGCATTCGCCATAGCCGCATCCTGGACCCGGTTCGGCAACGAGCAACCCACAGGGAGGGAGATAGTCAAAGCGGCGAATAAATATGCAAGGCTTGCACAATTTTTCGTCTCCCTTTGCTGCTGACGGCGTCCGGCGCTCGAACGGCCGGCAGTGAGTTGCCCACACGCTCGCCTGATCTGGCACATCGCTTGCTACCCGGATTGCCTGGTGGTGATTGACCATTCGGACTGCTGATTGCGTTCACCGAATACCCCGGTGCGCACCACCGCGCCCGCCACCACCCAGGGAGATCAGAAATGGACGCGAGCTTCGACCACACGCGACGAAGGTTCTTGAAAGCGGGAGGATCGGCGCTTGCGGGCATGCTTTGCGCGGATCGGTGGCTCGACGTTGGGACCGCGATCGCGCAGGGCGCGAAGCCGTTGTCGTTTCAGTTGTCGTGGATCAAGAGCATCCAATACGGCGGCTACTTCGCAGGCATCGAGAACAACACCTTCAAGAAATATGGCGTCGATCCGACGTTCAACTCCGGCGGCCCCAATGTCGATGCGGTGGCAAACGTAGCAGGCGGTCAATCCGTGCTGGGCGACCGACCGATCGGCCCGCTGCTCGTGGCACGCGACAAGGGCATTCCCATCAAGGTGATCGGAACGGTGTTCCAGAGGAGCCCGTTCAGCATCNTGAGCCTGACGGCAAAGCCGATCCGCGCGGTCAAGGAACTNGAAGGCAAGACGATCGCGGTGTCGACATCCTCGCGGCCCTTGATCCTGAACCTGCTGCGGGACGCCGGCGTCGATCCTCGCTCCGTCAATATAGTGCCGTCGTCGCCCGACCCGGCGGCGCTGGTCAGCGGACAGATCGACGCCTATTCGGGCTATTCCACCAATCAAGGTGTCATCCTGCAAACGCGCNGCGTCGACATCTTTGTCCTCAACGTGCACGATCTCGGCATCCCGGAGACCGCGGGCACACTCTACGGCCGCGAAGACTTCCTCACCGCGAACCGCGACCTCGTCGTCCGCTTCTTGCGCGCGTCCATCGAGGGCTGGCGTTGGGCCCTCGATCATCCCGAGGACATCGCCAAGCTGATGGTCGAGAAATACGGAAGCCCGGGGCTCGACTACAAAGCGCAACTCGCCGAGATCAAGGCGAGCCGACCATTCATCGAAACCGGCCCCGCCGAGAAGAAGGGGCTGCTCGCCCTCGACGTCCCGCTCTATGCGCAGATCATCGATCTTTATCGCAAGGTCGACATTGTGAAGTCGCCGATGAAGGCGGAGGAACTCTGCGATCCGAGCTACATAGACGCGGCCTTGCAGAGCTAACCGCTGTGCGGAGATAGTCGTCACCGGACCGACTTGACCAGGGGTTATGTCCAGGGACATCAGCGTCGACCAGGTCTCCATGGTTTTCTACGGCCGTGGCGAGCCCGTCATCGCCCTCGAAAAGGTCGACATGCACGTCGCGGCCGGCCGCTTCGCGGCCATCATCGGGCCGAGCGGGTGTGGCAAGTCCACCTTGCTGCGTCTCGCCGCCGACGTGATCCAACCGTTCGCCGGCACTGTCGCTTTGGGCAGCGAATCGCCGCGGGCAGCGCGGCATGACCACGCACTCGGCTTCGTCTTCCAGAGCCCGACCTTGTTGCCGTGGCGAACGGTGCGCCAAAACGTCGAGCTTCCGCTCGACATCGTGGGTCGGAAGAGCATGCGCAGGTCCGCAAGCTCGCCGCTCGAGCTCCTCGAACTCGTCGGGCTCAAGGGATTCGAGAATGCGCTCCCGCATGAGCTCTCCGGCGGCATGCAGCAACGCGCCGCCATAGCGCGCGCCCTCGTGCTTAGACCCGATGTTCTACTGCTCGACGAGCCGTTCGGCGCGCTCGATGAGATCACGCGCCAGCGCATGAACCTCGAGCTCCTGCGCATTTGGGCGGAATCCGGAACCACCGCGCTGCTCGTGACCCATTCGATCGCCGAAGCGGTATTCATGTCCGACCAAGTCCATATCATGAGCCCGCGGCCGGGCCGCATCATCTCCGTGATCGACGTCCCGTTGCCGCGGCCACGCCGCCTCGACATGATGCGCACATCGGTCTTCTTCGACTGCGTCAATCGCGTGCGCGATGGACTGTTCGACCACGAGCCGGCGCCAAGGGAAGCGGTACCCGAGCGGATCGAGCCCTACTGATGGCGGCCGGGATACACGCCGTTCACGACAGGCTCTCGGCGATCTGGCGGCCGCTCGCGAGCGTCGCCGTGCTGATTGCGGCGGCGGAAGCGGCGAAGTGGGCAGGATTGCTGCCGGTCTTCGTGCCGGCGCCCTCGCAGGTTGCCGCCGAGATCATCAATAATCCCCGGCTCGTGTACGGCAGTCTCGGGCCCACCGCCTGGAAGGCCGGCGTGGGCTACTGCATCTCCGCCGTCATCGCCCTGAGTGCCGCCTCCATCGCCGTGCTGGTCCGCGTCCTTTATGCCCCCGTCTACAATCTCGGCGTCATGCTGCACGCGATGCCGATCATTGCAACGGCGCCCCTGCTCGCGCTCTGGCTCGGGACCGGTCCGCAGGTGCAGATCGCGATCGCTGCATTGGCTAGCCAATTTCCCATGCTCGTCGGCACGATGCAGGGCCTGCAGGCAACCGATGCACGCCAGCGCGAGCTCATGTATGTCCTCTCCGCAACGCGCGCGCAGACGTTGCGTTACCTGCTTGTTCCGAGCGCCCTCCCCTACCTCTTCGCTGGATTCAAGATTGCTGCGCCCTCTGCCGTTCTCGGCGCCATCACCGCCGAATGGGCCGGTGCCGACCGCGGCGTCGGCGCGATGATGCTCTATGCACTCTTTTCCTACGATACACCCAAGGTCTGGCTCGCCGTGTTGCTGACCTGCATTCTCGCCGGCAGCGGTTACGGACTCTGGGCGCTGATCGAGCGGCTCGCAATCCATTGGAATCGCGACATCGAGCTTGGGGAGTAGGCGATGACCGCTCCCGCCACCGATAATCTTCGCAATACCGCCAAGCGGATCATGCTGATTTTGCTCAGCGCATGCTTGCTGCTCATGGCTTGGCATCTGCTCATAGCTGGTCTGCGCATTCCTGCCTACCTCGTCCCCGGCCCGCTGGCGGTGCTGAAGGCCTACTTGGTCAATTGGAAGGTCATCGCGACTCAGACCGGCTTCACATTGTCGGCGGCGGCGCTCGGATTGACGATCAGCACGATCTTCGCGTCCACGATTGCGCTCTCGTTCTCGATGAGCCGCAGCTTCGCCCAGGCGTCCCTGCCGGTAGTGATCGCGTTCCGCTCCGCACCCGTTGCCGCGGTCGCGCCGATCATCATGTTGTTCCTGGGTCGGGGCATCAACACGAGCATGGTCGTGGTGACCATTGTCTCCTTCTTTCCCCTGCTCGTGAACCTGATGCGGGGATTGGCGAACGCCGACCGCAACGCCGCCGAGCTCTTGCATGTCTATGGCGCCTCGCGCTGGCAGCAGTTGCGCTACGTGCGCGTTCCCTTCGCACTTCCCTTTCTGTTCACCGGACTGCGGATTGCCGGCGCCAATGCGATCCTCGGCGCCATGCTGTCGGAATGGATCACCGGCTCCCGGGGTCTCGGCAATCTCATCCTCGAAGCCGGCGAGCTGCGTGAGACCGAGCTGTTGTGGGCGGCGGTCCTGACCTCGGTCATCATCTCGCTCGGCGTGTTCTGGGTCACCTCGGCGGGAGAACGGCGGATGCTGCGCTGGCGGAACTAGCACAGAACTCTTATTCGGGCTTCAGTCCCATGATCTCCACCGCTTCGGCAAAGGCCTTCTTGTCGGCCTTGAAGCGCTCGGCGACCTGGGCGGGCGTCGTGCCGCCCGGCACGATGCCGCTCTGGACCAGNTTCTCCCNCACNGACGGCGTGTTCACCGCCTCGATCGAGCCTTCCACCAATTTGTCGATGATCTCCTTCGGCGTTCCGGCCGGCACCATGAATCCGTTCCAGGAGCCGAACTGGAAGCCGGGCAGCGTTTCCGCNACCGNCGGCAGGTTCGGCGCTTGCGGGATGCGCTTCGGNGTTGCGACCGCAAGCANCTTGATCTTGCCGCTGTCGAGGTGGGGCAGCATCTCGGAAGCGTTGCCGAAATACATGTCGACGTGCCCGGCCAGGAGATCTCCCACCGCCTGCACGCCGCCTTTGTACGGCACGAGGGTCATGTCGAGCCCGGCGCGTGCCTTCAAGACACCCGCTGCAATGCTCGTGACCGTCTGGATGCCGACGCCGGCATAGCTCAGCTTGCCCGGGCGCGCCTTGGCATAGTCGATGAACTCCTGCAGCGTGTTGACGGGCATGTCCCCCTTCACGCCGAGAATCTGCGGCCCGGTTCCAAACTCCGTCACCGGGATGAGATCCTTGTCCGGATCATAGTTGATCTTCTGGACCAGCGGCGCCAGCGTGAGCTGCGAGCCGGCCCCGAACAGGAACGTGTAGCCGTCGGGCGCCGCCCGCGCGACCTGCCCCGCGGCAGTGACGCCGCCCGCCCCGGCACGGTTCTCGATGACGAAGGGGTGGCCGAACTTCGCGGCGAGCCTGTCGGCGGCAAGCCGCGCCATCATGTCGGTATTTCCTCCCGCCACGAACGGCACCACGATGGTTACCGGCCGCATCGGCCAGTCGCTGGCGTGCGAAACGCCTGGTGGCATTGCGAGGAGAGCGAGAACGATGCCTGCGAAATATCGAAGTCGCTGTTGGACCGCCACGCGCTTGCGCACCGACGACGATGCGGGCCA
>JGI12053J15887_10001683_pt1 | contig 10465 bp, 8 predicted proteins | sample MedBloCAOM1_O3_FD_15887 | JGI IMG/M metagenome (IMG submission 15887) | reverse complement strand
GTGGCAGGCTGGTCACGAGCGGATGGCCGCCGCGGCCGCCACCCGCAGCGCCGGCATCGATCTTGACGCCGGACTCGAACTGTGACTCGGTGGCGGTGCCGCACCGTGCAGAGTTCAACTGCGGTACAGGTGGGTCGGGCAGCTCTAGTCGTGACGGGAGTATGCGGCGCGCGTTTGACTTCGCAGCGACGTGCAAAGCGACTTTGCATATGACACAGATATGTAAAGTTTCAGACGATTTCTTTGCATATCGACATTTGGTCTGGGATCGTTGCAGGCTGTGACCGACTGGCAGCCCGATGTCCCCTTCAACGAACTGCCACCGCCGCCGCGCGCGCACGATCTGGAGACGCGCCCAGTATTGAAGGCCGCTATTGGGGCGAATACCGCGCTCGCTCAACTCGATCAAGCCGTCGTGTCCATACCTAATCCGACGGTNCTGATCAACACGATCCCAATTCTCGAGGCACAGGCAAGCTCTGAGATCGAAAACATAGTCACGACGACAGATGAGCTGTTTCGACACCAAGCGTCCGACGCCGGCGCCGACCCCGCCACTCGGGAGACTCTCCGATACCGCACTGCCCTCCGCGCGGGGTTCGAGATGACAGTCGACCGTGGGCTGACCACGGCGACGGCGCTTGCAATTTGCAGCACCATCAAAGGGCGCGACATGCAAGTTCGCGCGCTGCCAGGCACGCGAATCGGCAACCCGCTCACCGGTGAGGTCACGTACAGCCCGCCGGAGGGGCGCGATCTAATCAATGAAAAGCTCAGTGAATGGGAGCGATTCATCCACGCCGATGATGGGCTTGACCCATTGGTGAAGATGGCAGCTGCCCACTATCAGTTTGAAGCGATCCATCCGTTCTCCGACGGCAACGGCAGGACGGGCCGAGTCCTCAACGTATTGATGCTCGTTGAGGCCGGCCTACTTCGACTGCCCGTGTTGTATCTATCGCGCTACATCATCGACACGAAGAACGACTACTACCGCCTACTCCTCGCCGTGACGGCAGAGTCTGCATGGGAGGAGTGGGTGCTCTACGTATTGACCGGCATTGAAGTGACGTCCCGGTATACCCTCCGCAAGATCGGCGCCATCCGCCGACTTCAAGACGACTTCATCCAACGGGCCCGCGTCGTGTCCAAAGGTGGCGCTGATTCGGAGTTCCAATCGATCCTCTTCGAACAGCCGTACTGTCGGATATCGACAGTGATGGAACGGTGTGACGTTTCTCGGCCCACTGCGACTGCGTGGTTGAACGCGCTCGCTGAGCATGGGTTGCTGCAGACCGTGAAGGTCGGTCGCGATCGGCTGTTCATCAACCGCGAGTTTCTGCAGCTACTCGGCCGGCGGGAGCCGCTTACCGAGCCAGACGCCCCATGACAAAAAACTTCACACGGGCGCAAAACGTTTAAAGATCACCCGCAGAAGTTCGCATAAATATCTGATGTACGTCACAGAGTTCTAGTGGATGGGCGCGGCTATCTGCTGTCGCTGACGGTGCGCTTTCATCGGGCGAGCCGCGAGACGGCAGGGACGTAATCCGGGCCGCCCTCGGCGCCCTCGCGCCGATCGAGCGCGCGAATCCATCCGGCCAATATCCGGCCAAACTTTCACAACAGGTGCTCTGAGGGGTCCAATTCGGCTAGTAAGCAAGGCTCTGACCAGTGCAAACAGTTCTCGATGGACAGCTGAACCGCCTCACACGCGGAAGGTCGCTGGTTCGAAACCAGCCGGGACCACCACACAAAGTCGCAGCTAAGACGCCTATGTCTAGATTTCAGGGACAGCCTTACGATCAGGTGGTGGCGACGGGGGCCAACGCGTTGGGTGACTACCTACGTGCGAGGCGCGAGCAGCTTCGTCCCGACGATGTCGGGTTGGCTGCTGGCACGCGTCGGCGCGTGCCGGGTCTGCGTCGTGAGGAGGTGGCGACGCTGGCCGGCATCAGCTCGGCCTACTACCTGCGCCTCGAGCAGGGCCATGACACCCGTCCATCCGCACAGGTCGTGGAGGCACTCGCACTGGCCCTGCGGCTCGATAGCAAAGCGACCGAATACCTACATCGGCTGGCGAGCTCGACCGGCCGCCACGTCGCTCAGTCCACCGTGCAGGCAGTCACGCAGCGATTGCGCCAACTGATCGATCAGGTCCCCTTTCCGGCGATTGTCTGCAACAGATACTTGGATGTGCTGGCCGCCAATCCGTGCGCCCTCGCCTTCCTGCCGGGTGCCGGACCCGCCCGGAACCGCATGGTTTCGCTCTTCCTCGACCCGGCCGCGCCGACGGTGTTCGTCAATTGGGACGAGGTGGCCGATCTCGCGGTGTGCGAGTTTCGTGAAGCCGCAGGCGATCTGGACGATCCTCGGTGGCGTGCCCTGTTCGACGAGCTGTCAGCCGGAAGTGAACGCTTTCGTGAGCTGTGGGCGCGCGCTGACGTCGGCTATTCCACAGGATTCATCCACGCGCGTCACCCGGCGGCGGGCGACCTTCGTTTCCATCGAACCCGGCTCGACGTCCCTCACTCCGGCGGGCAGGTGTTGCTGATGTATCACGCCGAACCTGGCAGCGAGTCAGCCAAAGCGCTGCAGGCACTTCGATCCCAAGGCAGCCGCTTCTCGATTGCGGATCGCTCGGGAACCGATTGAGCTTTCTTCCCATCTGAACGAAGCGTCGCCCGCCTTCCTGCACATCTGGACGTGCCTTATTCAACTATTGTGAGCTGGGTTCGTTGGGAGGCAACAGTTTTCGTTGAGAATTCTGTGCGATACAGCCGTCGGGCCCCAAGATATAACCGGTACCAACCGACCTCGCCGAGAGCCACCCGAGACGAATGCTTTGACTTGGAGTCCTTGACGAACACCGGTTCGAGGTAAGACGCGACCAGGGTGATCTGGTCGTCGAGGTGCGCATGGCGCCGCGCGCCAGTTCGTGAGCCGCGGCGCGGCCGGGAGGCTGAGCCCGGCGCCAGTCCGACCTCGCCGGGCGTCACTCGCGAGCGGCGTGCCCGCAGGCAATCGCCCAGGTGGTTGGCCCTACCCACGACTCAAGCTCAAAGGTGGCCCTGCCGTTAGCACCATTCACGGTGTTACCCGACTTTGGCGGGAGCTCCCCACCATCGAATCAGCAGAGCAGTGCGGTCTGCGGTCCATTAAACATACAGAGGAGAACGATCCACATGATCACCGATCCGTTCCAGAGGAAGGCCTATGACGCGGTTTCGGCCGCGCTTCCGTTCGCAATTGATCCTACGAAGATCGCCGTGGAGCCGGGAGTGTCGTATCTCCCGAGCCCGATCAAGTTGCACGACTACGCCGTTGGTGTGATGGCCGCGTTCGGTTCGGTCGTCGAACATCTCGGCCGCGTTCGCGGCCTGCCCGCCCAGACGATGACGCTGAACCGGCGGTTGTCGGGGTTTCATCTCAACGAGCTACAGGTCCAACTGCTCAACGGCTACTCGCTCGTGCTGGACAACTGGCCGGTGAGCGCCGACAACGGTACCTATCGCACGAAGGACGGGCGCTACGTGCAGATGATTGGGCTTTTCCCGCATATGGTCACTCCGCTGCTGGTCCATTTGCAGTGCGCCAACACGCCCCAGACGATCCAGGCCGCGGTCGAGAAGCACACCGCGCAGCAGCTCGAGGATGACGTCGCCGATGGCCTCAACCTCGCGCTGGGCATGGTGCGTACTCCGCAGGAATGGCTGGCCCACCCCCAAGGGGCAGCGACCGCCAAGCTGCCCTTGGTCGACATCGAACGGCAGGGCACGACCAAGAACCGCATGGTGGGCAATGCCAAGTATCGGCCGCTCGAAGGCGTACGGGTGGTCGACCTCACCAACATGGTTGCTGGTCCCACCGCCGGGGTGGCGTTGGCCGAGCAGGGCGCGGATGTCATTGCGGTGCGTCCGCCCCACGGCGACTGGGTGACCCCGATCTGGCTCAGCATCAACTGGGGCAAGCGAAACATCCTGACCGACATCAAGAGTCCAGCCGGCAAGAAGCGCTTCGTTGACCTGCTGGCCAGCGCGGACGTTCTGCTCAGCAGCCAGCGGCCCGGTGCGCTCGACCGCCTCGGCCTAAGCGACGCCGAGCTGCGGGAAATCAATCCCAACCTCATTTACGGGTCCGAGTCGTACGCCTCCCTGGTTACGCCCTGGGCTGGGCGCCGGGGATTTGAACAAGTTGCGCAGGCAGTCAGCGGCGCCATGCATGTGCATTCCGAGGGTCTGGGACTCGACGCTCCTACCGTGACCCCTGCCCTGATGAATGACCACCTCACCGGCTATCTGCTGGCCATTGGTGTGGTGGCGGCGCTGGTCGAGCGGGAAGCGCACGGCGGTTTCTGGCGTGTCGCCACGTCGCTGAGTCGTTGTTCCACGATGGGCACCGAGCTCGTCGGGTCGGTCGATGACGAGCCCTATGCGCCGGTCACGGTGGAGGACCTGATCGAGCACGGTGTGGACCAGGTCAGCCCGTGGGGCACCTTCACGCGGTTTACCCCACCGGTCGCGTTCAGCCATACGCCGTCGATGGCGCTGCGGCCGCCCTCATGGCCGGGCACTCACCCCGACACCATCGGTTGGACGGCGAACCCGGCCGGCGAAAGGCCACCGCGAGTGCCGCACTATCCGTCGAAGTTGGCGCGTGAGGGCGGTATCCGCAATCTTGTGCCTAACTTCGGCATCGAGGATCGCGGTGATGGCGGTGGCATCGTTGGCCTGGCTTCCAAGCCCGAGGCATTGGAAGCCCAGCTGAAAAAGTACGCAGCAGTCCACGTCTAACCCTCGAGCGCCTGGCCCGGGGCTGCGCCGGCACTTCGTTTCTGGTCGGCTATTGCACCAAAACTTCAGTTAAAGCAATCGCGATTGAGTCACGGAAGCGTGCCTGACCGGCATCGAACCATGCCGAACGTCACCATTCGGAAACGATGCGGTGCGGCATGGCGAGTTCGGCGACATGGCTGCTGATAATTGCCGCAATCGTCCGACCGCGACTGCGGTACGGCGTGCGGTTCTGCTGCACCACTTGACTGCGGAATGTCTGAGCGTGAATGAGGGAGTCGATGTCGATGACGAACTTTGGTCGATTCAACGTCAGAGTAGTTGCTGCTGGGGCTGGATTGTGCGGGGTCGCTATTGCATTGAGCTCTCACGCTGCCGCCGCGCCGCTGCCAACCGGCGGCTACGAATGCTTCTCCGCGTCGGCAGGCGAAGCTGGTGGTGCTCCTGCAGCGGCCGCGTGCAGTCCGGCTAGCGCTCCACTCGCCGACATGGCTGGGATTCCGATGGCTTTGCCTGGCCCAGTTCCTGTGGTTCCCGCCGCTCCGCCGGTTCCTGTGGTTCCTCTCGCTCCGCCGGTTCCTGTGGTTCCTGTCGCTCCGCCGGTGCCCTTGGGTGCTCCGCTTGCTCCGGTGGCGGGTGGCGCTCCGCTCACGGACATGTCTGGCGCGTTTGGCGGTAAAGGAGATCCGACTAATCCGCCGGCCGATGGAGCACCCGTGTCCGGTCAGCCAATTCTGCCTGGCCCTGGAGCCTGACGGTGCGCTGGCGCTGATCCCTCATCGGGGCTACGCCCGTGAATCGCAACTACTGCATGAGGCGTGTGCCTCCGCGCGTCATCTAGGTGCGGAGCGTTAGCGCGACACTGCTCGAGGAACTTCGATGCTGTTTTCCTGCACTATGACCGGGTCGCCAACGTTGACCGTGTCGTAGTACCACTCTGCGTCCTCGGGGCTGAGGCTGATGCAGCCGTGGCTGACATTCTCATACCCGAGTGAATTGACAGCCCACGGAGCTGAATGCACGAAGAGGCCACGGTCGGTGATACGGACGGCGTAATCCACCGTTAGTAGGTAACCGTCGGGAGCGTCGACGGGAATGCCGACGGTGCTCGAATCCATGGTCACCGAGCGTTCTTTGGACAGCACGGTGTAGGTGCCGACCGGCGTCGGGTACTCCGGCCTACCCATCGAGGTCGGGAACACGCCCTCCTCTCCCCAGTGGGGTCGGTGGTGCGGCGCCGGCAGTGCAGACGGCGGTCCCGCCTCGACTCCGTCGATGCTCACGGTGAACGTGTGATCCGAGATGCTGGCAACACCGACGACGGCAGGACCCGTTTGAAAGCTCGTGGACAGGCCGCCCACCGAAAGCGCCACAGTGCTGTGCGCCGGCCAGTATCGCTCGGGAACCCACTGCACAACGTCGTTGTCGAGCCATTCGAACTTGCCGGACATCGCGGGCGTCGATTTAACTTCAATGGCGCGCTCGGCCAAGTGCCTATTGGCGACGGGCGCGGTGAACGTCACGACCACGGGGTGCGCCACACCCACCACCTCGCCCCGCGTTGGTAGAACCGATGCGATGGCGGGCCCATATGGTTGGTTCGCCGCCGTCAGGCTTACGTCGGTCGGTTCCGCAACCACAGTCCAAGCGATCCCAATCAGCACAACAACACACCGCACTACCGCCCGCATGCTTACACCCCTTGAAATGACGAGGTTGTCAATTGTGTGATCGTAGGGGCGGTGCGCAGAGTGGAAGTTTAGGCGCGCCTTGGCAATTCGATCACGGCTCCGTCACGCTTCGGCTACGGAGCGAACCCGGCAACGTGATTGCGCGCCGGGACAATCACTCGAACTCGTGATTCGTCAGTCGNGCCCGCCCGCAGCAATCGCCACCATTCCTGCTAGAAAAAGTGTCCCCTCTCGGGCGGCTGAACCTGGCGTACGGCAGACCTTCCNTATCCGAGGTTTGATGGCGGGTCGGCGGCTGTAGCGACCGGAGGGGACACCGAAAGTCGGTTTGAGGGGCGGCCGCGGTGTCAGACTTCCTCTGCCCGGCACCTGCGCCGGCGCTACCGAGAGGAACTCATCCATGGCGAGCCCCGACCGCGCCCACTCCCGCACGTTCGTCGTGACAGGAGCCGCGTCGGGCATCGGCCTGGCCACTGCCCGCCGTCTGCTGGCCGAAGGCGGCGCCGTCGTCGGCGCCGACCTGACCCCCGCGCCCGATCTCGGTCCGGGGTTCACGTTCGTGACGGCCGACATCACAGACGAAGCCGCGGTTGCCGCCATGCTCGCCGCCGTGCCGGACCGCCTCGACGGGGTCGTCCACGCAGCAGGCGTCGCAGGCGGCGGCCCGGTCCACTTGCTCGATCGGGCCGAATGGGACCGGGTGATCGGGATCAATCTCACCGGCACGTTCCTGGTGGCCAAGGCGGCCCTCGCCAAGATGATCGAGCAGCCCCGAGTCGACGGCGAGCGTGGTTCTATCGTCACCGTCGCCAGCATCGAGGGCCTCGAAGGCACAGCGGGCGGCAGCTCGTACAACGCCGCCAAGGGTGGCGTCGTCCTGCTCACCAAGAACATCGCACTCGACTACGGCCCGAGCGGCATCCGGGCAAACGCGATCTGCCCAGGTTTCATCGCAACGCCGATGCTCGACAGCGTCTTCGGAATGCCGGGAATGGAGGCTCCGAAGGCCTCGATCACCGAGGAGCACGCTCTGCAACGGCTGGGCAGGCCGGAGGAGATAGCGGCCATGGCGGCGTTCCTCGTGTCTCCCGACGCGTCCTTCGTCAGCGGTCAGGCCATTGCCGTCGACGGCGGCTACACCGCGGGCCGCGACCATGGCGTCGTTGAGCTGTTTGGCTTTCCCAAGTGACCAATATCGAAATCGGCGATAGGAGAACGCCAATGACGTCGACGGCTGAGGTGGGGGACCAGGTTGTTGCGTTGGCTCGGGGCATGCGGGACCTCGTTCGGGCCGAGGCCGCCGAATCCGAACGGATGCGCACGCTCACCGGCGCGATTGTCGATGAAATGTGGGCTAGTGGACTGATGTCGGCGTTCAATCCCGTCGCGGCAGGCGGTGTTGAGCCCTCGTTCGCTCAGATGATCGAGACCTGGATCGAAATGGCTTGGCAGGATGGTTCATTCGGCTGGATCGGTATCGCGAACCTCCCGTCGTCGTTCGCGTCGGCGGCGTATCTGTCGGACGACGGCTTCGCGGAGGTATTCACCGCTCACGACAACCACGTCACGATGGGCGGCCAGTTCTTCCCCAACGGGCAGGGGACAGTCGTCGACGGTGGTTACCGGTTAAGCGGATCGTGGAGTTTCGGTTCGGGCATCGGCCATGCCCAATACGTCGCCGCGGGCTTCTTCCCGATGGACAACGGCGAGATGCGCTGGATCGCCGAAGGAATCCCCGATATGCAGGTGGCGGTGGTTCCGCGTGAGGAGATTTCGTTCAACGATGGCTGGCATGTGCAGGGGCTCAAGGGAACTGGCTCGTACGACTACAGCGCCGAGGATGTATTTGTGCCCGAACGCCGGACCTTTGCACTGTTCGTCCGCGAGCCGCGCCGGGGTACGTCACCGGCCACTCGCATGGGGCTGATGCCCGTGACCGCTGCCGGCCACGCGTCGTGGGCACTCGGTGTCGCCAAGAGCATGCTCGATGACGTCCAGGAGCTGGCCGCGTCGAAGTTCCGGATGAGTGACATGGCGTCGTTGGCAAGCCGCCCGACGTTCCAGAAAGGGCTTGCTCACCATGTGGCCAGCTGGCGCGCCGCGCGTCTGCTGGTTCTCGACGCATTCACGACTGCAGAGGCCGCGGTTGCCGCGGGCGACGAGCTAACCCCCGCCTTACGGGCCGACATGCGCGCCGCCGCGGTGTACGCAACCGATGTCGCCCGAGGCTGCGCCGAATGGGCCCACTTGGTCGCGGGCACGAGTTCGATCCGCGAGGGCACTCGCCTCGAACGCGCGTTCCGCGATATGTACACCGGAACCCAGCACGCTTTCATCAGTGAGAAGGTGGCCATCGACGCCGCTCAGATCTGGCTCGGCGTTATTGAGGACCAGTTCGGGCTCTGATTCGCGGCACGCTGACCAGCAATTGACNAATCTGCGGGCACGCTGGCAAAGCCCCCCAAACGGTCGNTTTCGTGGTGACTTTGCAGCATTGCTTTGCTGCCAGCCACCAATAGAGGAATTTAATTGCAAGTTCTTGATAGCTGGCCGCCATACTGTGTGACAATGGTCGTCGATGACCTACCGAAGAACGCTCTTGCTGGTGGGAGGGGGAATCATCAATACCACGCGTTTGCGCCTGGTAGCGGGCGTCTGTGTGCTTTCTGCCGGCCTCCTCGTTGGCGCTTCGGGGGGAGCGGTCGCATGGGCCGGTCCCGATTCCGAGCCGGCCAGCCCGAGCCAACCCGCTGCGGGACCGAGCCCAGACGCTGCACCAGCCCCGCCGGCCAAACAGTTTCCGCACCCAGTGCGAACGATTATGGAGTTCACAGCTCAGACCGTGACAAGCACGCTTCGTTCGATCCAGAAGTTCGGTCAGCAGCAGTTAGCTGTTTCGGGATCCACCCATCCCGCGGCCACAAACACCGTGGTCGGCACCGAAGCATCGGCGCCTGCATCGGTTGATCCCAGCCAGCCCGCCGCGGATCCGGATGCGGTGTCGTCCGACAAGACCATGCTCGCAGCGGATTCGCCGTCGGTCCCGCCCGCGACCAATCCGCTCGCACCCGCAGCGACTGTCGCCGAACCGGTGGCGAAAGCGGTGGTAAAGATCGCGACTGCCCTCGGGTCTCTTCCAGCCGCTGTGATGGCGCTGCCCGCTTCTCCGACGCCGGTTACCGACGCGATCGCGACGGTGCAAGAAATGCTCACCTCGGTTACCGATGCGGTTGTCCTGCTCGTGCACCTGCCCTCCGACCTTTACACCATGCTTTCCGTTCCGACGATCACCGCAACGACGACCGTCGGCGGAGGCGTCAACCCGGACGCAACGGAGCCACTGCTGGGTACCCGGGCCTTGCAATGGGATCAGGCCGCACCGATTTTCCTTGCCGGGGGCATGGCACTGCCCGCTGACATCGCCCCGCTCGAGACCCTCGGCAACATCGTGACGACCGGCTTGAGCAACAAATTGCCCGCTTCCGGGATCGCAACGCCTGCGCAGGACGTCATCGCCCAGTCGGCATTGGGGTCATTCCTCGAGCACACCGTCAGGGCGCTGTTCGTACCCGCATCGTTGTCGGCGTTGGCCGCCGTGGCTCTGCCTGGTGTTGGCGGCCTGCTGATCATTTGCGGGCTAGGCACTCGGCTCGGATACCGCCAGGCCAAGGCGCTCCTGGAGGTACGGAGAGCGGGAATCGCGGTCTTCGCGGGCCCAGGACCACTGGGTGTCGTCCGTGCCGATTCACTGATTGCCCTGCGTCCGCGTGCGTCGGGGGTCCGTCCAGACCGCGCATTGCGGGTCGTCCGTTCAGGGACTTCCCCCGTGGCCTCTCTGCGGGACCAAGCCGCCTAGCCATCGCCTGAGCCGTATTCGCTTGCGACAGTGGACAACTGAAGTGGCTAGCTCTCCGACTGTGCCTTCGCGACAAGCTCCGTCGCGACCTGGACCAGCGGCACATTCGAATCCTGCGACAGCTT
>JGI12053J15887_10001682_pt1 | contig 10468 bp, 8 predicted proteins | sample MedBloCAOM1_O3_FD_15887 | JGI IMG/M metagenome (IMG submission 15887) | reverse complement strand
GGGTGCAGGCCACCTCGGCCCGCCAGCAGATCGTCGAGAACCTCACTCGCGCGTGGACCACTGGTGGCATGCCCGGGGACGGACCCCGGGTCGCCATCGTGGAGTGCGGGGAGTCGAAGTTCAGTTGGGAGTTCACCATGCTGCACGCCGAGCTGCACCGCCAAAGGGTGCCAGCGGTGATCTGCTCCGTTGACGACCTGCGCTACGACTCCACGCATCGCCGCCTGTATAGCCACGATGCCGATGGTCATCGGCAGCCGATTACCGTCGTTCACCGGCGCGCTTTGCTCAATGATCTGTTATCCCGCTACGGCCCCGACTTCATCGACCACCCTCTGCCTCGGGCCTGGTCCGCCGGCGCCTGCATCATGGTGAATTCCTTCACCAGCCAGCTGTCCACCAAGAAATCCGCCTTGACCTTGTTCGCCGATCCCCGCACCAGCGTCCTGCTCTCGCCGCAGGAGGCGGCCGCCGCCCAGCGATATCTACCGTGGACGCGGCTGGTGCGTCCCGGATCCACCACTTACCGTGGGGAAGAGATTGACCTGTCGGCCTTCGCCCGCACGCACCGCGAGGGCCTCGTCCTCAAGCCCAATGACGACTATGGCGGCCAGGGCATCGTGTGCGGCTGGCAGACCAGCGACGAGGACTGGCAAAAGGCACTGTCTCATGCAATGAACGATCCGCACGTCATCCAAGAACGCATCCCGATCCCCAAGGCCCGCTACCCCACCTGGGCAGACGGCGGCCTGCGCATCGAGGCCTACTACGAAAGCACTGACCCGTACCTGTTCGCTTCCACGACCCACGGCTGCATCTGTCGACTGTCCCCGACCGCTCTGCTCAACGTCAGCGCCGGTGGAAGCTGCGTCCCGGTCTTCCAGGTAGCACCCCGAGCCTGAGCGCGGCATTGCCCGTTGGCGGGAGCAAGGTTGGCAGGTTGCCGTATCCGTCGATGTGCGCCACGACGCCCTCGGTGGCGGTGGGACCGCCTCGTCGGGGAGCGCAGGGCCCAGTGCGGTCTCGTCGCCGCGTGCGAGGGGAGCGACCGGCCGCGGAAAGGCGTCATGGGTGGGAAACTGGGTGCTTGACTCTGGCACCTGTACCTCGTGCTGTGTGGTGCCGGCCGGGTGCAGAAACGNGACTTGCACACCTTGTTGCTCATCCGCAACCAGAAGGTCTGCCGCTACCGAAGACTGGTCGTTGACAGTGCGGGACGCGGCCGAAGCCTCGCATCACTTGTCGTAGCTATTTTTGAGTTGCCCTATGAGTCGGTCAGCATAGATGTGGGTGAGTGGATCTTGCCACCAGTCCGAGTGGTAGTGGATAGGGGCTAGGCCACCGCCAGGTCCGGGACAAAGTGATGGTGGATCCAAGCACGCCACGTCTATAGCATCCTGATGCAGCTGTTGGCCAGGCGAATTGGGTTTGGAAAAAATCCAGGATCCGATATAATCGGTGTGTCGAACGATATTCAGCCACTTTCCTGTGCGCGTGGCTTGCATGCCATCGAATTCAGGAGCGCTGTTATCCATCAGCAGTTCATTAAGTTCGACTGCATATTCGTAACTGAAGTAGGCTGGGAATGCCCGCCCGTACAGTCGACGGAAGGGGCAGGCCAGGGTCAGCAGCGCGACCTTGCCAATCGTTCGCGGCGGCAGCTGCGCGACGACGGCCGGCGCGATCAGCGATCCCTGACTGTAGCCGGTGATCAGCACCGGGCTGGGGTACACGGCGGGTGAAGGCTGCAGCTCGGTAGCTGGCTGCGAGAGGAGGTCCGATCGCTCGCCTGTCAGCAGCACGACTCGATCGACGATCTCGGGGACGGCCTGTTCGGCGTAGCAGGGTGGTGCCAGTGGATGGGTGGCTCGTGGCCAGAAGGTGGCCACGTCCCACAGGGCGCCGACCGCCCGCCTCCGGCCGGAGTTGGCGTAGGTCGAGCGGAGCATGCCCACCAGAACAATTGCGGTCACGGCGCTCACGCCAACGCCGAAGGTCACCAGAACGTCGACCACGCCAGCCAAGGCGGCCGCTTGAGGAAGGGCCAGGAGCGCCGCCACCTCCACCGCAGTGACACCGACGGCCCAGGCAAGCCCCACCATCGCGACGAGCACGTCCACGCTATCGGTCAGCGAGGCGATCGCCCACGCCCTGGCGACCTGGCCCACGGCATCGCCGGGCGCTTGCTCTGACTCGGGGTACCAGGCACGAACCTGATCATCGCCTTCGGCGAACTGGTGGACTTTGCGTCCATAGGTGCGCCACAGCACCAACCCCGCAATCAGCAAGGCAGGCAGGGTAGCGACCGTGCCGATTGCGAACGCGAACGCCTCGTCCGGCACGAACAACGTTGAGGGCGTTGGCCTCTCGGCCGGGAGGTGCACACCGCTGGGCTGACCGAACAGTCGTGCGACAGCGAGGTTGGTTGACGCCGAGAGCAGCCCGCCGAGCAGCACCGCGATCAGGGAGACCAGCGGGGTTAACCACCCGCCGAGGAACGGCTGCCAGTCGCTCGTGCGTTGAGACTCATCGGACCTGCGTAGTACCCAAACCACGATTACAAGACCGATCAACAGAATGCTCTGAATGATCAGGACAGCTCTGGTGCCATTCACCAGGCCGGGCGCAACCGATGACTGGCCATTCCGGTCGGTCATCCACAAACAGCCGAGGACGGTTGCAAGCAGCACCAGCGCACCCGCACCCGCCACCGCGCGGAAACGATACCGGGAGGCGCTACCGCGGTGATCAAGCTGCTGCTCTCGATCGACCGCGCTGGCGGCTGTCGCTGCGACAGCTACGACAAGCACGATCGTCGCGGCCGAAACCTCGACGACTCGCCACACCGCATGCTGGGTTGGCAGCAGCGCCACGCTCAACGCCGCAAAAGCGAGCGCCGCACCAACGTGTAGGTTCCGCTGTCTGGTCACGACGATGGCGCCATGCCAGAAACCCGGCTTCCTCAGCTTCCAATCATGATCACCTACGGCGTTAACGCTCGTTTCGCGTTTCTCATACCGATGCGCTGTTCGAACGCTAGCCAGCCACAAACCGCCGACGATCGCCCCGACCATGGCCAACGCCAGGCCGACGCGCGACCCTGCACCCAACCGGGTGTACCACCCAATCCACCAACTCGGGCTGCCGCTTCGCATCGCGGCGTTCTGCCACCCGATCGTGCTCACCAGCACGATGACCGCTCCGTTGACCAACTGGACGGTCGCGGCGAGCGCAAGCAGCCGCATTATTCTCCGAGCCCACCGATGGTGACCCGACTTGGCCCCGCCAGTTGGCAGCATGAAGAAGGCGACGTTGTACAGCATGAACGGTGTCAACACGATCCAAGATGCTGCTGCCAACGGCCTCTCCGTCAGCCCGCCCCACGAATAAGCCTCCAACGGCCACGGCACAGACAGCCCACCGCGGCCGCCCGGGTCCCACCGACGGTAGATCGCCGTCGGTGACTTACCAGCTACCTGGACTACGTGGGGGTGCTGCAGCATCGTGGGACCGTCGGAGCCGGACACTCCATGAATACGGAACTCCGCGGGCTCACCGTCCCTGAATCGTCGATCCGCCAACGCCCCAGCTGCCACAGCTTGCGCCGGACTGACCAGGTCAGCACCCGAGAAGCCAGCTGGAGCCTCAAGACCCAGCGAGACCTTACCCGAAGAAACGTTAATGGCAGGGTTATCGGCATGCTCGTCCACGGTGCCCCCAAGATCCCAAGGCTTGGTCTCTAACCAGCATGGATGCCTACCCGAGACATCGGCTTCCAGCGGCCTTCACTCAACTCGCCCTCATCATCTGATCACAGCACCACTACAGCTGAGTCTGCCCGTACTCGACCAACGCAACACCGCCGCGGCACTCTTGCATCAGCGTCGGTGTCTGCCCGCAGAGGTTCGTCCGGTGACTGGATCGAAGGGGAAGGAGCACCCGACCGAGGATGTCAAGGTCGGCCGATGAGCGGCCGACCTTGACATCGGGATCAGGCGAGGTCGAATCGATCGAGGTTCATGACCTTGTCCCAAGCGGCCACGAAGTCACGCACGAACTTCTCCTTCGCGTCGTCGCACGCGTAGACCTCCGAGATGGCTCGGAGCTGGGAGTTCGAACCGACGACCAGGTCGACGGCGGTAGCGGTCCACTTCACCTCGCCCGTGGCGCGATCCCGGCCCTCGTACACGTTCTCGGCCGAGCCGGAGACCTTCCACTCCGTGCCCATGTCGAGCAGGTTCACGAAGAAGTCGTTGGTCAACGTCTCGGGCCGGTCGGTGAAGACGCCGTGCCGGGACTGGCCGACGTTGGCGTTCAGGGCCCGCATGCCGCCGATCAGGACCGTCATCTCGGGAGCGGTCAGCGTCAACATGAAGGCCCGGTCCACCAGCAGAGTCTCCGGCGCCAGCTTCTCCCCGGCTCGGAGGTAGTTGCGGAACCCGTCCGCGGTCGGTTCGAGCACGGCGAAGGACTCGACGTCGGTCTGCTCCTGCGAGGCGTCGGTGCGCCCGGGCGTGAAGGGGACCGTGATGTCCTGCCCGGCGTTCCTCGCCGCCTGCTCGACGGCCGCGCACCCGCCCAGGACGATCAGGTCAGCGAGCGAGACGAACGTTGCGCCGGACTGTGAGCGGTTGAAGTCCTGCTGGATCTGCTCGAGGATCTGCAGCACCTTGGCCAGTTCGGCCGGGTCGTTGACCTCCCAGTCCCTTAGCGGCGCAAGGCGAATCCGCGCCCCGTTGGCCCCGCCACGCTTGTCGGTGCCACGGAAGCTTGCCGCCGACGCCCAAGCGGTGGAGACCAGCTGGGAGATGGACAGTCCGGAGGCGAGGATCTTGCCCTTGAGGGCAGCGATGTCCTCGTCCGTGATCAGTTCATGATCGAGCCCAGGGACGGGGTCCTGCCACAGCTGCGGCTCTGGAACCCACGGGCCCAGGTAGCGCGAGACGGGCCCCATGTCGCGGTGCAACAGCTTGTACCACGCCCTGGCGAAGGCGTCGGCGAGCTGGTCCGGGTTCTCGTGGAAGCGCTTCGCGATCGGCGCGTAGATCGGATCCAGCTTCAGCGCCAGGTCCGTTGTCAACATCATGGGGGCGTTCCGCTTCCCCGGAATATGGGCATCGGGCACGGTGCCCTGGGCCTCGGGATTCTTCGGAGTCCACTGCTTCGCACCGGCGGGGCTCGTCGTGAGCTCCCAGTCGTACTTGAATAGGTTGTCCAGGAACCCGTTGTCCCACTTCGTCGGCTCGTTGGTCCATGCGCCCTCCAGCCCGCTGGTGAGCGTGTCGGCGCCGTTGCCACTGCCGCAGGTGTTCCTCCAACCGAGGCCCTGTTGCTCGATGGGCGCACCCTCAGGTTCGGGACCCACGCAGTCTGCCGGGACTGCGCCATGACACTTGCCGAACGTGTGGCCGCCGACGATGAGTGCAAGCGTCTCCTCGTCGTTCATCGCCATACGGCGGAACGTCTCCCGAATATCCCGGGCGGCAGCCAGCGGATCCGGGTTGCCGTTGGGCCCCTCCGGGTTCACGTAGATCAGCCCCATCTGCACGGCGCCGAGAGGACCGGTGAGTTCCCTTTCGCCGCTGTAGCGCTCATCTCCGAGCCACGTGTCCTCCGGCCCCCAGAACATCTCCTCGGGCTCCCAGATGTCCTCTCGCCCGAAGCCGAAGCCGAACGTTTTGAACCCCATCGATTCCATGGCACAGTTGCCGGCGAAGATGATCAGATCCCCCCAGGAGATCTTGCGGCCGTACTTCTGCTTGACCGGCCAGAGCAACCGGCGCGCCTTGTCGAGGCTTGCGTTGTCGGGCCAACTGTTCAGGGGGGCAAAGCGCTGAGCGCCGCTGCCGCCACCGCCCCGTCCATCGGCGATGCGGTACGTGCCGGCGGCATGCCAACTCATCCGGATGAAGAGCGGCCCGTAGTGGCCGTAGTCGGCCGGCCACCAGTCCTGCGACGTCGTCATCACCTCGAAGATGTCCCGCTTCAGCGCATCGAGGTCAAGGGTCTTGAACTCTTCTTTGTAACTGAAATCCTCGCCCATCGGATTGGACCGGGGCGAGTGCTGGTGGAGAACCTGCAGGTCCGGCTGATTCGGCCACCAGTCCCGGTTCGTCCTGGGCCGAGTCGCCTTAGGAGTGGGGGAGGGGATTACTGGATTCTCGCTTTCGCTGACGCTCTCAGACACGTCGGTCCTTCTCCTGTCTCGATGTTTCCTTCTGATGGCTGGTCGCTCTTGACGATGGTTGCTTGATCCAAGCTGTCTTGGTCAGTGGTGTCGCACGCTGCGTGTCCGTTTTCAGTCGGCGGACGAGGCCGGAGTCGCCGCGACACACTCGGAACATCGGCCCCAGTAGATGACCTCGGCTTCGTCGATCTCGTAGCCTGAGTCGTCGGCGGCCGCCAGGCAGGGGGTGTAGCCGACCGCGCAGTCGACATCGGCGATGGCACCGCACGACCGACAGACAACGTGGTGGTGGTTGTCCCCGACCCGCGCCTCGTAGCGCGCCACGGAGCCCGTCGGCTGGATGCGCCGCACCAGACCTGCGGCAGTCAGCGCGCGCAGCACGTCGTAGACGGCCTGGTGNGACACCTCACTGAGATGCTCACGCACGACACCGATGATCGAGTCCGTGTCGGCGTGCGGATGGTCGTGCACCGCGGACAGCACCGCTACCCGAGGGCGCGTCACACGCAGAGCAACCCCGCGCAACATGCGCTCGAAGTCCGAAGTCGTTGACACGCTCCAAGCGTGCCCCAGTTTCTGGAATCAATCAAGAATCAAGCTTGGCCCTCGTGTTCGGCCGGGGAGACCACGCAACGTAGCCGGCCTGACTGCCGAAGGCATGGGGATCACGATGCCTCGTGTCCGCGCGAACGGGGGAAGGCCCCTGCTCCCACACGGCCGGTTGCCTTTAGCTGGAATCGTGACCGTGGACCCCATCGCTGCTGTCGGATCTGACCCGCACGACGCGCCGGGGCAGAGGTGTGCGAGTGGGCACCAGCGTGACGCTGGGCTATCTGCTCGATGAGTGGCTGACCGGCCACAGGTCGAGGAGACCACGCGCACGAGCTACTGCGTGGTATCGAGAAGTTCCTCAAGCCGGAGTAGGGAAGGTGGTTGTGCCCAGGCCCGACATAAGGTTCCAGTTGCTTGACGGGACGCAGGCCACCGCGCACGCGGACGAACTGCAGGCCCTTCACGCCGAGGTCTATGCGAACCCGCCGTACACGCGCGCTGATGATGCTGCGCTGTTCGTAGACCGCTTCCGGGTCCAGCGCCGCCAGCCGGGCTTTGTCCTGGCTGAGGCCCACCATGGCGATTATATGGTCGGCTACGCAGCCGGGATGCCGCTGCGGCCGTCCACCTCTTGGTGGCGGGACCTGACTACCCAACTGCCGGGCGAGGTCACTGCCGAGCATCCCGGCCGTACCTTCGCGCTGGTCGACCTGCTGGTGCGCGCGTCGTGGCGGCGTCAGGGCATCGCTGCAACGCTGCACGACCTCATCCTGAGCAACCGGCCCGAGGAACGGGCGACGCTTATCGTCTTGCCCGCGGCCACCGCGGCGCAGAAAGCCTTCCAGAAATGGGGCTGGCGCAAGGTCACGCGGACGGGCGATCCTCGTCACGGCTCGCCCGTATTCGACGTACTTGTCATCACTCTTCCGGCGATCCGCGAAAATTGACCTTAAGCAGTTCCGCGCGTCCGGTCATTCGCATCCGTGTTCTCCTCCGCGGGCTGTATGCGGCCAACCTCCGTCATCGCGATGATCAGCATGGTGGGGTGGCGCGGGTGACGAGGTAGCGCTGCTCGGGGAGGCTCAGGGTGTGTCGGGCGGCGCGCCGGTAGTGTTCGCGGGCGGCGTCGTGCTGGCCCGTTTCGTCGAGCAGGTGTGCGCGGACTGCGTCGACACGGTAGTGACCGGCGAGGGCAGGGTTGGTTTCGGCAGCGTCGAGTTGTTCGAGGGCGACGGCTGGCCCGCGGACCATGCCGACAGCGACGATGCGGTTGAGGGTCACCATCGGCCCCGGCGCGAGGCAGGCGAGTAGTTCGTAGAGCCCGAGGATCTGTCGCCAGTCGGTGTCCTCGGCGCGGGTGGCCTCGTCGTGCACGGCGGCGATCNCGGCCTGGACTTGGTAGGGCCCCGGCGCCGCGGTGGCNAGGGTCGCGGTGATCAGGTCGACGCCCTCGGTAATCGCGGCGGTGTNCCAGAGGCCGCGGTCCTGCTCAGCGAGCGGGATCAGTGCCCCGTCTGGCCGGGTGCGTGCGGGCCGGCGGGCGTCAGTGAGCAGCATGAGGGCCAGCAGCCCCGCGACCTCGCCGTCGCTGGGTAGGCGGGCGTGCAGGGCCCGGGTGAGGCGGATCGCCTCGGCGGTGAGCTCGACGCGGTACAGCTCGGAGCCTGAGCTGGCGGTGTAGCCCTCGTTGAAGATCAGGTACAGGACGTGGAGCACCGAGGGTATCCGGGCGGCGCGCTCGGTGGGAGTTGGCTCGCGGAACTGCGCGCCGGTGGCTTTGATCCGCGCCTTGGCCCGACTGATGCGCTGGGCCACGGTGGCTTCTGGGATGAGCAGCGCCCGGGCGATCTCGGCGGTGCTCAGCCCGCCGACCGCGCGCAGCGTCAGCGCCACCTGCGAGGGTGGGGTCAGCGCGGGGTGGCAGCACAGCACGAGCAGGGCGAGCGTGTCGTCGGTGGCCGGTGCGGGGTCGGCGGGTGGCGGTTCCCGGCGCACATCGCTTGCCTCCCGCCGCCGGCGGGCGGACTCGCTGCGCCAGGTCTCGATGAGCCGTCGGGACGCGGTGGTGATCAGCCAGCCCGTTGGGTTCGTTGGTAGGCCGCCGGTGGGCCAGGTGGTCGCGGCGGCGAGCAGGGCCTCCTGGACGGCGTCCTCGCACGTGTCGAACGCTCCGTGGCGGCGCACGAGCACACCCAGGACCCGCGGCGCGAGCTCGCGCAGCAGCTCCTCCACCAGGCCGGTCACCGGGCGCGTCACGGGTCGCCTCTCCTCACAGGTCCCAACCGCTCATGTCGAGCACCGGGCGCACCTCAACCAGGCCCCACACGGCGTCGGGCACCCGTGAGGCCACCTGCACCGCCCGAGCTTCGGTCTCGCAGTCGACGAGGTAGAACCCCGCCAAGTGCTCCTTGACTTCGGCGAACGGCCCGTCGCTGGTCAAGGTTCGGCCGTCGCGGACGGTGACCCGCTTGGCCAGCGCTGGGTCGGCTAGCCCCTCAGAGACCACCAGCTCGCCGGAAGCGGCCAGCTCATCAGTCAGCGCGAGATGCCCACGCCCGAACTCCTCGCGTTGGGCGTCGGTGAGCCCCTCCCAGCGTTCGAGGAACTGCGGGTTGCTGTGGATGAGGATCAAGTACTTCACGGCGGCCTCCAGACGGCGTCGGAGAATTCTTCTCTCGGGGTGTCGAGACCAGCCCGTCGGTCTCGACACCCCGATGTGCGCCCGCCCGGGGCGCCGCAGGAAAGGACGACCGAGATGACAACCGACATCACCACCGGCGACGAGACCGACATCCGCGCGCTGCTCGCGGAGAACACCGCAGCGTTCGCCGCTCGGGACGCCGAACGGGTCCTCAACATCTACGCCGACGGCGCCGTGCGCTACACCCTGGCGCCGCCGCTGGTGCAGGGACCCGACACCGGCTACGGCGACGCGGAGGGTCTGCGGACATGGTTCGCCACCTTCGACGGCCCGGTCGAGATCTTCTACCGAGACGCGGTGGTCACCGCGTCCGGCGACGTGGCGTTCACCCACGCCCTGGCCAGTATGACCGCGACCCCGGTCGGCGCCGCCGAGTCGTTCACCCTGTGGTTCCGTTGCACGTTCGGGTTGCGCCGGATCGACGGCGACTGGCGCATCGTTCACCAGCACGAGTCCACTCCGTTCTACATGGACGGCTCTTTCAAAGCAGCAATCGACCTCACGCCGTGATATCCGTCGGACGGCGCTGGCCACACACCGGGTCCGCGAAGGTAGCCAGATGCGACTGGACGTGCGAACGATGGGCGGTACGCGCAGCTGGGCGCGATCCGGATCCGGTGCGGTGGACGCGGTCACGAGCGGCATCATCAAGCAACCGCCCGAGGAGTCGGACAGGCGCGACCGTATGTCGCAGCAAGGATACTTGAATGAGGCCAAAGACTAGAGCGGATCCGTACAGCACCGGGCTTTACGGCCTGGACAATCTGACTGAGCGAGACAGATTGCTGTTGCTGGAACAAGTCAGGACCCAGATACGATCAGGATCTTGAAATCGCCTTCCTATAGAGGAATCATCGCGATGTCTTGAGATTGGTGCAGGCATGGGGTCGATCGCCTACTGGTTGGCCGCCAGTGCTCTCAGGGGAAGGTGGTAGCTATTGATATCGACACGCGCAACCTGGACCCGCAACGATCGCCCAACCTGCACATCCAGGAGGTAGACATCGTGACACACGAATTCGCACCTT
>JGI12053J15887_10001680_pt1 | contig 10471 bp, 11 predicted proteins | sample MedBloCAOM1_O3_FD_15887 | JGI IMG/M metagenome (IMG submission 15887) | reverse complement strand
GTGGGAGCGGCAAGCTTGAGGCCGAGCGCGGTGCCGATCCCCTGGCCGAGCCCGCCTGAACCGCGGAAGAAACTTTGCGGGACGGTCTGCGGCAGGTGCTGGCGCACCAGGGGAGAGTGCGTGATGGTCTCGTCCATATAGATCGTGTCGGCGGGCATCACCTCCGCGAGAGCACCCAGCAGCGAGAGCGGGTGGATCCCGCTTCCATTCTGAGCCTTCTCGCGCTCGGCGCGCAGGCCCGCCACATAGCTCTCGTGCTCGTGCGTCCAGTGTTGCCGGCGCGCATTCACCGCTGCGCTGTCGATGTTCGCAGCCTTCGCCGCCGCGCTGATGAGCTTGAGCGACTCCGCAGTATCGCCCTCGAGATACAAGTCGGCATGCAGGGTCTGGTAGACCATGTGGCCCTTGAGCGGATTGTCATGGATGGCGATGATCTTTCCGTTCGTCGGCCGCCGCCGCGCCGGATACCAGGGCGCGCGTCCGCCTACGAGCAGAATGACATCGGCGTCGTCGAGCGCCTTGTAATTGCCCATACCCTGATAGAGCGGATGGTCGGTCGGGAAGTTGGCGTAAGCGTTGACGCGCCCGTTGATCACCGGGATGGCGAGGAGATCGGCGAGTTCCACCAGGGCGGAAAACGCCTTGGGGTCCCGCCCGGCGGTCTCGGTGACGATGACAGGGCTTTTGGCATTGAGCAGAAGCTCGGTGACCTTCGCGACGTCTTCCTGCCGCGGCTGCAGCGTGGGCGCCGCCGGCACCTCGCGCGATCCGGCCGGGGGCGTCCAGTCGTGCAACATGTGCTCGAGCGCGACGTTCAGATAGATCGGTCCCTTGGGGACGCGTTGCGCCATCTCGCCGGCGCGGACGACGCTCTCATAGAGGGTGTGCGGGCTGGTGACGGCGCGCGCCCATTTTGCCACCGGCTCGACGAAGCGCTCGATGCCGCCGACGGTCAGGCCGCCGTACCACTGCTGCTCGATATCGAGATCGGGATCTTCGCCCAGGGTCTGGGATTCACCCGACATGACGACCATCGGCACTTCGTTCTGCAGGGCGCCGTGAACGCCCATGCTTCCCTGCAGCATGCCAACGCCGGCATGCAGCAGGACCGCCTGCGGCCGCCCGGTGACCAGCGTGTAGCCAGTCGCCATGTTGACGGCGAGCGTCTCATGCCAGGATTCAACGAAGGTGGGCCCGGCCTTGTTGTCGAGCTTCTGGCGCGCCAGCGCTTCCCAGAGCGGCGACCACTCCGAGCCCGGGGAGGACATGATGTAATCGATCTTGAGCTTGCGGAATGCTTCGAGGATCGCCTCGCCCCCGTCGAGATAGTTCTTCATCTTGTCTTCGCTCCCTCAATTGCGCGCCGCATACCAACACCGAATTCTGGCGGTCCGCAAGCGGAGCGGACGGGCGCAGGGCCGCGGTCAGGGTTGCACGACGAGNCTCACGCAAGCGCAGCCGTGCGGCGCGGATTGACATTTGGACGGCTACGCACCATCAGGCGAAACGCCTTGCTCCGTCGCCGGCCGCAAGGACGCCATCACCTGCCACCAGGACCAGGCCATGAGATCATCCCACAAGGCGTTGCGCCGCCCCGACGATCTGGTCGCTGCCGGGCTTGTTTCAGGCGAGCGCCGCGCCGGGATCGAAGCGGTCGCGGCGCGCTATGCCCTAGCGCTGACGGATGATGTCGCCGATCTGATCGATCCTGCCGATCCGCACGACCCGATCGCGCGCCAGTTCATTCCCGATCCGGCCGAGCTCGACGTCAGTCCCGAGGAGACGGCCGACCCGATCGGCGACGACGCCCATAGTCCGGTCGAGGGCATCGTGCACCGCTATCCCGACCGCGTGCTGCTCAAGCCCGTCCATGTCTGCGCGGTCTATTGCCGTTTCTGCTTCCGTCGCGAAGTGGTGGGGCATGGACGTGCCCTTTCAGGCGAGCAGCTCGACGCCGCGCTCGACTATATCCGCACCCACCGCGACATCTGGGAAGTTATCCTCACCGGCGGTGATCCGCTCGTGCTGTCGCCGCGCCGCCTCGGGAAGATCGTCAACGCACTCGGCGCGATCGAGCACGTCAAGATCATCCGCGTGCATACGCGCATTCCTGTGGTCGAGCCCGGACGCATCACGCCCGCGCTGGTGCGTTCGCTCAAGGCTCGCGGCAAGGCCACTTACGTGGTGCTGCACGCCAACCACGCGCGCGAGCTGACGCCCAAGGCGCGCGCGGCCTGTGCACGTCTGGTCGATGCCGGCATTCCCATGCTGAGCCAGACCGTACTGCTCCATGGCGTCAACGATGAGGCGGCGGTGCTCGGCGAGCTCATGCGCGCCTTGGTCGAATGCCGGATCAAGCCCTACTATCTCCACCATGGCGACCTCGCGCCCGGTACCGCGCATTGGCGCATCGGGATCGAGCAAGGCCAGGCGCTGATGCGCGCGCTCCACGGCCGGCTCTCCGGTCTCTGCCAACCCGCTTATGTGCTCGATATCCCCGGCGGCCACGGCAAGTCGCCGATCGGACCGAATTATCTGACGCGGGTCGGCGGGACCAACGGCACGGCGCGTTATGACGTGGAGGACTTCAACGGGCGCCGCCACGCCTATCCGCCGTGCTGAACACTAGTCGTCACCAACGGCTGCCGCCGCACCACATCTCGCAGGTGCTGCGTCGATAGAAGTTGTAGAAGACCGCGTCGACGCAACGCGCGTTCCAATCCCCCGCGAGCAGCTTGATCCGCTCGCCCGCGGCCCAGCTCCAGCATGCCGGCGACCTTCCGACAAAGCGCGCGCCGTTGATGATGAAGTTGGCGCTGTAGGGCGGCCGTACGACCTCGATGACATGCCGCTCCGGCGGCAGATAAATGCCGTAGTGACGGTAGCGCGGGCGCGCGATTTCCATCTCGTCGGCGAAGGCCGGTACGCCCATCAACAAGACCAACAGGAATGCCGACGCCGACCTGAGCATTTCGCCTCTCCATTGACGGGCAGGAGAAGATAGAGGCGATCCGCAATGCTGCCAAGGGAGCCACGTTGCGGGAGCGGACAATTCGATATCGATCTGCGCGGACGGCTCGCTTGCCGCCGGACTTTGTGAAATAGACAGACGCTGTTCAACGGAGCGACATTGCAATGCTCATCGTCTCGATTGCGCTTGAGGCTGCGGTTGCGATTCTGGCTGTCCTGGCGGCTCGCAGAGGCAAGCCGTACGTCTACGGCCTTGCATTCACGTTCGGCGCCTACGTGCTCTATGACCTCGCCCGGCTCCTGCATTGGAATGTGCAGGCTGGGGTTCTGTCATGGTTGTTTCTGCTGGCGACCATCAGCGCCCTGATCGCGGTATGGGGGCTGTACCGAAAATGAATGGGGGAGACGGCCGCGGTCGGTGAACGTGTCGGCGGGCTGGACCAAATCGTCGTCGCGGGAATCTTGTCTCATGCGCCCGCGCTCGATACTGTCCTCCTTCAATAAAGGCGGCGATCGAGCCGCGTGGAGGAGCACCGGTCATGTCGAAGCTTGCCTGGATCGTCACGTTTGTAGCGCTTGCAGCCGCGCCCGCCGCGGCGGAGTCGGCCATTCCCGATCTGCGGGGCACCTGGAAAGGCGAAAGCGAATCCATCGTCATGGGTGCCGGGAACGCGCATCACTCCGCGGCTCCGTCGGCCGGGCCCCGGCTCAACAGCATTGCGTTCACGATGACGATCGACAAGCAGGATGGCCGCCGTTTCTCCGGCGCGTTCACGTCGGCGCGGGGCAACGACCCCATCATCGCGGTGATATCGCGCACCGGGTCGATCTACATGGTGGACGACGATGGCTATACCGTCGGAACGATGCTGGCGCCCAACCGGATGGAGCTCTGCTACATGCGCCAGTCGCCGGACGCGCGCGTCGCATCCTGCACGGAGCTGACCAAGCAGCCATAGTTTGCGCAGGCTCTGGCTCGACGACCCTCACTTTTGCCCTTGCTGCTACGGACCCCCTGTCTTGGGTGGCGGCCACCGCCTCCAGCACGGAGTCTAAATGCGCCACACGGAAAGTTCTCAGCCTCGCTCAAGCCTGCCTTGCTGCGCAAATGATCGGGGAAATTGAGCCCACGCCCCGGCGAGCGTAGATTGCGCCTCCATCCAAGGGAGGTGCGACATGCCGAGACGAGAAATCCTCGACCGCATACAGAAGTATGTCGAGCCGTTCCGCGTCACTAAGGGCAAGGGCTTCCGGCTCAAGGACTTCGATCCGGGCGACACCTGCGGCCTGAAGATGGACAAGGGCGACGCGGCGGAGCTCCTCCAACGCGGCACTGCCTGGCTTGCGGAAGAGCAGGACATGCTTTACGCCCAGGACCGCTGGTCCTTGCTACTCGTGTTCCAGGCGATGGACGCGGCCGGGAAAGACAGCACGATCAAACACGTCATGTCCGGCATCAATCCCCAGGGCTGCCAGGTGTTCTCGTTCAAGCAGCCCTCGTCGGAGGAGCTCGACCACGACTTCATGTGGCGCTACGTCCGACACCTGCCCGAGCGCGGGCGCATCGGCATCTTCAACCGTTCGTACTACGAGGAAGTCCTCGTCGTGCGAGTGCATCCCGAGATCCTCGAAGCGCAGAAGCTGCCGCCGCCGCTGGTCGGCAAGGGAATCTGGGACGAGCGGCTCGCCGACATCGCGCATTTCGAGGACTACGCCACCCGGCAGGGGACGAAAATTCTGAAGTTCTTCCTTTACGTGTCGCGCAAGGAGCAGAAGAAGCGCTTTCTCGATCGCCTCGACGAGCCGGAAAAGAACTGGAAATTCTCGGCGTCCGACGTGAAGGAACGCGAGTTCTGGAACGATTACATGCACGCGTTCGAGGAGGCGATCCGGGCAACGGCGTCAAAGCACGCGCCATGGTTTGTGGTGCCTGCCGACAACAAGTGGTTCACCCGGCTCATCGTCGCCGCGGCGATCGTGGACGCCGTGGAGAATCTCGGCCTTGCATACCCGAAGGTCGACGCGGCGAAGAAGAAGGAGCTCGCGGCCGTGCGTGCGGCGCTGTCCCGCGAGAGGTAGTTCTGCGGGCGAGATTGCATTCTTCAGGTGGCGCCATCGTCATAGACCCCCGGCTGCATCGAGGCCGTTACCCGAAGGGCGCTTACGGTCGGTCAACGCGAGCGGGGGGAGGGGCTCATATTGGGTTTTGTCCGAGCTGGCTTGGCTTTGGACGTTGGTTTGAGGGCGCTCTTGGACTGCGCCGGGCGCGCCCGCGTTCCTTCCCAGGTTCGCTCCAGGACGCGTAACCAGTTCCTGAAGCACACCTTCTCGATCAGCCGCTCGCCGTACTGGCGGGCACGCATGAGCTCGACGAGCGTTTGCAAACCCGCCGCATTGCCGATGCCTGCCGGAATCCTGGCGCCGTCGAAATCGGAACCAAGGCCGGCACCGTCCTCGCCAAGAAATTTCAGAACGTGTTCGAGGTGATCGATCACAAGCTCGGCGGGCGTGTCAGCGTCCATGCGGCCGTCCGAACGAAGAAAGCTCGTGGCGAAGTTGATGCCGACAAGTCCGCCGGTTTCGCCGATTGCCGCCAATTGCTTGTCCGTGAGATTACGCGAATGCGGGCTCAAGGCGTGCGCGTTGGAGTGCGTGGCAACGAGGGGCGCATTGCTAATGGCGGCAACGTCCCAAAACCCGCGCTCGTTGAGATGTGACAGGTCCACCAGGATCTTCAATCGGTTGCAGGCACCCACCAGTTCCTTGCCAAGCGCAGTCAGGCCCGGCCCGGTATCGGGCGACGAAGGGCAGAGAAATGGTACCCCATGTCCAAACGCATTCGGTCGACTCCACAGAGGGCCGATCGAGCGAAGTCCGGCTGCATACAAAACATCCAAAAGTTCGAAGTCCGGGTCGATCGCTTCCGCGCCTTCCAGATGAAGGACGGCAGCCAACGCGCCCTGGTCCAGGCTTTCCTGGATATCGTTCACATCGCGACAGATGCGAACGCGACCCTGAGACTCCCTCTCGATGCGAAGCAGAAGAGAGACCATGCTGAGCACGACATTTCGGGCAGGCATTGTTTCGAGGGGAAATGTCGTCAGGGCGTCACCACCGGTTCCTTGGGAAGGCGCGGCGGCAGCGACTGCATCGGTGCCGACCGGCATCCGAGGTGAGGGGACGAAGATTGCGAACAATCCTCCTGCGAAACCTCCCCGGTGAGCCATTTGAAGGTCGAGATGGCCCTTCTCGCCGCCTTCGAGGAAGGCGCGGACCGGATCCTTGCCGCCGCGTCGGTGAAGCCGCAGGAGAGCGTCATTATGGCCGTCGAAGATCGGCACGCGTCGTGGCGATGTCATCGAAGAGGTTTGTTCCCTAAGGGCCGATCAGCCGTCCCAGAGTGCGATCGCGCGATCGCTTCAGCCCAACGGGCACTTGCCAGTGTGAGGGCAAACGTGGCGCGCCCTACGGGAATCGAACCCGTGTTTCCGCCGTGAAAGGGCGGCGTCCTAGACCGCTAGACGAAGGGCGCTTGAAGCGCGGCGACATATAGAGCCGTTTTGCACCTGCGGCAAGGAATTGGCCCACGCAACGCAACCGGGTATGGCGTCACCATTTCCCGGTGTTCGGCATGGAGGCCCACGGTTCCTTGGGCGGGAGCGGAGCGCCCTTCTGCAACAGTTCGATCGAATGCTTGTCGGGCGAGCGTACGAACGCCATCACGCCGTCGCGGGGCGGACGGTTGATCGTCACGCCCGCCTTCATCAGTTTTTCGCATAACGCATAAATGTCGTCGACCTCGTAGGCGAGATGGCCGAAATAGCGTGCCTCGCCGTAGTCCTCGCTGTCCCAGTTGTACGTGAGTTCGACCAAGGGCGCGTCGCGGCCATTGCGCTTGCTCTCTTCGACCCGTGTTTCGTCCTCGGGCGCGGCGAGGAAAACCAGCGTGTAGCGGTTCTTCTCGTCGACCCGGCGGCGCTCCTCCTTGAGTCCGAGCTTGTTGCAGTAGAAGTCGATCGCTTGATCGAGGTTGCGCACGCGCAGCATGGTGTGCAGATATCTCATGGTGTGACCTCTTTGCATCGCCTGGCAAAAAAACCGGATGAGAGAAAGCATATATGATCGCGCCGGATCTGGAGACCGCCATCGATCATCTGCAGGAACTGGTGGATGGCGCCCGCGTCATCGCTCCCTTCACTGGCGCCGGCATTTCGACGGAGTGCGGCATACCCGACTTCCGGTCTCCGGGCGGGCTCTGGACCAAGAACCGGCCGATCCCGTTCGATGAGTTCCTCGCCAGCCAGGAGATGCGAAACGAGGCTTGGCGGCGGCGTTTCGCCATGGATGCGCATTTTTCCGCCGCGCAGCCCGGGCGCGGACATCTCGCGCTCGCGAGCTTCTACCGCACCCGCAAGGCGCCGGCGGTGATCACGCAAAACATCGATAACCTACATCAAAGTTCCGGAATTTCCGAGGAGGACGTGATCGAACTCCATGGCAACAATAGCTACGCTCTATGCCTCGATTGCGCCAAGCGGTTCGAATTGTCGTGGGTGCGGCAGCAATTCACCGATGCGAACGAACGCGCGCCCGATTGCCCGGAATGCGGCGGGCACATCAAGACGGCGACGATCTCCTTCGGGCAGGCGATGCCGGAGCGGGAAATGCGTCGTGCCGAGCAGCTCACGCTTGACTGTGATCTTTTTCTCGCAGTCGGCTCTTCCCTGGTGGTCTGGCCGGCTGCCGGATTCCCCCTGCTTGCCAAGAAAAACGGCGCTCGTCTGGTGATTATCAATCGCGAAGCGACCGAATTCGATGAAATCGCCGATCTTGTCGTGCGCGAAGACATCGGAACGGTGCTGTCCCCCTTCATTGTCCACTGAGGGCAGTGTTGAAAGATGTACACAGTCATCCACCTCTTTTGATNGGTGAGTGCATTTTGGCCTTTCCCGTTCGCAGCCGAATGATATCTTCGTAGCGGTCAAGATTCGAAGCGCGCACAAGACGCGCCTGGACTGAGCGGCGGCGTTGGGGCGTCATGACGTCGGACGGAATTGGACCGAAGGGGCCGGGCGGCGGTTTGGAGATTGACCGCGGCGCTGGCGGCGAGATCGGTGACGAGACGGCGAGCGTCATCGAGCTCACCGGTGTCATCAAATGGTTCGACGTCTCCAAGGGCTACGGTTTCATTGTTCCCGATAACGGGATGCCCGACATTCTCCTGCACGTGACGTGCCTGCGCCGCGATGGCTTCCAGGTCGCCTATGAAGGGGCGCGGGTGGTCGTCGAAGTGCTGCAACGCGCGCGCGGCTTGCAGGCCTTCCGCGTCGTCTCCATGGACGAATCGACGGCGGTGCACCCGGCGCAGATGCCGCCTCCGCGCACCCACGTGACGGTGACGGCCACCAGCGGGCTCGAACGGGCGCAGGTGAAGTGGTTCAATCGGTTGCGCGGGTTCGGTTTTCTCACGCGGGGCGACGGCACGGCCGATATTTTCGTGCACATGGAAACTTTGCGCCGCTTCGGCTTGACCGAACTGCGGCCGGGGCAATACGTTCTGGTGCGCTTTGGTCCCGGGCCGAAGGGGTTGATGGCCGCCGAGGTGCGCCCCGAAGGCGCGCCGCACGGTCCCGCCTCGCACTGACACACCACAGCCGGCATTGCCATCGAACGCGGTCTTGGCCACGTAAATTTACGGGCCGGCCTGTGGGACAACGGAGATCGTGACTCTGCTATAATGGGGCCTTCGTCATCGAGGCCTTGTCCATGCGTCGTTTCCTGCTCGCCGTTCTCGCCGTTGTTTCGCTCCTTACCCTGCCGCCCGGCCGCGCCGGCTTGCTCGCGGCGGCCGAACTGCAGCCGCTCGAAATCGCCAGCAAGAGCGGCGTGCATGTCTTCGCGGTCGAAATGGCAGCGACGCCGGAGGAGCAGGCGAAAGGCCTGATGTTCCGGCGGCAATTGCCGGAAGGGCAGGGCATGCTGTTCGACTTCCATCGGGAACAGCCCACCAGCTTCTGGATGAAGAACACTTACGTGCCGCTGGATATGATCTTCATCCGCGCCGACGGGCGCATCCTGCGGATCGCCGAGAACACCGTGCCGCTCTCCGAGACGCTGGTTCCGTCCGGCGGCCCGGTGCTGGCGGTGCTCGAAGTGGTGGCCGGCACCGCCAAGAAACTCGGCATCGCCCCCGGCGACCGCGTGGCCCATCCGATCTTCAGCAGCCGCTAGTCTAGCAGTTGCAGCAGAGGCCCCGAGCCCCTGCCTTTGCCGCGCGATTGGGCTTAGGCTGGGCCGCGTCGCGAGAGACGACCCCAGGACATTGCAGGGCAGGGAGGGATTCATGCGACGTAGTCTCGCAGCAGCGTGCCTGACCTTTTCGTTGGTCTCGGTGCAATCCGTTGCCGCCGATCCTTCTTTAAAGGAACTCGCGGCTCGCACCGAGGTCCGGCCGATCGAGACGCTCACGCTCACGGATCAGCAATTCCTGACGGGGGACAAGAACGGCAAGGCCGCTGTCATCGCCGCGGAGTTGCGCCTGCCGCAAGGCGCTTCGGGGAGGCTTCCCGCCGTCGTGCTCATGCACGGTTCGGGCGGCGCTGGCCCGCGCGAGGAGTTCTGGTCGAAAGCCTTCAACGAGATGGGAATCGCATCGTTCCTGGTGGACAGCTTCTCCGGGCGTGGGCTCACCAGCGTGTCGGCGAACCAGGCGATGCTGGGCCGGTTCAACATGATCCTCGACGCTTATCGTGCGCATGCCACCCTGTCGGCGCATGCGCGGATCGATCGCTCCCGCATCGCGCTCATGGGTTTCTCGCGCGGCGGCCAGACCGCGCTTTACGCGAGCCTCAAGCGATTCCACCAGGCGTGGGATCCGGAGGTCGCGTTCGCGGCCTACATTCCGCTCTACGCCTCGTGCAACCCGACGCTTATCGGCGATACCGATGTGAGCGGCGTGCCCATCCGCATGTTTCATGGCGCGGCGGATGACTACGTCCCGGTGGCGCCGTGCCGGGCCTATGTCGAGCGGCTGCGGGCAGCCGGCAACGACGTGCGACTGACCGAGTTCGCCGATGTCCACCACGCCTACGACAATCCGCTCGGCGGCAAGACACCGGTCGTTGCCACCAATGCGCAGAGCGTGCGTGCCTGCAAGCTCAAGGAAGAGCCCGCCGGCACCATCGTCAACGCCGAAACCGGGCAGCCTTTCAGCTACAAGGACCCTTGCATCGCGCTCAATCCCCACACCGGCTACAACGGGGCGGCCGCGCTGGCGACCCAAGCGGCGGTGAAGGACCTGCTGCGAGCCGTCTTCAAACTGAACTAGTGCGGTGGATTTGAAGCTCCTATCAGTCTTGCGGCGAGCTTGCTGGCCCAAACCGAACCGTGTATCGAGGCTCGGCGGCAGCGCCGGGGCATAGCGCAGCCTGGTAGCGCGGGAGTTTTGGGTACTCCAGGTCGCAGGTTCAAATCCTGCTGCCCCGACCATGCCGCGGCATTT
>JGI12053J15887_10001679_pt1 | contig 10475 bp, 6 predicted proteins | sample MedBloCAOM1_O3_FD_15887 | JGI IMG/M metagenome (IMG submission 15887) | reverse complement strand
CTTCGACGATCTCAAGTTCGACGTCGTGCCTTAGTATTAGTAGAAGAATATCCCGGCGTCGCCGCGGTTCGGCGGATGTCGCAGATGAGCTCAAGCCACGCACACGCAGCGCTTGCGGCGCTGGCCAAGGTCTCGATACCACCGGTGCTGCTGGCCTTGCTGGCGGGGGTGAGCTACGCGGGCGAACCTGCGGCGCTCGCGCTCACCGACGCGCAGCAGCGCGCCGCGGGGGTCCGGGTCGATCACCCGGTTGCCATGACGAACGTGCCGCAGGTGGAGGCTTACGGCGTGGTCCTCGACCCGGCAGCGCTCGTCACCGACATGGGTCGGATGGAGAGCACGCAGGCCGCCTGGCATGCAGCGCAGGCGGATGTCGTGCGGCTGGCGGGGCTGTACCGGGACAACCTGAACGCGTCGCTCAAGTCCCTGCAGCTGGCGCAGGCGCAGGAGAGTGAGACCGGCGCGCAGGCACGAGCGGCGGCGACGACGTTCGCGCTGCAATGGGGGCCGCTCGCCGCCCTCGGCGCGGACAAGCGCCGCGCGCTCATCGAAGCCTTGAGCGCGAGCCGCCAGCTCCTGGTGCGCGCGGGGCTCCCCGGACATCACCTGGCGGACTCAGTGGGCCCGCGGGCGCTGCTGGAAATCGACGGTGTGAGCGTCGCAGCGCGCGTGCTCGGGTCGCTGCAGAGGACCGACCCACAGCTGCAGGGTGCTGCCTGGTTGCTCGCAGTCGAGCGCGCGCCGGCGGGACTCGGGCCCGGCGCGCACGTACGGGTGCTGCTCGAGCGCGCGCCAGTCAAGGGCGTGTTGGTTCCGGCGGCGGCGCTCCTCTACGACGAGAGCGGGGCCTACGTGTACCGTAACGCCGGCCCGAGCTCGGGCGGCAAGCAACAGTACCAGGCGGTCGTAGTGCAGCTGCTTTCAGCCATGGGCGACGGCTGGCTGGTGAGCGGATTGGACACCTCCGACGCCATCGTGGTGCATGGCGCCGGCGTGCTGTGGTCGCTCCAGGGGATCAGCACCTTCTCGGCCGCAGAAGCAGAGCACGACTGAGCCCATGCTTGCCGCCTGCGTTCGTGGCTCGATCGCACACCCGAAGATCGTCACGGCGCTCTCGCTGTTGATAGCGCTGTTCGGCGCCAACGCGCTCCTGAACGCGCAGCTCGACGTGTTTCCGGACTTCGCCCCGCCGCACGTGCTGGTGCAGACCGAGGCGCCGGGGCTGGATGCCGCCCAGGTCGAGGCGCTGGTGACGCGACCGCTCGAGGGTCTGCTCGCCGGCGCCGAGAACGTCGCAGCCATTCGCTCGACCTCGAGCGAGGGACTGTCGGCCATTCAGGTCGTCTTCGGCGGCGGTGGTGATCCCTATCGACAGCGCCAGGTGATCACCGAGCGCCTGGCGCAGGCCGCGGCGCTGCTGCCGGCCGGCACCGGGCCACCGCTCCTGTCGCCCCTCAGCTCCTCGATGGAGTACCTGCTGCATTTCGGCTTCACGAGCGATCGGCTCTCGCCGATGGAGCTGCGCGACCTCGTGCGCTGGACGGTCAAGCCTCAGATCCTCGCCGTTCCCGGGGTCGCGCAGGCGCAGATTTTCGGGGGCGATTCCCGCGAACGGCAGGTGCTGATCGACCCGCTCAGACTGCAGGCGGCCGGGGTGACGCTCGAGGACGTGTACGAGGCGGTGCGCCGCGGGACCGGGCTCATCGGTGGCGGCTACCTGGAGACCGCCACCCAGCGCATCGTGCTGCAGGCCCAGGCGCCGGGCGATTCGCCCGAGGCGCTCGCCAAAGCGCTCATCACTACCCGCGACGGGCTGCCGCTGCGCCTCGGCGATGTCGCCACCGTGCGGGACGGCCCCGCGCCGCGCTTCGGCGCTGCGATGATCGGCGGACGTCCGGGCATACTCGTGGAGACCTCGACGCAGTTTGGCGCCAACACTCTCAAGGTGTCGTACGCGCTCGAGAGCCTGCTCGCCACGCTCGCCCCCGCGCTCGCGGCACAGGGTGTGCACTATCATCCGGCGCTCTTGAGGCCGGCGAGCTTCATCGAGAGCGCGATCGCCAAGCTGCGCAATTCGCTGCTGGTCGGTGCAGTGCTGGTCGTCGCACTGCTGCTCGTGACGCTGCGTGACTGGCGGGGCGCGTTGATCTCGTTCAGCTCGATTCCGGTATCGCTGCTCGCGACGGTGTGGGTTCTCATGAGTCGGGGCATCTCGCTCAACACGATGAGCCTGGGCGGGCTGGTCGTGGCACTCGGGGTGGTCGTCGACGACGCGGTGATAGACGTCGAGAACATCACGCGCCGGCGGCGCGAGGCGCCGCCCGGCACCGACGGACGGCAGCTTCTCGTCGATGCATCGCTCGAGGTCAGACGCCCGGTGTTCTATGCCACCGCCGCGGTGGCCGTGGCGTTCCTGCCGATCTTCATGCTGTCCGGACTCCAGGGGTCGTTCTTTCGGCCGCTGGCGACGGCCTTCATGGTGGCAGTCGGGCTCTCGCTGCTGGTCGCCATGAGCGCCACCCCGGCGCTGTGCGCGCTCCTCATGGACCGCTACGTGCCGCGACCGGAGGCGCTGTGGCTGCGCCGCTGCAAGACGCTGCAGCATGAGGCCATCCTCCGGCTGCATGCACGCCCGCTGCTGGTTCTCGCCACGCTGCTGCTGACTGGCGCCGCGGGAGCCGTGCTCCTGCCTACACTGGGTGCGCGGCTCCTGCCCGACTTCCGCGAGGACTACCTGATCGCCCATGCCGCCCTGCGACCCGGCATCGCGCTCGAAGAGACGGCGCGTGTGGGCCGGCAGATCGCCGAGCGGCTGGCGGCCATCCGCGGCGTTCGCAGCGTCGCCGAGCAGATCGGGCGCTCCGAGAACGGGCAGGATCCGGATGCGCCGAACAAGAGCGAGTTCGAGATTCGGCTCGACCGCTCGCAGGGCCTCACGTCCGAGCAGCTCGACACCAGGGTCCGCGCGGTGTTCGACGACTTTCCGAACCAGCTCGTGGAGATTTATTCAGTGCTCGTCGAGCGCATCGGCGAGACCCTCTCTGGCGAAGGCGCGCCGTTTTTCGTCAGTGTCTTCGGCCCGGATCTGGACGTGGACGATCGGGTGGCCGCCGACATCGCCGCGGTGCTGCAGCGCCTGCCGCAAAGCGGCAACGTACGCCTCAAGGCACCGCCGCGCCAGGTGCAGCTGCACATGACGCTGCGCCCGGAGCGGCTGATCCTGTACGGGCTGGAAGCGTCGACCGTGCTGCGTACGGTGAACGCGGCGTTCCACGGAGCGGGCGTCGCCGAACTCACCCGGGCCGATCGCAGCGTACCGGTGAGCGTGCACATCGCCGGGCTGCGTCCTACCCCGCAGAGCGTCGGCGATCTGCTGCTGCGCGGCCGTGACGGCGCGCTGGTGCCGCTGTCCGCCGTCGCCACGCTCGAGCTGGTGTCGGCGCGCAGCCTCATCGACCATGAGAGCGGGCTGCGCCGCCAGATCGTCGTCGTCAACCCGAAGACTTCCGACCAGGCGGGCTACGCACGGGCGGCGCGACAGGCGGTAGCAGCGCAAGTCAAGCTCCCCCCCGAGGTCTATCTGCGCTACGGCGGCGAAGCTCCCGCCGTCGCGGCTGCCGCACAGGACCTGCTGCTGCATGCGCTCGCCGCGCTCGTGCTGATCGTGCTGCTGCTGGCGCTGGCGTTCGCCCGCAACCGCCACGTTCTGCTGGTACTCGTGGCCGTGCCGAGCGCGCTCCTTGGCGGCGTGGCCGCCGTGGCGGTCACCGGCGACTCGGTCTCCCTTGGAGCGATGGTGGGCTTCGTCGCTCTGTTCGGCATGGCGGCGCGCAACACCATCCTGCTCATCTCCCACTACGATCACCTGGTCGCGGTTGAAGGACAGGCGTGGGGACTGGCGACCGCGGCACGCGGCGCGGCGGAGCGGCTCACGCCGGTACTGCTCACGGCCTCGCTGACGGCGCTCGCCCTGTTGCCGGTCGCGATTCAGCTGCGCCAGCCCGGGCACGAGATCGAAGGGCCGATGGCGGTCGTGATTCTTGGGGGGCTCGTCTCCTCGACTCTCGTCACCCTCGTGCTCATCCCGCCGCTCGCGGCGCGCTGGCTGCGCCCCGGCTGAGGCGCGCGCCTGCTCCCCCGGGTCCGCATCGGTGTGCGTGTGTCACATTCGACACGACTCTGTGGCGCGCGCGACGCTTGCTCACCCGCCGGCGCGGCGGTACTTCCGCGCCCCGATGGACAAGCCTATGATAGTCGAGCTTTTCGTGCGGTGAGTCCGTCACTGGCACGACACCTGCTAGAGGAAACAACCAGTCGCAAGGCCACGTCGCGACGTTCACGCCCGAGCGTGGGGCGTCGCCAGGGCGGGGCGCTCGGAAGAGTCTAAAACACAACGCGAATCGAGGAGACTGCCTATGCAATTCGATTCAAAGGGAAGGCTTTGGAGGATGTTGGCAATCCTCGCATTCGGGGCCGGGTGTACCGCGGCGATCAGTGACGAAGTCACCGACCGCGCCAAGGATCCTGATCTGTGGGCAGCGCCGGGCGGCGATCAGGCCCTGACACGCCACAGCCGACTGAAAGACATCACGACGGCGAACGTCGCGGGCCTGCAGATGGTGTGGTCGCAGTCCAGCGGAACCCTGCGTGGCCACGAGGGCCAGCCGCTGGTCGTCACCGTCGACAACACGCCCATGATGTACATGGAGAGCGGCTGGCCGAACATCATTCAGGCGCTCGACCTCACCGATCCGGACCATCCGCGAGAGATGTGGAACTACAAGAAGGCTACGAATCGCGATGACTCGGCGGTCCCGCGCGCCTGCTGCGATACCGTCAACCGCGGTCCTTCCTATGCGGACGGCAAGCTCGTGTTCGGCACCCTCGATGGCTTCGTCATCGCGCTCGACGCGAAGACGGGCAAGGAGATCTGGGTCGTCAAGCACGCCTATCCCGCCAAGGGCGAGACCATCACGCCGGCGCCGCTCATTGCCGATGGCAAGGTGGTCATCGGCTTCGGTGGTGATGAGTTTGCGGCACGCGGTCGCCTGACCGCGTACGACCTCGCGACCGGCAAGAAGGTGTGGGAGTGCCACAGCACCGGCAGCGACAAGGACGTGTGCCTGACGCCTGCCACCAACAAGGCGCACCCGGAATACGGCAAGGCCGGCTCCGATGTCGGCATTAGCAGCTATCCCGGTGACGAGTGGCAGCGCGGCGGCGGGGCGCTGTGGGGCTTCTACAGCTACGATCCGGAGCTGAAGCTCGTCTATGCCTCGACCGGCAACCCCGGCCTGTGGAGCCCGTCCTATCGCTGCAGCGAGAAGACTCACGAAGCGTGCAACACGGGCAAGCAGGACAACAAGTGGTCGATGGCGATCTTCGCGCGCAAGCTCGACACGGGTGAGGCGGTCTGGGTCTACCAGATGACGCCCTTCGACCAGTGGGACTACGACGGCATCAACGAGAACATGCTCGAGGACCTGACGGTCGACGGCAAGGCTCGCAAGGTGCTCGTCCACTTCGACCGCAACGGCTTCGCCTATGTGCTCGATCGGAGCGACGGCACGCTGCTGCGCGCCCATAAGTACGTCACGACGAACTGGGCGGAGAAGGTCGACATGAAGACCGGTCGTCCGGTCAAGGTGAAGGAGCATTCACCGTTCGCCCCCGGTGGCAACACGCAGGCCTGCCCCTCGGCGATGGGCGGCAAGGACCAGCAGCCGTGTGCGATCGACCCGACCGAGCCCGGCATGGCGTACTGCCCGACCAACAACTGGTGCATGGAAGACGAGCCNCAGGAGCGCTCGCATACCCAGCAGGGCACGGTGTACGTGTTCGCCAACGTGTTCATGTATCCGGAGAAACCCGGCNTCACCGGCAAGTTCAAGAAGTTCAACTTCCTGACCGGCGAGACGGTGTGGGAAATCCCGGACCCGTATCCGAACTGGGGCGGAGCGCTCGTCACGGACGGTGGCCTCGCCTTCTACGGCAGCCTCAACGGTGACTTCCGCGCCGTCGACCGCGCGACCGGGAAGGTCCTGTGGCAGCGCCGTCTGGGCTCGGGGATCATCGGTAACCCGATTACCTACAAGATAGGCGGCAAGCAGTACGTGTCGGTGTGGAGCGGCATCGGCGGGTGGATCGGATTGCCGGTCACGGCGGGCCTGGACCTCAGCGACAAGTTCGGTGCCATCGGCGCAACCGCCATGACCAAGGCGGCGAATCTGGACAAGATTCCGATGGGCGGAACTCTGTACACGTTCCGCGTCCAATGAGGTGACGGCAAGTTGAGTTCGGAAGCGCCCGGTCTTCGACCGGGCGCTTCATTTCGGGCCGCGACTCGCCGCGGCCTAAGCACTTCAGGAGCAGCCGATGGTGTGGAAACGGGCAGCGATTCTGGCGCCTGCCTCGCTGGCGCTACTCGCTGCGGCGACGGCGGCGGGCGAGCAGCGCACGAGCTCCCTGCGTGTGTGTGCGGACCCCGGCAACATGCCGTTCTCGAACAACCGGGGCGAGGGCATCGAGAACAAGATCGCCGAGGTCCTCGCCAGGAGCCTGGGCACCTGGGTGCAGTACTACTACCGGCCCGGCATCGAGCGGGGCATGACGCGCACGACGTTGTACGCCGAGGAGTGCGACGTGATGTTCGACATGCCACCGGATACCGAGCGCGTACTGGTGACCACGCCGCTGTATCGCACGACCTTCGTGCTCGCTTCACGCAGCGATCGGGGCATCACCATCAGGAACCTCGATGACCCGCGTCTGAAGAGGCTCAGGGTCGGCGTCTACCAGACCTCGGCGATCCGCGAAGCGCTTCTCGACCATGACGTGCGTAACCTCTCTATTCACTACCTCAGCCACGACGCGGACCTGGTGGCCGAGGATCAGCCGGCCTACCAGGTGCAGGAGGTGCTGGACGGCAAGCTTGATATCGCCGCCGTGTGGGGGCCGTTCGCCGGCTACTACCAGGCGATGAAGCACGCACCCATCACCCTGCAGCCGGTCAACCTCATGGAAGACGCCGTGCCGCTCGAGTTTGATATGGCGGTCGCGGTACGGACCAGCGACAAGGACCTGCAGGCGCAGCTGGACCGCGCGCTGCACGCCGAGCGTGACGCCATCCATTCGATCCTGAGCGAGTTCGGCGTCCCCCTGGTTCGTTGCGATACCTGTCTCGTCAGCGGCGATCTGCCCTCGCACGGAGCCTACGCACCGCCGAAGCGCGCGCCGGAAATCCTCGACCGCCCGGCCACCGTCAGCATCGCACAGCTCAACGGCTGGCTCGCCGCTGGCGCAAACCTCAACGTCGAGCTCAACAACGCCGTGCTCGCCGGGGACAAGGTGCGCATCGGCTACCTGCTCGACAGGAAGCACGCGCCGATCGACGCCCAGGACCTGCAGGGGGAGACCGCGCTGCAGACCGCCATCCGCCAGAAATCGGCACAGCTGGTCCGCTACCTGCTTGCGCGCGGTGCAGGCGTGGCGGTACCCGACCGCGACGGCTGGACGCCGCTGATGACGGCCGCCTGGGTCGACGACGGATCGATTGTCACCTTGCTGACGAAGCAGCACGCCGACCCGAACGCCGCCGGCGCCGGTGGCCTCACGCCGTTGGGCATTGCGTTGCAGGGCGGCAAGGATGCAGCTACGGCGGCCCTGATCGAGGCGGGAGCTGACGTCAATCGCCCGGTGGGGGCGGCCGGCTACACGCCGCTCATGCTCGCCGTCGTCCAGCATTCCAGAACCGCCGCCCAGGTGCTCCTCAAGCGCGCAGCGGACGTGAATGCGCGCAACCAGGGCGGCATCACGGCGCTCATGATCGCGGCGGCCGCCGACCAGCCGGAGCTCGTCGCGCTGCTGGTCCAGGCGGGTGCGAACGTCGACGCCCGCAGCGAGACCGGTGAGACGGCGCTGTCGATCGCGCGGGCGAAGGATCATCAGGCGGTGATGAAGCTGCTCCAGCAGCCGCCCCCGCCGACGAGCTGACCGCGCGCATCCTCGACGCCTTACGGCTGGCATCAACCGACGAAGAGGCTGGGTCTTGCCAAAGTGCCTGCTCCTTAGCTGCCTGGTGCTGCTCGCGGTCCCGGTGCTCAGCGCCGACGAGCCCAAAACGCAGCCGCCGGAGCCGCCCGCGGCCGCACCGCCGGCGCCCGCCAACGCCATGAAGCCCGCGGATCACGTCGAGGCGACGCCCAAGGGACAACTGAAGAATCCATACACCGACGACAACGCGGCGATCGTCGAGGCCGGGCGCAAGCTCTACATGCGCTACGGCTGCAACGGTTGCCATGGCGGCAATGGGGGTGGTGGCATTTGCCCACCTCTGATCAACGACGTCTGGGTGTATGGAGGGGACGACGACACGCTCTTCCGGCTGGTAACGCTCGGAAGTGACGTTCTGCAGAGCAAGGGCTACGCGCGCATCGGCCAGGAGAGCGTGGTCGCGCCCATGCCGCCGATGGGGCTGATCGTCGCGACGGACGACGAGCTGTGGCGGATACTGACCTTCATCCGCTCCAACTTTCACGGGGCCCCGGAGAACAAGTTCGGCCAGCCTGCGATGCCAGCCAATCCGTAGCCTGCCTGCTGTGCGCCAGATCTGGCATCGCTCTGTGGCACGAGCGGCGCAGGCCTCCGGGTGTCGCTGACTGCCGCTGCAGGTCAAGCCGCGGCAAGTCACTGCAGGAGAAAGGATGTTCCTGGTCCCTGGAGCGCTGGCACGCGGAATGCTTGTAGCCAAGCCCTGGCGGACCGCAACCCTCAAGCCCTGACCGAGGAGTTCCCACAGTGAAATCCAGAGCCGCCGTCGCCTGGGCTGCCGGCCGGCCACTGTCGATCGAGGAAGTGGACGTCGCCGCGCCAAAGCCGGGAGAGGTCCTGGTCAAGATCGTCGCGACCGGAGTCTGCCACACCGACGCCTTCACACTGTCAGGGCGCGACCCGGAGGGTCAGTTCCCCGCGATTCTCGGTCACGAGGGTGGAGGCATCGTCCAGGAGGTGGGAGCCGGTGTCACGAGCGTGAGGGCCGGTGACCACGTGATCCCTCTATACACACCCGAATGCGGCGAGTGCAAGTTCTGCCGCTCAGGGCGGACCAATCTGTGCCAGAAGATCCGCGCCACGCAGGGTAAGGGACTCATGCCCGATGGCACGACCCGCTTCTCCGCCAAGGGCAAGCCCGTGCTTCACTACATGGGCACGAGCACATTCTCGGAGTACACGGTGCTGCCCGAAATCGCGGTCGCGAAGGTCAATGCACGGGCGCCACTCGACAAGGTCTGCCTGCTCGGCTGCGGCATCACCACCGGCATCGGCGCGGTGCTGAACACCGCCAAGGTGCGCGCGGGCTCCTCGGTTGCGGTGTTCGGGCTGGGGGGCATCGGCTTGTCGGTGGTGCAGGGCGCGGTGATGGCCAAGGCCGGGCGGATCATCGCCATCGACACCAACCCCGAGAAATTCCCCATGGCGAGGTCCCTCGGCGCCACCGATTGCATCAACCCGAAGGACCAGGGTGTGCCCGTTCAACAGGTCATCGTCGACATGACCGACGGCGGGGTCGACTACTCCTTCGAATGCATCGGCGATGTGAACGTCATGCGCTCCGCGCTCGAGTGCTGCCACAAGGGGTGGGGGGAGTCGACGATCATCGGCGTCGCGGGCGCGGGCGAGGAGATACATACCCGCCCTTTCCAGCTCGTCACCGGTCGCGTCTGGCGGGGTTCGGCTTTTGGCGGCGTAAAGGGCCGCTCGCAGCTGCCCGGGTTCGTGGAGCGCTACCTTGGCGGGGAGATCAAGATCGACCAGATGGTCAGTGAGGTGCTGCCGCTGGAGGAGATCAACCGGGCGTTCGACCTGCTGCACGAGGGCAAGGTCATCCGCTCCGTCATCCGGTTCTGATCGGGGCGCGATGTGCCACACACGGTCAGACAGCTGAGCTACAGGGTACGCACTGCAGCATTTCCGGGTGCTGTCGGCGACGGGTCGTTTGCAGTAGCCTGATACATGAGAACGCCGGGGAAAGACGTCTACCGAAGACTGTCTGGTCACTCATGTCACGGACGGGCGGGAATGCTCAGGGCCCCACGCAGGGGCCGGGAGCGTTCGGGGGACGCCATAATGCAAACTCGATTAAGCACCCAGAGCCACGCCGACCTGATCCGCAGTGTCATCGCCGGACACGGGGTGGGTCTGCCGATCGATGAGGTCATACGGCGCTCGTGGAGCCGCTGCCTCACGACCTATGCGCTGGATCCACATCAGAGCAAGCGGCCGAACACCGTCGAGCACGCCGACCTGCTGGCACGCAGGCAACGCATCGGTGCCGTGCTGCCGATCGCGCGCATCGAGATGGAAGGCCTCAGCAAGCTCATGCTGCATTCCGAGTACAGCATCATGCTGACCGATCGCGACGGCGTCATTCTCAGCTATGTCGGCCATCCGAATTTTGCGGCCACGGCACGCCGCTG
>JGI12053J15887_10001678_pt1 | contig 10478 bp, 8 predicted proteins | sample MedBloCAOM1_O3_FD_15887 | JGI IMG/M metagenome (IMG submission 15887) | reverse complement strand
CCGGGACTCGACCGGGCTGCAGCAGATGTGGATCTGGGCCGGGGCGAACATCGCGCCGGTCAACTGGGCGCTCGGCGCGCTCGGCATCATTCTCAAGCTCGGCCTGTGGGAGACCATCGGGGTCATCGTCGTGGGCAACCTGTTCGGTTGCGCCATCTTCGCCGCCTTCACGGTGATGGGCCACAAGACCGGCGTCAATCAGATGGTGCTCAGCCGCTCCGCGTTTGGGCGGCGCGGTGCCTACCTGCCGAGCGCGCTGATGTTCCTGATGACGCTGGGGTGGATCGGGGTGAACACCTACTTCCCGGTGAAGATCTCAATGGCCATTCTGGGCCAGTTTGGAATCGCCGACACGTTGGTGACGACCTTCGTCGTCATCACGATCATCATGGTGCTGCAGGTCGTCATCGGCATCTACGGCTTCTACGCGATCCGCACCTTCGAGAAGTATACGGTGCCGCCGACCGTCGCCATCATGGTACTGATGAGCGTTCTGGCCTGGAGCCAGCCGGGGGTTGTCAATTGGCACCTCGCCAGCACGCTTCCCCCTGGCGCTCACCTCGCGATGTTGACACTGCTGATGTCGGCGATCGGGGTGGGCTGGGGAATTTCCTGGGTCACGTGGGCCTCGGACTATTCGCGCTTCGTGCCGCGCAGCGTCTCCTCGAGTTCCGTGTTCTGGTATAGCTATGTCGGAATGTTCGTGCCGTCGGTATGGCTCGCCATCCTCGGCGCGACCATCGCCAGCGTCACCCTGGACACCGATCCGGCCAAGATGGTCAGCGCCGTGTTCGGCGGCGTCGCGAGCTTGCTGGTGCTGCTGATGGTGCTGCATGGCCCGATCGCGACCAATATCCTCAATGTATACTCGGCGGCGCTGGCCGCGCTCAGCATGGGCCTGCGCCTGTCGCGGACGGCACTGGCGCTGATCGTCGGTATCGCCGGTTATCTGGTCACGGTGTACTTCATCTTCGCACCCTCGTTCGCCAAGGCGTTCGACAACTGGATGATCAGTCTGCTGCTGTGGATGAGTCCCTGGGCGGGCGTCGTGATGGCCGATTTCTTTATCAAGCGGAAAGGCCAGATCGATGTCGCCGAACTCTATTGTTCGCCGGAAACAAGCGCCTATGGCGATATCAACTGGAGCGGCACGATCGCGTTCTTCGCGGGACTGATCGCCGGCTGGTCGGTGCAGGACGGGCTCGTCCCGGCGCTGCAGGGACCGATCTCGACCGGGCTGCTGGCTGGAGCGGACCTCAGCTGGCTGTTCGGGATCGTCGTTTCCGGAGCGGTGTATCTGGCTCTCAGTCGGCGAGCGGCGGCAACGCCCGCCGCCGTGGCGACCGGAACGGCCGCCCAGTAAGGCGGCTGGGAGCGGCCGGCTGCGAATTTTAGCAACCCCAGCAAAGGGACCCGATGTTCTATAGATCCTTGAAAACCTCAATCACGGCTGTGGCGGCTATCTGCCTGTCGGTTGCAACTGCACAGCAATCGACAGCGGGTGCCGCAAGCTGTCCTTCGCCGATCCCGTTCGGTCTGACCACCGCGCTTACCGGCAACCTGGCGCTGCTCGGCACCCAGGCGCGCAACGGCGTCGAATTCGCGGTCGACGAAATCAACGCTGGCGGGGGCATCGCCGGCAAGAAGCTGGCGCTGTCAACGGAAGATACCGGAGCATCCAGCACCGATGCGCTGAACGCGATGAATCGCATTCTCGAAGGCAAGCCACTGGTTATCTTTGGCTCGATGATCAGCCCACACGTGTTCGCGCAGACCGAGGTCGTTACCAAATCGGAAACGCCCTTTCTGGTTGGCGCGACCAATGCGAAAGTGACGACGCAGGGCAGCAAATGGCTGTTCCGCACCCACGTCCACGACGGACAGCTCGCCAATCTGATCCCCGAATATCTGGTGACATCGCTCGGCAAGACCAGGCCCGGCATCATGGCGGTAGCCGACGATTACGGCCTCGGCGCATCCAGGGGCATTCAGGCCTCGCTCGCCAAGCTCAAGGTATCGCCGGCGGCGGTGACTTCCTACGCGCCGTCCGACAAGGACATGAGCGCGCAACTGCTCGAGATCAAGGACAAGGGTGCCGACAGTCTGATCCTGTTCGGCCGCCCCGCCGACGTGACCCTCGTCATCAAGCAGATGAGCGATCTTGGCATCAAGCTGACCACGATCGGCAACTCCAGTATGGTCGCGCAGACCACGCTGAACAACCTGTCGTCCGCAGAAGCTGACGGCGGCTATGCCATCGGCGGCATGATTCCGCAGACCTCGACGGACCCGAAGATCATCGATTGGTCGAAGCGCGTCCAGGACAAATACAAGGTGCCGGCCGACAATTTTACGGTTTCGTATTACGACACGGTCTACCTGCTGAAGTCGGTCATCGAGAAGGTCGGCTGCGACAAGCCCGCGATCCGCGACGCCCTGGCCGCCACCAGGGACTGGAAGGGCATGCTCATCAGCTATCAGGCCGACGCACAAGGCGATCTTGCGCATACGCTTGGTATCTATCGCAACAAGGGCAAGACCCCGGAACTGACCGGCCCGATCAAAGAGAGCGGATACTGATCCCTTCATGGGTCAGCTCGTCGTCAACGGCCTGGCGCTCGGAAGCATCTATGCGCTCGTTGCGCTCGGCCTGTTGCTGATCTTCAACACGGTGCAGATCGTCAACTTCGCGCAAGGCCAGCTCTTGATGCTCGGCGCCTTCATCGGCATCAGTTGCGCGGTGACCCATGAGTTGCCGGTAGCGATGGCCTGGGCCATCACCATGCTGGCGATGGCGCTGGTCGGCATCGTATTCATGGTGCTGGTGTATTTTCCATTGCGCGGACGCCCGGCGTTTCTGGTCATCCTGACGACGATCGCGATGGGTATCGTCCTGGAAAATCTCGCACTGATCGTTTGGGGGCCATTGCCGGTCTCGCTGCCCTCCCCAGTCCGCGGTCCACCCTTGCGTTTCGCCGGCATTGTCGTTTCGATGCATCAGCTCTTCATCTTCGCAACCCTCGCCGTGATTCTGCTGCTGCAGTTCTTTTTCCTGACCAAAACCCGGTTCGGAATCCTGATGCAGGCGACCGCGCAGGATCTGCACACCGCGCGGCTGGTCGGCATTCCCGTCAACCGCACCATTGCCGTGGCCTTCGCATTCGGCGCGGTCCTGTCGGGGATCGCAGGACTGTTGGTGGCACCGATTTTCCTCGCCGAACCGACCATGGGCGGCAGTCTCGGTCTGAAGGGGTTCGTCGTCAGCGTGATCGGCGGCTTTGGCAATCTGCCGGGCGCCGTCATCGGCGGACTGTTTCTTGGGCTAATCGAAACCTTCGGCGCGCGGTACATCTCGTCCAACTTTCGCGACGCCTACGCCTTCATTGTCATGATCGCCGTGCTTGTCGCCTGGCCACGTGGCCTGTTCGGCGAGAAGAGCAGCGAAAAGGTCTAGATGAAGAAGATCTTGAGATGAAGACCAACTGGCCCATTCTCGCGGTAAGCGCCGCGGTGGCTTTGGCGGTTCCGGTCGTCGTCCGTGACGGCTATATCGTCCAGTTGCTGAACATCGCCATTCTCAACGCCATCGTCGTGCTCGGTCTCAATTTTGCGACGGGCTGGACCGGCCAGATCAATTTCGGGCAAGCCGCGTTCTATGGGCTTGGCGCATACACCACGGCAATCGTCAGCAAAGCCGGCCTGCCCTGGATCGCAACACCATTTCTGTCGGTGATCGTGGTGATTGCCGCGAGCCTGATGCTCGGCCTGCCGACCATGCGCCTGCGCACTTACTATCTGGCCATGACCACCATCGGCTTCGGCGAAATCATCAGGCTGACGATCGTGCATTGGGAGCCGGTGACCGGCGGCACGTCCGGTTTGCGCGCGATTCCGGGCATCAGTGTTTTCGGCCTTGGACCGCAGGGACAGACGCAGCATTACTATCTCTTGATCGCGACGCTGGCGCTCGCCGTTCTGGTCGCATCGCGAATTCGCCACTCGGTGCTCGGCCGCGCGATGATCGCGACCAAGGACAGCGAGATCGCGGCGGAGCAGAGCGGCGTCGACACCACGCGCACCAAACTGCTCGCCTTCATGATCGGTGCGGTCTATGCGGGACTTGCGGGATGCCTCTATGCATCCTCGATCCGGTTCATCAGTCCAGACAGTTTTTCCGGCACCCAGGCGGTTCTGCTCATGACCATGCTGATCGTCGGCGGGATGGGCTCGATCGCCGGCTGCGTCGTTGGCGCGGTGGCGCTGACGATGCTACCCGAGGCGTTGCGGTTCCTCGGTCAATGGTATCTCGTGCTCTATGGCCTCGGCGTGATCGCCGTGATCGTGCTGGCGCCGGGAGGTCTGGCCTCGCTCGCATCACCGCTCGCACCACGTCTGGCGCGTGCACGTTGACCCCGGAGCCGATCATTGTCGCGCGAGGCGTGACGCGGCGGTTTGGCGGCCTCGTCGCGCTTGATGGCCTCGACCTCGACGTGGTCCGAGGCATTGTGCATGCCATCATCGGTCCAAATGGCTCAGGCAAGACCACGCTGCTCAACGCGCTGAGCGGCGCCTCGCATGCCGACGCCGGATCGATTCGCATCGGCGGCAATCAGATTTTTCGCCTCAAGCCACACCGCATCGCGCGCCTCGGTCTGGCCCGTACCTTCCAAACCATCCGAGTCTTTGAAAACCTGAGCGTTATCGAAAATGTAAAGGTGGCGGCGGCCTGCAACACGCCGACGTCGCTTTTGAACATTATCACGTCGAATGCGCGGCAAAAGCACAGCGAAGCCGAGATCGACCGTCACTCGCGCGAGGCGCTGGAGGTCGTCGGCCTCGCCGGCCGGGCGAACGACCACGCCAGGCAATTGCCGTACGCGCAGCAGCGCCTGCTGGAGATCGCGCGGGCACTGGCGTCGAAGCCGAATGTTCTGCTGCTCGACGAGCCGGCCGCGGGCATGAACATGACCGAAAGCATGACGCTGCTGGACACCATCGCCAGGCTCAAAAACAGCGGCATCACGATATTGCTGGTCGAGCATAATGTCCGGCTGGTGATGGGCATCAGTGACCGCGTCACGGTGCTCGATTTCGGCAAGAAGATCGCCGAAGGCGCGCCTTCGGAGGTTCAGTGCAATCCGCTGGTGATCGAAGCCTATCTGGGCAGGCGGCACCGGCATGCTTAAGATCGAAAACCTGAGAGTATCCTACGGCCACATCGAGGTGTTGAAGGGCATTTCGTTCAGCGTCGAGATGGGCGAGATCGTCGCGTTGATCGGCGGCAACGGCGCCGGCAAGACCACCACGCTGAGCACGATCTCCGGGCTACTGCGCCCGACCTCGGGCACGATCTCCTGGAAGGGCGAAAGCATTCAAACCGCCGCGGTCGAGGCCATCGTCGGTTCGGGCCTCGCCCATTGCCCCGAAGGGCGTCGTATTTTTCCGGGCCTGACCGTGCACGAAAATCTCATCACCGGCACGGCGTCGCGTTCTTACCGGAAGCGCGACATCGACGAAGATCTTGCGCTGGTGTTCGATCTGTTCCCGCGCCTCAAGGAACGGCTCAAGCAGGGCGGCTGGTCGCTATCCGGCGGCGAGCAGCAGATGCTGGCCATCGGCCGCGCCTTGATGAGCCGTCCAAGCCTGTTGATGCTGGATGAACCCTCACTCGGCCTCGCACCGATCGTGATCGAGCAGGTGTTCGATCGCATCGTCGAGCTCAACAAGCGTACTGGTCTCGGCGTGCTGCTGGTTGAGCAAAATTCGGCCATGGCGCTGGAAATCGCCAGCCGCGCTTTTGTGCTGGAAACCGGGACGGTTACTCTGTCCGGAGCCTCGGCGGTCCTCGCCGACGACCCGCGCATCCGCGAGGCCTATCTCGGCGGCTGAACAAGCGGCGGCGGGCTGCCAGATAGCCAGAGCGGAATGAGATTAGGCTGGGCCGTGACGACGGACCATTTTTCTTCTCGTGCCCCGAACGCAACGCAGCACGAGTGCTGCGAGCCGGGGCCCATTTTACTTTGCATGGGGTTGTTTTCGCGATTTTGTGTCCGGGCCTGCGGTGCACCGCCGAAGACGGCGGGCCGTGGCCGATTTCCGCATAGAACAACCTGATTCCGTTGACGCCGGCGTAACCCGTGCACGTTCCCTGGACCGGCGCCGGCGGCAATGTCTGCCACCGTTCCGCGGCGTAGCCGACGTTACGGGAACAACGACCGGCGACAACGCAATCAGCCAGCGAAGCATCTCATTTCGATTTGGCTGGACGGCGCCATGCTCATGGCGGCGCGGTTCGTTCGAGCGGATCCAGAAGTTGGGACAATGCTGCGCCGACGTCAGTTTCTCGTGGCGGATCGGCACCGGCGCGTCCACATGTGAAGGCAGCACAGGTCGATGCGAACGACAGCGCGCGGCGAAGCTCGCCTGAATCCGCCTGCGCCAGCGATCCGGCTGCGATCCGTCCGATGGCACGCAAAGCAAACAGCAAGGCCGCCTGAAAACTGTCGCCCGCCCCGATGGTATCCATCACCTCTATAGTGGGCGCCTCGACTTCAACCTGGCCTGCTTCTTTATGCCATGCCTGCGCCCCTCGAATTCCGCGCGTAACGACGACCAGACTTGCACCCGCCTCAATCAGCGAGTTGGCCGTTCCCGAATAATCGCTACCGCCATACAGAAATTCAAAGTCGACATCCGACATCCGCACGATGTCCGCGATGGCGGCAAATGCATTCATTCGCTCGACATAGCGGGCCTTGTGCCTGACCAGCTTGGGCCTGCAATTCGGATCGAAGGAAATGCTGACCGATCCGCGTGCATCCTCGAGCATGGCGAGCGCCTGGGCTGCCCCGTTGTCGTCGGCGAGCGTCGTCGAACCGACATGAATGGCTTCGATCTGATCGAAGGGGATGGAGCCGCGCCGATAGATCCAGTTTCCGGACGCGGTCCCCTCGTCATAGAAGGCATATTGCGGCTCGCCGGCGACGGTACGCACGAACGCAAGCGTCGTCTGGTGCTCGCTCCGCGTCGCATAGCGAAGTTCGACCTGCGAGGCGAGGGCATGGTCGGCAATCATGCGGCCGAACAGGTCGGTCGAAATCCCGCCCACAAATCCTGCCGGCGCTCCGAGACGCGCCATGCCGACGGCGATGTTGAGGCAGGAGCCTCCAGCCACAGGTACGAGCGCGTCGCGCCCGTCAACCGATTTGACGGGCAGGAAATCAATCAAGGCATCTCCGCAACTCAGCAGCATCGTTCTAATTTTTCGTATCGACACCGGCGATCGATTCGATTCCGCGCATCGCGTCGCGGCTTTCCCGATCCAGTTTTCGCATCAGCCCATGGACCTGTCGCTTGGTGCGGTGGAATTCGGCCATTCCGGGCGCCGTCGGTTCGCTCAAACAACCGATCGCCGACATCGAGGCCATTGCCTCCCCGATCGATCCATAGGAGCTGCCGGCCACCGCACCCAGCATGGCCGCTCCGAGCAGGACCGGTTCCTGCGTTTCGGGAACCGCGACCGTCAGGCCCGTCGTGTCCGCCATGATCTGGCGGACCAGCGAACTGCGTCCCGCACCGCCGCTGATCACCATCAAGTCGCTGTCGACACCGTGAGACCGGAATGTGTCGACGACATCCGCAAGGCCATAGGCGAGCCCGCATAGTCCCGCCACGAACAGCCGCTCCATCGAGCCGATATCGGCATCGAGATCCATCCCTGCGACGACCGCGCGCGAATCGGGATCGGCGAACGGCGAACGATTGCCGAGAAACTCCGGCAGAACGTGGATGTCGCGAGCAAACCATGCCGCCTCGCCGGGGTTTTGCGAACGCGCGACAATGCGCCGCTCGAGAAATTCCAGAACTTCCATGCCGCCGGCACGCGCCGTCGCGGCGGCCTCGTTATAGGCGGGGTGGGACCTCATGAGATGATCGATGGCCGCGCCCGCCGCGGACTGACCGCCTTCGTTGAGCCAGAATCCCGGAACCATTCCGGAATAGTAGGGACCCCAAACGCCCGGAACGAAGCAAGGCTCGGACGTTGTCGCCATGATGCAGGCCGAGGTTCCCATGATGTAGGCCAGACGACGGCGTACATCGACCGGCTGACCCGACCGCGCGCGCCCTCCGATCGTGCCCACACCTCCGGCGTGCGCGTCGATCAGCGACGCGCCGACGGGCGTCCCCCCCAGCAGGCCGAAGTCGCGCGCGGCAGATTCGGTCAGGCCGGTGCCCAGCAGCGTGCCGGGTGCGACGATCTGCTTTCCGATTTTTGCGTAGCCGTCCGACGCGATATCTCCAAGACCGATGCGCTCGAAATAGCTGCCGCTCCAGCGCTGTTCGTGGGCGAGGAAATTCCATTTGCAGGCAAGCGTGCATATCGAACGTAGCGTCGATCCGGTGGCGCGAAACGAAAGATAATCGGCGAGATCGAAGAAATGACCGGCCCTGTCGTAGGTCGACGGCAGATGCCGCTTCAGCCAAAGAAGTTTTGGAATTTCCATCTCGGGCGAGATCGAGCCGCCGACATAGCGGAGAACGTCGTCATGCGTATCGTTGATGAAACGGGCTTCAACGGTCGCCCGATGATCCATCCAGACGATGATATTCCGTCGTTCGTCGCCCGATGCGCTGACCGTCAGAGGATTGGCGCCGGCGTCCAGCACCACGAGCGAGCAAGTCGCATCGAAACCCAGGCCTTTGACGGCAGAAGGCGGAAGGGCGGCGTCCGCCACGGCGGCCCGAACAGAAGCGGCACATGCCGCCCAGATCTCGGATGAAGACTGTTCGACAACGCTCCCCGCCTCGTGCCAGACCGTGATCGGATGCCGGGCCGTCGCCAGCAGCTTTCCCGTCTCGTCGAACACCCCGGCGCGCGCGCTCGATGTTCCGACGTCGATGCCGATAAAAGCCTGCCTCATTGCAACCCCGTTCAAGATCAGCGCAAGCTTACCAGCACGTATAGCCTCCGTCGACGAGAACGACGCTGCCGGTCATCAGGCTTGCGGCGTCAGACGCCAGAAACAGCACGACGGAGGCGATTTCGTCGACCTCCCCCATCCGGGCCATCGGCGTGCCGCCGATCCATGCATCATACATCTGCGGGCTGTTCTTGACGAATGCGTTGAGGGGGGTGGCGACGTAGGTTGGCGCCACCGCGTTGACGCGCACGCCGCGGGCCCCCCACTCGGCTGCGAGCGACTTGGTGAGATGGTGCACTGCGGCCTTCGAGGCGTTGTAGTAGGACTGCTCCTGCGGTTTGTTGACGATGAAGCCGGACATCGAACCGATGTTCACAATGGAACCTGACTTTGCGTCCAGCATATGCTTGCCAAAGGCGCGGCAACACCAGAACGTGCCGTTGAGATTGACGTCGACGACGTTCAGCCAATGCTCATCGGTTACCCTTTCCGCGGGGGTCTCGCTCCGCGCGATGCCCGCATTGTTGACGAGAATGTCGATCTTTCCGTACCTTGACGCCAATTGATCTGCTACTTCGGAGACGCGCGCGGAATTCGTTACATCCATAATGACGATCTCGGCATCCAAGCCTTTTGCCTTCAGGCTCGCACGGCCGGTCTCGGCGGCGTCAGGGTCGCGATCCGCGATCACGACCTTCGCTCCCGCCTCTGCCAGCGCTTCCGCGCACGCAAGTCCGATTCCCTGACCGGCGCCTGTCACCACGGCCGTTTTTCGGTCCAGCCTGAATTTTTCCAGATACATCTTGTTTGTTCCTACTTGCAGGTCGGCCATCGGTAATTCACTTCGCCGGTATCGTTTACTTTTCGCTCACGCCGGAATGACCCCTCCCTCCTTGTCGAAGCGGTGCAGGCGGGCCGGATCCGGCGACAGCCACACGCGGTCGCCGGCCTTCAGGCTGAACTCTCCGATGGCGCGCACCGTGAGCGTTCCGAGTTTGCCGGCGTCGACATAGAGGAAGGTGTCGCTGCCCAGATGCTCCGCGACCGACACGGTCCCGGGCCAGCCTTCTGCCTCTTTGCCGATTTTCAGATGTTCGGGCCTAATGCCCAGGGTGGCGATGCCCGGCTCGCCAACCGCCTCTCCGGAAACGAAGTTCATCTTGGGCGATCCGATGAAACCGGCAACGAACAGGTTTGCCGGCCGCTCGTATAATTCGATCGGCGAGCCGTATTGTTCGATGCGGCCCGCATTGAGCACGACGATCTTGTCGGCCATCGTCATAGCCTCGACCTGATCGTGCGTGACGTAGACGGCGGTGGTTCCGAGCTGCTTTTGCAGCTTGGTGACTTCCAGGCGCATCTGGACGCGGAGCGCGGCGTCGAGATTCGACAAAGGCTCATCGAACAGAAACGCCTTCGGCTCGCGCACGATAGCCCGCCCGATCGCGACGCGCTGACGCTGCCCGCCGGAGAGGTCGCGCGGTTTGCGGTCCAGATAGGGCGTGAGATTCAGCGTCGCCGCTGCAGCCTCGACCTTGCGGTTGATCTCCGGGCGCA
>JGI12053J15887_10001677_pt1 | contig 10480 bp, 12 predicted proteins | sample MedBloCAOM1_O3_FD_15887 | JGI IMG/M metagenome (IMG submission 15887) | reverse complement strand
TTGCCCACCATCACGTGCTGCCACAACGGGACTGGGCGGTGTTCTTCGACGACGACAGTGGTGTCGCCGCGCACGGTCTGAATCCAGCCGCCGAATTCCTCGGCATTGCTGACCGTCGCCGACAGGCTCACCACCCGCACGTCGTCGGGCAGGTGCAGGATCACTTCCTCCCACACCGCGCCGCGCATACGGTCGGCCAGGAAGTGCACCTCGTCCATGACGACATGCGAAAGTCCGTACAGTGCAGGTGAATTCGCGTACAGCATGTTGCGAAGCACTTCGGTCGTCATCACCACGACATCGGCGTCGCCGTTGATCGACTGGTCGCCGGTGAGCAGGCCGATGCGTTGCGGCCCGTACCTGGCCACCAGATCGTTGTGCTTCTGGTTGCTCAGCGCCTTGATCGGCGTGGTGTAGAAGCACTTTCGGCCCGCGGCAAGCGCGAGGTGTACGGCGAATTCGCCGACGACGGTCTTGCCTGCGCCGGTCGGTGCGCACACCAGCACACCGTGCCCGTTCTCCAAACCCTGGCAGGCGCGCTGCTGAAAGTCGTCCAGCGAAAACGGCAGCTGCTCGGCGAAGCCAGCCAGCTGGCCGCTAAGTGGCGTCGTCATCGACCACGAGCCGGGCCGGGGTGGGCACGGCGGTCGGCGGTTCGATCGGTTCGACGCTGCCGATCGGCGCGGCAAGTTCGTCCGGTACGTCCTCGGCCGCCGCGCGCCGCGCCTTGCGGCTGTCGTGGATGCGGGTGATCTGGATCGACATCTCAAGCAGCACGGACAGCGCCAACGCCAACGCCAACATGGAGAACGGGTCCGACCCCGGTGTCGCGAACGCGGCGAAGACGAAGAGACCGAAGATCAGTCCCCGCCGCCAGGCCTTCAACCGTTCGTAGGTGAGCATGCCGACGAGGTTGAGCATGATGATCAGCAGCGGGAATTCGAAGCTGATGCCGAACACCAGCAGCAGGTTGATCAGGAACCCGAAGTACTGCTCACCCGAAAGGGCGGTGACCTGCACATCGCTGCCCACGGTCAGCAGGAAGTGCAGGGCTTTGGCCAGCACGACGTACGCCAGTACGGCTCCGGTGACGAACAGCACCGCCCCGACGGCCACGAACGCCATCGCGAACCGGCGCTCCTTCTTGTACAGGCCGGGCGTGATGAACGCCCACAGTTGATAGAGCCACACCGGGCAGGCCAGGATGATCCCAGCGGTCAGCGCCACCTTGAGCCGGAGCATGAACTGGTCGAACGGGGCCGTGGCCAACAGCCGACACTCCCCGTCGGGGGCGATGGTGGCGCGGGCGGATGACGGCAGCGAACAGTACGGCCCGCGCAGCCATTCGCCGAGGCTGTGGAGGCCCATCACGCCGTGGCTGTACCAGAAGAAGCCGACGGTCGTCGTCAGCACGACTGCAGCGACCGCGATCAGCAGGCGGGTGCGCAGTTCCTGCAGATGCTCGACCAGCGACATGGTGCCGTCGGGATTGACCCGCGACCGCCGTCGACGAGGATTGAGCTTCTTGAAGATTTCGGGGGTCTGCACGGGCTTGTGAAGTGGCGCGGCCTAGAGACGCGGCGTCATGCCGCGCTCATGGTTCGCCCTGGGTCAGGCCGGGCGTTTGTCTGACGGTTGCTCGGCGTCGGGAGCCGGGGTGTCGGCGCGTTCCGAGGCGATCGGTGTTGCCGGTGGCGCCTCTGCCTCCGGCTTGGAGTCGGACTGCATCTCTTTGATCTCGGACTTGAAGATCCGCATCGACTTGCCGAGTGAGCGCGCTGCGTCCGGGAGCTTCTTGGCACCGAAGAGCAGCACGAATACGGCAATAATGATTAACCAGTGCCAGGGTTGCAGACCACCCATTTTGGTCACCTCCAGACGTCTGGACTGAGTCTACCCGCCGACGTCGTCAGCACCGACCTCATAGGCGCGGAGCGCCGCGGTGGCCGACTCCCGCACCCGGTGGGCGAGCGACTCGGGCGCGAGCACGCGCACGGCGGATCCGAAGCCCAGCACGAACCGGGCCATCCACTCGTCGGAGGCGTAGGTCATCGCGGCCTCGCAGGCACCGTCGGACAGCTCATGGATCACGCGCAGCGGGTAGTAGTCGAACATCCACGACGCGGACCGGTCGATGAGCAACGTGGCCGACGGCAGCGAAGGGTCGGCGTCGAACAGCGAGGTGTCGGGGCCGGCCTGCACCGCGGGCGGCGGCGGAGCCGACGGCTCGTCGAGCACCTTGGCGTCGACGATGCGGTCAAACCGGAACAGCCGCACGCCCTCGGCCGACCGGCACCAGGCTTCCAGGTAGCTGTGGTCGGCGACCAGCGCCACGCGGATGGGGTCGACGACCCGGCTGGACAGCATGTCGTGGGACGCCGAGTAGTACTCGATCGCCAGTGCGCGGCCATTGCGCACGGCGGCGCGGACCGCGGCGGCCGCCTCGCTTTCCGCGGGGGCGGGTTCGTCGACGGCGGCTTCGGCTCCATGACTGAGCGTGCCCGCCGCCGACTCGATCTTGGCGATCGCGCTGCGCGCGGCCTCAGGGTCGACCATGCCGGGCACATCGAGCAGGGTCCGCAGCGCGACGAGAACGCCGGTGGCTTCTGGCGATGTCAGCCGCAGCGGATGGTCGATGCCCGCGGAGAAGGTGACTTCGATTGTGTCGCCGGAGAATTCGAAGTCGATGAGGTCACCGGGCCCGTACCCGGGCAGACCGCACATCCACAGCTGGTTCAGGTCGTCGCGAAGTTGCTTGACGCTGACGCCGAGGTCGGACGCCGCCTCGGCGTAGGTGATCTTCGGATTGGCCTGGAAGTACGGCACCATGTTGAGCAGCCGCACCAGCCGGGTGGAGACGGTGGTCATGCGGTGACCTCGTCGGTCTGGCCGGCCTGCGCGCGAAGCCGGGCCAACACGTCGTCACGCAACGATTGGGGCTCGAGCGCGACGGCGTCCGGGCCGTACCCGGCGATCTCGCGGGCGAGCCGGTCGAGCATGCCGATGTCGACGGTGATCTGAACGCCGGCGCGGCCGCCGAGTGTGCAGGGGCCGACAACAGTGCCCCGGCGGCGCAGCGCGGTGGCGCGGCCATCGGCGATCCACACCCGGGCTTGGCCGGTGTTGGGCCATTCTCCGACCGCGCGGTCGACGATCTCGCGCAGATTGATCCCGTCGGGCCGCTTTACCGCGCCGGGTGGGCCGATGGGGGTGACCTCGGCGCCGATGCGGGAGAGCCGGAAGGTGCGGGTGGCGTCGCGGTCGCGGTCGTGGCCGACGAGGTACCAGCGGCCGCGGTCGGTGACCACACCCCACGGCTCGACGGTGCGGGTGGTGTAGGGGTCGCTGCGGGAGGGCCGGTGCGGGAACCGCACCGCTTGCCCAGAATCGATGGCGGACAACAGGATCCCCAACACGTCCTCGGAGCCGCGCAGGCCGGGTAGCACGGCGGTCGAGGTGATCGCGACACCGGAGTCGGCCGCCTCGACGTCGACGCCTGCGGCGCGCAGCTTCAGCAGTGCGCCCTGGGTGGCGGTGATGAGCTCGGGCGATTCCCACAGTTGTGTCGCGACGGCGACTGCGGCGGCCTCGTCGGCGGTCAGCTCGACAGCGGGCAGGGCGTAGGCCTCGCGGTTGATGCGGTAGCCCTCGGTCGGGTCGAACTGTGAGACACGGCCGGTTTCGAGCGGGATGCCCAGGTCGCGCAGCTCGTTCTTGTCGCGCTCGAACATCCGGGAGAACGCTTCGTCGGTGGCGTTGTCGGAGTAGCCGTAGACGGTTTCGCGGATGCGGTCGGCGGTGATGAAGTTGCGGTGGACAGCAGCGCGATGACGAGATTCATCAACCGCTCGACTTTGGAAATCCCCACTCGCAACACCTTAAGGCGTCAGGGCGTTTGGGCCCGCGTCCGTGGGTCAGTTCGCCGCCCGCGTTCGATAGCTGCGTCGCGAAGGTGCGGAAGCTACATCGAGGCGATCAGCCGCTTGACGCGTTCGTCGACCGACCGGAACGGGTCCTTGCACAGCACGGTGCGCTGGGCCTGATCGTTGAGCTTGAGGTGCACCCAGTCGACGGTGAAGTCACGCCCGGCTTCCTGTGCGGCACTGATGAACTCACCGCGCAGCTTGGCCCTGGTGGTCTGCGGTGGGGTGTTCACCGCAGCTTCGATGTCCTCGTCGGTGGTCACGCGGGACGCCAGTCCCTTGCGCTGCAGCAGGTCGAACACGCCGCGCCCGCGCTTGATGTCGTGGTAGGCGAGGTCGAGCTGGCTGATCTTCGGGTCGGACAGCTCCATGTCGTAGCGATCCTGGTAGCGCTGGAACAGCTTGCGCTTGATGACCCAGTCGATCTCGGTGTCGACCTTGGCGAAGTCCTGGCTCTCGACCGCGTCGAGCTGACGCCCCCACAGGTCGACAACCTGCTCGATCTGCGAGTTCGGCTCCCGGGTCTGCAGGTACTCGACCGCGCGGGCGAAGTACTCCCGCTGGATGTCCAGCGCGCTGGCCTGCCGCCCGCCGGCCAGCCGCACCGGGCGTCGGCCCGTCAGGTCGTGGCTGACCTCCCGGATGGCGCGGATCGGGTTGTCCAGCGAGAAGTCGCGGAACGCCACCCCGGCCTCGATCATCTCCAGCACCAGCGACGCCGTGCCCACCTTGAGCATCGTCGTCGATTCGCACATGTTGGAGTCACCGACGATGACGTGCAGCCTGCGGTACTTCTCGGCGTCGGCGTGCGGCTCGTCGCGGGTGTTGATGATCGGCCGTGACCGCGTCGTCGCCGACGAGACGCCTTCCCAAATGTGCTCGGCGCGTTGGGACAGGCAAAACGCTGCGGCCTTCGGCGTCTGCAGCACCTTGCCCGCACCACAGATCAGCTGGCGGGTAACCAGGAACGGCAGCAGCACGTCGGAGATCCGGGAGAATTCGCCTGCCCGCACGATCAGGTAGTTCTCGTGGCAGCCGTACGAGTTGCCCGCCGAGTCGGTGTTGTTCTTGAACAAATAGATGTCGCCGCCGATGCCCTCGTCGGTCAGCCGTTGCTCGGCGTCGATCAGCAGGTCTTCGAGCACCCGCTCGCCTGCGCGGTCGTGGGTGACCAGCTGGATGAGGTTGTCGCACTCGGCGGTCGCGTACTCGGGGTGGCTGCCCACGTCGAGATATAAGCGCGCACCGTTGCGCAGGAACACGTTCGAACTGCGGCCCCACGACACCACCCGCCGGAATAAGTAGCGGGCAACCTCGTCGGGGCTCAGCCGGCGATGGCCATGGAACGTGCAGGTGACACCGAATTCCGTCTCGATGCCCATGATTCGTCGCTGCACCTCATCGAGACTACTGGTTGCTGCCCAACCACGGCGGGCAAGCCGCGCCGAACGGTGCCGTTGACGGTGGTCGGGCTGCCGCGTCCGGTTTAGCCGGGCAATGCCAGCGAGCCCGCCGACGCCCCCAGGATCCGCTCCAACGCCTGGATATATGCGTCCAGAACGCCTCGGATGTGCGGACCACTGATGTCCGCGCCGACCGCACCGTCGGCCTCGATCGCGTCGATAAACGCATCGGTCAGGTGAAGGGCCATGCCGGTGATGATCACCGCGGCCTCACGCGGATAGTCGGTATCGAAAACCCTTTCCTCGCAACCCTGTCGAATGATTGCCTCCAGCAACGGCGTCGTGGTCCGCATCGATTCCTGCGACAACTTCTGCCGTAACAGCGCGTTGTTCTCGTCGCGCCAGAGCCGCATCGTCGTTGACACCGCAGTGAGGTTCTCTGCCTTCCATGCGCTTGAGGCCGCGAAGTACGCGTGGAGTTTGTCGATCGCCCCGAGACCAGGATCGGCAACTATCGCCTGCAGTCCGCGGGTGCCACTCTCGGCCATCATCTCGACGATGCCTTCCAGCATCGCGCGCTTGGAACGGAAGTAGTGGTACAGGGCGCCCTTGGACATCTGGGTCTTCGCCAGCACATCGTCGATCGTCGTGCGCTCGTAGCCCTTGTCATGCATCAATTCGAGCGCCGCGCGAAGGATGTCGCCCCGCCTCGCCGCGTATTCGTCGGGTTTGACCAGTCGCGCCACCGCTGCGGCCGCCTCCTGCCGTTGACCGTGTACTCGCCACCAGTCTAACCTATTAATAGACCGTCAGTCGGTTTATTAAAGGAGGATGCCATATGTCTCGGTCCACCGCAGAGGACGCACAGCGCACGCGGGCATTTGCCCGCGTGATCGGCCCTTTCGTTGCGGTAGCCACGGTGATCGTCGCAATCCGGTTGCCAGACCTCACCGGCCTGGTCGACNACCTGTTCGCCAACGCGGTGCTGCCCTGGATGCTCGGCGCGATGATGCTGATCGCGGGTCTGATCGTGATCGCGTTCCACCAGTACTGGCGCAGCGTCACCGCAGTGCTCATCTCCCTGTTCGGCTGGTTTGTCGCGCTGCGCGGTGTGACGATGATGGCCTTCCCCGCCACGATCGAGACCGGTGCCGGTGACACGTTGGCCAGCCAAGGCCTACTCCTGGTCGCCCGCATCTTCTTCGGATTGATGACGGTCATGGGGTTGTGGCTGACCTACGTCGGCTGGCGACCGGGCACAACCGCGGATCGATAGCAGGCCTGTGGATAACTTGCTGGGCCGTGGCGGCTGATGTCGGCCGAACCTTGCACCAATCAGGCTGACATGTGGCCAGAATGGGCCAATGTGGTCGCGCAGCGCTCCCGTCGACGGGTTTCGGTTGGCCTTCGACCGCTTCGGGACACGGGGCGCCCCTGCCGTCGTGCTGCTGCACGGATGGCCAGGCAACCGGCATGACTACCGCAGGGTCGTTCCGATACTCGGCGAGGTCGCCGACATCATCGTTCCCGATCTGCGCGGTTTCGGCGGCTCCGACAAACACGCGGTGTCGGTGCGTCACTTCTACAGCGCCACCGCCCAAGCCAGCAGCGTCGTCGGGCTGATCAAGGAACTGGGTCTGTCCAACGTCGTCATCGCCGGCTACGACGTCGGCAGCCGCGTCGCGCAGAGTGTGGCGCGAATGCATCCCGACCTGCTGCAGGCCCTTGTGCTCTCTCCCCCCGTGCCCGGCGCCGGCGATCGCGTGCTCACCGCGCACGCGCAGAGCGAGTTCTGGTATCAGGGCTTCCACCAGCTTCCGCTCGCCGGCCAATTGATCGACGGCAATCCCGACGCCGTCCGGGAGTACCTGCGGCACTTCTGGACTCATTGGTCCGGCCCCAATTTCACTGTTTCCGACGATGATCTGGACCGATTGGTATCCGATTACGCCCTCCCTGGCGCCTTCACCGCATCGATCGCCTGGTATCGCGCCGGCGCAGGGATGATCGCCCAGTCTCTGACCGAATTGCCGCCCGACCGGGCCATCAAGATCCAAGCCCCGACGGATGTACTGTGGCCGCAACATGATCCGCTGTTCCCGTGCGAATGGGCCGATCGACTGGAGCACTACTTCGTCGATGCGCGTCTGCACCTGGCCGACGATGTTGGGCACTTCACGCCGCTGGAGTGTCCCGATCAGTTCGCGGAGCTTGTCCTCATCGGCGCTCGACCCAGCCACGGCTAGCGAGCGCGCAGGCCGTCGAGCACGAATCCGAGATGGCGGCGCCACAGCGCATCGTCGCCGTTCGACATCGCGATGACTTTTGACATCGCACCGATCATCGTTGCCAGATCGCCGGCGCCGAAGTCCGGCCGAAGCACGCCTGCTTCCCCGGCCCGGCTCACGACCGACTCCAACACCCCCCCGGTGCGTCCGCATTCGGCGACGACGTCCACCGGGCCGACGGGAGTGCGCGCGATCGCGTCGTTCATCGAGCGATTGCGTGCCTGCATGACAAACAACCCGTCCATGAAGGCCGCGAATCCCCGCCATGGATCGATGTCGGCCAGGGCGGCCTCGGCGAGGCGATCGACCTCGGACACCCAGTCGGGCAGTACCGCGTCGAGCAGTGCCCCGCGATTCGGGAAATGGTTGTACAACGTGCCGATGCTGACGCCGGCGCGCCGCGCAATCTCGTCGAGCGGCACGTCAACGCCGCGCTCGGCGAACAGGTCGGCGGCGGCCGTCAACAATTGTTGACGGTTCCGCATCGCATCCGCCCGCAATGTCGCCACCAGGCGATTCTAACTAAGTTGAGGATAGACTCAACTTCTGCTACTAAATTGAGTATGACCTCAACTTCTGCTCCTGTGATTCTCGTACTCGGCGCGGGCCCGGGGCTCGGCATGTCCGTCGCACACCGCTTCGGCANCGAGGGCTACGTGGTCGCGTTGGTCTCCCGCAGCGCCGAACGTCACGCCGACTACCTGAAGTCCCTGGCCGACGCCGGCGTTGACGCNGCGGCGTTCACCGCCGATGCCGCCGACCCCGANNNGCTGCGCGAGGCCGTCGACGCGGCGCGGGCCCGATTCGGCCGCATCGACGTCGGCTACTACGGGCCCGCTGGATTCGGCGCACCGACGGGCGACATCACCACGCTCGATGCCGTCGACGCCGAGTCCGCGCTGCGCAGCGTCGTACCGGCCGTCGGCTTCGCCGCGTTGCTGCTTCCCGAGCTCATCGAACGCGGCTCTGGCGCACTGTTGTTCGCCGGCGGACTCAGCAGTGTCGTGCCCATGCCGCCACTTGGCGGATTGGCGCTCGCGTCAGCGGCGCTGCGCAATTACGCGATCACATTGAATGCGGCGCTGCAACCGGCGGGCGTCTATGCGGGCACCATCACGATCGGCGGCCTGATCGAGCGCGGAGACATCCATCGGGCGATGCAGGCCAACCCCGATCTGTTCGGGAACCTCACCGCGGCCACGCTTAACCCCGACGAGCTCGCCGACACAGTGTGGCGCCTCTACGCCGAGCGAACTGGGGCCGAAGCGGTGATCAACGCGTTGGCGGCCTGACTGCGCGCGGCGTCGTCGACCGCACCGGTAGCCCGAATCGCGCCGCCACGCCGTCGCTGAACATCACGTGATCCGGCGGCCGCTTGCCAAGATCGCCGAGCCCGACCGACGCGAGGAGACCGTCATCCTCGAAGCCGATCAGCTCGGCCCGACGCAACGCCCAGACGGGGTGTTCGTTGGGCAGATACCAAGTGCTGCCCCCGCGAACGACGTGTAAACCCCACCGTGCGGTCAGATAGTCCTCGAGCGGTCCGGACGTCAGCGGATCACCGACCTTTACCTCGACGAAGCTCGACGCATTGACCCCCCGCCGGCGCAGCGTTGAGGTGTACGCACGACTGTCCCCCCGCCCGCGGTAGCTCATTCGGGCCCACCGATAGGGCACGCCGAAGATCCACCTGCCCGCTGCGACCATGTCGAGCCGGTTCGTGTCGAGGCTGACGAAGACCACCCCTCGGCGGCCCGTTCGGTCCACCGAATACACCCGGACGTTGGTCTCCAGGAACGTACCGAAGAACGCGGGACCGCGAGCGAAGCCGGTGTCGGCCATCTGAAACGGCACCACGCCGACGAAACTGCTGCCCTCGAATGTATCGGGCTCGGTGTCCGGCGGATACAGGTGCGCGATGCTGGCCGGCTCGACGGCCCAATGTAGCAAGGACACGTTCAGCCAGTTCTGCCGCAGTATCCGCGGCCATGGCAGAGTTGGCGCCTCGGGCGTCACCAACTCGGCCATGACAAAAGATCTAGTCGGCGTCCGGCTTCGCCGCGTCCGAATCCTCTTCAGGCAGAAGCGCTTCCAACGCCGAGCCGGTGATTCTCCGGAACGCCCGGCGCGGCCGGTTCGCGTCAAGGATGGCGACCTCCAGCGTCGTCGGCCCCAGCGTGCGCGGCTCTGAGCCGCCGTTGGCGGTGCCCGCCTTCAGCGCGTCGATCGCGATCCTTGCCGCTTCCGACAGGCCGGCGTTCTCGGTGTAGGACTCGTTCAGCGCCGTGGAGATCGGCTCGGTGGTGCCGCCCATCACCACGAAGTGCGGTTCGTCGGCGATCGACCCGTCGTACGTAATCCGGTACAGCTCAGGCGGTTTGGTTTCGCCGAAGTGGGCAACCTCGGCCACGCACAGCTCGACCTCGTAGGGCTTGGCCTGCTCGGTGAAGATCGTGCCGAGGGTTTGCGCGTACACGTTGGCCAGCTGGCGGCCCGTCACATCGCGGCGGTCGTAGGCGTAGCCGCGAGTATCGGCGAACTGGATGCCGCCGCGGCGCAGGTTGTCGAACTCGTTGAACCGGCCGACGGCCGCGAACCCGACACGGTCGTATAGCTCGCTGACCTTCTGCAGGGACCGCGACGGGTTCTCCGCGACGAACAGCACACCGCCGGAGTACGCCAGCGCCACCACACTGCGGCCGCGGGCGATGCCCTTGCGCGCGAGCTCCGAACGCTCCCGCATCGCCTGCTCGGGCGAGATGAAATATGGAAAGCTCACGAATCTTCCCGCGCATCAGCCGACGGACCAGACGACGTTCGGAATGTGTCTTCGCCCGCACGACTGTCGATGACCTCGCGAGCCAAC
>JGI12053J15887_10001675_pt1 | contig 10481 bp, 20 predicted proteins | sample MedBloCAOM1_O3_FD_15887 | JGI IMG/M metagenome (IMG submission 15887) | reverse complement strand
CGATTTACCGAAACACTCACCCCTTCAACGAAGGGCGTAATTTCTATCGGCCGGCAGTCGCCGAGTTGACGCGACAATGGCACGATTTGTCAGACCGGCCGCTGCCGCTGGTCAGTGGCAGCGACGCGCTGGCATTGGCGACGGCATTCTACAGCGCGGATCATCCGAGATACAAAATGGCATGGAATCCACCGGACGCGCCGCCGCGTGCGACGCTGCAACGGGGATGGGCAGCCATGTGTTTCAGCAGTGAAGCGGGCTGTATCCAATTTCTGGATCGGACGGCACAGCCCTTCGTTCGATCCGAGTTCACCGTGCAATCCACGCTGATGGGCGTGCCCGGTGTGACGCGGAACGTGATCGCGGTGATCGTGGCACCTGATGGGGAAGGCAACGCTCCAGGCAACGGACTCAAAAGCCGTTAATGGCGCTCCCTAGCGGAATCGAACCGCTCTCTCCACCGTGAAAGGGTGGCGTCCTAACCGATAGACGAAGGGAGCAAAACGTTAGATAAATCAATGCTTTGTGCGCTGGATTTGACCTGGCCTGTCACCGCCGTGATGGCAGTCAAGGTGGCGACGGAGCGAACGTATAGTGGCGTTTGCAGGGGCGGGCAAGTCGCTGCCATCAGGGTTTCTCGCAGGCAATTGGGGGCGCCGCCACGCCGCAAAAAAGCCCTGACGCGTCGTGCATTCGCGCAACGGTTTCTAAAGCCGCCCGATGTAGTCATTACGGCTTCAGGAAAGCTCGATGGCCCTCGGTACCAAAAAGCGCGAAACGCGCAGATCAATGCATCAGCCCGGTTGGATCACGCTCGAAGGCGGCTTTGCGGCGCGTCCATGCGTGGTGCGGGATCTGTCGACATCGGGGGCGAGGCTGACCATCGATGATCGCAACACGCTGCCGGCCAAATTGCGGTTGGCGTTTTCGCGCGACGCCAGAACCGGGCGCAACTGCGAAGTGGTCTGGCGCCGCGGCAAGACTGTGGGCATCAAGTTCGTGCGCTAGCGGCTGCCGCCGCTTTTGCTTGGGCATGATCCAATCCGAAAACCGGTGCCCATCCCGCATCAAGTGCGGGGCAGGCTTTTTCGGGATCATGCCTTCACGACATCGGCGGCGCGATGAATTTTGCAAATCCCGGGCGTTCCGAAATCTGCGCGTACCAGCGTTCGAGGTTCGGCAGTTTCGGCTTACTCACGCCCTCGACTCCGAACCAGCGCCGCGCAAAGGCACCGATGGCGATATCGGCGATCGTGAACTGATCGCCCTCGATGAAGCGGCGGCTTGCGAGCAGCGCCTCCGGAATGCGCCATACCACGGCTTCGGCATCGACATCTTTCTGGATCGCGACCATGTCGCGCTTTTCGACCGGCGTGCGCACCAGCGCCCAAAACACCGGGCGATCAACCGGCTGCAATGTCGACAGCGTCCAGTCGAGCCAGCGGTCGACGGCGGCGCGCGCTTGCGGCGAGGGCGGATAGATCGGCGAGCCCCCGCCATAGGCGACGTTGAGATAGCGCATGATCGAATTGGATTCCCACAGCACGTAATCGCCGTCGACCAGCGTCGGCACGCGGCCGTTGGGATTCATCGCGAGATATTCGGGCCGGTCGTTCTTGCCGAACGCCATGCCGGCGTCGATCCGCTCATAAGCAAGGTCGAGTTCGGCAAGGCACCACAGCACTTTTTGCACATTGACCGAATTGGCCCGGCCCCAGACCGTCAGTTTTTCCGGCACGCGTTCGCTCCCGCTGGCATGGCTTTTGGCCGGTCATAGCGGAGTTTGATCGAAATAGCGCCGGCAAAAAATCAGGCCCCGTCATGCGTTGAGGGGGCCCGATGACGCGTCGCGCAACTTTGCCTGAAAATCAGTGACCGAAGAACAGCCACAACAGAATGATCACCGGGATTGGCACACCCAGCAGCCACAACAGAATTCCTCGTCCCATCGTCTCCTCCGCAATTCTCGTTTGGAGGGACAACGAGGCGGAGAAAACTTCGTTCCACCAAGAATTATACAGATATCACCAGTGGCCGGTGTTCGGCATCGACGACCACGGCTCCGCCGGCGGTTTTGGATCGCCCTTCTGCAACAGCTCGATCGAATGCAGATCCGGCGAGCGGACGAAGGCCATATTGCCGTCGCGCGGCGGACGGTTGATGGTGATGCCCTTCTTCATGAGCCTGTCGCAGGTCGCATAGATGTCGTCGACCTCATAGGCGAGGTGCCCGAAATAGCGGTCCTCGCCGTATTTCTCCTCGTCCCAGTTGTAGGTGAGCTCGACCAGCGGCGCGCCGCGGTTTTTTGGAGCGCTCTTGAACAAGCCCTCGTCTTCAGGCGCGCACAGGAACACCAGCGTGAAGCGGGCCTTGTCATTGTCAACGCGGCGCACTTCCTTCAGCCCCAGCGCATCTTGATAAAATTTCAGCGCGGTATCGAGATTGCGCACGCGCAGCATGGTGTGGAGATAACGCATGTTTCCTGATCCCTTGATTGTGAGATTTGGTTTGGTTTGGGGTCGGAGCAACAAATACCAGCAAAATGCCGCATGGGGCAGGGGGTGCGTGCCGTTTGCGTGCCACTCCGTGTTTTTTTGCGTTCGCATTTACGTGAGGACCTAAACGATGACAGGAGGCTTGGCTCACTATCCTTGTGCTCGTTCACTGAATAGCCTTCGGCGAAACGAGAACGATCTCGACCTCCTCTTTCAGGATTTGAGACGCGACGATCGAGATGTGGAATGCGGCGCGGGGAGGTGCTTGCGAGCGGATTGAGTGGGGGCGTTCCGCCGAGCAGTCTTCGCACGCGCTGTATCGCCTCTGACGATTCGTCAAGAATTGACGGAATCGCGTGACAGTGCATTCTCGTGCCATGCGTCGTTTTGGGAATAGCCGGTTAGCTCGAATGAGCAGCGGCCACTATTGTTTGATACGGGATCTCGGCCTCGTCAAAGGCGGGAAGGGGCTCAGGCATCACGAAGTGGTGCTGCAGCTTTCGTGGCGAGGCGTACTCTTATTCTTGAAATCGCGAGTGTGGACCGCGCAGGTGCCTGGTGACCTATCCGCCGCTCGTTCCGCACCTCCAATTCCGGCAAAGGCTTCGCCGTGGAAACGTTCGGCGCAAATATGAAACCCGCTAGCGGTCCTGGCGCGCCATGCAGTCGATGAACTGATTTTCGTAGTGCCAGTCGCGCGGCTCCTGCCGGCATTTTGCCTTTACCTCGTCCGAGGTGGTCATCGACAGATAGATCGTATTCGCTGCAACCGCGAAGCTGGACACGATCATGAAGGCAATGGCGAAGGCTCTCATGCCGCAAGCCTAGCGGCGAAGCGTTGATGAACTGTTGGGACGCGCTCTTGGGCCGCTGGTCGCCGCCGCGCCGCGCACTTGCCGGGCAAGGCCTCAAAAAGCCTGGCTCTCCCGGGCTTCCATCAGCTCGGCATAGCGTCTGTATTCGCCGGCCATCTCCAAAAGCTTGCGGCGAACGTCGGAATCGCTGACCTGGCGGGCCAGACGCTTCGCCTGATCGGCTTGAAATCGATAATGCTGGGCTTGGGTCATCAGAGCACCTCGATCTTGAGTCAAAATCCGGGGTGCAAAGGTTCAGTTACCCTCAAATCACAGTTTCGCGCATTCCTGCTTGTGGTGACTTGAAAATTGTTCCCTTTTCGTTCACTATGCTTGAAAACCTCGGGTAATCGCGATGGACGCCGACGCCGACAAGGAGCGGGAAATCATCCGGCTGTGGAACAGGCTGCGGCTTCTCGAACGGGAAGGCCGCCCGACGACGGCCGTGCTGCGGCAAATCCAAAAGGCCCTGGCCGAACACGAACGCCGGGCGGCCTGACTGCGTCCGTGCTGCGCCTGCCTCCAAGCATCACCAGCTTAAGCCTTGCGATCGACCAGCGCTTCGCGCTCGGCCTGGTTCTTGGCGGCGAACACGTCGAGCACGTCATCTCTGATGACGTTGCGTGGAGCTTTCTCGGTCTGGTCGGCCACCAGCTGAATTCTGGCCTGCGTCACCGCTGTCGGCACGGGGTAGACGAGCATGGCGCACCTCCTGCGCAAACCTCTCAGCCGGGCATTTACGCTTTGTAAAAAGGTTGGGTTAACGGGCACAGGAACTGCCATCCGCGGCAGGCGTTTGCCCTCAATGAATGAGCCTTTGCCGATCCTGGTCGAGAATTCCATCCAGATTGCCTGGGATTACCTGGAGCGCACCGGCGAGCTCGGCGACCCCGAGGTGGCAAGCCGGGTCCTGTTCGACGCCGTCGAAATGATGGTGCTGCGCGGGGAGCGCCGCAAACTGCTGCTCTCCAACAAGGCGATCGATGCCTACATGCGCTTCAAGGCCGAGCGCCGGCTGTCTTTGGTGTCGTAAGGAACCCGCGGTTCTCCGGCGCGTTCAGCAATGAACCAAGCGAGGCCGCCATGGACGACTTGAAGAAGACCGGATTTCAGGATCGCGGCAAGATCAACATGCACGAACCCCACGAGCTTCAGTATTGGACCAGGCACCTGAACATCTCGAAGGAAGCGCTTCAGAAGGCGGTCGACAAGGTCGGCAACAGTGCCGCGGCGGTCAGGAAGGAGCTCGGACATGCGCAAGGCGATAGCGCAGCTTGATGCGGAGCAGAAAAGGCAACTGCTGTATTTGGCCGACCTGGGCACTTCGCTGTTCTCGTCGGCACTGGCAGTCTGCCTTTTGAAGGCGTTCGTCGACCTCATAGCAGGTTGACGTCAAGGGCGCGCGGTATGCTGGCGAACTTCGGAGCCGGGCCCGCGCGTTCTTCTGGCCTGCTGAACAAGCGCCAAGCGGCGCCGCGCTCGTGCGCGCTTCCCTAACAAGAACGTTCAGGATTACCGACAACCCTATTCAGTTAGGTTAAGGGCGGAATCGCGTTGTGCGCATCCGGGGTTGCGATAGGTGTGCATTGGCGGAGAACAGTCATGGTCCCTTCATTTCATAATGCGGACAGGCCTACCCATCGGCGCGTGATGGTGATCGGCCTGCTGTTCTGCATGGCCTTTATCGCCATCAGCTTTTCGCTGCGCTCTCCGCCGGAAACCGATCACGTCGTGGTCAAGGCCGACCGGCTGACGCGCACGGCGGGCCAGCCACAGAAGGCGAATTGACGCGCAGTGCCTCGGGCACGTCCCGCTCCGGCGATTCACGCCGCGACTTGTGCAACATCGCGATGGCGATAAAGCCGCCGTACCCGATGACGTTGAGCAAGATTTCCATCCAAACGGGCATGAGCGGACACCTCTATCAAAAGGAAATACCGCGATGCGACATTGGTTCCCGGCGCGGGAGCGATTGCGGCTCGCCGCGGCATCCGGGTGGCCTTTTCGCTAAACCTTTGACGACGGATCGAGCCTTCTGCCGAGGCCGCTGACCGCTTCCGACGGCGGCGCCTTTTTCAGGAAATCGGCGATCGCCTCGGAAAGTTCGCGGTCGCTCATCGGTGAGGACGGCGTTCGCAGTTCACCGACGCCAAATCCGCGGACGATTTCGTCGTAGCGGGCGTCGTGCCGGCGCGGGATGAGTTTGCGGATACGCGCGAGCAGGGTGGAAATCGGCATAGCGAACCTCCTCGATCTGCCCGTGGCGCTCGGCGGCGAGTGCTGCCAACGCCCCCGAAAAATGAAAACCCCACCAGCATCCGATGATACCGGCGGGGTCTCCATGCTCTCACCTCTCGCGAGGTTGCTGCACTTGAATGGCCAACTGCCGGGCGGCGAGGCCGTTCCGTAAAGATTGCCTATTTTTAATCAGCAGTTCCCGCGTTCCGCCGGGTTCCCCAGCAACCGTCGGGAAATCGAGGCGTTAACTCGCAGTCCAAGTGAGGAGGTAGCCATGAAAAAGGCACTAGGAGTCTTGGCGACAGTTGCCGTTGTCGGCGCGACAGCAATAACCGCACCGGCGCCTGCCGAGGCCCGGCACATCGGGCCGGGTCTGGCATTCGGTCTGGCCGCAGGCGCGATTGCAGCCGGCGCTGCCGCAAGTGCGTACCCCTACTACTATGACGACTACTATGGTCCGCGTTACTATGGACCGGGACCGTACGCCTATTCCGGTGGGCCATATTATCGGCACCGCCAATACCGGTATTACGACTGGTAAAGAAGAAGCCCGGAGCGCCGCTCCGGGCTTTTTTTCATTTTCAGCAACAGAATTTCGGCTACGTCCAGAACGGCGGCCGGTGGAATCCGTCCCACGCGCTCGACAGCGTCGTGACGTAATATTCCTCGCGCTCACGTTCGAATTTTTCCTGCGTCGCCCTGAAACTTGCGACCCGCGAAGCAATATTCTCGCGCTCGCGCGCCAGCCGTTCCTGTTTCTCGGTCATTGCCCATCCCTTTGATTCGTCCCGCCTGCAATTGGCTGCCGCGATTGAGGCGCGAATTTGGAAGGGCGCGTGCAACATTGTGATCGCGCACAGCGCGGCGAAGATCGTGGATAAAAATTTATCGCGTCTTGTCGCTCATGCACCTTCCCGGTAGCGAAAGGAAACACGGGAGGCTGTCATGGCAAAGATTGATCTGGATTCACTGAACATCGAAGAACTCGCTGCCCTGCGCGAACGCATCATCGAAAAGCTTGCGGAAAAGGTCGCGTCGCGTCAGGTGGAACTCGAGGCGGAAATGGAAAGGCTCTCGCAATACGGCAAGCCCTCCAAGAAGTCTCAAGCCGCACCCGCCGCAAAGGCGAAGAAGAGCGACGAGAAGAAGAGCGACGAGGCGAGGGAGCCGAACGACCCGATCGCCGACGCGGCCGAAGCGGCCTAGGCTGCTTCCGGCAACGTTCGATCGAACTGGCTATCGGCGAGGCCGTGCTATATTTGCACGGCTTCAGGCACGGATGGACCAGTGATCGCATCGGATCTTAGCAGCGGCGTGGAGCGGCTCGGCGACATGATCGCCGCGGCCGCCGTCATCGTTCCCTTCACCGGCGCCGGTATCTCGACCGAGTGCGGTATCCCCGATTTCCGCTCGCCTGGCGGCTTGTGGACCCGCAACCGCCCGATTCCGTTCGACGAATTCGTCACCAGCCGGGAGGCCCGTGACGAGGCGTGGCGGCGGCGCTTTGCTATGGAACCGACCTTTGCCGCGGCAAAGCCCGGTCGCGGACATCGCGCGCTAGCCTCACTCTACAAGGCCGGCAAGACGCCCGCGATCATCACCCAGAACATCGACAATCTGCACCAGGTGTCCGGCTTCAAGGGCGACGACGTCATCGAACTGCACGGCAACACCACCTTTGCTCGCTGCGTCGGCTGCGGTCAGGCCTACGGTCTGCCCTGGGTCAAGCAGCGCTTCGAGGAGACCGGCAGCGCGCCCGACTGCACCCTGTGCGACGAGCCGGTGAAGACCGCCACCATCTCCTTTGGCCAGGCGATGCCGGAAGACGCGATGCGCCGAGCTACGGAGCTCGCGCAGCAATGCGACCTGTTTCTGGCGGTCGGATCGTCGCTGGTGGTGTGGCCGGCAGCCGGATTTCCGCTGATGGCTAAACGCTCTGGCGCCAAACTGGTCATCATCAACAACGATCCCACCGACCAGGACGACATCGCCGATCTGGTGATCCGCCACGACATCGGCGAGACGCTGGGACCGTTCGTGGGCAACTGACGCCCATTTGATTCGGGCCTGTGCAAGACTGTTCATAGTTCCCCGCAAATTTGTTTTTTGGCTATGCGCCGCAAGCGGGAGTGTTATCTTTTGATTCGAGAGATTCGCGCGGCGTTGTCATGAGTTGTCATGGAGATGGGTGCGCGTACCGGTGTCGTCGCAATAGCTGACGCACCGTCAACGGGTGTGGGGTCCGGGGTCATGGGGTCGGACGGTTTTGAGTCCAAGAAGCTGGGGGTGCCGCCAGGCGGGGCGGGTCCCAACCGGCTTGGACCGAATGAATTTTCAGGCGGCGCCGAGCGCGATCCGGCGATCGACGCACTTTCGGGTCTCGGAGATGCCGCCGCCAATCTCGTCGAAATCTCCGGCATCATCAAATGGTTCGACGCCTCGAAGGGGTACGGCTTCATCGTGCCCGACAATGGCTGGCCGGACGTGTTGCTGCACGTCACCGTGCTCAGGCGCGACGGCTATCAGACCGCGTATGAAGGCGCGCGGCTGGTGGTCGAATGTGTGCAGCGCGCCAAGGGCTATCAGGCGTTCCGCATCCTTTCGATGGATGAATCCACCGCGATCCACCCCGCGCAGATGCTGCCGCCGCGCACCCACGTCAACGTCACGCCGACCTCCGGCCTGGAGCGGGCTCAGGTCAAGTGGTTCAACCGGCTGCGCGGTTTCGGCTTCCTGACCTGCGGCGAGGGCACGCCCGACATTTTCGTGCATATGGAAACGCTGCGCCGCTTCGGCATGACCGAATTGCGTCCCGGACAGTATGTGCTGGTGCGGTTCGGTCCGGGTTCCAAGGGCATGATGGCGGCCGAGATTCATCCCGAGACCGGGCCGTCGGCGCTGTCGTCGCACTGATCGGCGACCTCCACCTGACAGGCTTCACCTGACAGGATTGTGAGCCGGGCCGGACCTGCTTAGGCCGCGGGCTCTGGCATTCGCCGCAATCGTCGGGTTAGGGTCAGCCCCGAAAATCATCAGGGTTGGCTGGTCCATTCCATGAATTCCGATCGTCTTCGTAGTGAATTGCGCGCTGGGCTATTGGCCGTTTTGGTCGCGGCGCTGGTGTCATTCGCAAGTTTTGGCGCCCGGGCGGCAAGCGTCCAGCCGCTCGAGATCGTCACCAGGTCCGGCGTGCAGGTGTTTTCCGTCGAGATGGCGACCACGGAGGAGGAGAAGACCACCGGGCTGATGTACCGGAAGGAGCTGCCGGACGGGAAGGGCATGCTGTTCGACTTCTCGCCGGAACAGCAGATCTCGATGTGGATGAAAAATACCTACATCCCGCTCGACATGATCTTCATCCAGGCCGACGGCCGCATCCTGCGGATCGCCGAAAATACCGAGCCAATGTCGACCAAAATCATCTCTTCGGGCGGTCTCGCCAAAGGCGTGCTAGAGGTGATTGCCGGCACCGCGCAGAAATACGGTATCGCGCCCGGCGACCGGGTGGCCCATCCGCTGTTCAACGGCCGCTGACGGAGCCGGCTTTGCGCCTTGTGGGCTGCGGTTTAGGCGTGGTATCGACGTCACTTCCCAACAGGATCGGGGTATAGCGCAGCCTGGTAGCGCGGCAGTTTTGGGTACTGCAGGTCGTTGGTTCGAATCCAGCTGCCCCGACCAATCCAAGAACTTTAGATATCCGCCGCGCCACTCTCGCGGTAAATCCTCAATCAATCCATTCCCAAAACAAATCAGGTGCACCGGTTGTCCGACGCACCTGATTCGATTTGAATTGAAGCTGCGATCAGTACGGGCANATGTANCGGCCCCAGCGATAGCTCCAGTAGCAGCCGCCGTAGCCGCCGTAGCCGCCGTAGATGCCGACGCCACGACCCCAGCCTCTGCCTCTGCCGCGGCCCCAGCCACCCCCGCGGCCCCAGCCACCGCCGCGACCCCAGCCACCGCCGCGCCCACGCGCTTGCGCCGACGTCGTCGATGTGCCGATGAGGACTGTAGACGTGCTGACGAAGTAAACGAACAGCAAAGCCAACGCTGCCAGGCAGCGCGTCAGGATATTGTAGCGTTTAGCCATTCTCGTATCTCCCGGTCACTTCCAGACACCCAAAACTCCGGGCGCCGTCCTTAAGACGCGCGACGGCGGCCTCGGTTCGGATGCACTAAGGCAATATTTTTACTAAGGTTCTTGCGAGCGTTAAAGATGCTATTGAGGCGGCCGGATAACGTCAAGTTCGCCAGCCGTTCATCTAGATTGCAAATGCACGGCAAGAGATCGCGACGGCGGTTGTTTGTGCGCTGCGATATTTGCTTGAAGCGAGAAAGTCACGACTCAAACTTGAACTCGCCACGATCTTCGGCTTCAGCGCCAAGTGATCCCTCCAGAAAAGTACCCATGCCCAAACAACACACTTACGCGCTCGGTCTGAACACCTATGACCACGACGTCAGCGCCTGCCTGTTGCGCGACGGCGCCATCGCGTTCGCTATCGCCAAGGAGCGCCTGACCCGTGAGAAGCACGCTTCGGGCTTTTACCGGGAGGTGATCGACTATTGCCTCGATGCCGAAGGCATCACGCTCGACGACGTCGATCTGGTCGTGCGCAATTGCTACATCCTGCCGGTCCCGGAAATGGAAGAGCGGCTGATTTTTCAGGACATGCCGGGCTTTCTTCCCGAGCCCGAACGGCGCGAAGCCACCCAGCATCCGCTCTATCTTGCCCGCTCCGACAAGGTGGTGTCGGTCTCGCACCATCTTGCGCACGCCTACAGCGCGTTTGCAGCCTCGCCCTTCGAGGAAGGCGCAGTGATGATCGTCGACGGTGTCGGCAGCTATCAGTCCGACGTCATGGAGCCGTATCCCGCAACCGATACCGCGAGC
>JGI12053J15887_10001673_pt1 | contig 10482 bp, 10 predicted proteins | sample MedBloCAOM1_O3_FD_15887 | JGI IMG/M metagenome (IMG submission 15887) | reverse complement strand
CGTCGATCACCAAATCGGTTGCCGTCGGGACGCTTTCTACAACTTTGCCGCCTGCGCCGGTGAACCCCGCGAGCGCCGCCTTGTGGGTGCGCTCCGGGTTGAGGAGAACCGCGGCCGCGGCCACCCCCCGGCGGCGCAGGAACGTCGATGCCCACAGAGCGTCGCCGCCGTTGTCGCCGGAGCCGACGACGGCGCAGACCCGGCGCCCGGAGATGCCACCGGTCATCAGAATCAGTTCACGGACGATCGCGGTGGCCAATCCGAACGCGGCCCGGCGCATCAGCCCGCCTTCGGGCAGCGACGCCAGCAGCGGCGCTTCGGCCTCGCGGATCTCATCGCCGGTGTAGTAGTGCCGCATCCCAGCCACGATTCCATGCCCGCGACGCTGACAGCGAGGTTTCAGTCTCCGCGGGTCCGGCTGTAGTGGCGGCGCGCCTTCATCCGGTTGCCGCAGACACCCATCGAGCACCAGCGAGCCGTCCCGGCCCGTGACCGGTCGATGAGAAACAACCGGCACTCGTCGTTGGCGCACGGCCGCAGCCGGCCCGGCATGTCTCGTTCCAACTCACCCCAGGCCAGGACGATGTGAGCGGTCCAATCGGCCTCCAGCGACCAGCCGAGACCGTCGGCTCCGATGTCGGGCACCTGACGGACATCCGTCAGATAGCGGCTCAGGACCGACGCCTCGGCTTCCATCCGGACGACCCGCTGCAGATCGTCGCGCACCGACCGCACGTCCTGCAGGCCGTCCTTCGGCGAGCCGTGTTCGCGCAGCCAGCGGCCGTCAAGCCGATCAACCACCTGACCGTCGATCACGGGGGCGGTGTTGAGCAGGTCCAGCAGGGCTGCCTGCCAATCCACTGTGGACGCCATGCTAACCATCATAAGACACTTGACAGGTTAGATCCACCGGATGTTGACTCCTAACCATCACATCTACTAAGAGGGGTTAGAAATGGTCACTCATCATCGCTACGCTGAAGTCGCCGGTCGCCGGATCTTCTACCGCGAGGCCGGGTCACCCGCCGCTCCCGCCGTGGTCCTGCTGCACGGCACACCGGCCAGCTCGCACCAGTACCGCAACCTGATCCCGGCGCTGGCCGACCGGTACCACGTCATCGCCCCCGACTACCCCGGCTTCGGCCACTCGGACGTGCCCGGCGTCGACGAGTTCAAGTACACCTTCGACAACGTCGCCGAGCATGTCGACGGGCTGCTGGACCAGCTCGGCCTGCAGCGGTACGCGATCTACGTCCAGGACTACGGCGCCCCCGTCGGCTGGCGGCTGGCGTTGCGCCACCCCGAGCGCATCGCGGCGATCATCAGCCAGAACGGCAATGCCTACGTGGAGGGGTTCGTCGGCGACGCGATGGAGCCGCTATTCGCCTACGGCCGCGATCGTTCCGAAGCCAACGCCGACGCACTGCGCGCACTCATCAGCCCCGACGGCTTGAAATGGCAATTCACCCATGGCGTTTCGGACCCATCGGTGGTCGATCCCGACAGCTGGATCAACGCGCACTCAGCGGTGGCAAGCAGCCCGGAGCGGGTCGCCGCGCAACTGGAGCTGTTCGCCGACTACAGCAGCAACGTCGACCTCTACCCCCGCGTGCACGAGTACTTCCGTACCTCGCAGGTGCCGCTGCTGGCGGTGTGGGGCCGCAACGACCAGATCTTCGGGCCGGACGGCGCGTTGGCGTTCGCTCGCGATCTGCCGCGGGCCGAGATCAACCTGCTCGACGGCGGCCACTTCCTGTTGGAGAGCCGGCTGACCGAGGTGGTGGCGCTGATCGGGCCCTTCCTGGAGGATCATCTGGCTCGGGTCGCCGAGTCCGCCTTGGCAATTTGAACCATTTGGGTGGGTCCGGACGTATCTAAACGGACGTAACGGAACTCACCTTGGAGGGCAGATGCCATCCGCTTACAAGCTTCTTCAAATCGCACTCGCGGTTTTTGGCGCGTTGTGTCTCCTGCTCTATCCCCTGGCCGTGGTCTGGCCGTCGGGGTGGGCGTGGCATGCAGGCGCGCCCTACCAGTCCGATTACTTCATGATGATTGTCGGCTTGTACGCGACACTGGGCGTGTTCCTGATCAACGCGGCGCGAAACCCCAAGGCCAATCTCAGCCTGATCTGGTTTGCCGTGTGGTCAAGCGTCGTNCACGCCGCAATCATGGCGGTGCAGTCTTTCGGTGGCGACCGTATGGGACACCAGATGGGACATCTGCTGGGCGATGTCGCGGCCCTGCTCCTGGTGGCCGTCATCCTGTCGGTGCTCGTGCTGTCGTCCGGCCTCAAGCAGGAGGCATCAGTCAGCTGAACGTGAGTGCGACTTGTCGGTGTTGGCGGTGGAGCGTTGTTGCCAGGGCCACGCGCCGGTCATCTCGAGCTGGAGAGAGAAGCTCAGGAAGGTGCGGATCAGCACGATGCCACCCAGCACCAAGACACTCTCGCCGGTGGGTGTGACGGCGACGGTGCGGATGATGTCTGCGGCGACCAGGAATTCGAGGCCGAGAAGAATGGCGCGGCCGAGCCGACGCCGGAAGAAATCGTAGGCGCCGCCTTCGCCACGACGATTCTTTGCAAGTGTCATGAAGAGGGCAAGTACCGCGCCGCCTGCGATGACGGCGACACCGATGGCATCGATGACCTTGCCGATTGCCTCGATGACCTCGACGAGCGACACGGCGTCATCGTGTCACCGACATCGCGGCTATTGCGACGACACGCCGGTGGCTGTGCCCCTTGAAGTCTCCGACGTTGCGGCGTCGCACTATTCGACGGTGACGGACTTCGCCAGATTGCGAGGCTTGTCCACGTCGTAGCCGCGGGCCTGCGCGACGCCGGCGGCGAACACCTGCAGCGGAATCGTCGACAGCAGGGGCTGGAAAAGCGTTGCCACCGCTGGTATTTCGATCAGGTGATCGGCGTACGGCCGGACGGTGTCGTCGCCTTCCTCGGCGATGACGATGGTGATCGCGCCGCGGGCCTGGATCTCCCGGATGTTCGACAGCAGCTTGGCGTGCAGCGTGGGGGCATTCTTCGGCGACGGCATCACGACGATCACCGGCAGGCCGTCTTCGATCAGCGCGATCGGCCCGTGCTTGAGCTCGCCTGCAGCGAACCCCTCGGCGTGCATGTACGCCAATTCCTTGAGCTTGAGCGCACCTTCAAGCGCGACGGGGTAGCCGACGTGGCGGCCGAGGAACAGCACGGTCTGCGACTGGGCGAACTGGTGGGCCAGCGCCGATACCGGTTCGGCGGCGGTCTCCAGCACCCGTCCGATCAGGTCGGGCATCGCCTCCAGAGCGCGGTACTCACGCTCCACCTCGTCGGGGTACTTGGTACCGCGGGCCTGCGCAAGGGCAAGCCCGACAAGGTAATTCGCGGCTATCTGCGCCAGGAACGTCTTCGTCGACGCGACACCGATCTCCGGCCCGGCTCGCGTATAGAGCACCGCGTCGCACTCGCGCGGAATCTGCGAACCGTTGGTGTTGCAGATGGCCAGCACCTTGGCCTTCTGCTCCTTGGCGTGGCGCACCGCCTCCAGCGTGTCTGCGGTCTCACCGGACTGCGAGATGGCGACGACGAGCGTGTGGGCGTCCAGAACCGGGTCGCGGTAACGGAATTCGCTGGCGAGCTCGACCTCGACCGGCAGCCTGGTCCAGTGCTCGATGGCGTACTTGGCCAGCAGCCCGGAGTGATACGCGGTGCCGCAGGCGACGACGAACACCTTGTCGATCTCGCGCAGCTCCTGGTCCGACAGGCGCTGCTCGTCGAGCACGATGCGACCGTCGGCGAAGTGGCCGAGCAGCGTGTCCGAGACAGCGGCGGGCTGCTCCGCGATCTCCTTGAGCATGAAGTACTCGTAGCCGCCCTTTTCGGCCGCCGACATGTCCCAGTCGATGTGAAAAGGACGAGCATGGCCGTCATCCAGGTTGCCGTCGAAGTCGAAAATCTCATAACCGTCGGCGGTGAGCACCACCGCCTGGTCCTGACCGAGTTCGACGGCGTCGCGGGTGTGTTCGATGAATGCGGCGACGTCGGAGCCGACGAACATCTCGCCGTCGCCGACCCCGACGACCAGCGGCGTGGACCGCCGGGCCGCGACGATCGTGCCCGGCTCGTCGGCGTTGGCGAACACCAGTGTGAAGTGACCCTCCAGCCGGGGCAGAACCGCGAACACGGAGGCCGCGAAGTCGCCGGCGTTCTCGCCGTGGTTGTACTGCCATGCAACAAGGTGCACCGCGACCTCGGTGTCGGTGTCGCTGGCGAACTCGACGCCGATGGCCTCCAGCTCGGCGCGCAGTCCGGCAAAGTTTTCGATGATCCCGTTGTGGACGACCGCGATCTTGCCTGCGGCGTCGCGGTGCGGATGGGCGTTGCGATCGGTGGGCCGGCCATGCGTGGCCCAACGCGTGTGGCCGAGGCCGGTGCCGCCCACGAGGCTGGCGTCGTCGGTTTCGGCGAGATCGGCCTCGAGGTTGGCCAGCCGGCCCGCCCGGCGACGCACCGTCAGCCGGCCGTTGCCGTCGATCAGCGCGACACCGGACGAGTCGTATCCGCGGTACTCCATGCGGCGCAGCGCGTCGACGACGATGCCGCGGGCAGGACGCTGCCCGACGTAGCCGACGATTCCACACATAGGCATCCAGAGTAGTGGACCGACGACGGCCCGCTTGTCGATCGGGGCCGAAGGCGACCCCTGATCAGCGGAAACCGCGGATCATCCAGCGCCGGCTAGGGGCAGAACTGCAAGAACCCCAGCGGCCCGCTGATGCACGGCGGGCCGNGCGCGTAACCGCCGTAGCCCGCGTAACCGCCGTCGCCCCGTAACCGCCGTAGCCCCACGCGGGCGGCGGTGGCGGCGGCGGACCCCATGGNCCAGGGCCCGGTCGCCAAGGACCTGGACCACCCCATTCGGGGATCTGNGCAAAGTCTGCCTGCGTGACGGGTGAGGGCGGCTCAGCGCCTGCCGTACCCGCCCCGATTCCGAGAGCGGCGATGCCAAGCGCNCCGGCGATGCCAATTCCCGCTGCGATAGTTCTCACGTTTCTCATGTGAACTCCTGCGTAAATCAATTTGTACTAGTCAAAGTTGCTGTCGGACACGGGATGTTGCTCTTCTGTATCCGTCTTCGACGCTACGCCCGGGGACGTGTGTAGAGGCTGTGCAGAAGGTATGTGTTCAGCGCCGGACACCGACCGTGCCGCGGTGGGATACGGTCATGTCGTGGCCGGCACCAAGAAGCTGTTCAAGGCGTTGACCCGCCGCGGCCCCTACCGAGTTCTGCGCGGTGACCTTGCGTTTGCCGGATTGCCGGGCGTCGTCTACACCCCCGAATCGGGGCTGAATCTTGCGGGCGTGGCATTCGGTCACGATTGGGTCGCAGGAGCCGACCGCTACCTCGGCACGCTGGAGCATCTGGCGTCGTGGGGCATCGTCGCGGCGGCTCCCAACACCGAGACGGGCCTGGCGCCCTCGGTGCTCAACATGGCGTTCGACCTCGGCACGACGCTCGACATCGTCGCCGGTGTGCGACTGGGGCCGGGCAAGATCAGCGTGCATCCGACCAAGCTGGGTGTGGTCGGACACGGTTTCGGCGGCTCGGCGGCGGTGTTCGCCGCGGCAGGAATGCCGGTCAAGCCGAATGCCGTCGTCGCGATGTTNCCGACTGTCACCAAGCCCGCTGCCGAAGAGCCTGCCGCGACGCTGAAGGCGCCTGGCCTGATTCTCACCGCGCCCGGCGACCCGATGACGTTGCGCTCCAACGCCGTTGAGCTGGCGCGGGTATGGAAGGGCGCGACGCTTCGCACGGTCAGAAAGGCCAAGGCCGGCGGTCTTGTCGAAGGCAGGCGGCTGGCACGGGTGGTCGGGTTGCCCGGCGCCGACCGCAGCACGCAGAAAGCGGTGCGCGCGCTGTTGACCGGATATCTGCTGCACACACTGACCGGCGACAAGGCCTACCGCGAATTCGCCGACCCCGAGATCGACCTGCCCAAGGCGCCAGCCGTCGATCCGTTCTCCGACGACCCGGTGGGTCTTGAGGACAGGGTGGTCGCATTATTGAAGCCCTGAGTCGGCCAACCAACCGGTTGGGTGTATAACTCGACCATGTCATCTATGCGGACAGGCATCTTTCTGAACTACGCCGGCGGCTTCCTCGAAGCCGTCGACGAGGTCGTCGAGCTCGAGAAGGTCGGCGTCGACATCGCCCTGGTGGCCGAGGCCTATTCCTATGACGCGATCAGCCAGCTGGGCTTCCTGGCGGCCAAGACGTCGCGAATCGAGCTCGCCACAGGCGTGGTCCCGATCTACATCCGCACCCCGACACTGCTGGCGATGACGGCGGCCGGGCTCGACTACGTGTCCGACGGCCGGTTCCGGCTGGGCATCGGCACGTCGGGCCCGCAGGTAATGGAGGGCTTCCACGGTGTGCCGTTCGACGCGCCGCTGGGCCGCACCCGGGAGGTCGTCGACATCTGCAGGCAGGTGTGGCGCCGCGAGCGGGTGAAATACGACGGCAAGTACTACCAGATCCCGCTGCCTGCCGACCGGGGCACCGGCCTTGGCAAGCCGCTGCAGCTGATCAATCACCCTGTCCGCGACCGCATTCCGATCACCATCGCGGCACTTGGCCCCAAGAACGTTGAACTCACCGCCGAGATCGCCGAAGGCTGGCAGCCGGTGTTCTTCCAGCCGGACAAGGCCGACGACGTCTGGGGAGATTCGTTGCGGGCGGGCTTCGCCAAGCGCGACCCCGACCTCGGTCCGCTCGACATCATGGTGAGCGCCCCACTGGCGATCGGCGATGACGTCGACGACCGATTGGCCTGGGCGAAGCCACAATTGGCGCTCTACATCGGCGGCATGGGCGCTCGCGGCAAGAACTTCTACCACAATCTGGCCACCAGCTACGGGTACGGAGACGTGGCCAACCACATCCAGGACTTGTACCTCGACGGCAAGAAGGCCGAGGCCATNGAGGCGGTGCCNGATGAGNTGGTACGCAATGTGTCGNTGGTGGGNCCGCNCGGCTTCGTCAAGGAACGANTNGCCGCGTACNCCGAAGCCGGAGTGACCACGCTGCTGNTNCAACCGCTCAGTGGCGACCGTCACGAATCCATGCGCTACGTCGANGAATTGCGNNCNNTNCTGCCCTAGGNNATTAAGCNAATCANTGGTCGCCCTGTAGAGTGGTGTACAGCGGCAACGTCTGTTCTGCCTTTTGCCGCTTCTCGATCGTCATACCGAGCGCCGCGGAATCATCCGCGCCGGGCAGGACGACCACACTNAAACTTTCGGAGCTTTAACCTTGTCTGTTCAAAACCCCAGTGGCTCAACCGTGTCCACTTTCTCCGACCTCGGCCTGCCTAAGGCTGTTGTCGATGTACTCGCTGCCAACGGCATTGAGACCCCTTTCCCGATCCAGGCAGCAACCCTGCCGGATTCGCTTGCGGGTCGCGATGTCCTGGGCCGCGGCCGGACCGGTTCCGGCAAGACATACGCGTTCCTGTTGCCAATGGTGACGCGACTCACAACGAGCCAAACCAAGCGCGCCGCGGGTCGTCCGCGGGCACTCATCCTCGCCCCAACGCGTGAACTCGTCGCGCAGATCGACGCGGCGCTCGCGCCGCTGGCTGCTGCGACGAATCTGCGGTCGGTCACCGTCTTCGGCGGCGTCTCCCCGCAGCCCCAGATTCAGAAACTGCGCCAGGGCGTCGACATCGTGATCGCCTGCCCCGGCCGCCTGGAAGACCACGTGAAATCACGCCATGCCGACCTGTCCGGCATCGAGATCACCGTGCTCGACGAGGCCGACCACATGGCCGACCTCGGCTTCCTACCGCCGGTCAAGCGACTGCTGGACAAGACCCCGCGCAACGGCCAGCGGATGCTGTTCTCCGCAACGCTGGACGGCGGCGTCGACGTCATCGTCAAGCGCTACCTGACCAACCCTGTCGAGCACAGCGTCGATTCGGCGCAGTCGCCTGTGGCCGCCATGGAGCATCACGTCCTGCACGTCGACAAGGCGGCACGCGTCAGCGTGTTGGCCGACCTTGCCGCTTCGCCGGGACGGAAGATCGTCTTCGCGCGTACCAAGCACGGCGCCAAGAACCTTGCTCGCCAACTGAATTCGCGCGGCGTGCCTGCGGTCGAGTTGCACGGCAACCTGTCCCAGAACGCCCGTACCCGCAACCTGGCGGCCTTCTCTGATGGTTCGGCCTGGGTGTTGGTCGCCACGGACATCGCCGCGCGCGGCATCCACGTCGACGACGTGGCTCTCGTCGTTCACGCCGATCCTCCCGTGGAGCACAAGGCGTACCTGCACCGCTCGGGGCGGACTGCCCGCGCCGGCGCAGACGGCACAGTGGTGACGCTGATGATCGACGAGCAGGTGTCCGACGTGCGCACCCTCACCCGCAAGGCGGGCGTGAAGCCGACGATCACGAGGTTCAGCGGTGCGTCGCATCCGGTGCTGCACGAAATCGCACCGGGGGAACGCACATTCGGTCATCCGATCGTCGCGGCCCGACCGGAGCCAACCCAGCCCCACCAGCCGCGTCAGGGTCAGCAGGCGCGTCGGCGTCGCTCGCCTCGTGGCAGGCGCCCGGCCGGCGCCACCCGCTAACGCCCGGCTCTGCCCCTAGACCAGGGTGGTTCCGCCGTCGACCGTCAACACGACGCCGGTGCCGAACTCCTGCTCCATGAAGTACACGTACGCGCGAGCGGTGTCGGCCACTTCGCCGACCCGGCCCAACGGAATTTGTTGTGCAGCCTGGTCGTACATGGCTTGCCGGTCGGGTTCGCCCATCGCGTCCCATAGCGGTGTGCGGACGACGCCGGGCGCGACGGCGTTGACCCGGATCGGCGCCAGTTCGAACGCCAGGGCCGTGGTCAGGGCGTTCATCGCACCGCAGATGCTCACCGGCAGGGCCCCGAAGCCGGGCTGCTCGGCGGCGGTGCCGCTGGTCAGTGTGATCGACCCGCCGGGCGTGATGCGCGGCCCGAACACGCGCACCGCAGTCAGCGCCCCGACGAACCGGGTCTGAAAGAAGCGGGTGATGACCTCCGGGGTGAGGTCGGACAGCGGCGCCAGTTCGAGCGACTCGCCTGCGGTGAACACGAGGTGGTCGATGTCGCCGATGTCGACGGCCAGCCGCTCCAGGGCCGACTGGTCGGTGAGGTCGACCGTGGCGCCTCGGGCATGCTCAGGAAGCTGGGAGAGGGCGCGGTCGACGCTGGACTGCTGGCGTGACACCACGATCGGGATGGCGCCGCGTTCGGCCACTGCCGATGCGACTCCAAGGCCGATGCCGGAGGTGCCGCCGATGACGAGGACTCGCGCGTTCTTCAGGCTCATGCCTCCACTCTCGGCGGAATTGAATGCGCCGTCCAAGACCCTTTTCGTCGCCGGAGCGATACCCTCGGGGCATGGCCGCGCGCGACCTCGACATGCGCAAACTTCGCTACTTCGTGGCGGTCGCCGAGGAACTGAACTACGGCCGCGCCGCGGAGCGGCTGCACATCGCACAGCCGGTGCTGTCGCGCCAGATCCGCGCGTTCGAGAGTGACCTCGGGGTGCAGCTGCTCGCCCGCGACTCGCGCGGAACCCGGCTGACCGCCGCGGGCAAACAATTGCTGAAGGATGCCCGCTTCCTGCTCGCCGAATCGAAAGCGTTGCGGCAACGCCTGTTTCGAGTATCCGAGCCGACCGCGACGGTCACCGTCGGCGTGATGCCCGGCCTGCTGGCAACGGCCGCAGCCGCGGCGTTCGAGGACGACGACCCGTCGCACCGCGCAGTCGTGGTGCAGGTCGGATGGGCCGAGCAGGTCGACGTGGTCCGCAGCGGTGATGTGGACGTGGTGTACGCGCGTGAGCCCATCGACCGCCACGGGCTGGGCACCGCACCACTGCTGGAGGAGCCGCGGGACGTCGTCCTGCCCGCCGATGATCCACTCGCGAAGAAGAAGCGCGCGGTGCGCCTGGCCGACCTGGCATCCAGGCGGCTGCTGCAGGACCCCGCCACGCTGCCGGAGTGGTATGCGATCGCCACCCCCGAGCACCGCCGCCCCGGCCAGATGGCGCACACCGTGGAGGAGAAGCTGGAACTCGTTGCCGCGCAAGCGGGTTTCGTGATCCTGCCGCGGTCGACGACGGCGTTCTACCGCAGGCCGGATGTTCGGGTGTTGCCGATTCAGGACATCGGTCCAAGCCAGGTGACGCTGATCTGGGACGCGGCGACCGACAACCCGGCTCGTGACGCGTTCGTCAGCTCGGCGCTGGCGTGCCGGAAACAGTCGATCTGACACTCGGTTCCCGGTCCTTGGCGGCGACTTCAGCGAGCACCCCCACCACGACGCCGAACGCGAAGTACAGCGCGGGCAGCCACGGGGCCACCCCGAACAACGCGTTCGAGTCATCGGCATAACGGGCCACCCCGGCCGCGGCGATCGCGGCTTCGACGATCGGGCCGCCGATC
>JGI12053J15887_10001672_pt1 | contig 10483 bp, 9 predicted proteins | sample MedBloCAOM1_O3_FD_15887 | JGI IMG/M metagenome (IMG submission 15887) | reverse complement strand
ATTGCGGCTGGCACGCGACACAAATCTCGCGATTTTCAGTGGTCGCCCTTGAGGCGACCACGCTTAGCGAAAAGTCGAGTTGCAAGGACCGTCCGCGCGACCATTTCGGCGTCGATCCATCACCCCGCTTTCAACGGCACGCGCTTTAAGGCTGCCACTCGACGCACCCGTAGACAATGCCGAGCAGGATGCCGAACCCCATTTCAAACCCCGGACAGGCGTGGGTCGGATGCGGCGTCAGGCTTCGATTGCCGCCGAACAGCGGACGGACATCGGTAATGCCGTTACGGAGATCTTCCTGGGTCGCCCTTACGACGCTGAGATAGATCTTGTCGCCGGCACGGACCTGCACCGGATGCGTGGTTCCGAGCGTGTGGTCTTTGACCGCCATGCGCCACAGCGCATCAGGCGTCGGCGTCATCTGCATCGTCTCCTGCATCGGCTGTTCGATCACCTCATGGGCCTTGGCAAATTCGTCCGCCTGCGAACTTTTTTTCAATTTTGCTTGCAGGGAAAAGAGTGTGGCGGTTTTCTGCCAGGTCTTCACGATGGTGATGAGGTTGCCGTTGATCGTCGGCAGCGCGCCCATCATCACCCCGACAATGGTGCGCGCCAGCAGATCGTTATCCTCGGGGTTCGGAAATTCCTCGAACAGCGCCTTGGTGATGGCGCCGACCGGAGGGTTTTTCGGATCGCGCCGTGAAGCCACGAACTTGCCGACCGCTTCCCGGAGGATCTGGCCGGTTCGCTGCCCGATATGGGTCAGCAGCAAATCCGGGTCGGGATGGACGATGTAGCCGGAAGGCGGGGTGTAATCGCCCGGGCAGCGCGCCGGTCCGGCAAGGTTCGACAACCGAAACCCGCCCGCCTGCACGAATTCGCCATCGGGGATATCCCACCAGTGATTGCAGATGCCCGCAAAGACGGTGTCGGAAACCTTCACAATGTCGAAGTCGGCGGGATCGGGCAGGGCAGCCAGCGCGGCGCGCGTCTCCTTCAGGGCAAAATCAAACGCCTCTTTCCTGGTGACGTGTCCGATCGCTTCGTTCGACTTGGTCGATTGCTTGACGTATTCCGGCCCCCAATCCATGCCGAGATAGATCAAGCCGATGCTCTGGTTCATGCGCGCCTGATAGCCCTCGATGGTGTAATTGCCGTCGGCGTTGAGAAGAACCTGCATCACCAGTTCCTTGCTGGTCACCAGAATGCCGTCGGGGGTTCGCCCGACGCCGCCTTCCCGGTTTTCCGACCAGGCCGCGGCGGCCTTGGCATGTTTCTCGGAAAGATGTTCGAGCATCATGCCCCACAAACTGCCGAGGCCCTGAGCAGTCGTCCTTGCAAAGCTGCCCACGGGGTCAATCGGATTGTTTCCATCAGCATTTGGCGACATTGGTTTCTCCTGTAAAATTATCGCGCGGTGTAACCCGCGCCGTGACGCTCGCGATTGATTAAAATTTCCGTCCGATAGGCGATGAACGCTTTTCCTTCGTCGTCATGAAGCTGGCGCATTGCCGAGGTGATGGTCCGCAAAGTCATAGTCTGCACTGAATTCGTTCCCCGACGGCGCGGCCGCCGTCGTCGAGGGTCTAAAACAGCAAGGAATTTTTCTGGAAAATGATAGAAATTCGTCACGGAGAGAAGAAATAAAAGCAGTCGTTTGGTATTATTGACCCCCTGTTATCCGGCGTGATGCGTCGATAGCCATCAATCGGCTTTGGCATTTTGCAAGCCGAGGTTGCTCTTTGCAAATGTAAATTGCGGCCGGTCGATAAATCTTTCGTTGATCCGGCAGAGGGCATCTTGTGATCGGCGTGATCGAGATCATTCCCCACCTAAACCAGCCCGGCCAGCGCGGCGCGAGCGTTGCGAACGTCGCGCGTCGTCTCGCCACCCTCGATCGCGGCCAGGATCGGCTCCAGCATCGCGCGGGGATCGCTGTCCGACCCGGTGTCGCGCCACAACTGCGCGAGGTCGACGGCCGCGCGCAGTTCTAGCAGACGCGCTTCCTGGGAGCGGGCGACCTCAATGGCTTTCTTGAAACAGGCTTCCGCGCGGGGCCGATCCGGCTCCGGCCGTTTGAGCGCAACGTGCCCGCAAAGCCGATGCAAACCGGCGAGCCAGTATTGCTCCCCGGATTGCTCGACGAAGGCGAAAGCTTCCTCCAGAACGGCCTCGGCTCCGGTCAGATCTCCCGCGGTCAGCAGCGCCTCGGCGAGATTGCATTTGATAATGGAGTTTCCGGCATTTCCACCCGATCTGCGCAACGCGTCGAGCGCGGCACGAAGGACCGCGATGTTTCTCTCGACAGGGTCACGCATGGCGCAGGCGTAGGCGTGGTGGTAACTGGCGAGCAGACGAATTTGCTCAACCCGTTTTTCGGCGCAGTAGGCCGCGAGTTCGGCGCTCTCACGCTCCAGGACCTCAAGATCACCCAACACGAGCTTGGGCCAGGTCTGGGAGGAAAATGTCGCAGACGCAACGGTGGTGGCGTGCCCGTGACTTAGCAGTTCAATCCGCACCTGTTCGCTGAGTTGCGCGGCGCTGTCGAGCAGGCCGAGCGACAGCCGCACCAATACCTCGAAGGAAAGGAGAGCGACGCCTTGATCCCAACTGAACCGATAGCCGAGCGCCCGCTGCCGGCGTGGGTCGCAGTATTGGTTACCCTTTTGCAGGCTCTGTAACGCTTCACGGTTCTTTCCGGCATAAAACTGAAGCGTCCCGAGCTGACGATATCCGACGACCCGGTAGGTCGGATCATCCTGGCGCTCGGCGACTTCGATGATTTGATGGGCAAAATCGAGCGCCTGCTTCAATCGCGCCGTCAGGGTGGAGGCGGAGCAAAGCCCGTACAGAATGGACACGCGCTGCAAATCCGTGCCGACGCCGCGGTCCAGCAGCTGTTTCGCATCCGCCAGGGCGGCGAACGTTTCCGGCGCAGAAATGCTTTTCAGGGGTATCATCGCGTTGGCGCGGGCGACCAGAAGTCCCAGTTCGAGGGCGTCGCGTTCCGGCCCCTCGGCGACACGCGGGATCAACGCCAGACCGGCGCTGGCTTGATGCTCCGCCTCCACCGGGGCCGACTGCGAGAGCGCCAGTTCGGCAGCTACGAGCCAGTACGGCGCCGCCTGCTCGGCGAGCCCCGCTTCGGTGAAATGATGCGCGATGATGGCGGGCGGGGATTCCTCCTTTGCGGACCGCTCCTTCAGCACTTGCGCGATATCGGCATGAATGCGCTGGCGCCGGCCGCGCAACAGCGACACATAGGCGGTATCCTGCACCAGCGCATGCTTGAAAATGTAGCTGACCTTGGGCGGCGTACCGCGACGATAAATCAGTTCGGTTTCCATGAGCTGCCGTAGCGCGTCGTGCAATGCCTGCCCTCTGACCGGCGATACCGCTTCCAGGAGATCGTAGGAGAACTCGCGCCCGATCGCCGCCCCGATCTGCGCGATTTCCTTGATCGGCGACAGGCGATCGAGCCGCGCCGTCAGCGAATCGTGCAGGGTCGAGGGGATCGCCAGCGGCGTCAGCGCGGCGGCGAGAACATAGGCGCCGTTCTCCTCGCGCAACAGGCCGGATTCCAGCACGCTCTTGGTCAACTCCTCAACGAACAGCGGCACGCCGTCGGTCTTCGCAATGATCTGATCGAGCACCTCGGCAGGCAGCGCCTTGCTTGACATGATGCGATCGATCATCGTGACGACCTGGCTTCGTTCGAAACGGTTGAGCGCAAGGGCGGTGAAATGCGGACGACCGATCCAGGGCGCCACGAACTCCGGCCGAGCCGTCATCACAATCAACACGGCGAGGTCTTGCACTCTCTCGACGAGCCGGCCGGTCAGATCGAGTGATGTGGGATCGATCCAATGCGCATCTTCGAGCAGCATCACGACCGGCACCGATTTGGCAATTCCGACCACCATCGCGATCAGCGCGGCAATGGTCCGCTCCTTGACCTCGCTCGGGGACATTTCGAGCGCCGGATATCGCCCCTCGGTCGGGATCGCCAGCAGCGACGCGAGATAAGGCACGATCTCGCCGGTTTCGAGACCCGCGCGCGAGATCATCATCTCCAATTTGTCGAGCCGCGCGGCGGCCGGCTCGCCGCTGACAAAACCGGCGCCGCGCCAGATTTGGCCGATCACCGGATAGAACGCGTCGTTGCCATGATGCGGCGAGCATTGATAGCGGAAGGAAAGGTGCCGCTCGTCACCGATGCGTTCGCGCAGCGCCGCCAGAATGCGCGACTTGCCGATGCCGGCCTCTCCCGACAACAGCGCGACCTGACCCTCGCCCTTGGTAGCGCGGCGCCAGCGATTGATGAGCAGCGCGATCTCCTGCTCGCGGCCGACGAACGGCGTCATGGCCTCCGAGCGCGACGCCTCGAACCGGTTGACGTTCTCGCTCACCCGCAGGATCTGCCAGGCGGGAACCGGGGACTTGAAACCCTTTAATTCCTGCGGCCCAAGCGGCCGCAATTCGAAGTTCCTGCCAAGCAACCTTCGCGTCGATTCGGAGACCACGACAGTGTCGGGCTCGGCCAGGGCTTGCAGCCGCGAGGCGAGATTGGGGGTGTCTCCGACGACGCCGCGCTCGCGCGCCTCGCCTTCGCCGATCAGCTCGCCGACGACGACCAGGCCGGTTGAAATGCCGATCCGGACCTCGAGCGCGACGCCGCGCTCGCGCCGCAGTCTTCCCACGGCTTCCACCAGCGCGATGCTGGCGCGCGTGGCACGTTCGGCGTCATCCTCATGGGCGCGGGGATAGCCAAAATAGACGCTGGCGCCGTCCCCGGTCCACTTGGCGACGTGGCCGTCGAAGCGCGTTACCGCCGCCGCGACCACGCGCTGAAACGCGCGGAGCAGGTCGCCCATGTCCTCCGGATCGAGTTGCGCCGTCAACGCGGTCGAGTCGACGAGATCGCAGAACATCACGGTCAATTGACGTCGATCGGCGTCTTGCGGCTTCGCCGACGAGGCCTTGACCGGTGCATCACCGGCAAGCTCGCGGATCGCGCGCAGCATCCTCAACCTGTGCCCGAGCGCAACACCGAGGTCCTTGAGGTGCTGATCGGTCAGTTCGGTCAGGACGTCGACGTCGATCTCGCTTTCACGAAAAACGGCTTCGTATTGACTGAGGCCCAGGCCGCTTAGCCAGGTTCCGACATCCATTTAGAGCCGACCCCTCATTGGCGCGGGGCGCCGGACCAGGCGAAACCCGGGATCCAGAATTGCCCTCAACTGTAACCTCCTCGCATTTCGTCGATTTTTGGCCTGCGCGCAATTCCCGGGTTCCGTGGAATCGCGGTCGGCCGGTCAAACCCACACCAATTTGATCCCAGAAGTTAGCCTTCGCTGAGTTACACGCGGGGAGCCGTTATGGAAGGTCTGACTGATCTCGCGGCGGCTCGTTGTTGTGTTTGGGGGCCTTGCGGGCTCTGGCGTGGGCTGGCGGACATGAAGTGAAAGCAGCCGGACCGCCGTCGCGGCGTATTTTGACCATCAGATCGGCTGGTAGGTCTCGGATACGCAGTTATCGTCGGCCTCGGCGAGCCGTCGGTCGACGATGGCGCCGCCACTGATCGTGACGCGGTAGGTCTCGGTGCCCAGCGGTGTGCCCGTTACGGAGGTAAGCTCGGCCCTGACGCAGGCGCTCCAGCCTGAGCCATACGGCTCGTGGTGCGGCGGCGAGACCCGCACCTGGCGCGGGTATGACGTGGCAGTGAATACCGAATCCAGTTGTTCGTGAATCAGCCGGCCGACATCGGGCGGCGGTTCGGGCGGCGGCGGTTCGCTGGCCCCGGCGCGCATGAACTCCGGCACCGGCGAGCGGCTGTCGGCGATGCCGCAGCCTGCCAGTGCGATCACCGCGCCCGCCATCAACGCCGAATGAACAATTTGCCGCAGCATCCGCCGATGTTATCCCGCCGCGGCCTGCATTGGATGCGGTCGTGGTCAATTCGCGCGCCCTTGGCGATCAAAAATTGCTGAAGCGTGAGAACAACAAGTTAATGTACGCCGCCACGACGATTCCTTGTTTGTCGTGATCTGGTTGCGTAGGTTTGGCAGCAGAATGCCAGGGAGAGCGGCGATGAAGACCCTCACGGTTGCAGCGGTGATGCTGGCATTGATTGCAATACCGGCGCACGCTCAGATGCAGGGCAAGCGCCATAACAGCGACGAAAAGAAATCCGACCAGAAAGAAAACAGGGTCGACGACAAGGCTTACAAGGCGGCGCTCGAAAGAATCCCGGATTCCAAGGAAAAATATGATCCGTGGGGCATCGCGCGGCCCGCGGATACCGCCAAGAAACCGAAATAGCAGGGTTNGTCGGATCGAGGTTTGAACCTCCGCAGGATAACAACTGACTTACCTGTTATTCTGGAGGTAAGCCCATGTTTCGTCCTGTCCTTCGCCANACACTTCTGGCCGCCGGTATTNTACTGAGCTCGCACGGGGCGTTTGCCGAGAATCGTGTTGCGCTCGTGATCGGCCAGTCAAACTACCATTCCGTGGTCGCGCTTCCCAATCCGGCCAACGACGCCGGGGCCATGTCCCGGTTGCTGGGCGATGCCGGGTTCGACGTGACGAGCGCTGCCGACCTCTCGCAGAACGAGATGCGTGAAAAGGTCAGCGATTTCGCGGCAAAAGTGGCGGCGAAGGGCCCTGATACCGTCGCGCTCGTGTTCTATGCGGGCCATGGCCTGCAGATCGACGGCGAGAATTTCCTCGTACCCGTCGACGTCGACCCGAAACGGGAAGCCGACATTCCGTTGCAGGCGATACGCCTGAACGATGTTTTGAACACGCTGACATCGGTGCCGAGCAAGACCCGCATCTTGCTGCTCGATGCGTGCCGCAATAACCCGTTCCCCGCGATCAACGGGACCACCGGGCGCGGGCTGGCCATCGTCGATGCCAAGACCGGCGCTCCCGGCACGTTCATGTCGTTTTCGACGTCGCCTGGTGCCGAAGCCGAGGACGGCAGCGGCGCCGACAGTCCCTACACGACAGCACTGCTTTCGGCCGCCAAGGAGCCGGGGCTTTCGATCGAAGAAACGTTCAAGCGCGTGCGGGTTTCCGTCAACAAGGTGACCGAGGGGCGGCAAACCCCCTGGGACAGTTCTTCTCTGACCGACGACTTCAGATTTTTTTCCGGCCCCAGCGCACCGGCTCCGAAGCCGGTGGCTGTGAAGCGCAGCGTCGATCAATGGCGTCGTGAACTGCAGGGCAAGCCGGTCGAGGCCGCCAATGAACTGATTGTGGCCGACGGCACCGAAGAGGCCTATGAGGCGTTTGTCGGGTTATTCGCGCAACCCCCGTTCGGCCCGCAGGCCCGCGAATGGCTCGATCGTCACCGCCGAATGGTGGCGTGGAACAATGCGGTGATTATCAACACGGCGGCGGCGTATCGCGCCTTCCTTGTGCAATACCCCGATAGCGATCTCACCGTGACCGCGCGCAAGCTCGAGGATCGCCTGCGCTACCGTCCGAACATTGCGGGCAGCCTGGCCTTGGCCGTCGGCGGCGCGCCGAACGGGTCAGGCGCCTCGGCGCCGGCCTCGCCGGGCGGAGCGCCTCTTCCGACCAACGCCTCGCTGGCCGCCCCGACATGCCCCTGCGGTGGCACGCCGGCCCTGCCGCTGCGGAAAGTCGATCTGCCGCCCAGGAAGCACGCCGATCCGGAACCGCCCAAGCGCGCCGGCGTGCGGCCGCCGCCGCGCGGGCCGCGTGGTGAACCAGATGACGATGTCGTGGTCTACCGCCGTTCGCCGCCGCCCGATTATTACGAACCGTCGCCGGTACCCTCGATCGGCATCGGAATAGGGATGGGGTTGGGACGGATCGGCGGAGGTGGAGGCGATTATCGCGGCGGCGGCATGGTGGGCCGAAGGGGCGGATACTGATTGCGGCTCACAGCATCGCAAAGGCGCTTGAGACCATCGCCACCGGCTTGTTGTCGGTGGCGCTCGACAGGGTGACGCGGCCAAAGCTCATGGTGCGCCCGAGGCGCACCACCCGCGCATCGGCCAGCACGTCCGAGGACGTGACGGCGCGCATGAAATGCGTGGTCTGATCGACCGTCGTCATCGGCCGGTATCCGCGGTTGGCGGCCAGGATGGCGATCACCATCGCGGTATCGGCCAGCGCCATCAGCGCCTGGCCGCAGATGACGCCGCCATGCCGGCACAGGTGCTCGGAGAACGCCATTCGCAGGATCGCACCCGGCTGCCAGTCGGCAGGCGCGCCCGGCGGCGGGGCGCATTCGATGCCGCCGATCGACAGCCCGAGATCCTGCACCCACGGGGCGAACACGTTACCAAGCACGCGCCTGGCTTCCTCGATATCAAAATCCTCGGTTTGTGGTTCATATTGCATGAGACTGCGGTTCCTCGTTCGACGCGGCTGCGGGTATTCTCACGCATTCTAAAGGGCATTCGGCGGAAAGGAGACTGCTGTTGTGCGGCTTGAAAATGCCTGACTTGAGGCTGCATGATGGGAGCGGGGAGTGATGGACGAAGTTCAGGCGATGGGCATTGATTTTCAGCATGTCGCCATGGGTCTGGCGCTCAATGGCTGCACCAAATGCGGTCCGGTCTGGGATGATTGCCTGCAATCGCCAAAATCCTGCAAGTCGGACCATTTTTAGGGCGCTGGCGGCCACGGTTGGCGTCGCGATGGGCGCGGTGGTATGTTGAGGGGAAAATCCAGGGAGCGTTCCATGAAAGTTTTCTGCATAGCGGCGGTGATGGCGTTGCTGACAGCGCCGGCTTACGCGCAGATATCGACCCCCAACATCAATTTGATTCCCGAGGTGCAATCCAAAAGCCCTGAGGAAAAGGAGCAGGAGGCCCAACAACAAAAGGCCTACAAGGAATCGCTGAAGAAGATACCGGACGCCAAGGCCTCTTCCGATCCCTGGGGCAATGTGCGCAGCGTCGACACGCCCAAGACAACGGCGCCTGTGAAATCGCGCACCAAGACCGGCAGCACCGCCAACTAAGCCCGAACGGGACGAGCGGCGGTCGCCGGGCGCGTGATCGACCGCCGGTCAAATCCAACGCGGTGGATTGATTGAAACGCGCACCACGGCCGCGGGGCAGGGCCGCCCGTTCGCGCGATACGGCGAAGCTTATGGGGACGGCGAGGCGACCCTTATTCGGCCCTTGCCGGAACATTGCTGGCAGGGTGCCGGATAAATTTTGCGGCCCGGCAGTGTCGGTTGCTTGATCGGCGGAAATCCGGTGCCGTTACAGGCCGAGCAGATGCTTTCGGTCCAGACTTCTTTTGGTTCAGGCGTTTTCATCGACGATCCCCTTTTCGCTCGAAGCGGTGCGACACGTCCATCTCTCCTCTATTTCTGTTGGCTCTCGAATGGCGTCCGGAAACGAATTCCTGTGGAAACAGGTCGCTCGGGCGGGCGTAAGCATGATAGAGGGCAGACGCCATCCCATCCTGTGGGTTAGGGGAAACCGCGCGGATCATGATTGCTCTTTTGGCGTGAATGCCGCCAGCCCATAACGACGGTTCGGCCCCCGTAGTGTTACGGGGTGACTTTCGCGCGTCCTGTGCGATGATAACCGCGCTGGGGGATTGCGATTTCCAGTTCNAGTGCCTCGCCGCCGAGCATTATTCAGCCCGGCGGCGTTGTGCCGTTANAGGCACCGCATCCGAGATCTCAATCAAAGGCTGCCGGCAGCCGGCCATTGCGGAAGAAGACGGTGGGCTCGTCGTCATAGTCACCCATTTCAGGGTCTCCNGTGGATGAGAAGGCGACGACGCCGAGTTTGCTCAGGGCCAGCCGTTCCGCGGTGCGCAACGCGCCGTTTGCCGTCTTGCACGCGATCGGCGCATCGGGCTTCAGGTTGCCGCCCTTGCCGGCGTTGAACGCCTGCACGAAGTAGCTGGTCTCGCGGGCCATGAGGGGGCTCCTTTGAGCTGTCAACAAGCGCGGTCGGCGGGCACGGTTTTGAGCGCGGCGATCAACTCTTCATTGCGTGCAGCAGCGCCGAAATCCGGATGGTCGCGAAATTGGAATAACTGTCCGACACCGCGTAGGGCAGAATGATCTGGTCGTTNTGCCGCATCGCCCCGCAGGTGTAGACGACGTTGGGAACGTAGCCCTCGCGCTCCGACGGTTCGGGCCGCAGCAGCGGCTCGCGCGAACGCGCCAGCACCTTGGAGGGATCGTTCTTGTCGAGCAGCGCCGCGCCGATCGAATATTTGCGGACCGGGCCGACGCCGTGCGTCAGCAGCAGCCAGCCTTCATCGAGTTCGATCGGCGATCCGCAATTGCCGATCTGGACGAACTCCCAGGGAAATTCCGGTTTCAGGATCGCCTGACCGCCGTCCCANGTGTGGNGGTCGTCGGAATAGATCAGATACAGGTTCTCGTTATCCTGCCGCGCGATCATGGCGTATTTGCCGCCGATCTTGCGCGGGAACAGCGCCATGCCCTTGTTCTGCGCCGCAGTGCCCCGCA
>JGI12053J15887_10001671_pt1 | contig 10484 bp, 14 predicted proteins | sample MedBloCAOM1_O3_FD_15887 | JGI IMG/M metagenome (IMG submission 15887) | reverse complement strand
TCGGCGCCGCCGCAATGGCGATCACCGAGACGGCGATGCGGCCGATCTCAGCGAATGAAAGCGCGTGGAGTCGTTTTATCAGGGCGCACATGTTGGTGGATGCAGGTTAGCTTCGAAACGTCCGGATATTCAAGGCTCCAGCCCGGAGGCGCGCAGCACCGGTGCCACTTCGGGCGAAGCGAGATAGTTCAAGAGTTCATCGGCTTGAACCACTCTCTTTGAGGCCGCAAGACGCCCGGCGGAAAATACGGCAGGGCTCTGCATCTGATGCGGGATCGGCCCGATGACTTCAACGCCCGCGACCTGCTTCAGCTCGCTGATCTGCTGCACCGCGAGATCGGCCTCTCCGGACACCAGCCGTTCAGCGGTGAAGCCCGACGGAACGATACGGGCCTTGGCATTGACCTCGGATGCAATCCCCATTCGCTCGATCAGTTGCGCGAAGAAAATGCCGCTGGCGCCGATCCGCGAATAAGCCACTCGCGCGCCCAGCAGCGTCGCGCGCAGCGCGGGCTCTGTTGAGATATCGGGATGATCGGCTCCGGTCCTCACTGCTATGCCGATATAGGAGCGCGCCAGATCGACCCGGCTGTCCGCGACCACTATTCCTTCCGCCGCGAGATCGTCGAGCCCCTCGCGGGTCAGAACGACGACGTCGGCGGCCTCGCTGCCACGTAGACGATCCAGCAGCGCCAGCGTCGGCGCGAAATCGGCATCGATGCGCGTGCCGCCTGCCGCCTGATATCCTCCCGCCAGGCTGCGGACCGCCCCCATCAAGGCCAGTGTNGAGAGCAGGCGAACAACATTTTCCATCGGCAGCCTTTCGGACCCAAATCTAGCGTCATTTCGGATCGATGCGAGTCCCTCCTCNTGGTGAGGAGGAGGCGCTCTCCCGGCAGCGCACTTGCGCTGTCCGGTGCGCCGTCTCGAACCATGAGAAGAGCACCATCCTTCGAGACGCGGCGAAGGCGCCGCTCCTCAGGATGAGGAAAAGATGACGCGTTATATCAATCCAGCGTTTTGCCGGGAAAATGAATTTGAAGCGGGACGCCTAAACGCAATGATCCGCCAAAACGCTCGGGCGCTGTGGCGGATCAGATTGCGGCCTGGAACGTTCCAGGCCCAGGCCGTGTGTTGAACGCTTAGGCCGCGGCTGCCTTGGCGGCGGTCGGCACCGAAGCGATCGTCTTCAGGATCTGGGAGGCGATCTGGTAGGGGTCGCCTTGCGAGTTCGGGCGGCGATCTTCCAGATAGCCCTTGTAGCCGTTATTGACGAAGCTGTGCGGCACGCGGATCGACGCGCCGCGGTCCGCGACGCCGTAGGAGAACTCGGTGATCGCAGCGGTCTCGTGCTTGCCGGTCAGCCGCAGATGGTTGTCCGGGCCATAGACCGCGATGTGATCTTCGCGGTTGGTTTCGAACGCCTTCATCAGCTTCTCGAAATATTCCTTGCCGCCGACTTCACGCATATAGGTGGTGGAGAAGTTGGCGTGCATGCCGGAGCCGTTCCAGTCGGTGTCGCCGAGCGGTTTGCAATGGTACTCGATGTCGATGCCGTACTTCTCGGTCAGCCGCTGCATCAGATAGCGCGCCATCCACATTTCGTCGGCAGCGCGCTTGGAGCCTTTACCGAAGATCTGGAATTCCCACTGGCCCTTGGCGACTTCGGCGTTGATGCCTTCGTGGTTGATGCCGGCGGTGAGGCAGAGATCGAGATGCTTCTCGACGATCTCGCGAGCGACCGCGCCGACGTTGGAGTAGCCGACGCCGGTATAGTACGGGCCCTGCGGCGCGGGATAGCCGCTGGAGGGGAAGCCGAGCGGACGGCCATCCTTGTAGAAGAAGTATTCCTGCTCAAAGCCGAACCATGCGCCCGAATCGTCGAGAATGGTCGCACGCTTGTTGGAAGGATGAGCAGTCTTGCCATCCGGCATCATGACTTCGCACATCACCAGCGCGCCATTGGTGCGCGCGGCATCCGGATAAATTGCGACCGGCTTGAGCACGCAATCTGAACTTTTTCCCTCCGCCTGCATGGTCGAGCTGCCGTCGAAGCCCCACAGCGGAAGCTGTTCCAACGTCGGGAATGAATCGAATTCCTTGATCTGCGTTTTGCCGCGCAGATTCGGTATCGGCGTATATCCGTCGAGCCAGATATACTCGAGCTTATACTTGGTCATTGAGCTCTCTCATGAGTTGATGATGCGAAAGGTGGGGAACCGACTCTATTGGTCACCACAAGCGTACCCGGCCACCATCGGCCACTCCTTACCAAGCAATTAAAGTGCCAAACGCTGCACTGCGGGACGCGGAGCATGAAGGGGAAATGCCCACTGGCTTCCTACCATCGGAGCGCATGTGAGGTGCGGCAAAGACGCGCGGGGTACGCTTTGGGCGAGGCCCAGACCGCATGGTCCCAGCCGCACTTCGCCTTGTTTTGCAGCAGTCCGAAGCCGCTCCAGCGAGCCGATTAAACCCGCGCCATTCGCGCGCAACATCCGTCTGGAAAACAAGCTCGATCCGCAACCTCAGCGATAGCCCAAGCGTTAGCCAGTCGGCGGGTGCTTCGCACGATGCAAAAGAAAAATTGCCTACAATTTATACAGGAAACGATTTTGTTTTGATCATGTTGCGCTACCGGAGTGCACGGACGATATCGGTTTCAGTAACCAGTCGAGAACGAGTCGGGCGCAGCATGAGGCTGGGCGCCTCGGCACAAGGAGAGACGATAATGAATGCGAGTTTGAATCACGGGTCTGCGAAGATCTACCAATTCCCTGTAGGAGGCCGCTCAGGCGTCAGCGGAGGTCGCCAAGAACGTCGCCAAGACGAGACATCGTTGTTGGCGGATCTTGCCTCCTCGCGCGTGACCGAAGCTGCTGTTGGCGACGCCTGGTATCACGATGCGGCAATCCAGGAATCCAAACCGGTGAGTGAGCGTTAATGCGCTCGCCGCATTCGATGCTGATGCATCGCTGGTCTTTGGTGCGATATCACAAGCGGTAAATGGGTCGGAACGGAAACGTTTCGGCCCTTTTTTCAAATCAGTTCGCACGCCGTCGCCGGTCGTTTAGCGTGCTTGATCGTGGTGCCTGACCTGGTGATCTTCAACGTGACGCCGCCGCCCGAATAGCGCGAGCCGGACAAGGCCGGGCGCCTGCCAAGCGTCACCGCCCTTCCATCGATCTGCAGATGCGCGCGCGGATCATATCCGAAAAATCCGACAATGAACTGGGAGCCGTCGGCGCAGCGATAGCTCTGGAACGAGGTCTGCGCGAACGTCGGCGAAGGGCCGGTTGCAATTCCCGCAACAAATATTACCGCACCGGAAATAATGGCCTTGCGCCGATTCATGTTCGCCCCCTGCATTGGCGAGTATAGACTAGACCAAAAGTCAGTCATTTGTCCGCCGCAGAGGATGGCTTAGGCTAAAGCCCATGTCAGATTCGAATCCGTCAGATGTTCTTGCCCGTCACCTCAATCTCGCCGGCGCCAGCAATTTTCGCGACCTTGGCGGCTATCCCGCCAAAGATGGCCGCGCTGTCCGCTGGCGGCAGATCTTCCGCTCCAACCATCTCGGCCACCTCACCGAGGCTGACATCGAGGTGCTGCGTGGTCTCGGTCTGAAGAGCGCGTTCGATTTTCGTGGCATCGACGAGCGCGTTGCGGCGATGTGCTGTCTTGAGGAAATCGCAGTCCATTCGCTGCCAATCGAGCCGACCGTGGTCGCGGCGCTACGCGCGCGCCTCGCCACCGGCGTGGCGCTTTCTTCCGCCGATGCCCTGGATGTCATGCGCGATTCCTACCGCAGTTATGTGCGCTACAACACGCCGAGCTTCCGCGCGCTGTTCGCTCACCTGCTCGAGGACCGCGCGCCGCTGGTGATCCACTGCACCGCGGGCAAGGATCGCACCGGNTTCGCCTGCGCGCTGATCCTGCATGTGCTCGGGGTGCCGGACGAACTGATCGCNGAAGACTATCTGCTCACCAACCGCTTCTACCGCCGTGATACCACGGCCAGCAGCGATCTTCCCGAGGAGGTCAAGCAGGTGCTGGCGAGGGTCGAAGCATCGTTCCTCGCCGCCGCGTTCGATGCCATCCGCGCCGATTACGGCGATCTCGAAGACTATCTCGGCAACGGGTTGGGCCTCGGTGCAGACGAACGCGCAAGGCTCCAGGCGCGCTATCTGGATTAGCGACACAGCACGGGCAGTTTGGCTTTGCAGAATCGGCCTAACGGCTGTGGAGACGGTTGGCTCATTTACGGATTGCTGGCCATACGTAAGCCAACCAGCCCTGGAAACCGCGTTATGCCGCAGCTTCCAGTTCAGCGTCGAGATCGGCGATGACGTCCTCGAAAGCCGAGATCGCCTGCTGGACCGCTGCAATCTGCATCAATTCCCAGCCGCCGACGGGGCCGTTGCGATTTTGCAGCGCGACGATCAAATCCCGCCGCTGCTCCTTAAGCTGAACAAGTGGTAAACCGTGATCGGCTAGATGTTTCATGATAATGCGCCCCTGCCCATTGATTGCCTGTATGAAGCCTAGCGCCACTTTTCTGCGTTCCACTTACAAAACTCCGACAAATTTTAGCGATCGGGCCCCGGGCGAATACGGGGGCGGCCTCAGGCCGTCGCCGAGGGCGCCTTCGTAATTGCGTCGCGCAACGCTTGCGCGATGCGCTGGGTGCTCCAGTCGCTCTGATGAAGCCGATCCGGGTCCGTCGGGTCGATCATTCGATCGAAACCTATATTGTTATGCACGTGCCAGTGCCGCATCAGCGCCCAGCGTCGAAACACATTGACATTTGCCTTCTCAGCAGCGGCCGAAATCAGCGCCACCATGCGCGCGGAAACTTCGGCCTTGTCGTCGAGAAGCATTGCCGGGACATATTGCGGATCGATCAGCACGACATCCATGGGCTGGCCGCGGAGCCGGTCCAAACCCACCGCGATCTTGGCGGCGACGTCGTCAACATCATAATCGTCCCGGTGAAAGACCGCGTTGGTTCCGACCTGCCAGATCGTCAGCGAAGGCCTTTCGACGATGAGATCGGCATCGAAGCGCAGTAGCTCCTCGATCGCCTCTTCGCCGCCCTTGCCCCGGTTGAGCACGTCGATCTTCAGATTGGGAAACTGCTCTTCGCCGTATCGGACCCTCAGATACATCTCCAGGCGGTGCGGATAAGGTACAACGTCTCCCCTGCCCGACGTCGACGACGATCCCATCGCCACGATCCTGACCGGCGCCTTGCCCCGGAGTGCCTTTGCGAGGTGCGGAAGCGGATATTTGAAACTGACGAATTCGGCTGGGATATCGCCGTCGGGAAGCGTGTCGGGCATTTGAACCGTCCGTCCGCGAAAACCTTTTGAGCCCGCATCTCGCCGCAAATTCTAGCAGCATTGCAAATGAATTTCGCATGGCGGTAGTGTGGACCCTCGCTCACCCCTGGGGCCGGAGACCAACCATGAATGGAAAAGTCGTTGTCGTGACCGGCGCCTCGGGCGCGCTTGGCAAAGTCGTTGCGGAGGTGGCGCTTGCGCGGGGCGCCCGAGTGGCCGGCGTGGATTACGGGACGTTGCAGAGTGCGGCGACGGCAAATCGGATCGAGTTCGGCGGCGTTGATCTTTCGGATGCGGCGCAAGCCAAAACCGCCATTGACGCCGTCGCATCGCATTTCGGCAGGCTCGACGCCCTGGTCAATATCGCCGGTGGCTTTGCGTTCGAGACGGTCGCCGAAGGTGATCCGAAAACCTGGCAGCGCATGTATGCGCTCAACGTGCTGACCGCGCTGAATGCGTCGCGATCGGCGATCCCGCATCTCACTGCTTCCGGCTCGGCGCGGATCGTCAATGTCGGCGCGATGGGCGCGCTGCAGGCTGGCTCCGGCATGGGCGCCTACGCCGCGTCCAAAGCCGGCGTGCATCGCCTTACCGAGGCGCTCGCCGCCGAGTGGAAGGGCAAGATCACCGTGAACGCCGTACTGCCGTCGATCATCGACACGCCGGCCAACCGCGCCAGCATGCCGAAGGCCGATTTCGGGAAATGGGTGACGCCGCAAGAACTGGCCGACGTGATCCTGTTTCTCGTAAGCGACGCGGCCAGCGCCGTCACCGGCGCGTTGCTCCCGGTGAACGGGCGGGTGTAGACCCACATCCGCATTCACACGCACCTTTTCGCGACGCCGCTCGGATGCTATATCTGTCATATGACGAACACCGAAGACATCGAAAAAGCCATCGAGCAACTGGATCCGCGGGAGCTGGCACGTTTCCGCGCATGGTTCGAGGTGTTTGACGCCGATCGGTTCGACGCGGCCATCGAGCACGATGCCCACGCCGGAAAACTCGATGCACTTGCAGAAGAGGCTCTCGCGGCACATCGCGCGGGGCGCTCCCGGGACCTGTGAAACACTCCGCTTCGCCACGATTCTGGGCTACCTACCTACGAAGCGTTACCGCCCTCAATTCGAAAGCTGGCTGACGCCAATTTTGCGTTGCTCAAGCGCGATCCGCGCCACCCCTCGCTCCAGTTCAAAAAAAGTTGGGCGATATTGGTCCGTCCGAGTCGGCCTGCGCTACCGAGCTTTGGCTGTTGAGACGGAAGACGCTTATCTTTGGTTCTGGATCGGCTCGCACGCCGACTACGATCGATTGATCGGCTAAGACTCAGTCACGCCTCCGCCATTTTCTTCAGCACCGCGCTAAAGCGAATGCTGCGTTTGCCGGCCAGAGCGGTTGCTTCCGCGACCGCGCCTTCATCCGTGTAGGTCCCTGAAAAGCCGATGCCGACCTCGTAGCCTCCGAACACCGGGCGCTCGCCCTGGCTTGGCGTGTGCTCGTGGTTGACGATTTGCCCTTTCCACCTGCCGTTCGCGCTGGTGTAGGAGCCGATGTAATCGAAGAAGGCGTCGCCACCGTGGATCCGGCCGTCGTGCAGCACCATGACGCCGGTATTGCCGCCATCGATACCGTCCAGCATCCGAATATGGATGGAATAAAGGCCATTCCTGATCCCCCCTTTTTCGACTGAAAGCGCGGCCGGCGCGGCCTCTTCGCTGATCGGGGTCATCACCGAGTTGAAGGCGACGCCAGGCAATTGCGGCGTGTCGCCTTCGAAAAAATATTGCTCACCCTGCTGCCTGCCTGTGAGCGTCAGGAAAATATTGTCGGTCTTGAGCAGGGGCTGGAAAGTCGGATCTTCGTTATGACGTAGCGTCGATACATCGGCTGAAATATCGCCAGCACCGGACTCTTGGTAGGTACCGATGAACGCGAAGGCCGAATTGCCGCCCATCATCTTGCCGTCATATACATAGAGGACGCCCCGGCGCGAACCGTGCACCGTATACATCTCAACTTTGTAAAGTCCCTGCAGCACCTGAAGCGGCTCCGGTATCGACAAATTACAGCGCGACCCGCGGATCCCTGGATTCGCAAGTGGTCAGTCCGACGCTATCCGCCTTGTCCCGGGGTCCATGGTAGCCGCTTCCCTGCCCCTTGATCAAATCCTCTCATTAGATTCAGGCTAAACTGTCACATTGAGTCGCGCTTTCGGCGGCTCTGGAGCCTGGACGTTGGAAACCGCGCTTTATCTGCCCGTCAAACGCTTCCTGGAAAACCTCGGCTTCACGGTCAAGGGCGAAGTCGGCGGCTGCGACCTTGTGGCGCTTAGCGCCGACGAGCCCCCGATCGTGGTGATTGGCGAATTGAAGCTCACCTTCAATCTCGAGCTGGTCCTGCAGGCGGTCGACCGCGCCGGCGCCTGCGACGAGGTCTGGCTTGCCGCCAAAATGTCGGCGCGCGGCAAGGGGCGCGAGAGCGACGCGCGCTATCGTAATCTCTGCCGCCGGCTGGGCTTCGGCATGCTGGCAGTGACCAACACCGGCGACGTCGAGGTGATCGTCAAACCGCCCACCACGAGCCCGCGCCGCAACCCCAGGAAGCGCTCGCGCCTCGTCGCCGAGCATCGGCGCCGCAAGGGCGATCCGGCGCTGGGCGGAAGCACGCGCGCGCCCATCATGACGGCATACCGCCAGCAGGCGCTGGCCTGCGCGTCGGCGCTGTCGCGAGGGCCGCGGCGTGTGCGAGATCTCAAGCCTGAGATTCCCGACGCACCGAAGATACTGCTGCACAACGTCTATGGCTGGTTCGATCGCGCCGAGCGCGGCATTTACGTGCTGACCGATACCGGACATGCCGCGCTGAAACGCTGGCCGCAGCAGCCGATAGACTTTGCAAGCGCCGGCGATTCAATCTCGTGACGTTTATGGGAAAACGAAAACGGAGTGACACGATGATCGTGGTGACCGGCAGTGTGACGGCCCGGGAAGATTCCCTCAGCGAGGTTCGCCAATTGAGCCTCGAACATGTCCATCGCTCGCGCAGGGAGCCCGGATGCATCTCTCACGCCGTGCATGTCGATTGCGAGAATCCGCTGCGGCTGGTGTTCATCGAGCAGTGGGCGGATCGCGCTGCACTCATGGCGCATTTCGCGGTGCCGGCTTCCCGCAATTTCGTCCGCGCACTGCAGCCGCTCGCCGCTGCCGCCGCCACAATCGAGATTTACGACGCCACGAGGCTGGAAATTCCTTAAATCAACCCCTTGCATAGCTGAGTTGCCACATCAATTTCATATTGCAATGCAACATTGGGCACCCTAGGTGTTTCAGATCAGACAAGGGGCCCCTATGAGCGAAGATTGGAATACCAAATATGGATCGCGGCGCGTTCGACGCGATCCACCGACGCTGGATGAAGCCATCTTCGCCGCGATCGGCATCACCGACGATCAAGCGGCTCAGGCCGAGATCGCAGCGTCCCTGATGGGACTGCCGATCGAATCCGTTCAGGCCGAAGTGAAGAAAGCCGGTCGCACCGCGGCGCGGTCTTCGACGCGGGTGATCGCGGGTGAGCAAGGCGCGCAGCGCTCCGTGGTGGTCGAACGCCGGGTTATCCGGAAATTCGGCAACGACAAGCGCACCGGCACCTGACGCACTTGGGCGCGAGCCACTGCTTGGCGCGAGCCGCTGCGAGCCAATGTTTGAGCCATTGGCTTGAGCTGAGATCAGCGAATCGCCGCATGCGGGTTGGTCAGGCCGTCCGGCCCCAGCCGTACATTCGCAGCAGCAGCTTCCAGTACGCGCGGTTGAAATCAACGATCGCGCGCGCGGTTTCGACTGCCGTTGCGATCGCAAGTTCGGGCTGCGGTAGCTGCTTTAGATCGATGCTGCCGGTGGATTCGCCGTGGCGGAATTTCAGATGCGCACCGAACTTGTTGGCGAGCGCCCGCATCGCCTGATTCTGCGCGCCAGTGGTGATGCGCAGGCTTTGGTAGCCCTTCGATCGCGCTTCCGCGATCAGCTTTGTGAACAGGACGCTGCCGACGCCCTGCCGTCGCACGCACGCCTCGACGCTGAAAGCGATCTCCGGCAGCGAATCCGGGGATTGATCGGGCGGATGAAGCTCCGCCGCGCCGCGTACCACGCCGTCCTCGAGGTAAGCGATGATGACAGTGCCGTCGTCAGCGCATTTGGCGGCGTAGCGTTCGATGAAGTCGTCATCCATGAAGCCATGAAAGCGATCACGTCGGCTTGAACGATCGAGCCTCAAGAGGTGATCGCGCAGCAGCGGCAATTCCTCCTGCTGACGCAACGTCCGAACGTTGCCCCTGGCGAGCGTCGAACGGGTAATGTTCTGGTAGCGCACTTCATAACTCCTCTTGGATGGCCCTCGAGGAGGCGTCGAATCCCTAGATCACGAATATTGTGCATTGCAATATAAAATTCAAGACCGCATCCCGCCTCAAATAACGGCAACAATCCCATAACATTAGCACCACGCTGGCTTTGTCCTGGTTAAGATTTCCTTAACGTTGCAGCGGTCGGCAAGTCAGTCGCGAACACTGGATTTGAGCCAGACTCTGGCCCACTGTCTGACGGGTTTGTCTGACGGATTTGTCTCACGGATTTGTCTCACGGATTCCTGGAGGGCCATCATGGCTGTCATGCTCGACACCAGTTCTTCGGCTCCGGACCGACGACTTGCGGTCTGGCAGGACATCGTCTGCGATACCTTCGTCGGACTCGATTGCCGGTCGGACATGCACGATGCGTTTTGGGGTTCGGTTTCGCAATCAGCGGTCGGGCCTGCGACGTTTACACGCGTCGATTCCTGCGCCCAGCGGGTCTTCCGCACGCCGTCGCGGATCGCGCGCGCCAGCGAGGATTTCGTGCTGCTGGCGTTGGGAAACAGCGGCGTGAACGGCGTGTATCAGGACGGCCGCGAAGCTGTCGTATCCGCGGGCCAGTTCGTGATTTACGACACCACCCGTCCCTACGAGCTGCGCTTCGACGACAGCTTTTCGCAGACCATTTTTCAGATGCCTCGGAAGTTTCTGCAACAGCGCATCGGCTCGTTCGATGCGTTGACTGCGACGACCTTCTCCGGCGATCGTCCACTCGAGCGACTGGCTTGTCAGTTCCT
>JGI12053J15887_10001670_pt1 | contig 10487 bp, 10 predicted proteins | sample MedBloCAOM1_O3_FD_15887 | JGI IMG/M metagenome (IMG submission 15887) | reverse complement strand
CCGCCGTTGCGGCAAGGTCGGCGAATCCGGCGGATTCGATGGCCGCCGACCTCGCCTACAAGGCGGAATACAAAAAAGCGCCGGTCGATGACAGCCTGACCTGGCACGGCATTACGCTATACGGCCTGGTCGACATGGGCGTGACGTACCAAAGTCACGGCGCCCCGCTGAGCAACACTGCCGGGCTGGGATTGAATTACCTGATCTCGAAGAACAGCAACGGTTCTTACTTCGGCGTCGGCCCGAATGCGCTGAGCTCCTCATATATCGGTTTGAAGGGAAACCAGGAGATTGCGAACGGTCTGTCGGCCATATTCAATCTTCAGACCGGATTCAATCCACAATCCGGCAAGCTTTCCGACGGGCTCGGGTCCATTGTGCAAAACAACGGCCTGGCGATCGGCCAACAGAACTCGTTTGCCGATTCCGCCAAGGACGGCCAGGCGTTCAACGTGGCGGCGTATGCCGGCCTTAGCTCGCCGACATATGGAACGCTGACTTACGGTCGGCAAAACGCGCTGACTTCGGACGGCGTCGTTAATTATGATCCTATGAGCAACTCGGGCGCTTTCTCGCTGATCGGCTTCCAGGGGGCTACCGGCGGTGCGGGAGATACCGAGAATCGCATCTTCGACAATTCGTTCAAATATTCCGTGAATGTAGGCGCTTTCCGTGCCGCCGTGGAAACTCAGATTAGATCTGGCGCCTTTAGTGCCCCAGGCAATGCCGTCGAGGCGCAGATCGGCGCGGACTATGCGGGTCTGTCGGTCGACGCGATCTTCAGTCACGTCACGGATGCGGTTTCCTCAGCCCCCCTCAGTACCGCGCAGATCACAACCGCGGCCAACCTAGGTATAAACCAAGGGGCGGGACTTGTTTCGGGAACTGTCTCCGACAACACCAGCGTTATGCTTCTTGCTAAATACAGCATCGGGCCGGCCAAGCTCTATGGCGGCTATGAGCATATGCAATTCGCGAATCCGAATAATCCATTGACGCCCGGCAGCTTCATTACGGGCGGTTATTCGCTCGGCGCAGTTAACAACACCAATTTTACCACTAATAAGGTCCTTCAGGTATTTTGGGGTGGTATGAAATATGCAGTCAGGCCCGACGTCGATCTGAGTGTCGCCTATTACCATGAAGAGCAGAACAGCTTTCGGTCGGGCGCTGTGAACGTGGGAGGTGTTTGCACAACCAGCGCCTTTGCGGCATGCAGCGGACAGCTGGACGCGGTTTCCTTCGTCGCTGATTACAGATTTGCGAAGCGCTTCGACGCCTATGCCGGCATCATGTGGTCGCAAGTGTCGAATGGCCTTGCAAACGGCTTCCTGCAGAGATCCTCGATCGATCCGACCGTTGGCTTGCGCTTCCAGTTCTGAAGAAAAACTGGGTCAATACAACGCTTCGCAACTGAGGGCCGGTCCCGGCCGGCTCCTCCTGATTAAAGCGAATCACCGATGCCGGCCCGATCTGGGAGCCGCAAGTCAAACCGCATCTCGCGATCTGCCTTACGCGGGAGATTGAATGCAAGATAACAAATCGATTTCGATCATTGCGCGAACTGCGTCTGCGTTCGCTTGCGCACCCCTAGCCGTTGGCAGGCTCGCAATAATCTTAGCGACGCTAGTTGTCTATCACAGTATAATCTCTGCAAAGGCGGACAGTTGTCCGAGCATCAAGGACGAAATTAACACCGATCGGCCTGATGTCACGAATTCCAGCGTTGTTACTCCACCGGGCAGTCTGCAAATCGAGAACGGCGTCAATTTCAGCGCGCGAGGCGACGATCGAGTTATTGACGGCACAAATACGCGCTTGCGCGCCGGAATTACAAACTGTCTCGAAGTTCTCGTGGATACGCCGACGTACTTTGCAAAAGTCGGCAGTTCAAAAAATTCCGGTTTTTCCGATGTAGCACCGGCGCTGAAGTGGCAGATCAGCCCAGTCCCCGGAAAAGTCGATCTATCCGCGGTATTTGGTGTGGCGTTGCCAACCGGATCAGCAAGCATAGCCGGCCCCGGTGCGCAGCCCTATTTGCAATTCCCGTGGTCATGGGAGTTGCACAGCGGGTGGGGATTGAGTGGAATGTTCACCGAGTTCTTTCGTCCCTCTGACCCCGCCAGCAAGCTGATCACAGAGGCGACATTTGTGATCGAAAAGAGGGTGACCGAGAGAGTGAGCCTGTTTGTGGAGTACGTCGGTGATTACCCGCAGAATGGAAGTTCCGCGCAACTACTGAATTGGGGCGGACTGTACCGCCTCACTCCAAATCAGCAGGTGGATTTTCACGTCGCCCTGGGGCTCAACCACAATGCGCCCAGTTACATCGTCGGGGTCGGATATTCGGTGCGTTTTGATGAGCTGTTCCCGGTCAGGCGAAGCAGTCACTCGATCGCCCCGCGCAATTAGGAAACAACTCGAGGTTCCATCTTGCCAGACAAGCGTCGGCATTTATGCAGAGCGGTCCGAACATAGGCGCGCCTCGGATGCTCTCGTTCCAAACAAACCCCAGCGGGAATAAATCGATCGTTGGGCCGGTCATCCCAAAGGGATGCTGAATAGCATCGCTATCTTCATTCAATTGCAAACTTGGCGGATCGGGCAAGGGCCCGTCGGAAATCAGACCGCGCCTTGTGGACGAAGCCGGCTCAAGAGACAGGAGACACCGGTGAGTGTGCATTCCTTCCGCTATCCCTCTATTAACTCGATGCGGGCGAGATTCCGTACGGTCGCGCTGAATCTTTTGACCGCCTTTTGGGGAGGGTCTGTGAGCCAATATCAACTTGAAGCCCATTATATGCGAGGGCCGGGCCCAAAATGGCGTGAAAAGCATGGACGGAATAGGGAGGCCACAGACTTCATCCAGAGGCCTCTAATATTGTACGATAAATGGGATCTATAGGTAATTCTCGCAAGAGCCGTCCTGTCCGTCTCACCTTTGAGACCGACAGGATGATCCGGAATTCGACAGCGGATAGAGCTGTAACCTCTATGCAGCTTGACGTCTTCCCGGGCCCTAGCCAGGGGCGCTGCTGAATTGTCCAAGCCGCGCCGCTGTACCAGCGGCGAGTTGCAGTAGAACGCCGAGCGCCCACCCGGAACCGATCCCGACATTCCACATGGCGGGTGGAGTCTCGTCAAAGATGATCATATAGACCGAGACGAGCGCTGCGACAGCGGCGACGAATGTGCCGATAGCGCTTGCCAGCGCTATCGTCTTCGGACCTGAGCCGGTGCTGGAAAAAGTACGGCTGGAAGACATCGAGGGAATGTTAGTTCCCAAATAGAAGCCGAGAGAGCCATACAGCACCGCGGAGAAGAGAGCTCCCAAGGAATTGATCTCCTCGATATCTGCCTTGGCTACCATAGCTGCGACGAAAAGCCCGCATAGCGCACCCATGATGGCGAGACCGATCCTTTCCATGACCTGAGCAAAGCCGTTGAGGTGGTGGCGGGTCGGTGCTGCGGCTTCTGCTCTATTTGCCATAATCGGATCTCCCTTTGTTGGTTGAAGAGGCCCAATCGCCTTCCTATCGGGCTTTGCACGAGCCACAGAGTCGAAGGAACTCTTGCGCATCGATCAGGAGACTGGACGCGCGATTGTTTTATTCCGGTGGCACTCCGCCGCTTCGACAGGGCAGCAGATGAACTGACTTCGCCAGATCGGGAACCACAGGTTTGCCGGAGCGGAAATAGCGACGGCGCATGAGCGATCAATGCGGTTTAGATGATCGCTAAAAAAGCCAGGAATAAAGCGCGCCTGCAATGAGTCTTTGCTGTGGTGAAGCAAGTTGTGGTGTCAAATGAAAACGCGATCGCACAGCATGCAGCTTCATCGATCGTGTTGAGCCGATCCGCAGCGCCGCCTGGGCTCCAGCTTTTCTCCCGAAGCTGGGGCCCTTTTTTTCTGGCGCCCGGGCTGCGAACACATCTTTGCCAGCGGTGAGCGGGCTGCAGCTCTCAATTAAAAAAATGTGCGCGAGTTAGGAATTTCATCACGCGAAGGTGAGTCTTTTGTGAGAGGCAACGCGCTCGTACCAAGTTTACAGCGCGGGCTGCGCAACCATTTCGATTTCTCTCTCTGCCCGGGTGCGATGATCGACGCACCTCCAGCAGATAGCTTCAACTCAAACAAGGAGATTGNTCGTGACAGTCCGTGACCCAGTGCACTTCGTCGCAAATCCGGAAACGTCTTCAGGGGTGGGCTGCAAGTCGCAAAGCGTTCTGCGTGCGTTGAGACTGACCATCCTGTTCACCGTTCTGGCGTCCGCCCCTTGCCTGGCGGAGGATGCGAACAATGCCGGCGCCGGCGCGGTGGCAACCGTGAGCATGGACCATAACACTTTCATTCCCATCGAAATCACCGTCGTGCCCGGCACCACCGTGACCTGGGTCAACAAGGAAGCCATGCCCCACACCGTGGTGGATTTGAACAAGGGGTTTCGATCGAAGACCCTGGCCAAGGACGCCAGCTTCTCTTTCACTTTTGCAACCGCGGGGGACTATGACTATTTGTGTTCGATCCACCCGAACATGAAAGGCAAAGTCATCGTCAAGCCAGCCAGCTAGTGTCCTCGCTCAGCGACATGGTGCGCATTCCCATGCTCCCGCCGCCTGCGCCCGAATCCAGCATGAGCACGGCCGGCGCCTGCTCGGATTGGGAACTCGTCCTGCACGCTTTCTTCGACGGAGAATTGGACGCGGCGGATTCGCTGGCTTGCGAGCTGCACCTCGGGCGATGCCAACGTTGCTCCGGCGAAATGAAAAATCTGAAATCGATGAGGCAGAAATTCAGGCGTTCCGCCATCAGGTGGGCTGCGCCTGTTGTCTTGCGAAATCGAATTGGCTAATCGCGCCTTTCGAAGGGGCATTCGCTGCAGATCTTGGCGGGAGGAAGGCGCGAGCAGCGGGGTCATCGTAATCGGCAATTCAAACGAGGAAATCCTTGGATTGGAGAAACGGTATATTCTTGGGAATAAAGTTCGAGCCGGCCGAGTCTCCTGTTTAGCGGCGCAATTCAGCGCCATTTGGTGCCGTTCGGCCCACAGGGAGAGTGAGACATGGCGAGAAAAGGCTTAGACGATCATGGACATGGATTGGGCCGCCGGGAGGTGCTGGAATGCATGCTGTGGGCTGGCACCGGCGTTTTATGGACGGTTGCCGGCGGCGTTCCGAAATCCAGCCTGATGGGATCGGCGCAGGCTGCGGAGGCCGGCTTCACTTTCTTGCAGATTTCCGACAGCCATGTCGGCTTCGACAAGAAAGCCAATCCCAATGCGCTCGGAACGCTACAGGAAGCCATCGCCAAGGTTAAGGCTCTGCCCAACAAGCCAGCCTTCATGCTGCATACCGGTGACATCACCCATTTGTCGAAGCCAAAAGAATTCGACGACGCTGCGCAGGTCATCGGCAGCGTCGGCCTCGACGTGCACTACGTGCCGGGCGAGCACGATAACCTCGACGAAGTGCCGCTCAAATCCTATCTCGAGCGCTACGGCAAGAACACCAAGGGCACAGGCTGGTATTCCTTCAACCAGAACGGTGTCCATTTCATCGGTCTCAACAATGTGATGGACCTCAAGGCGGGCGGCATGGGCAATCTCGGGCCTGAGCAACTCGCTTGGCTCGCCGATAATGTGAAGGGCCTTTCCGCCTCCACGCCGATCGTCGTCTTCGCTCACATCCCATTGTGGACGATATCCAGGGATTGGGGCTGGGGTACCGATGATTCGGAACAAGCGCTATCGTTACTGAAGCGCTTTGGATCGGTGACGGTGCTCAATGGTCATATTCATCAGTTGATGCAGAAGACCGAAGGCAACGTCACCTTCCACACAGCCAGATCGACGGCATTCCCGCAGCCGGCTCCCGGCACGGCGCCCTCGCCAGGACCGATGGTCGTTCCAGCCGAAAAGCTGCGCTCCGTCCTTGGCATCAGGACTGTCGTCTACACCCAGGGCCAGGAGCTGCTCGCCGTCACCGATCAGCCATTGGCAGCGATCTGAGCCGACGTCCTGTCGCCGGCATTTCGATTCTTCATCATCGTCTCGCCGACGACTCTTGTGTAAGTGGCACGGCAGCCGTGTCACCGGTACTTGGCTCTTCATCTCCCTGATGAAGGTTCCTGGCATTGGTGACACGGCACCTTGCATCCAAAAGTGCGCGTTTCGAAGTGACGGTTCGGATCGAACCTTCAAAATTCAAGTCAACCACCGACCGGCGATTGCACATCCAATTGATGGGGGCCGCTGGGCCTCAAAATCGGAGTATGATCATGAAGAAGCTTGTGGTAGCGGCTGGCATCGTTGCCGGCATTGCATTCGGAGTACCCGCCATCGCGCAGACAAAGCCGACGATTTCCGTCATCGTAAAAGATACGACGTCGCCCTATTGGCAAGCCGTGCTGGCCGGCGCACGCAAGGCCGGTCAGGACCTCGGCGTCAACGTTATCGAGCTCGGCGCGCAATCCGAATCCGACGTAAGCGGTCAAATCAGCATCCTCGCAAAGGCCGTTGCCTCGAACCCGGCGGCCATCGTCATCGCGCCCGCGGAATTTGCAGCACTTGGAAAGCCGATCGATGAGGCCACCAAGAAAGTCAAAATTATCGGCATCGAGTCCGCCGCCGATACCAAGGCTATGACGTCGCTCCTGGCGACCGACAATGTGAATGCGGGTCGCGTCGCAGCAGATGCTCTCGCTGTAGCGATCACGAAGACATCCGCTGACACCGAAGGCGACGTCGTGATGATCACTTCCATGCCCGGAGTTCCATCCCTCGATCAGCGCGCCAAAGGTTTCAAGGAGGTGGTCACCGCAAAGTATAAGGCGCTGGATATCACGGCCGAGAAGGTCGCCGATGGCAAGCCGGCGACGGTCCTTGGTATTATGAACGACCTCATCGCCAACACTGGTGATCTGCGCGGCGTGTTCGTCTCAGATCCGATCACGGCGCAGGCCGTAAGTCAGGCCGTGGTCGAAAAGAAGACAAACGACAAAATCAATATAGTCGGCGTCGGCTCGGACGAGAAGCTCGTCAAGTTCCTGCGGGATGACGTGATCGCCGGGCTCGTGGTGGAGGATCCCTTCCGCATGGGTTATGACGGCGTCAAGACTGCGCTCGCCGCCTCGAAGGGCGAGCAAGTGTCGGCCAATATCGATACCGGGGCAACCCTTGTCACCAAAGCCAACATGAGCTCTGCGCGTTCGCAAGAACTCCTCAAACCGAAAGTCAGGTGACCTATAACAGCGGTTGTCGGCATTGATCGGCGCCTTGAGCGGCATCCGGCGGGTGGACTGCGCCTGCTGCCTTGCGCAATCGTATCGGCTGATAGCGTCCTTTTGAGGGGAACGTTCGCGACGGATTTTGGCGGAAGACGGCGCGAGCATCGGCGTCATTCACGGATCGGATAAATTGTATGTTTTGGGAATAAAGCTCGAACTGGCCGAGTCTCCTGTTTAGTGGCGCAATTCGGCGCCATCTGGTGCCGTTCGGCCCACAGGGAGAGTGAGACATGGCCAAAAAAGGCTTAGACGATCATGGACACGGATTGGGCCATCGAGCGGGGGCCCGGTTACCTCTCAGCCGTGCCGTAATCGTTGCAATGCTTTTGGGTCCAATCGTCGGAGGGTTGCTGGCCTACGGTGCGGTAGCGGCGCAGGAGGAGCCGAACGCGGTCACGATCGACAATTTCACGTTTGGGCCGAAGGAATTGACAGTCCCGGTAGGAACGACGGTCAAGTGGGTCAATCACGACGACATACCGCACACCGTGGCCAATAAGGACAACCTATTCCGGTCGAAGGCGCTCGATACCGACGACTCCTATTCCTATACGTTCGCTAACGCCGGAAAGTTCGACTATTTCTGCGGTCTGCATCCGTACATGGTCGGGAAGATCATCGTAAAGTGACGGTAGCGCCTTGAGAATATAGCGAACATGACGACACCCTTTTCGGTACGTCGGTCGGAGTTACGGAGTGCCGAACTTAACGAAGTCGTGCAAAAAAAACGGCCGGGAGGCCCAGATCGTTTGTCTGGCCAGCAGCAGGCGTCGGACTTGATCGTGCAAGGCAAGGATGATCGCGCAATGTTCGACGAAGTCTTTCTGCCGCATATGGCCGAAGCCTATCGTCTGGCACAATGGCTGACCGGCAATGCCTACGACGCCGAAGATGTTGTGCAGGACGCGGCGTTGCGCGCATTTCGCGGCATCAAGAGCTTCGGCGCCGTCAACGCTCGCGCCTGGTCTCTGACAATTGTGCGAAACACCGCCTATAGCTGGCTGCTGAAGAACAAATCCAAGGCTGTTGTCTTTACGGACGATCTCAGTCCTCCGGAGCAACAGGAACTTGAGCATGAAGGCCCGTACGGAACGAGAGTCGAGACACCGGAGGAGATCGCTCTCTTCAAAGCGGATGCCGAAGACGTTCAGCGAGCGTTGGCGAAGCTGCCGGCGCACTTTCGTGAAGTCATTGTCTTGCGGGAAATGAACCAGTTGAACTATCGCGATATCGCGGAGATCACCAATGTTCCAATCGGCACGGTGATGTCGCGCCTGTCTCGGGGCAGGCAACTTCTCATCACTCTTCTAGGAGACCGAAAGTAAGTTATGATCGCATCCATGAGAGATAACGACGAACTGCAGATGAACGCCTATTGCGACGGCGAACTCGATCCGGCTTCCGCGATTGAGTTCGAACGGCGGCTGGCTGGTGATGAGACTTTGAAGGCCCAGTATAACCGGTTGCTGTCGTTGCGCCGTACCGTTCGTTCGCTACCGCAATACGATGTGCCTGCAGGTCTGCAGGCCCGCATCCAGTCGGCGTTGAATGCCGATCGGCCGGACCAGGTGGATCGGCTGGGTCGGGCTAGTCGTCCGGTCCAGGCGGGACGTCCGCGTCAGCGAAACTGGTCGTTTCAGGCGCTGGCCGCGGCTGCGGTGCTTGGTGCGGTGATCTCGAGTTCTGTGATGCTGACGATGGAGCGCTATGATCGACAGGAGGATGTCGCCCGCGCAGTCGTTGCAGGCCACATCCGGGGTCTATTGGCCCCGCAGCCCTTCGACGTTGCGTCTTCCGACCGCCATACGGTGAAGCCTTGGTTCACATCGCACCTGCCGCTATCGCCTCAGGTGCCTGACCTCGCGGCCCAGGGCTTCGTCCTCGAGGGTGGCCGCGTGGACGTCGTTGGCCACGATCCGGTTGCAACGATCGTCTACAAGCATGCCAAGCATACGGTCAGTCTGACGACCTTGCCACGCGGTCAATCCGTCTCTGACCAGGCGATTGCAGGATACAACGTCCGTAGCTGGAGTGATGCTGAGTTCACCTACATTGCGGTTTCGGACATCCCCTCCGAAGATCTTGCATCATTCGAGCGGGCATTTTCCGAGGGATCGCCGGCGCCGGAAATCAAATAGACGAGCGGCATCGTCTAGCGCTCGGCTGGGGCGTCGCGATCCGCACGCCCAGATGGGCCGGTTGGCAGGCGCATCGCTTATGCTGATAAAGATTCCTGAAAAACTGCGCAAGAGGACCCTGCGCGAACGGATCTACGAAGAAGTCGTTCGCCTTATCCTGGCCGGGGAACTGCCGAGCGGCGGATGGGTGGACGAGAAGCGGGTGATCGACAAGCTGCGGGTGAGTCGAACCCCGTTTCGCGAGGCAATCGGCATACTGGCAAAGGGAGGGCTGGTCGAGATCAAGCCTTATCGCGGCTTTTATGTGCGCAGCTTTTCCCGCAGCGAGACCGCGGATCTCTACGAGCTATTCAAGCGGCTTGAGTGTTTTGCAGTCGAGCTCGCCGTGCCGCAAATGAGCGACCACGACATCCGGCGGTTTGAGGACATGCTCATTGAAGCAGGGGCCGCGCTGCAGCGCGGAGATGCGAAAACATATGCCATGCACGATCGGGAATTTTACGAGAATCTCGCCGAGCAATCCGGAAATTCCGCGCTCATCGAGGCGCTGGCGCGGGTTGCGCTGCAAATCCAGCTCTGCGGCACAGTCACAAGCGCGGGCCCGGAGTTTGCCGAGCGCGCCGCGCACGGTTGCGACGACATCATACAAGCATTCAAGGCTCGCGATACTCTGCGCGCCGCCTTTCTCGTTCGCGGCCGCATCAGCCATACGCAGGAGGCGATCCTTGCGAGCTTTCCCGATGAGGCAGCGTCTCGCTAAGGCCGGAATCATCTCGCGCTTATCGGGAGCCTTGTCATCGAATGAATTTGACAAGTCCAGGCAGCGGGAACTCTGCGGAGCGATGAGCAAGGAAACACCACGGCTGCCTGACAGACGTAATTGGGACAACCTCGCAGCAGACGCCCTGGAGCTTGCCCGCCTGATGCCTCCAGGCCCGGAACGCAGCGAGGCGCTCAAATTAGCGAGCCAGCTTCGTTGTACCACTGACGCACGGGGATTGATCTTTGCAAAGCGGGGCAGGGCGCGAAGATAAACCCACAGCGTGCTTTGCCAATCGGAGGGA
>JGI12053J15887_10001669_pt1 | contig 10489 bp, 11 predicted proteins | sample MedBloCAOM1_O3_FD_15887 | JGI IMG/M metagenome (IMG submission 15887) | reverse complement strand
CGGTCCACTGCGTGCCCTGGCGATGCTTTCGGTCCTGGTACCGCTGTGCGCGCTGGCAGCAAATGACAATGTGCACGTCGAGCTCAACAGCATCGAAGGGACCGACAACCGCTGCCGTCTGAACTTCGTCATCGAGAATAAATCACCGGTCGCGCTCGAAAGCATGAAGCTTGATCTCGTCGCATTCGGCACCGACGGCAGCATTCTGCGGCGGTTGATTGCCGAGATGGGACCGGTCCGGCCCGCGAAGACCATCGTCAAGACATACGCCGTCGACGCCGATTGCCGACAGCTCGGCTCGATCCTGGTCAACGACGTGACCGCGTGCGCCCCGGGTGAGCCAGGCGCTTGTCTCGACGGCCTCGCCCTGTCGTCGCGACTCCAGGCCCTGCGCCTCTACAAATAGCTCAACGAGCGCCCGCTTCGCGCGCGCGGTGTTCGATACCGCGCCCTCCCGATACGGCGAGCTCCGTCGCCCACCTGTAATGGACTTACGCGTTCATTGACTCGAAGAAATCCGAATTGCTCTTGGTGTTGCGCAGCTTGTCGAGCAGGAAGTCGATGGCGTCCATCGTGCCCATCGGATTCAAGATGCGGCGCAGGATGTACATCTTCTTGAGCTGATCGGGTGGAACGAGGAGTTCTTCCTTGCGCGTACCGGACCGCGTGATGTCCATCGAGGGGAACGTACGTTTGTCCGCCACCTTACGATCGAGAATGATTTCGGAATTACCGGTGCCCTTGAACTCTTCGAAGATCACTTCGTCCATGCGGCTGCCGGTGTCGATCAGTGCGGTAGCAATAATGGTGAGCGAGCCGCCTTCCTCGATGTTGCGGGCGGCGCCGAAGAAGCGCTTCGGCCGCTGCAGCGCATTGGCGTCCACGCCGCCGGTCAGCACCTTGCCGGATGACGGCACCACGGTGTTGTAGGCACGTCCGAGGCGCGTGATCGAATCAAGCAGGATGACCACGTCGCGGCTGTGCTCGACCAGGCGCTTGGCCTTCTCGATCACCATCTCCGCCACCTGCACGTGGCGTGACGCCGGCTCGTCGAAGGTGGAGGAGACGACCTCGCCCTTCACCGAGCGTTGCATGTCGGTCACTTCTTCCGGACGCTCGTCGATCAGCAACACGATCAGATAGCATTCGGGGTGATTGGCGGTGATGGCGTGCGCAATGTTCTGCAACAGCACGGTCTTGCCCGTGCGCGGCGGTGAGACGATGAGCGCGCGCTGGCCTTTGCCGATCGGCGCGACGATGTCGATCACGCGCGCAGAGAGGTCCTTCTTGGTCGGGTCTTCGTGTTCCATCCGCAGCCGCTCCTCGGGATAGAGCGGGGTGAGATTGTCGAAATTGACCTTGTGGCGCGCCTTCTCCGGGTCCTCGAAATTGATGGTGTTGACCTTGAGCAGCGCAAAATAGCGCTCGCCTTCCTTCGGCGAGCGGATGTGGCCGTCGATGGTGTCGCCGGTGCGCAGTCCGAAGCGACGGATCTGTGAGGGCGAGACGTAGATATCGTCCGGCCCCGGCAGGTAGTTCGCTTCCGGCGAGCGCAGGAAGCCGAACCCATCGGAGAGCACCTCGACCACGCCTTCGCCGATGATATCGGTCTCGCGCATCGAGAGCTGTTTGAGAATGCCGAACATCAGCTCCTGCTTGCGCATGGTGCTGGCGTTTTCGACCTCGAGCTCCTCGGCGAACGAGACAAGCTCGGCTGGCGTCTTGGCCTTGAGGTCTTGGAGTTTCATTTCCCGCATACGGGGTAGTCCTATGGAGGGGATCGGCGACTGAAAAAAGCTGCCGATCGATACGGAGGGGGGAATCGCAGGTCTTGGAGCGAGGCGCTTGGGCCCGATGCAGCGGCCGATCCCAGACTCGGGCCGGTACTAAATGCATCTGCCTGCGTTCGGGGAGATGCACCCAAGATATGAAAAGATGGTTCCATGCGCAAGGGCCGCGCACAGAATGTGGATGACGGCGCCCGTTGGACGGGTGGCGACGGATCGCCGACCGACCATTTCGGTGCCCGTCAGAACGGCTTGATCACCACCAGGATGACGATTCCGATCATGAGGATTGTCGGCACCTCATTGATTATGCGATAGAATTTCTGGGAATGACGGTTGCGATCGGCGGCGAAATCGCGCGCGCAGCCGAAAAAAAAGCCATGCAGGCCGGAAAGCAGGAGGACCAGGGCGACTTTGGCCTGCAGCCAGCCGGAGGCGTGCCAGTCCCCCTTCCAGACGAGCCACAGACCGAGGACCCAGCTCACCACCATGGCCGGGGTCATGATTGCGGTCAGCAGCCGTCGCTCCATAATCTTGAAGGTTTCCGACTGCTTGGAGCCAACCTCGGCCGCGCAGTGGTAGACGAAGACCCGGGGTAGATAGAGCATTCCCGCCATCCAAGCGATGATCGCGATCACATGGAATGCCTTCAACCACTCGTACATAGGCGTCTCCGGCCGTCACGCAGGCTGGCGGATCTAGTTCCGGCGCACGCGTGCGAGCATCTGCTCCACATGCGCGATCGGGGTCTGCGGCAAGATGCCGTGGCCGAGATTGAAGATGAAAGGTCGCTCGGAAAACGCCTGGAGGATGTTATCGACGCTACGATCGAGCGCGGCGCCGCCGGCGAGCAGCGCCAATGGATCGAGATTTCCCTGCACCGGCACGCGCCATTGAATTTGATCGCGCACGAAGCCAAGATCGGCCGTCCAATCCAGCCCCACAGCATCGACAGGCACGTCTTCCACATAGCGCAGAAGTCCCGCCCCGACACCGCGTGGAAATCCGATCACCTTGGCATCCGGTACGTGACTGCGCACCTTCGCGATGATTCGTTGTGTGGGATCGATGCACCATCGTGCAAATTCTTCCGCCGGCAGCACACCCGCCCAGGTATCGAAAATCTGCACCGCATCGACCCCAGCCTGGAGCTGCCGGACCAGATAGCTGGCGGATGCATCTACTAGCTTGTCCATCAAACCGGCAAACGCTTGCGGATCTCCATAGGCAAACATCCGTGCGGGTTGCTGGTCCGGAGTGCCATGGCCGGCAATCATGTAGCCTGCAACCGTCCACGGCGCTCCGCAGAAGCCCAGCAGCGCAACATTCGGTGCAAGGTTGGCTTTGACCTGTCTGATCGCCTCATAGACTGGCGCGAGTACATTGTGGTCGAGTTCCAGCTTGAGCCGCGTCAAAGCTTGGCGGTCGGCGATCGGGTCGAGCTGCGGACCCTCGCCCACGGCAAATCGCACCAACTGCCCGAGCGCGTGAGGAATCACCAGGATGTCGGAAAACAGGATCGCAGCATCGAAGCCAAACCGACGCACCGGTTGCAGCGTTACCTCAGCTGCGAGATCCGGAGTGAAACAGAGCGTGAGAAAATCTCCCGCCTTTTCACGCAGCTCCCGGTATTCCGGCAGATAGCGCCCGGCTTGCCGCATCAACCATATGGGTGGTGGACTGCACGGCTGATGATCGAGAACGTCCAAAAGAACTTTATGCACCGCGTAGTCCCGGGGTTCACTTTCCTACTAAACTAGATCTTAAGGACTCTTGTTATGACTGTTTGAGCGTTGATTAGACTCATACATCGGTATCCACACGCTATCCACGCCCGGTGGAGTTATGCCCGCCTGTGGGTAACCAATCCCCTGCTCATGGAGGTGCTTAAGACCGGNCATTTGTCGGCACTCGATCTACTTCCGTGATCGAAGTCCACGCTTGATTCACATTTGCCCCCTGCACCCGTCAGGGACGCTGGACGGTGTCCCCACGGTGACGATGTGGAAACTCTGACCGGCTTGTTCGATTGTGGGCTTGCGCTTGGGCGCGGCGCGTGGCCTCCTCCCCAGGAATTCACAGGTTGCCCTGTTCCATTCCATGCCGCAGCGTGCTGGCAGCTATTTCCACCTTCACCTCGTGTCCGACGCGACCGGCGAGACACTGACCACCGTCGCGCGTGCCGCGACCGCGCAATACACCAAGGTCTTACCGGTGGAACATGTCTATCCGCTGGTGCGCACGCAGAAACAACTCGATCGTGTTCTGGCCGAGATCGAGGAATCGCCAGGCATCGTGCTCTATACGTTGCTTGATGACGAACTGTTGCGCCGGCTTGAAAAGCACTGCCGTGAGCTGAGCCTCCCCTGTCTGTCGATTCTGGGGCCGGTCCTGCAACTGCTGCAATCCTACCTGGGAACCGAGACCTCGCACCGCGTCGGCGCGCAGCACACGCTCAACGCGGAGTATTTCAAGCGCATCGATGCCCTCAACTATACGATGTTGCACGACGACGGCCAGCATCTCGAAGGCCTCGAGGAGGCCGATGTCGTGCTCGTCGGCGTGTCGCGCACATCGAAAACCCCGACCTCGATCTATCTCGCGAACCGTGGCGTGAAGACCGGCAACGTCCCGGTCGTGCCTGGGGTTGAAGTGCCTCGGTACGTCGAGGCGCTGTCGCGGCCGCTTGTTGTCGGGCTCTACGCGAGCCCGGAGCGGATCGTGCAGATTCGGCAGAATCGCCTGCTCGGCCTCAAGGCACATCACGTCGACGACCAGTATATCGACCGCAAGGCGGTGGCAGAGGAGGTGGCATTCTCGCGGAAGCTATGCGCCCGGCACAATTGGCCGAGCATCGACGTGACGCGGCGGTCGATCGAGGAGACCGCGGCGGCGGTGATGAGCTTTCTCGCCGAACGCCGCCGCCAGCCGCTTGCGTGAGTGATGCCGCTTTGGCTCGCCGATCAACCGCTCGTGCTGGCGTCGAAGAGCGCCATCCGAGGTGCGATCCTGCGCGCGGCAGGACTTGCAATCGAGGTTTGCCCGGCGGACATCAACGAGCGCATGATCGAGCAGGGCAGTGCGGCGCGCGATCCCGATGCGATCGCCGCGCTGCTCGCGCGGGAAAAGGCACGTACGATTTCTGCTCGTTTGGCTGGCCGGATCGTGCTCGGTGCCGACCAGACGCTCGCGCTCGGTGAGCAGCGATTTTCCAAGCCCACCGACCGGACGGCCGCGCGTGAGCAGCTCAAGCTGCTGCGCGGGCAAACCCATGAGCTTCACACCGCGATCGCCCTCGTGCGTGAGGACGTGATCCTGTTCGAACACCGCGAGACGGCGCGACTCACCATGCGGGCGTTTTCAGACCGTTTCCTTGAAGACTATCTCGATGCCGCAGGAGCTGATGTCACGGCGAGCGTGGGCGGCTATCAACTGGAGAAGACCGGCATCCAGCTGTTCGAGCGCGTCGAAGGTGATCATTTCGTCATTTTGGGACTGCCGCTCTTGCCGCTGCTGCAGCATCTCCGGCAGGCGGGGTGGCTGGCGGCGTGAATCGTCGCCCAGTTTAGGCTGCTGACGTAATCGCAGGTTATCACGGAAAACCGGATTCCACTTTTCCCGAAAATGCTTTAGTCGAGGCGGCATGTTCATCCTTGGCCTTACCGGCTCGCTCGGCATGGGAAAATCGACGACCGCACGTTTCTTCATCGAGGAAGGCGTGCCCGTGCATGACGCCGATGCCGTGGTGCATCGGCTATACGAGGGAGAGGCTGTGGCGGCGATCGAAACGGCGTTTCCCGGGACGACCGCGGCCGGCATGGTCGATCGCAATAAGCTCGCTGCGCGGGTTCTCGGCGATCACGTTGCGCTCAAACGGCTCGAAACCATCGTTCATCCGCTCGTGCACCAGGCTGAACGGCGGTTGGTCGCCGAGGCCGAGGCGCGGGGCGAGAAGGTTGCGGTGCTCGACATTCCGCTCCTGTTCGAGACCGGCGGCGACGCGCGGGTCGACGCGGTAGTGGTGGTGTCGGCGCCGCCCGAGGTGCAACATTCCCGCGTACTGCAACGCCCCGGCATGACCATGGAAAAGCTGGAAGCGATCCTGGCCAAGCAGATGCCGGACGTCGAAAAGCGCCGGCGCGCGGATTTTATCGTGGACACCTCGCGGGGACTCGAACCGGCGCGCGCGCAAGTGCGTGCGATCCTTGCCGCCNTCGCTACAATGCCGAAGCGGCGGTGATTCGTTCTCCGGCAAGGGCGACAACAGGAGCGCTGGCGTGCGCGAGATCGTGCTCGATACCGAGACGACCGGGCTTGATCCCTTCCAAGGGCATCGGATGATCGAGATCGGCTGCGTCGAGCTGATCAATCGGTTCCCCAGCGGACAGAACTTTCATCGCTACGTCAATCCAGAGCGCGATGTGCCGGCCGAGGCCATAGCCATCCACGGCCTTTCGGCCGAGTTCCTCAGGGACAAGCCGCGTTTCGACGAGATCGTCGACGAATTGGTCGCATTCATCGGCGACGCGCCGCTGGTCGCGCACAACGCCATGTTCGATCTGGGCTTCCTCAATGCCGAGCTCGAGCGTGCGGGAAAAATTCTAGTGGCGCGGGAGCGCCTCATCGACACCCTGCTGCTGGCCCGCCGCAAGCATCCGGCCGGGCCCAACCGCCTTGACGATCTGTGCGGGCGCTATGGCATCGATAATTCCCGCCGGACCAAGCATGGCGCGTTGCTGGACGCGGAGATTCTCGCAGAGGTTTATCTCGAGCTGATCGGCGCCCGCCAGACCCAGCTCATTCTGGTCGAGACCGACACCGTGTCATCCCGTCTCGATGTCGGCGCGATCGCGATCCGCGTGCGGCCGCATCCGCTCCCGTCCCGCCTCACCGTCGACGAGCGTGAGGCGCATGTCACCTTCGTGGCCACGCTCGGAGACAGCGCGATCTGGCGCGAGTATTTGCGCGATCGCGATCTCGCCCGGAGCGCATGACAACCACGCGAGCGGATAGCGCGCCAGGCTGAGCGGCCCACCGTCTCCCGGGAATGCCTGGGAGACCCTGTGGCCTAGACTAGCTCTGCGTCGGGGCTGCTTGCGGCACCTGCGTCTGCGCCGCGCGTTGCTGATAAAGCGCGACGAAATCGACGGGATCGAGCAGGAGCGGGGGGAAGCCGCCGTTGCGCACCGCGGTTGCCACGATCTCGCGTGCGAACGGGAACAACAAGCGCGGGCACTCGATCATCACGAGCGGCTGCAGCGTCTCCGCCGGTACGTTCTGAACGCGAAAGACGCCGGCAAAGGTCAAGTCGAAGGCAAACAGGACGGTTCCTGAGCTCTCGGCCTTGCCGTCGAGATTGAGCGATATCTCGTAATCGGTCTCGGCGAGCTGCTGGACCCCGACATTGATCTGAATATTGATGGCGGGCTGCGTCTGCGTCGGCGCCAGGGAGCGCGGCGCGTTCGGATTTTCGAACGACAAATCCTTCACGTATTGGCCGAGAACGCTCAGCTGCGCCTGGCTCTGCTGTGCCTGGCCCTCTTGCGCGTTTGGGCTCTGTGGTGGGCCGCCATTGCCGGGGGTCGCCATCGCCTCTACCTCTCACCGCTCGGATTTACCGCAGTCGCGGCGTGGCTAACACAGGGGCTCCGGGCGGACAAGGATGTCACGCGCTGCCCTTGGACTTGCGCCGGCGGCCGCGGCGCTGATCCGGGATTTGGCGCCATTCGCCCGGTTCGAGGTCGATGACGCGATCGTCACGTCCGCCCTGGCGGCGGCCGCGCGCCAGCGTTGCGAGCCTTGCGGTGGTCCACCGGCGAATTGCCGGCACGAACAGTGCGGCGCCCAGGGCATCCGTAATAAAACCCGGAAATGTCAGAAGGATTCCACCGATTATGGTGGCGACGCCGGGGGTCTCCAAATGCACCGCCCGCACGCCCTGTTGGGTAAAGGCCGCGCGGAAACGCGCGAGGTCGGCGCGTCCGGACTTTCTCAGCAGCAATACGCCCACGACCGACGTGCCGACAAAAAGAGCAGCCGCGCGCAACCAGCCGATCAGGCCTGCGATCATGACAAACGCCAGCAGCTCCGCCGCCGGGAGCGCAATCAGCCCAATAAACGTCCATTTAACCAACGACATCGACCCAATTCCTGCATCCGCTGTCGGTATCAGCCTTGTTGGCGCCACGGTTGGGATCGTCTATGGTCGCAGCGATGCGACGATCTGTGCCGGCTGTTCGGCGCAAGCCTCTGGATCAGTGCGGTCGCGTGCTTACATATTGGCATGGGAACCGATCTCTGCCTCCGCAGATTTCCTGTCTGCCGGCTCCCACTGATCCCGCGGTTCCGTCACGGCGACCGAGAGCGTGCGACGTGTTCGATATCTACACCATCATCTTTTTGGCGCTGGCGGTGTTCATCTTCCTCCGCCTCCGCAGCGTGCTCGGCCAGCGCACGGGCCGCGAACGGCCGCCTTATGATCCCTATGCACCGCGTGATGCAGTGCGCGGCGCGACCAACGATAATGTCGTAACGCTGCCCGGCCGCGCCGCCGAGGCTGCGCAAAAGCCGGTCGAAAGCGCCGAGCCGACGGAGCGCTGGAAGGGAATCGCCGAGGCGGGATCGACGGTGGCCGCCGGGCTCGATGCCATCGCCCGGGACGACAAGACCTTCGACGGCAAGCATTTCGTCGCCGGGGCGCGGGCGGCGTACGAGATGATCGTGCTGGCTTATGCCGAAGGCGACCGGCGCACGCTCAAAAATCTGCTGTCGCGCGACGTGTACGAAGGCTTCGAGGCCGCGATCCGCGAGCGCGAAGGCAAGGGCGAGACCGTCGAGACGCGGTTCGTGTCCATCGACAAGTCCGATATTACCGGCGCGGAACTGCGGGCAAAGACGGCGCAGATCACGGTCCGTTTCGTATCGCAGCTGATTTCGGTCACCCGTGACAAATCGGGCAGCGTGATCGAAGGCAACCCGGAAAAAGTGACCGACGTTACCGACGTGTGGACCTTCGCGCGCGATCTATCCTCGCGCGATCCCAATTGGAAGCTCGTCGCCACCGAAGCCGGGCAATAACCGGGACGGAACGGGATGCGGGTGCGTCTGTGCGTCTTGCTCGGAAGCATCGCGGCAGCCACGCTGGGGTTTGCAGGCTTCGCCCGCGCCGCGCCGGGCGATGAGCCGTTCAAGCTAGCGGACAGCCAGCTCGAACCGGTGAAATGGACGGACGTCGAGGGCTGGGCGACGGACGATCAACTGGCCGCCTTCGCCGCTTACCAGACGAGCTGCCAGCCCTTTCTCAAGATCAAGCGTCCGCGTGATGAGCGGCCGATTTACAGCGCGCTTTGGGAGGCCTGCCGGCGCGCGGCTGCGTTGCGTCCGGCAAGCGCCGAGGCCGCCCGTGCCTTCTTCGAGGAGAATTTTCGCCCGGTGCGCATTGCGCGGCTCGGCGAAGCGCAGGGTTTTCTGACGGGCTATTACGAGCCCATCGTTCAGGGTTCGCGTTTTCCCAACCCGGAATTCAACGTGCCGCTCTATCGGCGGCCCGGCGACCTCGTGGCCGCCGGCCACAAGCCCGGCGCCGACGCCTTTCCCAACAAGGGCGCGCAGATCGGACGCCGCAACGAGAACAGCGAAATCGTGCCCTATCACGATCGCGGCGCCATTGAAGGGGGCGCGCTCGACGGCCAGAAGCTCGAAATCTGCTGGCTCAGGGATCCGTTCGAGGCGCTGGCGATTCAGATCCAGGGCTCGGCGCGCGTGATCCTCGAGGACGGCACGCCGCTACGGATCAACTATGACTCGCACAACGGCTATCCCTACACGGCGGTCGGGCGCGTGCTGATCGAGCGCAATCTGGTCCCGCGCGAGGAAATGTCGATGCAGCGGATCCGGGATTGGATGGTCGCCAATCCCGACGAAGCGCCGAAGCTGCGTGCCACCAACCGCTCATACGTGTTCTTCCGCATCACCGGGCTGTCCAACGACGGCGAGCCGGTCGGCGCGCAGGGCATTCCGCTGGTGCCCGGCCGCTCGATCGCGGTCGACAAGATCCACGTCTACGGCACGCCGTTCTTCATCGAAGCGACCTTGCCGGTCGAGAGCGCCAAGCCCACCACGCCGTTCCGCCGCTTGATGATTGCGCAGGACACGGGCTCCGCCATTGTCGGGCCGGCGCGCGCCGATCTCTATTGGGGCGCCGGCGACGATGCCGCCCGTATCGCCGGTCGCATCCGCCATCCCGGCCGCTTTGTCATGCTGCTTCCGCGTGAGCTCGACATGGTCGAGGCCGGCAGCCACATGCCGCTGCCGGTCGCGAAGCCGAAGATTCCCGATGCCGAGGTCAGGAAAGAGCAGGTCCACACCAAACCGGACGCGGGCAGGGGCGAGGATGAGACCCGAACGCGGAAATCGCGCCGGCACGTCGGCCCTTACCGATGGCGGTCGCGGTCATGACGGCCGACGACGTCAGGCCGCGACGGCGAAGGCTCACGGCCGAGGAGCACACGCTGTGGAGCCGTATCACCCGCTCGGTTGCGCCGCTGCGGCGCCAGCCCATGCCCGCGCCCGCAGCTGCGGCGCCGGTGCCATCACCAGCGAGCAAGACGAAATCCGCGCCTTCGCTCCGCCCTCATCCGCCGTCGCGCGATAAGTCGCCGCCGCCTAAACCTGCGCCCCGGCTCGAGCCGCTCGACCGGCGG
>JGI12053J15887_10001668_pt1 | contig 10493 bp, 8 predicted proteins | sample MedBloCAOM1_O3_FD_15887 | JGI IMG/M metagenome (IMG submission 15887) | reverse complement strand
CCGTCGCACCGCCGCGATGTGAAGGGAATTGTGATCATGGTTGAGATCCCGATTGTGGTCGACCGCGACCCGCAGAAGCCGAATTCCGCTGCGGGTAAGGCACTGGACGGCGTCCGAATCCTCGACATGACGCATGTGCAGTCGGGTCCTTCTGCTACGCAACTACTTGCCTGGCTGGGCGCGGACGTCATCAAGCTCGAAACGCCCGCAGGCGGCGACGTCACCCGCAGGCAGCTTCGCGACATCCCAGGCGCCGACAGCCTCTACTTCACGATGCTCAACTGCAACAAACGCAGCATCACCCTCAACATGAAGAGCGACGAGGGACAGCAGATCTTCACCGACCTGGTGTCCCGCGTCGACATCCTCGTTGAGAACTTCGGGCCGGGCGTCGTCGATCGGTTCGGATTCACCTGGGAGCGGCTGCGTGACATCAACCCGCGCCTGATCTACGCGTCGATCAAGGGATTCGGCCCCGGCAAGTACTTCAATTTCAAGGCCTACGAAGTCATTGCGCAGGCGATGGGCGGCTCCATGGCCACTACCGGTTTCGAGCACGGGCCACCCACGGCAACCGGTGCGCAGATCGGCGATTCGGGGACCGGCATCCATCTGGTGACGGGGATCCTGGCCGCGCTCTATCAGCGCACGAACACCGGTCGTGGGCAGCGTGTCGAGGTCGCAATGCAGGACGCCGTGCTCAACCTCTGTCGGGTGAAGCTGCGCGACCAGCAACGGCTCGCGACCGGCACGCTGGAGGAGTACCCGAATGAGCACTTCAGCGACGAGGTCCCGCGATCGGGCAACGCGTCCGGCGGGGGCCAACCGGGGTGGGCCGTCCGGACCAAGGGTGGCGGCCCAAACGACTACATCTATGTGATCGTCCAGCCTCAGATCTGGGCGCCGCTGGCGCAACTGATCGGCCGGCCAGAACTCGCCGACCATCCGGACTGGGCCCGGCCTGAGGACCGACTTCCCAAGCTGGACAAGGTCTTCGCGCTGATCGAGGACTGGTCAGAGCAGCACACCAAGTGGGAGGCGTTGGAGGCACTGAATGCTCTGAGCGTCCCCTGTGGTCCGGTGCTCAGCACCAAGGAACTGATCGAGGACGAAACACTCGCCGATCTCGGCTCGATCGTCACCGTCGACCATCCCGAGCGGGGCCCGTTCAAGACCGTCGGTTCTCCGCTGCGGCTGTCGGACTCCCCAGTCGACATCGTCCGCTCGCCGTTGCTCGGCGAGCACACCGAAGAGATCTGCACGGAGCTTGGCTACTCGCCGGAGCAACTGGAGCTGTTCAGGAGTGCTGGAGCCATCTGAGCATGTCAGTGGTCCTACGTCGAAAGGGCGATCGCGTCATGAAATAAACCGCCGGCGTTGAAGCCAGCAACGTAACCGACGTCTGCTTGGGGCCGAATCCCCGTGCATTGCACGCAGGCTCTCCGATGTCTGTCGCGAAAACCCTGACGCGAGAGGCATCGAGGCGAGAGCCTTAACCATCCGTAGAAAGAGAATCAAGGATGTCGTCAGCTTTCGCAAGTTATCGTGAAATCACCGACGCGAACAACCGCGTCTACCGCGTCGGGGAGACCGACCGCGAACTACTCGGCAAGTCCAGGGCCTGGATGGTCTGGCTGCCGTGGGTCGCCATGATGGCGATCAGTGTCTATGAGTACGGCTATGGCGCCGCGGAGGAAGCTCTGCGGGACGCACACGGCTGGACCATGTCGGAGACGTTCTGGCTGCTTTCCATCTGGGCTTTCTTCCAGGCAGGCATCGCATTTCCCGCGGGAAAGCTTCGTGAGAAGGACATCGTCTCGGCCAGGACCGCGATGTTGGCCGGCGCCGTCCTGTCGGCGATAGGCTTCATCAGCATCGCCAACAGCGACAGCCTGGTCGTCGCCTACCTCGGATTCTCCGTATGCGGCGGAATCGGCGCAGGCCTGGTCTACGCGACGTGCATCAACCTCGTCGGTAAGTGGTACCCGGAGCGGCGTGGCGGCAAGACGGGCTTCGTCAACGGCGGATTCGCTTACGGCGCTGTGCCATTCATCTTCATCTTCAGCTTCGCCCTCCATCCGAACACCTACTCCTGGGTTCTCGACCTGGTCGGCGTGTACATGCTGGTGGTCGTCGCGGTGTGCGGCCTGCTGTTCCGGGACCCGCCGAAAAACTGGTGGCCGTCCGAGGTTGACCCAGTGCAGTGGGCGACCAGCAAGAAGGGCGCGGAGAGCCTTCGGAAGAACCCGCCCGCCGTCCGGCAGTACACCCCGCTGCAGGCGATCAAGACCGGCATGCTGCCACTCATGTGGTTGTCGCTGGGGATCAGCGCCGGCGTCTCGCTGTTCGGCATCAGCTACATGGTGCCCTTCGCCAAGGATCTCGGGTTCGGACCGTTGATCGCGGCGTCGTCGGCCGGCGTGCTGTCGATCATCAACGGCACCGGTCGCACGCTGACCGGCTATGTATCGGACCGGCTCGGACGCAAGCAGACCCTGCTCATCGTGCTGCTGGTATCGGCCGTGTCCCTGGTCGGACTGCTCTACGCAGGCAAGGCGCAGAACGAGGTCGCGTTCCTCTGCTTCGCCTTCCTGGTGGGATTCGGCGGCGGAGCCTTCTACCCGATGTTCGCCTCGCTTACCCCGGACTACTTCGGCGAGAACAACAACGCGAGCAACTATGGCCTTATCTACAGTTCCAAGTTGCTCGGTTCGGTCGTGGGGATCGGCGTCGGTGCCAGCGTCATTGACTCCTGGGATTACACCGGCGCCTACTGGCTCGCTGCGGCGTGCGCTCTGCTGTCGGCCGGGATCGCGGGCTTCCTACGGCAACCGGGTCGCCGTGTGCCTGCGGCCGCGCCCAACACGGCCAACGTGGAGAGGCCGATGGCTGCGACGCTGGCCGACTGAAAAGCCGGTCGCAAGCGGGAATTCGGCGGCCGAGGGGAGAACCGATCAGGCAATCCCCTCGGCCGTCTCCTGTCGCTGCTCGTGGTAGATCTCTCGTGTGCGCTCGGTGTGCTGCCGCATCAGGTCGCCGGCCCGTTTGGAGCTCCGCCGGCCAATCGCTTGAATGAGTTCGGCGTGTTCGTCCCACGCGTCCTTGCCTCGTGCCAGTGCAATGGGCAGGTAGTACCACCGCACCCGCCGGTCGACCGAACCGATGAGATCGGCGAGAATCATGTTGCCGGACATCGCGACTACGGCGGCGTGTAGAGCGGCGTTGGCGGCGACAAGACCCTCCTGGTCGTCGTCGGCGAGCGCCTTCTCCCCGGTGCGCTGGAGCTCCCAGAGGTGCTCGACATGCTCCGGTGTCGCCCCCTGGGCGGCCAGCCTGGCGGACTCCGCCTCGAGCAGGGTCCGGACAGCAAGAAGCTGATCGGCCTCGGCATCGGTCGGTGTGTGGACGAACGCGCCGAGAGTGGGGCGAAGGTCCACCCAGCCCTCGCTCTGCAGGCGCTGCAGCGCCTCCCGAACAGGTTGCCTGCTGACCCCGAGCTGGGCCGCCAACTCGTGTTCGACGAGGTGCTGACCCGGTTGCAATTCACGAGNGATGATCATTTCGACGAGAACGTCGTACACCGCCTGCCGCAGCGGTGCCGGACGCTCCAGCGGCGCCCCGGTTGACGGATGGGTCATGCATTACTCCCGCTCTCGGCAACGTCCACCGGGCGGGCCGCGCCCGGCCGCTCCCAGCATACGGTCGTCGGGAGGCAATCCCAGGCCGCATCGCGGGTGTTTGCCCTCTGCATGATAATTTCGTGATACGAAACGACTCTGCCGCCAGGCGGAGTGACTCAGTTGATCGGAGGGCATCGATGGCGGATGACTCGCCGATCAAGGGCAGCGTTCAATCGGTTGAGCGCGCGTTCGAGCTGCTGGAGATCATGGCGAGCGCGGGCCCGTCAATTGCGTTCGGAGAGTTGGCGGCTCGTGCCGAATTGCCGCAACCAACCATTCATCGTCTCGTGCGGACGTTGTTGAACATGGGTTACGTCAGGCAGCTCCCCAATCGGCACTATGCGCTGGGACCCAAGTTGATTCGGTTGGGAGAGAGCGCAGCGCAACTCATTGGCGCATGGTCGCGTCCCCATCTTGCCGAACTGGTGGAGCGGACAGGCGAGAGCGCCAACATGGCGGTGCTGGATAACGACATGGCGGTCTATGTTGCTCAAGTCCCGTCGCCGCACGCGATGCGAATGTTCACTGAAGTGGGTCGGCGCGTGTATACGCATTGCACCGGGGTCGGCAAGGCGCTTCTGATGCAGCTTCCCAACGAGGCTGTGCTCGCGCTGGTGAAGCGCGCCGGGATGCCGGCCTCCAGCGACAACACCCACACCACGCCGGATGAGCTCATCCGGGACATCGAGCTGAGCCGGTCCCGCGGATACGCCGTCGACGAAGGCGAGCAGGAACTCGGCGTGCGGTGCTTCGCGGTGCCGGTGCCAGACGCCCCGACCTTGACCGCAATCTCGATCTCGGGGCCGGCGGCGCGTCTCACGTTGAAGTCGGCGACGAAGGTCGCGCCGCTGCTGAAGCGAGTGGCTCGCGATCTCGCCTCGGAATTTGACAAGGAGGCGGCTAACGTCGCGCGTCGTTGATTCCGTTGCAGTACAGCGGGACCCGGACCGGCACATCGGCGGTATTCGGATTGCCCGCCTTAGTCGATGAGCAGGGCGGCCGCCGTTGGCGCGTCGTCGAGTGATTCGGCGAGATCGTTGAACTCGACGACATTGTCGATCTCAGTGCCCATCGCGATGTTGGTGATCCTCTCGAGGAAGACCTCGACCACCACGGGCACCTTGTGCTCGCGGGCAAGTTGCTGCGCGCGCGTAATGGCCGGACCGATGTCCTGGGGCTCGACGACTTGAATCGCCTTGCAGCCAAGGCCTTCGGCCACGCGTAGGTGATCGACGCCGTATCCCTTGGGGACGGCGCCGTCCTCCTCCTGCGCGTTGATGTTGTCGAAGCCAAGCGACACACAGAAGTTCATGTCGAAGTTTCGTTGCGCCTGGCGGATCAACCCGAGGTAGGAGTTGTTCACGACGACATGGACATAGGGAAGATTGAACTGCGCCCCGACCGCGAGTTCCTCGATCAGGAATTGGAAGTCGTAATCGCCCGACAGCCCGACCACGGTGGCGCTCGGGTCGGCCGCGACCACACCCAATGCGGCAGGCACCGTCCACCCGAGTGGTCCGGCCTGACCACAGTTGATCCAATTGCGTGGCTTGTACACGTGTAGGAACTGTCCACCGGCGATCTGCGACAGCCCAATCGCTGTGACATAGCGAACATCTCGGCCGAGGATGCGGTTCATCTCCTCGTAGACGCGTTGAGGTTTGATCGGCACGTCGTCGAAGTGGGTCTTGCGGTGCATCGTCTGCTTGCGCAGCTGGCAGTCGTCGACCCAACTGCTCCAATCGGGCAGCGTGCCCGCGGCGCGGCGCTCCCTTGCGACGGCGAGGAACTGTTCGAGCGCGGCCTTGGCGTCCGAGACGATCCCAAAGTCAGGTGAGAAGACGCGGCCGATCTGGGTGGGCTCGATGTCGACGTGGACGAAACGCCTTCCCTTACGGTAGGTTTCGAGGCCGCCGGTGTGCCGGTTGGCCCACCGATTGCCGATTCCGAGCACGAAGTCGGATTCGAGCATGGTCGCGTTGCCGTAGCGATGGGCGGTCTGCAGCCCGACCATGCCTGCCGCCAGGCGGTGATCGTCGGGGATGGTGCCCCAACCCATGAGTGTCGGAACCACTGGGACATTGAGGATCTCCGCCAGCTCCACCAGCAGATCCGAGGCGTCGGCGTTGATTATGCCGCCGCCGGCGACCAAGAGCGGGCGGTCGGCCGTCACCAGCATGTCAATCGCCTTGGCGGCCTGGGCTCGTGTTGCCATCGGCTTGTAGACGGGCAGCGGCTGGTAGGCCTCTGGGTCGAAGTCGATCTCGGCCAGCTGCACGTCGATGGGCAGGTCGATGAGCACCGGCCCTGGCCGCCCCGAACGCATCAGGTGGAATGCCTGAGCGAACGCGCCGGGAACCTGGCCTGGTTCGAGCACCGTCATCGCCATCTTCGTCACGGGCGCGGCGATGGCGGCGATATCGACCGCTTGGAAGTCCTCTTTGTGGAGTCTGCTGACCGGCGCTTGGCCGGTGATCGCGAGAATCGGAATCGAATCCGCTGATGCGGAGTACAACCCGGTGATCATGTCTGTGCCTGCCGGGCCCGAGGTGCCGATGCAGACGCCGATGTTTCCGGCGGCGGCGCGCGTGAAGCCCTCGGCCATATGGCTGGCGCCTTCGACGTGTCGCGCAAGGATGTGTTTGATCCCGCCATGTGCGCGCATCGCCGAGTAGAACGGATTGATCGCCGCGCCGGGCAGGCCGAAAGCCTGTGTGGCGCCCTCAATTTCGAGAATCCTGACGGCCGCGTCGACCGTCCGCATCCGTGTCATTTCGCTTGCCCTCCGTCGATCCCGGACAGTCTCTCGACACCCAGCAGCAGGCCAGAGTGGTCGAGTCCGCCGTCGCCGTTGGCCATGGCGGAGGCCATGAGTTGGGTGACCACCGCGCCGAGCGGGGTTACCACGCCGGCCTCACGGGCGGCCGCGGTGACGATGCCGAGGTCCTTGTGGTGAAGGGCGATACGGAAGCCGGGGTCGAAATTGCGGTCCAGCATCTTCTGCGCCTTCTGATCGAGCACGGCCGACCCGGCCAACCCGCCGCCAAGCACCTTCACCGCTGCGTCGATGTCCACGCCGTAGGCCTGCAGGAAGGTAATCGCCTCGGCGAGCAACTCGATGTTGCCCGCGACGATGAGCTGGTTGGCCGCCTTGACGGTCTGGCCGGACCCGCTGGGGCCGACATGCACGATAACCTTGCCGACGATGTCGAAAAGCGGCTTGGCTGCGGCGAAATCAGCCTCTGAGCCACCGACCATGATGGACAGCCTGGCGTTCTTGGCGCCCGGTTCGCCGCCGGACACCGGTGCGTCGAGGACCCGCAGGCCGCGCTCGGCGCCGATCTGGGCCAGCTCTTTCGTGACGTCCGGCCGGATGCTGGAGAAGTCGACCACCAGGGTGCCCGGCTGGGCGTGGGCGAAAACTCCGTCGTCGCCGAGCAGCACGGCCTGGACGTCAGGCGAGTCGGGCACCATGATCGCCACGACGTCGGCGTCCTTGACCGCCTGTTCGGTCGATTCAGCGGACGTGCCGCCCTCTTCGACCAGAGCGGCGATGCGTTCCGGCGAGTGGTCGCGGCCGATGACAGTGTGCCCGGCCCGGACCAGATGGGATGCCATCGGGCCGCCCATGATGCCCAGCCCGATGAAAGCGATTGTGCTCATTGGATCCTCGTTTCTGCGTGTGTCTGTGGTGATCAGGCGGTGACGCTGCGCGCACCGCGCTCGGAAGGGGGCAGCCAGTCGAACGTGTCGGGTCTGGTCGCCTTGTATTCCAGGCCGACGTATCCCGCGTAACCGAGGGCGGCGAGCTGCGCGAGGTAGATGTCCAGCGGGATCTCGCCGGTGCCGGGCTCACCGCGGCCAGGTGCATCGGCAATCTGCACATGCCCGATTCGGTTGCCGTAGTGGCGAATCACGGCGTTGATGTCGTCGCCGTTGACATGGAGGTGGTACAGGTCGGCGAGCAGACGCACGTTTGTCGCGTCGTATTCCTTCTGCNCCCGGTCGATCACGCGGATGGCGTCCTCGGCCGTCTTGAGCGGATAGCGTGGTGCGCCGCTCACCGGCTCGACGAGCACCGTCGCGCCGATGCGGTCCGCCGCCCGNGCGGCGTAGGCAAGGTTTTGGGCCCCTACATGGTCCTGCGTCTCGGGCGCGGACGTCGCGACGCGATTGCCATAGAGCGCGTTGAAGGCGCGAGTTCCCAGCGTCTCGGCGATGCCAACCGCGACATCCACGTTGTCGCGGAACACCCGCGTAAGAGGAGAGTCGGAAAGGATCCCGCGATCGCCGGCCGGCATGTCACCGGCGGCGAAGTTCAGACCGGTCAACTGCACGCCGGCATCCTGGATTGCGCGGATGAAGGCGGTGACATCGGCGTCCGATGGCGTCGGAGATTCGAACGGCCACCAAAACTCGACCGCCTCGAAGCCGGCGTCTCGAGCTGCGCGCGGTCGGTCAAGCAGCGGTAGGTCGGTCAGCAGGATCGAGCAGTTGACGGTGTAGGTGGCGTTCACCACGGATTCCTTTCTGTGCTGTCAGCGATGCCAGGTCCCGAGACCAGGGCATAACCGGCGAGAGCCCAACCGAGCGGCAACATCGCGAGCGCGCCGTACAGTGTGGCCATCAGATCCTCGTTCCGTAATACGGAATGAAACTATCGCTGTATACAAAAGTGAACCCGGTATGGCGGCAGTTTGTCAAGGGCGATCCGGCCGTCGCAGTGCCGACCTGGGGCATCCGTTAGCGAAATAGGGGCTAGCAGCTAGTGTTCCGGAGGGCAGCCAGTACAGCCGAGGTCCGCGTGCATCCATGCTTGACAGCGGCGGCGCCACGTTCCAGCATTTCCAGTACGAAACAGATATTCCGTATTGCGGAATGGAGGGGCAACTGATGACCGTGCCAAGCACGATGGGGCGCCGCGTGGTGATCGCGCCCGACAAGTTCAAAGGCTCACTGACGGCTGGGCAGGCCGCGCGGGCGATGGCTCTGGGTGTGAAGCGCGCGAACCCCGAATTGACGACAGTGGAGTGCCCCGTCGCAGACGGCGGTGACGGAACGCTCGATACCGCCGTTGCCGCGGGGTTCGAGCGGGTTCCGGTTTATGCGACAGGACCGACTGGCCAGGTGGTCCTCACTGCGTACGCACGCAGTGGGGAAACCGCGGTTGTTGAGATGGCCGAGGTTTGCGGCCTGCAGCGGCTCCCCGGTGCCAAGGCGGCTCCCATGACGGCATCAAGCTATGGCCTCGGAGAGGTGGTAGCGCAGGCCCTCGATCACGGATGCCGCGACATCATCATCGGCGTCGGTGGCAGCGCGAGCACCGATGGAGGGGCCGGCTTTCTCGCCGCACTTGGCGCAATCGCGCGCGATGAGCACGGCTCGCGCCTGGATTCCGGCGGCCGGCACATCGGAAGCGCCGCGCAGCTTGATGTCACTGGGCTGCATCCCGAAATCGCTTCTGCCGCTTTTACGATCGCCGTCGATGTGGACAACCCGCTGTACGGCCCATTGGGCGCGGCGATGGTCTATGCATCGCAGAAGGGTGCCAGCCCGGTCCAAGTGATCGAGCTCGACCGCGCGCTTCGCGTGTGGGCAGATGTCGTCGAGCGGGCAACAAGAACAGACTGCGGAACAGCCGCCGGAGCGGGCGCAGCAGGCGGCGTCGGCTTTGCCGCGCTGGCGGTGTTGGGTGCGCGCATGCGTGCGGGCATCGAAGTAATTCTCGACCTCATCGAGCTCGACAGGCATCTATTGGGCGCGTGCGCCGCCATGACCGGCGAGGGTTCGCTCGATCACCAATCCTTACGGGGCAAGGCAGCGGTGGGCGTTTCTCGCCGCGCTGGCGCCTATGGCGTACCGACGTTCGCCGTTGCGGGCGTGTCGACGCTGGACCCCGTCGATGTCGACGCCGCCGGACTGGCCGGCGTGTACGCGCTCAGCGACTTGGAGCCGGACCGTCAGCGCTCAATCAGCCAGGCTGGTGAGCTGCTCGCCTTGGCGACTGAGCGATTGACTCGCGAATGGCTGTGCCGGATGCAGGAGACGTTGAGCGCGGCGCCGGGTGTCAACGAGCCTTTGTCGGAGGACATCATCAGCGGGATGCGCCCGGGGGCGTGACGCAACTAGGTTGAACAACGATGCCTACCGTCTCCACCTCCCCGAACCGGGGAGCGATCCATTCGAGAACTTAGGCAGGCGCGGTTACGANGCCCAAACCCGCGAGCTAATTCGGCTCGCGGAACAGGTCGGTCTCCGTTCCCGCGTGGAGGCTGAGGACGGCGAAACGGAACAAGCCTGACTTCATCATCGCTCGATAGCTCATGTAAAACCGATCCCGTCAAGTGGCTGCGGCGGCGATAAGGGAGCTGCCCCGAAGTGATCACGTTGGATTCACAACTGCGGTCGTGCGGGAGATGCTTAAACCATCCGACCGCAAGGTGACATAGCTGGTCGTTATCGGTGGCGGAGGAGGAGGCGGCACCTCGAGACGGTTGAACAATTCGGACCGCTAGCTCGGCGATGCGCCTGCGTTTCACGACAGCCTCGTCCTCAAGACGGAGGCTTTCGCGGATTCTTCAAAATCATGGCCCTGATGCCCTTCGGGTGTCGCAGCGGATACCTTCTCTGGACTAGTCACAGGATGTGATAGCCGATCTCGGTGGCTGCCGCTTGCGCGATCGACCACACGAGCGGGTGAGTCAGGGGCCGGGAGAACGACGGCATCGTGGGTATCGAGTCCGCGGCGGCATTCCACAGCACAATGTTGGGGCGCCCGGTTAAAGTCGACGGGACGTAAAGCCCGTCGAGTTC
>JGI12053J15887_10001667_pt1 | contig 10496 bp, 7 predicted proteins | sample MedBloCAOM1_O3_FD_15887 | JGI IMG/M metagenome (IMG submission 15887) | reverse complement strand
CCATGACGCCCCAGGTGCCGACATCCAGGCGCTTGCGCGGCTGATACATGTCGATGATGCCGCGCGCGAGATCGAGCGTGTTGGCGCCTTCGTTGACGAGGATGGCATCCGGCCGTTCTTTGATGATGGTTCGCAGCGCGCCAAGCGCGCCGTGGTAGTCCATCGGCGCCGAATTCTTCATCAGCCTCGGCGCCATCTTGGCGATGTTATCTTCCCTCTTCGAATTCACGGCGCTGATCCAGTCCGCCGGTGGTGCCGGCCATTTGCCGTCCATACCAGCAAGGAGAGCCGACACGCAGGAGCCGATGTCGCCGACCACCGGAGCAACAATCTCGACGTTGCTGTCCATCTCCTTCGGCTCGATATCGATCTGAATGAATTTCTTCGAATGCGGCTCGCCCCACGCCTTGCCTTTGCCGTGCGACAGAAGCCAGTTCAGGCGCGCGCCGATCAGCATGACGACGTCGGAGTCTTTCAGCACCGTCGAGCGCGCAGCGCCCGCACACTGCGGATGCGTGTCGGGCAGCAACCCCTTGCCCATGCTCATCGGCAGGAACGGAATGCCGCTCCGCTCGACCAGCGCGCGGATATCGTCATCGGCCTGCGCGTAGGCCGCGCCCTTGCCCAGGATGATCAGGGGGCGCTTGGCACCCTTGAGGACATCGAGCGCACGCTTGACGGCGGCGGGAGCCGGAATCTGAGCCGGTGCCGGGTCGATGACCTTCACGAGCGACTTCGCTCCGGCATCCGCGTCCATGACCTGAGAGAACAGCTTGGCCGGCAGATCGAGATAGACGCCGCCGGGACGCCCCGAGACAGCCGCGCGGATCGCGCGGGCCACGCCAATGCCGATGTCTGCGGCATGCAGCACACGGAAGGCCGCCTTGCAGAGCGGTTTGGCAATGGCGAGTTGGTCCATTTCTTCGTAGTCGCCCTGCTGCAGATCGACGATTTCGCGCTCGGACGAGCCGCTGATCAGGATCATCGGGAAGCAGTTGGTGGTGGCGTTGGCCAGCGCAGTGAGGCCGTTGAGAAAGCCGGGCGCCGATACCGTGAGGCAGATACCGGGCTTTTTGGTCAGGAAGCCGGCGATCGCCGCCGCATTGCCGGCGTTCTGCTCGTGGCGGAACGAGATGACGCGAATGCCTGCACCCTGCATCATACGGCCCAGGTCCGTGATCGGGATGCCGGGCACACCGTAGATCGTGTTGATGCCGTTGAGCTTGAGCGCGTCTATGACGAGATGAAAGCCGTCCGTCAGCTCCCGCTCCGTGTCTTCCGCGGTGGTAGTCGCAGGCTTGGTTTTCACTGCTGCGTCAGCCATGGGAATCTCCCTCGAAATCTTTTTCGGTGTCAGTCCAAATAGTCGGCGTATTTCTCGACGTGCTCGGCGAGGCCCAGCGCGTGGTCGCGCACGAGTGCCTCAGCCCGCTCCGTATCGCGCCCCTCGAGCGCCTCGATGATCGTCATATGGTCGCGGATCGAGCGATCGGCCCGGTCCTGCTCGCCGATGGTCTTCCGGCGGATCATGCGCATATGCGCGAACAGATTCTCGGCCAGCGATATGAGCACGCCGTTGCGGCTCATGCGGATGATGGTCTGGTGAAACTCGATGTTCACCTCGGAGTATTCGTCCAGCTTGGCGTGCAGCCTGCCGTTCTCGAATTTCGTGAACATGCTGCGCAGAGCGGCGATCTCCTCCGCGCTCGCGTTCTCCGTGATCAGGCGCGCCGCCATACTTTCCAGCGCGGCCCAGGCCGTGATCATCTCGATCACCTCGCGCCTGGTCTTGCGAACGACATATATCCCGCGCCGGGGAACGGCGCGCACGAAGCCTTCGCGCTCGAGTTGCGCCATGGCCTCACGCACCGGCGTGCGGCTGATGCCGAAATCGAGCGCCAGTCGCCGTTCGTCTAGCCGGATATCGTCACGGCTGCGGTAGACGTCCATCGAGACGATGGCGTCCCTGAGCGCGGAATAGGCTCGGCTCTTGAAGCTTTCCGGGGTGGCCATCGGCTCCACCCGCGGCGACACCGCTGCTCCCGCGGAGCGGAGCTGCGCCGTGACGCGGGCCTTGGCAGGAGTGCGGTCACCATTGCTCATAGCTGGTATTCAATATTCCAGAATGTCGCCTGCCTGCAATGTGGCGCTCGAGGTTTGCCCGCCCGGATGGCATGGTAGCTGGCCCACCGGGGCGGTGGGCAGCCTGTGAAACTGGTCAAAGCGCTGCCCGTGGCCGCAGTCGCATCAGCACGTTCGAGATCAACGGCCAGAACAGGGCGACGAGCCCGAGCCCCATGATCGTGCTGACCAGCCCGTTGGAAAAGAAGATGCCGAGCCCGCCCTGCGAGGCGAGCAACGACTGCCGGAACGCTTCCTCCGCCTTGTCGCCCAGCACGATCGCCAGAACCATTGGCGCCAGCGGATAGCCGCACTTCTTCAGAAGGTAGCCGACGACACCGAAGACCAGCATCAGCACGACGTCGAAGGTCGAGTTGTGGACGGTGTAGGCGCCGATCGCGCACAGGACCAGTATGATCGGCGCAATGATGCTGAACGGAATGCGCAGGATGGCGGCGAACAGCGGCACGCAGGTCAGCACCACGATGAGCCCGACAACATTGCCGAGATACATCGAGGCAATGAGACCCCAGACGAATTCCTTCTGCTCGACGAACAACAGCGGTCCGGGCTGCAAACCCCAGATCAGGAGACCGCCGAGCAGCACCGCTGCGGTCGGCGAGCCGGGAACGCCGAGCGACAGCATCGGCAACAACGCAGCGGTTCCGGCGGCGTGCGCGGCGGTTTCCGGCGCCACCACGCCTTCGATCTCGCCGCGGCCGAACCTATCGCCGTTCTTCGACACCCGCTTGGCTATGCCGTAGCTCATGAATGAGGCCGGCGTGGCGCCGGCGGGGCTGATGCCCATCCAGCAGCCGATCACGCAAGAACGCAGCGACGTCATCCAGTAACGCGGCAACTGCGCCCAGGTCTGGAACACCACCTTCGGATTGATCCCGGCGCCGCCCCCCTTGAAGGTCAGCCCTTCCTCGATGGAAACCAGGATCTCGCCGATGCCGAACAGGCCGATCACCGCGATGAGGAAGTCGAAGCCGGTGAGAAGTTCGGTGTAGCCGAAGGTCAATCGCAGCTGGCCGGTGATGCTGTCGAGGCCGACGGCAGCCAGCGCAAAGCCGATCATCATCGCAGCCACGGTCTTGAACGGTGGCTCCTTACTCATGCCGATGAAGCTGCAAAAGGCGAGAAAGTAGACGCCGAACTTTTCCGCCGGCCCGAACTGAAGCGCAAACTTGGCGACGAGCGGCGCAACCAGCGTGATCATGATCACCGCGAACAGCGCGCCCACGAAGGACGACGTGAAGGCGGCGGTCAAGGCCTCGCCGGCCCTGCCCTGTTGCGCCATGGGATGGCCGTCGAAGGTGGTCGCCACCGACCACGGCTCGCCTGGAATATTGAACAGCACTGAGGTGATGGCGCCGCCGAACAACGCACCCCAGTAGATGCAGGACAGCATGATGATCGCCGAGGTCGGCGACATCGAGAAGGTCAGCGGCAGCAGGATGGCGACGCCATTTGCCCCGCCGAGACCAGGTAGCACGCCGATGATGACGCCGAGCGTGATGCCGACGACCATCACCATCAGGTTGAATGGCTGGATGGCAACGGCGAAGCCGTGGAACAGATTGACGATCTCTTCCATAATCTGCTTTCGCTACTCCACAACTTCCGCCCTACCGGCCGGCGTTTTGTTTGGACATGTCCTTTTTGTTTGGACATGTCCTTTTCGCAAAACCGGTTCCCGCTTTTGCGGGACGTGCTCTAGAACCCCAGAAACTCCTCGATCGGCCCTTTCGGCAAAGGCAGGAAGAACCACCTTTCGAATATGAGGAAGACCGCGAGCGGCACGCCCAGCGAGATCGCGGCGACGAGGCTCCAGTTGTAGCGGCCGAGCCAACGCATGAAGACGGCGATGAGAATCACCGAGGCGACGTAGATCCCGATCCAAGGAATCAGCGCGACATAGATCGATGTCGGTACCAATATCGACATCACCTTCGCGAGCTGCCCCCATTCGGCAAAGAGGCGCTTGTCGGAGGGCTCGGAGAGGACCGCGCCGAGATTGACGACGCTCGAGCCCAGGATCAGCAGGCCGACATAGAACGGAACGAAGCCGGCCTGCGGACCTTCGGCGCCCCAGCCGATGCCGACTTGAACGCTGCCGGCGATCACGATCAGCGAAAACACTGCCATCGCCACCGCCACGCCGATCTCAACCGACCGTTGCGTTGGTCCGCCACCGCGCAAGCCGTGGGAATCATCGGTCATCAATCGCTCGCCCGGAAAGCGTGCCACCCCAAAAACCTGGTATACAGTATTCCAGCGCTTGGAGAGGCGCAATGCGACTTTTGGCCTTCGCCTGCGATACGGGTCTGACAGCAAATTGAAGCTGCCAGTCGGAAAGCGCCAGCATGCGTTGGTGCTAACGCCCACCGCGCGTGAAGGACCTCGCGAGATACGGCCAAGTGATCGCCGGCGGACGCACATCCGCCAGCACAATTCCGACCGTAACGCTCATTTGTTCGCGAGGAAGCCCGCGTCCTTCATCAGCTCGTCGTGGCGCTTTTCCTCGCCGCCGACCCATTTGACGTAGTCGGCGCCGGTCATGAAGTTCTGATTGAACGCGCCGTCGGCCATCAGCTTCTTCCACTCCGGCGTTTCGCGCACCTTCTTGAACAGATCGACGTAGTAGGCGACCTGGTCCGCAGTTGCGCCTGGGGTCATGAAGATGCCGCGCAGCATCAAGTACTCGATATCGAGTCCCTGCGACTTGCAGGTCGGAATACCGCTCCACGACTGGTCGCCGGCGATCTTGTCTTGGTAGTCGAGCGGCTTGCTGTCGAATACGCAGAGCGGGCGCAGCTGACCGCCGCGCCACTGCGCGACCGCTTCGATCGGGTTGTTGACGGTCGAATCGACGTGATTGCCGACCAACTGGACCGCCACCGCGCCGCCGCCACGCTCCGGAATGTAGATGAACTTTGCGCCCGTGGCCTTCTGGATCGCTTCTGTGATGATCTGGTCTTCCTGCTTGGAGCCGGTGCCGCCCATCTTGAACGTGCCGTTCGCGGCCTTGGCGGCGTCGATGTATTCCTTTGCCGTCTTGTATGGCTTCTCGGCGTTGACCCACAGGATGAACTCATCGAGCGCAAGCATCGCGACCGGAGTCAGGTCCTTCCAGTTGAAGGGAATGCCGGTCGCGAGCGGCGTCGTGAACAGGTTCGACAGCGTGATGATGATCTTGTGCGGATTGCCGCGCGAAGCCTTCACGTCGAGGAAGCCTTCGCCGCCGGCGCCGCCGGCCTTGTTGATCACCACCAGCGGCTGCTTCATCAGGCCGTGCTTGGTGACGATGCCCTGGATGGTACGCGCCATCTGGTCGGCACCGCCGCCGGTGCCGGCCGGTATGATGAACTCGACCGGACGTGTCGGCTCCCACGCGGCCAGCGCCGAGGCCGGCGCCAACACTTGCGCGATCCCGAGCACAGCGACCGCAGCGAGGATCGGATGTCCTGATGTTCGCATCGACGTCTCTCCCTGAAGCTTATTTCTTCTCGCCCCCATGGGGTTGATCTTACAATCAACAAACACGGGCGGACCACAGCGTAGTCCGTTGCGGGATTCCGTTTCTTGGTAAATTGCACGCCTATCCCGACAAAGCTAGCCCGGCCCGCTGGGACAATGGCCCGAATTGCAGTCCCATAGGGGGGACGTGGTGCCGCACCTCGCTTGTGCGGTGCAACAGTTCAATCATCAGGCGTGACGCAGTCGCGTGCTCTTCCGAAACCTGGGTATCCTGAGCCTAATTCTTAGCGCCGCGCTAATTGGCGGTCACCGGCAACGTGACGCGATACACCAGGATCATGGTGTCGACCTCGACGCCGCTCGCATCCTTGTAAGGGGCGCCGACCTGATAACCGCTCTGCGTGATGAAGTCGTTATCGTTCGTTATGAACAAGAAGAAATCGTTTGGGTTCTCCGGATCGAGCGCCGGCACCAGCGCCATGCCCTCCCATTTCTCCGAGAGATTGTCGCGATCGTTCGGTGGACCATTGTGCAATCCGAACTTGTTCAATTCCGCATTGTTGTTGATGTCGATGTAGCGGGTGAGCGTCGCGGGCACGACACCGGCGGCAAGCTTGCCGTTCGGGGCTACCGGCACGGTACCGTCGTATGGTGAGCCTGCGATATTGGTCGCCCGCGATGTGTCGACGAGTTCGATGCTGCGATAGCGTGAGGTAGTGCCGCCGGTACCATAGCCGTTGCTGCCGTCGCGGCAGAGCAGAAGGAAAAACGTTTCGTCGAGCGCGAGCAGCTCGCTCTGCGCGGCCACCCACTGCTGACCGTCGGCATTTTCGAACACCGGCAACGGAATGACGTGCTCGCGCACGAGCTTCGGCCGCGCGAGATCGGCGATATCGTAATAGAGCATCCGGGTATACCGGCGGGTTTCCGGTGAAGCGCCGCCATCCTGGCGGGTCGCACTCTGCAATGCGACGACAAGGAAGCGGCCGCCCGGTGTCAGGGTCAGCCCTTCGAAACCCTGGTTGTTCTGCCGGCCGGTCTCGGGGTTGCGCGGCTCCGGTGCTTGCGCGCCTGGTCCGGGATTGTCAGAGGAGTGATGGACCTTGCCGTTGCGTATGGGCAGGAAAGCGTCCGGTGGCCTGACCGCCGCGAGCATGCGACCAGTCGGCGAGAATCGATAGAGATAGGGACCGTATTCATCGCCGATGAAAAAACTGCCGTCGGGCAGCAGCGCCAGGGATTCGGTATCGATGCTGACGCGTCCGTTCGACGCCTGCGGAAGGTCCGGGAAACCGTTGGCCGTGGCACGGATACGGTCCGGATCGAGTCCGGTGAGCGATTCTCCCGCCGGGTCGGTGAGCAGAATCGTATCGGTTAGGGTTGCGACCACGCTCTTTTGGCGCTCCGCCTCCGGCACGGCGGCCGGATTGTCGAGCGGCCTCAAGGTGACGGAAAGCTTATTGAGGCGTGCGCGATAGTCGGTCGTGCCGCCGACGTTATAACCGCGGTCGGGCAACATATAGAGCGTACCCTGATAGCCCGTCGGCGTTCTCACCCACGACCTGGGATCGACCGCAATGCCGGATCCGGAGCCGAAGGTTTCGCCGAACCTGTCGCGCAGATCGGACGGCACCCGGCCGACTCCGACCAGCGCCTTGTTGACGAAGACAAGATTGCCGATCGTAACTGTCTCGGCAGCGAATGCGGCAGGCGGCGACGTGAGCGTGCCCGCGATCAATGCCGCCAGCGCGATGATCCGCAATGCGCACAAGAAAGCCGAGGGAAAGAAAACGCGAGCGCGATCGAACATGTTCATTTCCTAGAACGCTTCCAAAAAGACGACGATGGTCGTCGTACTCATTGTCATTGTATTTGCGGCGTGACAATCCCGNGAGAAGGGCCGAGCGGTTGCCCCCGCGTNGACAACGCGCCGCTGCGCCGCTAGCCTTTCACAAGGCCCTTCGGAAACAGCATCGCCGCCGGTGCAAAATATCGATCCCACAATGACATCATCGACGCGCGAGAACATCTACGGGCATCGGGCGCGTGTCGGCTATACGTCGCCGCCGCTGACGACCGAAATCTTTCCCTACGAGTTCTACAAGATCGTTCCCGCCGGCGTGACCCTCGTCATCACCACGCTTGCGATCGTGGTTCGCAGCAAAGGCGAGGTCGACCAGTCCTACGACATCAGCATGAAGGCTGCGCGCGAGATGGCGGCGGCGGGGGTCGACATCGTGGTGCTCGGCGGCGTCCCCATCAACTTGTCGAAGGGCTATGCCAACGCGGAACAGATGATAATCGATCTCGAAGCCGAGCTGAAGGTGAAGGTCTCGACCAGCGCCTCGGCGCAGGCGAAGGCCGCCAAGGCGCTCGGCTGCAGGAAGGTGGTGGTGGCGCAACCGTATGAGCTGAGCGAGACCGACCGGATCGCCAGCTATGGCAGCCATTTCGGCTGCGAGGTTCTGGGCGCGACCGGCTGGGGCAGCGCCTTCAACCAGATCGGACGCATCCCGCGAAACGCCGCGCTCGAGATGGGGCGCAAGCTCATGCGCGAACACCCGGACGCCGATTCCATCCTATTGCCGTCGCCGCACTGGCCGACGGCAGAGGCCATCGACGCGCTCGAACGCGAATTCGGCGTCAACGTGATGGCCGCGCACCAGGCGATCGTCTGGGATGCGCTGCGGCGCAGCGGCGTCCACGACCGCATCGCGGGATTTGGCCGTTTGTTCCGGGAGTTTTGAAGTCTCGCCTCGCCCCCTGTTATCGGGCGACGACGTCGGCGTGACAGAAGGCGAACTCGTTATCGCCCCGCCAGCTTCGGTTGGCCGCCACTGCTTGCGCCGCTGGTATAGGATGGCGAACTGCTACAGTTACAAAAAGACTTGGAGGAGAGGAAACAAACATGCAGACAAAACACTCTTCGCGCGCGACGCGCATCTTCGCTGCTGTCTTTGCTCTCGCTTTCATTGGGTGGGAATCGGCGGCCGCGCAGGGGCCGATCGAATTCAAGGCCGGCATCTCCGACCCCGTCAACACGGTGCTAGCCTGGTACATGGCGCGCGATGCCGGCTTCTATGCCGCCCATGGACTCAAGGTCGACATCATCAACATGAACGGCGGCAGCCGCGGCGCGGCCGAACTCCAGGCCGGCCGGCTCGACGTCATGCATGTCGGGTTGTCCTCGGTGATCCGCGTCAACCGCACCGGTGGCGACATCCGGACCATCGGCTCCTTGAGCAACGTCATCCGCTTCACCTTCTTCGCCGCGCCCGGCGTGAAGGCCGCGGCCGACCTCAAGGGCGGCGTCATCGGCGTGAGCACGTTCGGCTCGGAAAGCGATTCCACCGTCACGCTGGCGCTGGCGCGGCTCGGCCTCACCCGCAACGACGTGACTCTGAAAGAGTATGGCGGCGGCATGCGGAGGCTCGAGGCCCTAAAGTCAGGCGAGATCAAAGCCACGCCCATCAACGAGCCGATCGCCAGCCTGGCCCGGGGGCAAGGTGTCGACGTCCTGATCGATCTTGTCCCCGAACAAATTCCGTGGGTGTTCAGCTCGATCGTCGTGCGGCACGGCGACATCGCCGGCCGGCGCGATGTCCTCACCCGGTTCCTCAAGGGGACGATCGAAGGCAACTATCTCGCGCTCACCGACGAGAAACGAGCGAAAGAAGTCCTGGCCAAGGAACTCAAGATCACCGATCCGAAAATCCTCGACATCACCTATAACGACTTCAAGGCGCAATCGCCAAACAACATCGAAATCTCGCGGCCGGGTGCCGAGAACATCCTGGCCCAGTTTCCCGGCGGCAGCCAGAAGGTCGAGGACTACGTGGACGCCAGCCTGCTCGAGACGCTTCGGGCCGACGGTTACTTCACGGCGATGGCGCAGAAATACAAGCGCTAGCGGCGAGCGCGTCCCATGCGCACCCGCACGCGTACGGCCGCGGCTTTGCTGCTCGCAGCGGCAACCTCGCCGGCGAGCACGCATGCGCAGACCGTCGAAGAGTTCTACAAGAGCAAGTCCATCACGATGCTGGTCGGCAGCGGCGCCGGAGGCGGCTACGACACCTATGCCCGCATCTTTGTGCGGCACATGGCGCGATACGTTCCCGGCAATCCCACGATCATCGCCAAGAACATGCCCGCCGCAGCCGGCCTTGCCGCCGCCAACACGCTCTACACTACCGCCGACAAGGACGGCTCGACCATCGCCGCGTTCACCAACGGCTCGGCGATGGAGCCGTTATTCGGCAACGCGAGCGCGCGCTACGAGGCGCAAAAGTTCAACTGGCTCGGCAGCATCGGCAAATTGCAGAACGTCTGCGCCACCTGGCATCAGTCGTCGATCAAGACGATCGCAGCCGCTCGCGCGCGAGAGGTCATCGTGGCAGCCGCCGGCGCCACGTCGAACACCGCGATCGTGCCCAGGACGTTGAACGCGCTCATCGACACCAAATTCAAGGTGATCGCGGGCTACGATACCGGCGCGGGACTTACGCTCTCGATCGAACGCGGGGAGGCCGAGGGCATCTGCGGCCTGTCCTGGTCCACCATGAAGGCGTCGCGCCCGCACTGGATCCGCGACAAGCTGCTCAACGTCATCGTCCAGATGGGCCTGCAAAAGCTTCCCGACCTGCCCGAGGTGCCGAGCGCGCTCGATCTCGTCACCGATGCCGAGAACAGGCAGGTGCTGGAACTCATCTTGATCCGGCAGGAGGCGGGTCGTCCGTTCGCGGCGCCGCCCGGCGTTCCGCCCGAGCGCCTCGCCGCCCTGCGCCGTGCCTTCGACGCCACGCTTGGAGATGCAGAATTTCGGAGCGATGCGGCCAAGGCGCAATTGGAGATCGAGCCGCTGACGGCGGACGAGATCGACAGGCTCCTGGCCA
>JGI12053J15887_10001666_pt1 | contig 10497 bp, 11 predicted proteins | sample MedBloCAOM1_O3_FD_15887 | JGI IMG/M metagenome (IMG submission 15887) | reverse complement strand
CGTCACCTCGGTGACGGCGTCGCGGACCTTGAAGCCGTGGCCGCTGTCGACCGGCGTTTCGAGCGGCCGCGTCTTGATCTCGACGGTCCAGCCGGGCTTGGGCATCGGTTTGGCCAGGATCACGCCGTCGGGCATGCGGACGGTCACGGCGGTCGTGGGCGAACCCTTGCAGCCATGGGTGATGAGAAAGGCCGTGCGCTGATAGGCGCCGGCCGTGCCTTCGTCGGGAACGGCGGTGGTGTGGGCGTGCGCGAGGACCGGCAGGAGCGTAAGCCCCGCAAAGGCGACAGTGGTCGCCCTGAGAATCGACAACATGGGAATTTCCTTCGACTGACGCGACGAGGCGCGCACGCCGGGCAGGCGTGCACGCGAACGGCTTCACAAGTCAGACGAAGGAGGGCGGTCCGCGGGGTTGGCTGGGCCCGTCGCGGATGCCGACGGGCGCCAGGGCGTCAAGAGCGACGAGCGGGCGCTCGACGGTAACGGCACCGGGCTGGACAACGACGAACGCTGTCGGGGGCGCGGCCGGGGTCGGCGCATGGGCAAGACCCAGGCAGCATTCGTGCATCTTGCCGGCCGCCGGCATCGAATCCTGCGCATCGTCCTGGCCGGTGCTGGGCGTGCACATCGATGTCCAGAGCGAGACGGCCATCGGCCCGCCGTCGCGCATCAACGCGGCATGGGCGAGCGGTTGCAGGAAATTGAGGGTGATCGCAAACAGCGCCGCGGCGAAAGTTGCCGCGCGCCAACCCGAAGCAGGGCGTCTGCGATCCATGCCTAAGCTACGCACGAATGCGCGCCGAACGGAAGAGGCAGCTTTGTCTCGCTATCCCTAGGACGACGATTCCTTGCCGAAGACATCCCGCGCAGCGGCCAGAATTTCCTGCGCCAGCACCGGATCGTCGACGGCGCGCGCCAGGGTGAGCGCCCCCACCATGCCGGCGTAGCTGGCAAGGGCACGCCGGCGGCGGGCGGCCGGGCCGCCGCGCTTGAGCAGCGACGCGAGACGGTCGATCTGTCTGCGCACGCTGGCGGTCAGGACCTTGCGCAACGCCTGACCCTGGCGGCCGTAGTCTGCGCCAAGGGCCGCCACTGCGCAGCCATTGGCGCGATCGGCGCGATGGCGCTCGGAAAGATAATCGGACACGAGCTCGCCCAGGCTGCCGATGTCGCTCTGCCGCGCCGCGCTGCGACCGAATGCGCAGGCCACCGCCTCGGCCGCCAGCGCCTCCTTCGAGGCGAAGTGGCCGTAGAAGCCGCCATGGGTGAGACCGGCGTCCTTCATGATGGCGTCGACGCCGACGCCGTCGAAGCCCTTGTCTCGGAACAGCCGCGCCGCCGCATCGACGATCCGCTCGCGATTTTCCGCCGCCTTTTCCCGACTGACCCGCATGAAAGCCTCCTGGTCCCCTTGACATTATATATGACGATCGCCATTAAAAATATCAATAGATGACGATCGTCATTGAAAGGGTTGTCATGAAAGTCCGGAACTCGATCGCTTTTGTCACGGGCGCCAATCGTGGCTTCGGCTTGGCGATCGCCCGCGAATTGGTCGCCCGAGGCGCGAAGACGGTGTACGCCGGCGTGCGGGACCCGGATGGCTTCGACGTGCCGGGCCTCGTGCCGGTCAGGCTGGACGTCACGGATCCCGCGTCCGTGAGGGCGGCGGCGGCCCGATGCGGGGACGTGACGCTGTTGGTCAACAACGCCGGGATCGCCCGGCCGAGTTCCGGGGCTCTCGATCCGGCGTTGACCGATACGGCGCGCGAGATCTTCGAGACGAACTTCTACGGCATGATCCACGCCACCCAAGCCTTCGCGCCGGTCATTTCGGCAAACGGCGGAGGTGCCATCATCAACGTGCTGTCGGATGCCACCTGGTTTGCGCAACCGGTGCTGGCGGCTTATTCGGCCACGAAATCCGCAGCCTGGAGCTTTACCAACGCGCTGCGCATCGAATTGCGTGAGAAGGGTACGCAGGTGCTCGCCCTGCATGTCGGGTACATGGACACCGACCTGACCAAGGGGCTCGACATCAAGAAAATCGATCCTCGACAAGTCGCCGCGCGCACGCTCGACGGGCTCGAGAACGGCAGCGACGAGGTGCTGGCCGATGAGCAAACGAATGCCGTCAAGCGCAGCCTGTCGACGCCGCAACCGTACTATTTGAACCTGGAGCTTGTCTGACATGCGCATCCTGATCGTCGGCGCCGGCGCCATCGGCGGCTATTTCGGCGGCCGCCTGCTGCAGGCCGGCCGCGACGTGACCTTCCTGGTGCGCCCGCGCCGGGCGGCACAACTGGCCAAGACGGGCCTCGCGATCCGCAGCCCGCGCGGCGATGCCGATCTCGCCCTGCCGACAATCACGGCCGACCAGCTCCGCGCGCCCTACGACCTCGTCCTGCTGAGCTGCAAGGCCTACGACCTGGTCGAGGCGATGGAGTCCTTCGCCCCGGCGGTCGGGCCGGAGACCGCGATCCTGCCGCTGCTGAACGGCATGGCCCATCTCGACCTTCTCGAACGGCGTTTCGGCAGCGCGGCGGTGCTGGGCGGCCAATGCCTGATCTCGGCCACGCTCGACGAGGAAGGCCGCGTGCGGCATCTCGCCGAGCTGCATAACCTGTCGTTCGGCGCCCGCGACGGCGCCCCTTCGGCACGGCTCGACGCCATCGCCGAAAGTCTTGCCGGCGCCAATTTCGACTCACGCCGCAGCGACGCCATCCTGCAGGAGATGTGGGAGAAGTGGGTGTTCATCGCCACCGGCGCCGGCATCACCTGCCTCATGCGCTCGACGATCGGCGATGTCGTGGCGGCAGGCGCGGCGGACCTCGCCGTGTCGCTGCTAGAGGAGTGCGCCGCCATTGCCGCGCGTCAGGGCTTTGCGCCCAGCGCGGCCTCCCTGCAGCGCAGCCGCGCCACTTTCACGACGCCGGGTTCCGGTCTCACCGCGTCCATGCTGCGCGACGTCGAGCGCGGCGCGCGCACGGAATTCGACCATGTCCTGGGTGATCTTTTGCGACGCGGCGGCGAGGTCATAGGCGACCGCTCGCTGCTGCGCATCGCCCACGCCCATCTTGCCGCCTACGAGGCGCGGCGCCTTCGCACCCAGTCGGCGGCCGCGATCGCGGCCTAAAGCGCCAGGGCGAGCAGTCGCGGATCGCGCGTCTGTTTGGCGAAGGTCCGGAGCTGCCATAGCGCGGCCAGGTGCAGGCCGGGAATTTCCAGCCGTCCGTCGGCGAGATCGTCGACGAACTTCTGCCAGGGAACGACGTGGGTGCGGATCATCTCGCCCGGATCGAGCTTCTGGTCGGAGACCTTGTGCGCGTCGAGCGCGAGGAAGGCATGCACCCGATTGTTCTGGCGCGCGGTGTTGGCGGTCGACGAGCCCAGGCTGTGCCACTCCTCGGAGCCGTAGCCGGTCTCCTCCAGGAGTTCGCGCTGCATCGCCTCGAGCACGTCCTCGCCGTCGTCCTCGGGCGTGCCGCAGGGCAGCTCGAAGGAGAGCCGCTCCACGCCATGGCGATACTCCTCGATCAGCACGATCTCGCGCTCGGGCGTGAGCGCGATGGCGCACACCCATTCGGGGAACTCGATCGTGTGGTAGGGCGACAGGATCGTGCCGTTGGGCACCCGCACCGTGTCGCTGCGCACCGCCAGCCAGCGGTCGCGGTAGGAATATTTCGAGTCGAGCACCTGCCACGGCTCGATCGCGGCGGCAGGTTTTTTCGCATCTGCCATCAGACGGCGGTCCAGCCGCCGTCGACCACCAGCTCGGCGCCGGTGACATAGGACGATTCGTCCGACGCCAGGAACAGGATGGCGTAGGCCACCTCGTCGACCTCGCCGGCGCGGCCCAGCGGCACGCCCTTCAAGGTCTTGGCGCGCGTTGCCGGGTCGGCGGTGCGACCGGACGTGCGCATCGGCGGCATCAGGCCGGGATGCACCGAGTTGATGCGAATGCCGTCGCGGCCGTGCTGCGCCGCCGCCGACTTGGTGATCAGGCGCACGGCGCCCTTGGAGGCGTTGTAGCCGACATGGATGTTGCCTTGGCCGACGATGCCGGAAACCGATGACAGGTTGATCACCGAACCGCGGGTACCGGCCTTCTTCATCGCCGCGATGCCGTGCTTCATGCCGAAGAAGACGCCGGTCGCGTTGATGCCCATCAGGCGGTTCCAGGCAGCGGTGTCGTAGAGGTCCTGCTCCGCCGACCCCGAGATGCCGGCATTGTTCACCAGCACGTCGAGGCCGCCGTGATCCGCCACCGTCTTGTCGACGGCCGCCTTCCATTGCACCTCGTCGGTGACGTCGAGATGGATATAGCTCGCATGGCCACCCGCCTTCTTGATCTCGGCGACGACGGCCTCGCCTTCCTTGTCCAAAAGGTCGGCCACGACCACGGCCTTGGCGCCCTCGCGGGCGAGCAGGCGGGCGGTCGCGGCGCCCATGCCGCTCGCTGCGCCGCTGATCAGGGCGACCTTGTCCTTCATGCGCATGATGAGTGCTCCTTTCTCAGGCGATCTTGAGGCCGACGATACCGGCCACGATCAGGGCGATCGAGACCATGCGCACGGTCGAGGCGGAATCGCCGAACACCAGGATGCCCAGCGTGAAGGCGCCGACCGCGCCGATGCCCGTCCACACCGCGTAGGCGGTGCCCATCGGGATGAAGCGCTGTGCCCACAAAAGCAGCGCGCCGCTGGCCGACATGGAGATGACGGCGAACAGGATCCACAGCGGGCGGGCGCCCTGGTCGGTCCAGCCGAGCTTCAGCCCGACCGGCCAGCCGATCTCGCAAATTCCCGCCAATACAAGATAAAGCCAAGCCATTCTCCCCCTCCGTCCTGCGCCACCGTGCCGTCGTTGACGACGGCCTAGCGGCCTGTTCTGATTGAGACTTGCACGCATCTTGCAGGATAGCGAGAGCGTCAGATGGGAATGGACTCAAGGACTCAACAGGGTGATGGGAGCGTCTGATGGACGAACGTGAACTGCGCCGGCTGATCGGCGATGTGAAGAAAGGCAGGCTGTCGCGACGGGGCTTCGTGCAGCGCATGATGGCGGTCGGGCTGGCGGCGCCGATGGCGACCCAGCTGCTGGTCTATTCGGGCGTGGCGATGGCGCAGTCGCAGCCGGTCTACAAGCCGACCAAGCGCGGCGGTGGCGGGGTGCTAAAGATGCTGTGGTGGCAAGGCCCGACCTTGCTCAATCCNCACTTCGCGGTNGGCACCAAGGACCAGGACGGCAGCCGCGTGTTCTACGAGCCGNTGGCCGGCTGGGATTCGGCGGGCAACCTCNGGCCGGTGCTGGCGNCCNCGATCCCNGGCCGCGAGGANGGCACCNTGGCGGCCGACGGCAAATCGGTGACCTGGAAGCTGAAGCCGGGCGTCACCTGGCACGACGGCAAGCCGTTCACCGCCGATGACGTTGTCTTCAACTGGCAATATGCCGCCGATCCGGCGACCGCCGCGACGACCGTCGGCACCTACAAGGACATCAAGGTCGAGAAGGTCGACGACCTCACGGTCAAGGTCCTGTTCGACAAGCCGACGCCCTATTGGGCCGACGCCTTCGTCGGCACGCGCGGCATGATCATCCCCAAGCACCTGTTCGCCGATTATATCGGCGCCAAGTCGCGCGAGGCGCCCGCCAACCTCAAGCCGGTCGGCACCGGCCCCTACAAGTTCAAGGACTTCAAGCCGGGCGACATGGTCGCGGGCGAGATCAACACCAACTACCACATGGAGAACCGGCCCTATTTCGACAGCGTCGAGATGAAGGGCGGCGGTGATGCGGTCTCGGCGGCCCGTGCCGTGCTGCAGACCGGCGAGTTCGACTTTGCCTGGAACCTGCAGGTCGAGGACGAGGTGCTGGTACGGCTCGAGAAGGGCGGCAAGGGCCGCGCCTCGATCGTCGATACCGGCAACATCGAGCACATCCAGGTCAACTTCACCGATCCCTGGACCGAGGTCGACGGCGAGCGCGCGAGCCTCAAGACCAAGCATCCCATCCTGTCCGACAAGGCGGTGCGCGAGGCGCTGTCGGTGCTGCTCGATCGCGCGTCGGTGGAGAAATTCATCTACGGACGCACCGGCCCGGCGACCGCGAACTTCCTCAACAATCCCGAACCGGTGCGCTCGAAGAACACCAGCTACGAGTTCAACATCGACAAGGCCAACGTCATCCTCGACAAGGCGGGCTGGGCCAAGGGCGCCGACGGCGTTCGCGCCAAGGACGGCAAGAAGCTGAAATTCGTCTTCCAGAGCTCGATCAACCAGCCGCGCCAGAAGACCCAGGCGATCTTCAAGCAGGCCTGCGGGAAGGCCGGCATCGATATCGAGGTGAAGGCGGTGGTGTCTTCGGTGTTCTTCTCGTCCGACGTCGCCAACCCGGACACCTATCCGCACTTCTATACCGACCTGCAGATGTACACGACGACCATGACGCAGCCGGATCCGGAAATCTTCATGAGCCAGTTCTGCTCGTGGGAGGCCGCGGCCAAGGACAACAAGTGGCAGGGCCGCAACATCACGCGCTGGCAGAGCAAGGAATACGACGACGTGTTCAAGGCAGCCCAAGGCGAGCTCGATCCGGTCAAGCGCGCTGCGCTGTTCATCAAGATGAATGACCTGGTCATCGCCGACCAGGTCGTCATCCCGGTCGTCTACCGGCGCGGCGCCCAGGGCGTCGCCAACAACCTCGTCTGCGAGATGAGCGGCTGGGACAACAATACCTGGGACCTGCAGAACTGGTTCAAGCAAGGATGAGGTGGACCTTGGGCCTCGGGATGACCATTCCGTCATGAGAGGCGGCGGTTGAATCGCCAGTACCTGATGCGGCGCGTGCTGATCGCGCTTCCGAGCCTGCTCGGCATCAGCATCGTGCTGTTCACGGTGCTGGCGATGGCGCCGGGCGATCCCTTCGAGGAGCTGGCGACCAACCCCAACATCCCGCCCGAGGTGCGCCTGGCGCTGCGCGCCAAGTTCGGGCTCGACGATCCGATCTGGTCGCGCTACCTGCACTGGCTGTTCGCCATGCTGCACGGCGACTGGGGCTTCTCCTTCGTGAGCCGCGTGAACGTCGACACGCTGATCCTGCAGCGCCTGCCGACGACCCTGATCGTGATCGGCTCCTCGCAGCTCCTCGCCATCGTGGTGGCGCTGCCGATCGGCGTGCTGGCCGCCACGCGGCCCTATTCGCTGTTCGACCAGATCGCCAACACCTTTGCCTTCGTCGGCTTCTCGCTGCCGCCCTTCTTCACCGGCCTGCTGCTGATCCTGGTCTTCTCGGTCCAGCTCGACTGGCTGCCCTTCGTCTATCGCGCCGACATAAGCNCCNCCGGCTGGCAGTTCTACTGGGAGCANATCAAGCAGTCGATCATGCCGGTCATGGTGCTCGGNCTGTTCCAGGGCGCCTCGCTGGTACGCTACGTGCGCTCCTCGGTGCTCGATGTCATCCGGCTCGACTACGTCACCACGGCGCGCTCCAAGGGCATCGGCGAGCGCAAGGTGATCACCAAGCACGTGGTGCGCAATGCCATGATCCCGGTGGTCACTCTGGTGGCGCTGCAGATGCCGATCGTGTTCGGCGGCGCCATCGTCACCGAGCAGATCTTCCGCGTGCCCGGCATCGGCTCGCTGCTGATCTCGGCCATGCTGGCCAACGACACGCCCGTCGTGATGGCCGTCACCTTCGTATTCGCCGCTCTCGTCGTCCTGTGCAACCTCATCGCCGATATCCTTTATGGCTGGCTTGACCCCCGCATCGCTTTCCGCTGAGGCGCCGGTCGCGCCCGCAGCCGTCGTCGAGACGCGCAAGAAGGCGCGCTTCTCGCCGTGGCAGGAGGCCTGGCGACGCTTCCGCCGCCATCGGCTCGCATTGGTGAGCGGCATCGTGCTGCTGCTGATCGTGGCGGCGATCCTGATCGGGCCCCTGCTGTGGCGGCTGCCGATCAACGAGATCGACTTCGGCTCCAAGCTCGAGGGCCCGACATGGGCTCACCCCTTCGGCACCGACGATCTCGGCCAGGACGTGCTGGCCCGTCTGCTCTATGGCGGGCGCATTTCGCTCGCGGTCGGGTTTGCCGCCATGCTGGTCGCGATCACGGTCGGCGTGCTGGTCGGCGCCCTGGCCGGCATGTCGAGCGGCTACGTCGACGCCATCCTGATGTGGCTCGCCGACCTTTTCCTGTCCCTGCCGCAACTGCCGCTTCTGCTGCTGCTGATCTACCTGTTCCGCGACGCGCTCAAGACCGCCTTCGGGCCGGAAGGCGGCGTGTTCGCGCTGATCGTGGTGGTGATTGGCGGCCTGCGCTGGATGCCGGCGGCACGGCTGGTGCGCGCCCAGTTCCTGTCGCTCAGGGAAAAGGAATTCGTCGAGGCGGCGCGCGCGCTCGGCGCCTCCAAGCCGCGCCAGGTCATCCGCCACATCCTGCCCAACGCGTTGGGGCCGGTGATCGTGGCCGGCACCATCGACGTCGCCGCCGCCATCATCGCCGAATCGACCCTGTCGTTCCTGGGCCTCGGCTTCCCGCCCGATATCCCGACCTGGGGCCGCGTGCTGTTCGACGCCAAGGACTATCTCGACATCGCGCCGCACTGGGCGCTGTTCCCGGGGGCGGCCATCTTCTTCACCGTGCTGTCCATCAACTTCATCGGCGACGGGCTGCGCGACGCGCTCGATCCGCGGCGTGTGATCTGAGGGGACAGTGGCCGATACGCTTCTCGACATTCGCGGCCTGAAAACCTGGTTCAAGACCGATGACGGCATGGTCCGCGCCGTCGACGGCGTCGACCTGCATATCGACCGCGGCGAGACCGTGGGCGTGGTGGGCGAGTCGGGCTGCGGCAAGACGGTGACGGCACGCTCGGTGCTGAAGCTCATAGACATGCCGCCCGGCCGCTTCGAGGGCGGCCAGATCCTGTGGCAGGGCCGCGACCTCATCCCGCTCGACCAGGACGAGATGAACAAGATCCGCGCCCGCGAGATCGCCATCGTGTTCCAGGAGCCGATGACCTCGCTCAACCCGGTCTACACGGTGGGCGACCAGATCGCCGAGGTGATCGCGCTGCACCAGAAGCTCAATCGAAGGCAGGCGATGGACGGCGCGGCCGAGATGCTGCGCCTGGTCAATATCCCCAACGCCCAGCGCCGCGTGCACGACTATCCCCACCAGTTCTCCGGCGGCATGCGCCAGCGCGTGATGATCGCCATGGCGCTTTCCTGCCAGCCCAAGCTCCTGATCGCCGACGAGCCGACGACGGCGCTCGACGTCACCATCCAGGCGCAGATCCTGGAGCTCATGCAGGAGATGAAGGAGCGTTTCGGCATGGCGATCCTGCTGATCACCCATGCCATGGGCGTGGTCGCCGAGACCTGCCAGCGGGTGACCGTGATGTATGCCGGCAAGGTGGTCGAGGAGGCGCCGGTCGAGGCGCTGTTCGGCAATCCGCGGCATCCCTACACGCAAGGGCTCATCCGCTCGATCCCGCGGGTCGATCGCGCCGCCGAGAAGAAGCAGCGGCTGGAGGCGATCCCCGGCACGGTGCCCAGCCTGCTCGAGCCGCCGCCAGGCTGCCGTTTCGCCGACCGCTGCAAATACGTGACCGATATTTGCGTGCGAGGCATGCCGCCCCTGAAGGAAGTCGGCCCCGGCCACTATGTGAGGTGCGTACTGTGAGCGGGACCGAGCTGCTTTCCGTGCGCGACCTGCGCAAGCATTTTGCGATCAAGGGCGGAATCCTCTCGCGCACCGTCGACAANGTGCATGCCGTCGACGGCGTGAGCTTCGACATCGGCGCCGGCGAGACGCTGGGCCTGGTGGGCGAATCGGGCTGCGGCAAGTCGACGACCGGCCGCTGCATCCTGCGGCTGATCGAGCCCAGCTCGGGCGAGGTCTGGTTCAAGGGCGCCGANGTCACGCAGATGGGCGGCGAGGCCATGCGGGCCCTGCGCCGCGACATGCAGATCATCTTCCAGGATCCCTACGCCTCGCTCAATCCCCGGCTCACCGTGGGTGCCATCGTCGGCGAGGCGCTGATCATCCACAAGCTGGCAGGCTCGCGGCGCGAGCTCGAGGAGCGCGTGGTGCAGCTCCTCGAGACGGTCGGCCTGCAGGCCGATCACATGAGCCGCTTTCCCCACGAATTCTCCGGCGGCCAGCGCCAGAGGATCGGCATCGCCCGCGCGCTCGCCGTCGAGCCCAAGCTGATCGTGTGCGACGAGCCCGTATCGGCGCTCGACGTGTCGATCCAGGCGCAGGTGATCAACCTTCTGGAGGATCTGCAGGAGCAGTTCGGCCTCACCTATCTCTTCATCGCCCACGATCTCAGCGTGGTCGAGCACATCTCGACCCGCATTGCCGTGATGTATCTCGGCCGCGTGGTCGAGATCGCCCCGGCACGCGATCTCTACGACAGCCCGCTGCATCCCTACAGCGAGGCGTTGCTCTCGGCCGTGCCGATCCCCGATCCCACGGTGAAGCGCAAGCGCATC
>JGI12053J15887_10001665_pt1 | contig 10497 bp, 12 predicted proteins | sample MedBloCAOM1_O3_FD_15887 | JGI IMG/M metagenome (IMG submission 15887) | reverse complement strand
ACACGTTCCGGCACGTCAATATCGCCCTGGTCAACGAGCTCGCAGTGTACTGCCACGACCTCGGGCTCGACGTGTGGTCGGTGGTCGAGGCGGCTGCGACGAAGCCGTTCGGGTTCATGAGGTTCACGCCGGGGCCCGGGGTCGGTGGGCATTGTCTGCCGATCGATCCGTCCTACCTGTCATGGCAGGCGCGGCGATCCCTAGGCCGGACCTTCCGTTTCGTCGATATCGCCAACGACGTCAACGATGGCATGCCTGACCATGTGGTTTCGCGCGTGGTCACCCACCTCAACCAGCAGCGCAAGTCCGTCAACGGCAGCAGGATCCTCCTGGCGGGGCTGGCGTACAAGCGAAACTCGCGGGACACCAGGCAATCACCGGCCGTCGCAGTCGCCAAGAAACTTGCGGATTTGGGAGCTGATCTCCGCGTNATCGATCCCCTTATCAGCGCTGACGCGGTCCCCGGCTACATCCGCATGGTGCCGTGCGAGCCGGGTCAGATCGTCGACGCCGATCTGGTGATCGTGCTCGCCGACCACGATGCGATCGACTGGGAACTCTTCGAGCCGCATGCCGATCGGATCCTGGACACTCGCAACCGGCTGCGTTCCCGGTCCGCCGCGCGACTCTAGGGTAGGGCCACTCACAGGGGGTTCCATCACCTCACCGACGTTCGAGGCGGGCACAATGTCGGTAGCCTCCAACTCACGACACTCACATACAGCGATAGACTTGCAATATCGCTCTGGTCACGTCCGTGCGTGTGGCCGGGTTGGCTACGCTCACGGTGCGAAGTCAGTCCGCTATCCGGCCGCCAGGTCAACGCACGGGAGCGCGCATGCACGATCCTCGGGTTCTCCTCGACCCGGCCACCGAGGCCGTGCGCAAACTCGCTCGGCGAGGCTATGAGCTCGACCTCGGGCAGCTTGACAAGCTGCTGACTCAGCGCACGTCGGCGATCCAACGGATTGACCACGCTCGCAGGGAGGCCAAGCAGGTCGCCAACCAGGTGCAGGCGAAAGCCCGGGCCGGGGAGGACGTCGTTGAGTTGCGGGAACGCGCTCGGGCGCTGAAGACCGAGATCCAGCAGACCGAAGATCAGCATCGGCAGTTCGAAGCCGATCTCCAGGACTTTCTTCTCGGTATTCCGAACCTGCCGGACGACCGCCTTCCTGACGGCAACTCCGACGAATTCGCCGTCGAAGTGCGTACCTGGGGCGATATTCCTACCTTTGACTTCGAGGTTGCCGACCACGTCGACATCGGTGAGCGTCTTGGGATCTTCGACTTCCTGCGAGCGACGAAACTCGCTGGTCCCAGGTTCGCCATCCTCAAGGGGCCTGGTGCGCAGCTGGAACGGGCCATCGCCGCGTTCCTGCTGCAATTGCACACTGAACGACACGGCTATATCGAGTATTCGCTGCCGGCGTTGGTGAACCGGCCAACGATGACCGGCACGGGCCAGCTTCCCAAGTTCGAAGAAGACTTGTTCAAGACTGGTGTCGACGAACGCGAGTTGTTTCTGATCCCGACTGCGGAAGTTCCGCTGACTAACCTGCACGCCGGAGAGACCCTGCCCGCAGAGGGACTGCCGCTGGCCTACACCGCACACACGCCGTGCTTTCGCAGTGAGGCAGGCTCCTATGGGCGGGATACCCGCGGACTGATCAGATTGCACCAGTTCTCGAAGGTGGAACTCGTGCGGGTCGTCGACGCGGAGCGCTCTGCGGACGAGCTGGAGATCATGCTCAGCCACGCGGAGACCTGCCTGCAGGAACTGGGCCTGGCGTACCGCGTCGTCACGCTTCCCGCCGGCGATATCGGCTTTTCCGCGCAGTACACCTACGACATTGAGGTGTGGTTGCCCAGCCAGCAGCGCTACCGTGAAATCGCCAGTGTGTCGGATTGCGGGATGTTCCAGGCACGGCGAGCTGGTATCCGCACCAAGACAAAGGAGGGCAAGCGCGGCTTCGCTGCTACCCTCAACGGTTCCGGGCTTCCCATCGGTCGCACGCTGGTCGCAATCCTGGAGCAATGCCAGCAAGCCGACGGCTCGGTTCGCATCCCCGGCGTGCTAGTCCCTCATTTAGGCTTCAGCCGGATCAAGGCCGACGGCACGATTCACGGCGTGCGAGGGGTCGGCGTCTGGGGTTAAGAGAACTCAGCTGCACGCGGTGCGGACGCCGAGCAGGGCGGCAGAGTCGTAGTGTAGGCGCTTCTGTACGGGGGGATTCACCGTAGCCAGCACGTCGGCGATGTCGCGCCCCGCGGTTCCGCAACCGAACAGATTGCTGCGCTGATAACGCCCGTGTGCAAGCTGAGCCCGGATCGCCGCAGTGATGTCGCCGGGATCGTGTGAGGTGAACATCACGTTGGCACCACATTCCCGGTCGCGCTGGCGGGTGCCGACGTTGACAGCTGGCGTGCCGAGGAATGCGCCCTCGCGCAGCGCAGCCGACGAGTTGCCGATCATGCAAGCGCAATGAATCATCAGCCGGGCGAAGTCCTCGGCTGGGAGGTTGCAGAAGAACTGGCAGCGGGCGGCCAGGGCCTGCTCGCGGAACTGCCGGATAGCGGTGGCGACCTCGGCGCTGCCGGCGTCAACGTTCGGCCAGAAGACCAGCGCCTGCATCCCGATCGACGAGATCGCGCGCAACGTCGCGGTCATCTGATCGAGACCGTGGCCGTACTCGGTGGTGACGCCATGTTGCATCACCAGCAGGAAGGGCACCTCCGGATCGATCGGCGAACCGGCACCGCAGTGCTCGATCAGCGCGTCGCGGCGGGACCCAGGGCGGGCGCGGGCGGCCAGGTCGATCGACGGGCAGCCGACGTTGAACACATACCGCGGGTCCTCACCCATCGCGATGACGCGGCGCGCGCTGAGCTCGGTCGCCGGGAAGTGAACGTGGGACAGCTTAGTAATCGCGTGCCGGACACTCTCATCGATCGATCCGGACACCTCGCCACCCTGGGTGTGGGCGACCGGAATGTTCATGTAGGCACCGGCGATGGCTGTCGCGATCGTCTCGAAGCGGTCTGCGACGGTGACCACGACGTCGGGTTCCAGGCGCTCGAACGCCGTCGGCAATTCCAGCAGGCCTAGGCCAGTGGATCGGGCCATCATCGCCGGTGTCTGGCCCTCGATGATGAAGGGGATCTTGGCGTCGGGGATGAACCCGGCGGCTTCGAGGATGTCCACTGCACAACCGAACCGTTCCAGCAACGCGGAGGCGGCGGCGATCACTTGCAGCTCCAAGGCGGGATGATCGCGCACCGCCTCGAGGAGCGTGGTGATCCGGGCCAGATTGGCCCGGCTGGCGACGACGACGCAGATCTTCTTGCGACGATCAAGCACGTCGGTGACTCTAGCTGTCCGATCGCCGGTCCCAGTCAGCTGACGTTGGCGACGAACTGCGCTGCACTGGCCTGCAGCACTGGCCAGTTGGGTTCGCGGGCGGGGCCCCGGGCCAGCACGAAGCCTCGATGACCGTCATCGGTGAGTCGCTCAGCGACGATCGTGAAACCGGTGAGGGTGAACAACGCCGCGGCAGTGGGGCGGGTCAGGTAGTACGGGTGATCGATCTTGACCGCCCGTTCGATATCGCCAGTCCGGTCCACCAGGACATCGACGTCGACGATGTCAACGAACGCGCGTCCGCCGACGGCTGTCATGCGGCGCAGCGCCGCCAGTGTCCCGCGGACGTCGAGGAGGTGGTCGATCGTCTGGCATAGCAACACCAGATCCCAGCTGCGCTCACCCGGATCGAAGTCCTCGACCAACCCCGCAATCGTCTCCATACCGCTGGCCCGCGCCACAGCGAGTTCATCCGGGCTCGGGTCCAGGACGGTCGCGCGCGCGTTGCAGCGTGCCGCCAGTACGCTGGCGACCACTCCCGTTGAGCCGCCGATGTCGAGAATCGTGCGCGGCGACGACGGCAGCAGGGGGAGCAGGAAGGCGGCAAGCCCGGCGGCGTAGTCGCGCTGCTCCCGCTGCACGGTCTCGGCGTCGATGCGGCGGCCGTGGTAGGCCGACACCAGCGGGCGATAGATTTCGGAGTAGAAGTGCGCGTACTGGGTGGCGCTGAGCCGGGGGCAGAGGTAGCCGAGCCCGCAACGGCGGCACACCACGAAGGTAGCCGGATAGCCGTAACGATCACGTTCGGCGACCTCGACGGCGTGTTCCCGCGACTCGCAAAGGTTGCACTCCGAGACTGGCAGGGGGGCTTGCCCACCATAATCGTAACCCAGCGCAGCAATTCGTTCGTTAGCCACCGTTTGTGTCATGTTTTTCATCCGTTCGAGAATGCCGAGGACTGCGTAGCGTGACTGTACTCGAATGGGACCACCATGTCGCGCTGATCGGGGAGGTGGGCCAGGCCCACGACGGCAGCCTGGGTACAGCGCATGCGTTCATCGACGCGATCGCTGACGCGGGTGCCGATGCGGTGAAGTTCCAGACCCATATCGCGTCCGCCGAGAGCCGGACCGACGAGCCGTGGCGGGTCAAGTTCAGCTACGCCGACGACACCCGGTACGAGTACTGGAAGCGGATTGAGTTCTCCCCGCAGGCCTGGGCGGGTCTTCGACAGCACGCACTGGATCGCAGGTTGGCGTTCATGAGCTCCCCGTTCTCCCTGGAAGCGGTCGAGCTGCTGCGCCGCGTCGGCGTCGCAGCCTGGAAGGTTGCCTCCGGTGAGGTCGCCAACCCGCAGCTGCTGGATGCGGTGGCTCAGACCGGGGCGCCGGTGCTGCTGTCCAGCGGGATGAGCGGCTGGACCGAGCTCGACGGCGCGGTCGCCCGGCTGCGGCAGGGCGGTGCCGGGCCGCTGGCGGTCCTGCAGTGCACGTCGGCTTATCCGGTGGCACCGCAGCGGGTCGGCCTCAACGTTCTGGGTGAGATCCGGGAGCGATACGGCTGCGCGGCCGGGTTGTCCGACCATTCGGGGACGATCTTCCCGGCGCTGGCCGCGGTCGCGCTCGGTGGGCGGGTGATCGAGGTACACGTGACGCTTTCTCGGGAGATGTTCGGCCCCGACGTGGCGGCCTCGGTGACTACCGGCGAACTGCGCCTGCTCGTCGAGGGGGTCCGCCATATCGAGTCGGCGCTCGCGGCGCCTGTCGACAAGGACGAGGTCGCGACCGAGCTCGCGCCGATGCGCGCGTTGTTCGGTCGTTCCCTGGTGGCCCGCTGCGCCTTACCGGCCGGACATGTGCTCGGCGCCAGCGACCTGGCCGCCAAGAAGCCGGCCGGCGGGATCCCCCCAGCCCGGCTCGAGTCACTGATCGGCCGACGCCTGCGCCGCGCCCTGCACGCAGACGACCTCCTCCACGACTCCGATATCGACACCTCGTAAGTCGAGCCCCGCAATCCGTCGCGCTGGCCCTCCAGTGCACTCGCGTTTGCGCGCCAGGCGGTCAGGACAGTGTGATCAGCGTGGCCAGCAGGGTGGCGGCCAGTGTGAGGGTGATCCGCAGTGACCGCTGGTGGTGCCGCCACTGGCGGTCCCACCAGGCGGCATCGCCGCTGTGGTGGCGACCCAGTGCCATGGCGGCGCGTCCGAGGCCGAAACCCAGTCCCGCCAACAGCGCCGCGACCCAGTTGCCCACCAGCAGCACCGTGACCAGCGGCAGGTAGGGCAGGTTGCTCGGCATATGGGTGCGCACGCCGGTCCCCATCTCGAAGCCGAACTGCAGCGCCCCGGCTTGCCCACCGGTACCGATCACGGTCGAGGGCACCTGGGCTCGCCGGTGCGGNAGCGCCACGCGATGCAGCCCGCACTCGCCGGCGAGCACGAACAGCGCGGTCANGACGACCAGGCNTATTCGCACAACAGGCGGNACTGCCGGTCGCACCAGGCTGCCCAGTGCCACCGCCAGCGCGCCGATCGTCAGACCTCCGACGAGTAGCCCGATGGTGAAGTAGGCCCGTGACGAATCCCGCCAGACCGGCGAGCTCAGCAGATACGCCGAGTTAGTGCTTCATGCCGAGCCGGACAGCGCGTAACCAGCGGTCAGACCCAGCAACAGCCAGGCCAGTAGCCAACCTCCGGGTGCCACTGGTGCCGCCGCGGCGGCGGCCAGCACCGCCAATACGCCGGTCACCAGTAGGGGACCGAATGCGCCCCGCCGCACTCGCGTGCTGATCGATTGGGAGGTCATCGTTGCGGCGTCCTGGTCATTCGGACAGCGTCGCGCTGCAGATCAGCTGTTCCAAGTTCGGCGCCCCGCTGTAGTGGACCTCGCCGTCGGCGCAGCGGTAGACGGTATTGCCGTCCTTCCAGCGCCAGCCGTTGCGGGCCTCGCCGCCGGCACGGCAGATCGTGCGCGGTTGGTAGCAGTCGAGGCCATCCTTCCAGTTTCCGAAACAGCCGCTTTTGAACCACCGGTCGGAGCCGCAGTAGGAAGCGGAGTAGGGAGCGCCGTAGCAGATCGGGGAGCCGGGACGGTGCCGGTAGTGCCCGCAGTCGAGATATTCGCTACCTTGCTCTGCTCTGGCCGGACGGGCCAGCGGGATCCATCCCAGCACGGTGAGCCCCAAGGTCATACCGGCGGTGCCGACGACGGCCAGAAACCCCCGACGGCGCACCGTCGGTGCAGCGTCGCGAAACTGCACACTGCGGGGCGCTAGGCCGGAACCGGGCTGGTCGACCCGCGGGATGTCAGCTTGGATCATCACGCTCCTTGCCGGTGCAGGGCGGTGTTCAGCAGGGTCATCACCTGCTCGTCGAGAAGCTCCGGGGACGGCACTGGCTGTCCGGCCAGCACCGTGCCGTCGGCGCCGACGTGCAGCAGCGCCGGTGCCCATGGCAGATCGAGTTCACTGACGAGGTCGGGGTCGACCCTGGACCGGATGTTCGGTGTGTCAGCCCACCGGGTTCGCGGTGACAGCACCTCGAACCGGGTACCGGGATGCTCGCCGGCCAGCCGGGTGAACGGCTCGTGCACCGCGTCGCAGAAGCTGCACCCGGGGTCGAGTACCAACAGGATCAGAGGATCCGCGCCGGCCAACTCCGCCACCCGGCGGCCCGCTGCGGCTCGCCATGGTGGCGCGCTGAGCTGGGCGACCTCGGCCTGTAGCTCTCGCAGCTGCCGCAAGATCCCGGCCATCGCCAGCGCCAGTACCGCCAGGCAGCCCCAGCTCAGCACGAGTGCAGCGGTGAGCGCGCTCACGCTGCACGCCCGTCGACCGCCGCCGGCAGCGTGTACAGCAACACGGCCACCACCGCAGCGCAGGCGACCAGCAGGACCGCGATGCCTCCACCGGGCAGAGCGGCCGCCGGATACAGGGTGGTCGCGGCACACGTGGCGGCCGCCAGCACGACGGCCCGGGCGATCCCACCGGGACCGACCTGGGTACCCATCCGGTTGCAGCCACAATCCGACTCGTCGCGCCGGTAGCGGCGCCACGACAGGTGCGCGGCGAAGGCCACGTACATTGCTGTCTGGGCGGCCAGCGCCCATCGCAACTCGGCGGTACCGAAGACCACCGCTGCTACCGAGGGCACCCCGATGATGAATTCGACGGCCGCGATGGCACGCGCGGCCACCAACCCGGTGCCGGCTGCGCGAGCCAACATCCTGGGTGCCCTGATGTGCTCCAGACCCGCCTCTACGAGGAGGAATGCGCCTGCGAGCACGGGCACCCCCAGCAGAATCATGCGGGCTCCCAAATCACGTTCAAGTCGTCGAGAAAGGCTAACGCTTCGTTAGGGTCCGTGGTGTCAGATGGTCCGGGGACCAGCCTCGTGATCGCTGTGGGAGTGGCCAGGATCAGGGCGTCGGACCGGGATCGACCCTGCGCGCCGGGCCCGAGCGGCTCGCGCCACAGCTCGCCATGCTGGGTCAGGTGACCCCGGAAGTCGGGGACCACGAGCTGGCTTGCGCCGGGGCGTTCGATCGTCAGATAGCCGATCCCGGGGATCTCCTTGGCCACCCGGACCGGTTCCAGCTGGGCCTGTCTGGCGCTGCGTGGCGCGGCCAGTAACCCCAGCGGGGTGTCCGTCAGCCGGAACGCGTCGAAAATCGTGCTGATCCCGTCCGGCGAACCGCTGCCTCGGGTGTGCAGCTCGAACCACGGCCCACGCCAGGCTGCCCGATAATCGTTGGCCTTGTTTCGAATGCCGATGACCAGCTCACCGGCGTTGTAGGGTTGGCGGAGCAGCTGATCGGGAATCGTGGTGAACATGGCGTGCCAGTCAAAAGCGCCAGCCTCGGCGACGGTGAAGGATCGGCGGATACCACGGACCACACCGATGAACCCGCAGGACCAGGGCCTGGACAGGTCAAGCGCACGACCGTGCAGGACGATCTGGGAGCCGTCCGGGGTGACGAATCCAGGACCGCCCCGCCACGGCCAGTCGTACCGTCCGCGTTCCAGCGACGTCGTCATAGCTTGCTCCCGCTCCTGGAGACTGCGCGCGATAGTCGCACACCCGCCGTCATCGCGGGCACCCGATCTGTCACGGCGTGTCCCGGGCGTGACTAGCTCGCCACGAGCTCGGTGGGCACCGTGATCACATCCACCATCGCGCCGTTGCGTAGCACGGTGATCGGCAGGGTGGTGCCGATGGCCTCGGAGAACAACTGGCGCTGGATACCCTGGGCGTCGGTGACGGGCTTGCGCCCGGCGCTGAGCACGATGTCCCCGGAGTGCAGTCCGGCCCGGGCGGCGGGACTTCCCGGGATGACTTCCACGAGACGCAGTCCCGACGTCTGACCGGTGCGTTGGGCGACCGGTCCGGGCAGCGGGGCGGGCGTCCCGACGAGCCCGAGGTAACCGCGGCGCACCCGGCCGTCGGCGAGCAGGGCGCCGATGATCCGGCGGGTGGTGGCGTTGATCGGCACTGCCATCCCGAGCCCGATACCAGCGACGGCAGTGTTGATCCCGACCACCTCGGCCCTGGCGTTGGCCAGTGCGCCGCCGGAGTTGCCCGGGTTGAGCGCGGCGTCGGTCTGGATGACGTCCTCGATCACCCGCACGGCGCGGCCCGAGCGCACCGGCAGCGACCGGCCCAGTCCACTGACCACTCCGGCGGTCACCGATCCGGCGAGGCCGAGGGGATTGCCAACGGCGATCACCAACTGTCCGACGACCAGACCGTCGGCGTCGCCCAGCACGGCCGCAGCCGGCGTCGCGCCGCGGGTCCGGAGCACCGCGAGATCGGACAACGGGTCGACGCCCACTACGTCGAAGCGGCGTTCGGTGCCGTCGGTGAACGCCGCGACGCCATCGCGGGCGGAGCCGACGACGTGCGCGTTGGTCAGCAGCAATCCGTCGTCGGCGAACACGACAGCCGACCCGGCGCCCGGCCCCACGCGCAGGCTCGCCACGTGCGGGGTGACCGCCGCCGCCACCGAGCTGACCGTACTCGAGTAGGAGTCCAAGGGATCCACCGCAACCACCCTCATTTCGAGGATTACACCGTTACTCAAGCAACGTCACCACACCACCTCCTGTTCCGCCAGCTTTCGCCCTTGAACCGCCATCCGGAGCCGGATAGCGGTCTGACGCCTACACCGGGCGCCATGAGGAGCCGGATGGCGGTCGCAGCTCGCAGCCGTGGGCTTGACCGCTCCCAATGAGACGTGGGGAGATCCGAATGATTGGTCTCAACCCGGTGCTCGGAACTGCGCCTGCTCAGTCGTCGGGACGGGCTACGGCGGGGTCCCAGGTCAGCCCGGGCTCGCCCCAACCTTGGGCCTTGAGCATCTTCTTCGCCTCGCGGGCGTACCGGCCGACCAACCGGTTGAGGTAGAGCGTCCCGTCGAGGTGATCGGTCTCGTGCTGCAGGCAACGCGCCAGCAGGCCGGTGCCCTCCACGGTGACCGGCGCGCCGTCGGCATCGACGCCGGTGACCCGCGCCCAGGCGGCCCGCCCAGTGGGGAAGGACTCACCCGGTACCGAAAGGCAACCCTCCCAGTCATCGTCGGGGTCGGGCATGGTCTCGGGACGCTCGCTGGTCTCCAACACCCCGTTGACCACTACACCCCGCTGGCGCACGCCCTCATCGGCACAGTCGAAGACGAACAGGCGCAAATCCACGCCTATCTGGTTGGCGGCGAGCCCGACGCCCTGGGCGGCCGCCATCGTGTCGAACATGTCCTCAACCAGCGCGTGCAGCTCCGCGCCGAACTTCGTGACGAGCCTAGTGGGATTGTGCAGCACCGGGTCGCCGACGATCCGGATCGGACATACAGCCATGATGGGGAACAGTAATCGTTGGCGTACGCGGCCCGGCATCCTGGGCACGTGTCGGGGCGCCCCCGGTCCGTCCCGACCACCGCATGGTTCAATGCTGGCCAGAATCACACCGCTGTGATTCGCATGGTTGGGAACCGAGGAGCGCGATGGACGCCGCACAGGCGATGCACCTGATCGACGACCAGCCCGAGGGCCTGAACGCCCAAGAGCGCGAGATGTTGGCCTTCGAGCGTCAGTGGTGGAAGTACGCCGGTGCCAAGGAGCAGGCCATCCGCGAGCTGTTCGACATGTCC
>JGI12053J15887_10001663_pt1 | contig 10500 bp, 11 predicted proteins | sample MedBloCAOM1_O3_FD_15887 | JGI IMG/M metagenome (IMG submission 15887) | reverse complement strand
CGACGGAGCGTCGTGGCCACAGTGCGCGATCACAAGATCAACATGCAATCGCCATAGCTGTAAAAGCGGTAGCGCTCGCGAGTCGCCTCCTCGTAAGCCTTGAGTAGAAATTCGCGACCGGCGAACGCGCTTACCAGCATGAGCAAGGTCGAGCGTGGGAGATGAAAATTCGTGAACAAAAGATCGACGTATTGAAATTTGTGAGGCGGGAAAATAAAAATGTCCGTCATTCCCGTTTGGGCGATCAATCTTCCATTTTCTCGACGCGCCGATTCCAGCACACGCACGCTGGTTGTCCCCACGGCAACCATACGCCGCGCCTTGTCGATCTTGTCCGCAGCCTCGGCTGAAATCGAAAATCGCTCGGGATGCATGTGGTGTTCGCGAATGTCTTCGGAGTGGACCGGTCGAAATGTTCCAGTGCCGACGTGCAACGTGACAAACGCGTGCGGCACCGCATTCAGAATTTCCTGAGTGAAGTGGAGACCGGCAGTCGGCGCGGCGATCGCGCCCGGCGTCTGCGCGTAAACAGTTTGATAACGCGTTTCGTCGTTCGCGTCGCTCTCCCGATGCAAGTAGGGCGGTAACGGCATGGAACCGCCCGCGTAAAGATCGACATCTTCACTCAGTGAGATGACGCGCTCGCCTTCGCCCAGAATTTCTTCGACGCGCGCCGTCACGTTGTCGATCTTGACCGTCGCGCCAAGTCGCATCTTTCGCGCGGGCTTGGCCAGACATTTCCAACGCAACGGTCCGAGCCGCTCGATGAATAAAAATTCAATCGCGTCGCCGTCTGAAAATTTTCTCGCCGGAACAACGCGCGTGTCGTTCAGGACAAACAAGTCTCCGGGAACAAGCAGGCTTGGCAGATCCGTGAACTTTCGATGCTCGATTGTCTGTCCGTCACGGCGCAGCACCATCATGCGAGAATCCTCACGCCGGGGCAGGGGCCGTTGCGCGATCAGCTCCTGCGGCAACGGGTAATCGTAATCGCTGAGATGAAAACTCATTTTCCTGCCTCGAACTTAGCGTACCGATTCACGTTTCAACATCGCTCGCGCTTGTGGGCAAGGGGAGCGCGAGCTTGCAGCTCGCTGTTCGCGGCATTTTGCCGCGAACTCGGAAACCCTTTCACTGAGACAACAAGATCGAACTTTCTTCTCGCGCCAATGGCCGCCCGGCAAAATGCCGGGGCGGAGCGGGCAACATGCCCGCGCTCCCCAATCAAAGGATTTGCGGCGTCGCGCAAAATTTCACATGATCAAGAGTAATGCAGAAACCGGCTCTCGATCTTGTTATCGCTGCGCTAAAAGAGATTCGCGAACGAACAGATCGAACGCCGTGCGCCAATCGCGCATCGCTTGAGCGACTGTTGGAAACACCATCGTCAACCACACTGTTCGATGAAGTCCGTCCGACCCATGCGGGCGGCAAACTCGAGCGGCTTGCGCCGTTGCGCGAGCGCGTCGCCGTTTGCACGAAATGTCCGCATCTCGCCAGTTCGCGCACGCAAACGGTTTTTGGCGTCGGCAACCCCGATGCCGAAATCATGTTTATCGGCGAAGCGCCAGGCGCGGATGAAGATGCCCAGGGCGAACCATTTGTTGGAAAAGCCGGTCAATTACTCACACGAATCATCCAGACAATGGGCTTTGCGCGGGGCGACGTTTACATCGCTAATATTTTGAAGTGTCGACCCGATATGCCACTAGGGTCGTTTGGAAACCGGCCGCCCACGCCGGTCGAAATGCAAACATGTCGATCTTATCTGATCGAACAGATTGAAATCATTCACCCGAAAGTTCTGGTGGCGCTCGGCGCGGCCGCAGTGGAAGGCTTGCTCGGCGCCCGCGGGACGATGCGCGATTTGCGCGGCCGCTGGCATTCGTATCAGGGCACGCCGCTGATGATCACTTATCACCCTGCTTACCTGCTGCGCAATCAATCGCCTTCGGAGAAACGAAAAGTCTGGGAAGACATGCTCCTGGTTCTCGAGCGACTGGATCGGCCGATCTCGGAGAAACAGCGCAATTATTTTTTGTAACGCGCAAACATTGTCTCGAGCTCCGAGCGCCCGGCCAGCGTCATCGCCACGGACGAAATCATCGATCGCACTTCTTTGCGCGGAACTTTGATGGTGCGCAGCAATGCCGTCGTGCCGGCATCGCGCAAAAGCGCAAGCGTGCGTGCGCCGATCAATGCCGGCAGGGCGGTCGCGGCGCGGAGACGTCGACTGCGAATCGCGAGAGAATATTGCATCCCGGACTCGAGCGCTTCCTCCGCTTTCTCTCGCCACTTTCGAAAGATGGGCCGAAACCGGTCCGGCTCGCGAAGAATGTCGGCCCCGTTCATATAAACGGTATCCAATTCTTCCTCCGGAAAATAACAACGGCCTTTGCGAAGATCGGAACCGACATCGCGCAGAATATTAACCAGCTGCAATCCCATTCCGTAGCGCTTTCCGAGCCCGGACATTTCTATTTCGCTTAGCTTGGTAAATTTTCGAACATGGCGAAAACAAAGGCGCGTCCAAAATTCACCAACACAACCGGCCACGAGGTAGGTGTATTCATCGAGATCCGTTGCAGTAGGGAGCGCGCGCACTTGGGTTGAATCAGCGAACCGCTCCAGATCGAGCGTTTGACCGCGCGTTATTTTCTCGAGAACAGCGCGAATCTCATTGCGATCGATCGGATCAAGATTTTCGAGCCATTCCAAACAGTGTGGGAGCGATTCGATGAGCGCGCGCTCGTCCGGATTTCTTTGTCGCGGCGCAAACGACGCGGCAAGATCGGCAATTGCATTTGCCGAAGCCTTCCCCTGGATCGCGCCCGAAAGGACGGCCAGTTTCTCGGCACGAACCGCCGGAGAAATCTCGATCGTGTCGGCTACGCTATCGGTTGAGCGCGCGAGCAAATAGCCAAGCGCGACGGGCTCGCGCAGACGCCGGGGCAGCAAACGCACGGAAACATAAAACGATCGTGAGACAGAGCGCAGGATCGAGCCACGCAAACGCCGAACGGAAAATTTTGTTTTCAACGGGAAGCCCAATGTTCAGCGTCCGACATTCCTGATCTCGATGCGATTTGGTTCGAAATTGCCCAGGCCCATTTGTGCGGCCACCTGGACATACGCGGCGGTCCGCCTGATCGGCGGCACGCTGGCGCGCGCTCGCCATTCTCCGAGTTTTTTCAAGGCCACGGCGTCGAGCGCCACTGGATCCTTGCTCGCGTAAAGGGTGGCGTGATGCTCGGCGTAATTCGGTTGCGATTGCGGACCGCCGGCGAATTGCCCGACTAAGCCATCCATGAGGTTGAACACAACTTTCTTTGCGATCCTCGGATCAGAGTAAATCTGCGCTACGCTCGACGCGCCGAAAGCAGAGTCTTCGGCAAAACGCCGCCAATTGTCGATGTTTGGAATCGTCACATTGTAGAGGCAACCGGCGATGCCGTTCGCCTCGCTATTGCACATGACGGGGACATTGATGACTTTCGTCACCTCATTCGCAATGATCCGCGAAAGATGGCTGATATCGCTGGTGTTTTCGGCATCGGAAAGCGGTAGAGATTTTCCGGTGTCGCGCTTGTAATCAAAATCGCCCCAAACCAGTTTTCCAAGCAAGGGCGCGGATAATATGGCCTTCGCATCGTATCCTTCGTGGGGAGGAATCGCTCGCAGTTGATAACCATCAGCGGCCCGGTAGCCGGCCTCTTTAATTCCGCCAAGCGACCGGTCCCAAACGATGATACTCTGGCGCGCGTGACCAGCCGCCACGAGTCCATCAACAATCGCATTCACAACGTCATGATGCGTCGTGAATAGTTCGCCCCCGGCCGCCGAAATCTTGATGCCGATCTTGTCGCCAGGAGAAACCAGCGATCCCCAAGCTTTCGCCACAGTCGGCTGGCCGGTGGCCGCCAAAACGAGCCGATCGACCATCGCGTGCACGACACGCGGGTTTGTGCGGTATTCACTGATCGCATCCGGATCGTGGGCGACATAGACGATCGACGGCGTCGGGCCCGGGGGCGGAGCTTGCGCGAGCGCCGGCGTGATGACGCAGAACAAAAGAAGAGTTAGCTTTGAGATCGACAAGGTAATTGGGACGGTGGCAACGAGTTTATGAGGAAGAAGACCAATCACAACTGCGGAGGTGTAGCGGCCCCACTAAGCGGGGTGCCGGCCGCTTCATCTACTTTTGCGGGCGACCCGCCCGCCTCTGCATCTGTCTCAGACCCGATCCGGCACTTGTATGTTCATATTCCGTTCTGCGCCCGAATCTGTCCGTACTGCGCCTTTTACAAAGCGCGCGCCAATCATTCGGAAACTGAGCGCTTTTGCCATGCGCTCTTGCACGAGCTGGTGGAGAAAGCCGACGAATTCGAGATCGTCCCGGAAACAATTTTCTTTGGCGGCGGCACGCCGACCGCGCTAACGACTCCGCAACTGGAACTATTGTTGCGAGGATTTCGCGAGCAGCTTGATCTTTCCGCACTCCGTGAATGGACGATGGAAGCGAATCCCGGGAGCGTCTCGGCGCGCAAAGCGCGCGTTTTAAAGAAACTCGGCGTCAACCGTCTCAGCCTCGGTGTGCAATCGTGGGATGACGATTTATTGAAATTGCTCGGACGCGAGCACGATTCCAAACAAGCCGAAGAATCGTTTCGAATTCTACGTGAAGCCGGCTTCGAGAATATGAATGTCGATCTTATGTTTGGTTTGCCCGGACAAACGATCGAACAATGGCGGGCGACTTTGGAAAAAACAATTGCGCTGCGACCAGAGCATGTTTCCGCGTATTGCCTGACTTACGAGGAGGACACGGAATTTTTCCGGCGGCACGCGCGCGGTGAGCTCCGGCAGGATTCTGACGCCGACGGGGAGTTCTTCGAAGAGACGATGTCGATCTTGCCGGAAGCCGGTTACGATCACTACGAAATTTCGAACTATGCGCGGCCCGGTTTTTCGTCGCAGCACAATCGCGCCTACTGGTCGGGCCAAGAGTATTTGGGAATCGGTCCGAGCGCGTTTTCCACTCTGGGGATGCAACGCTGGCAAAACATCGCGGATTATCGCGAGTACGCTGGCCGCGTATTCGATGGTCGATCCTGCATCGATACGACGGAAGAACTGACGCCGAAAATGAAGCGCGCAGAGACGATTGCGCTTTCTTTGCGGACGAACAATGGCGTGTCCGCCGCCACGCTTGAACCGTTCGCGAAACAGGCGCGCGAATTTGTCGAACTTGGTTTGCTTCGACAATCGAATGGACGCTTCATCCTGACCGCCGCCGGAAAATCTCTGGCTGACTCCGTGGCGGAAGCGTTTGTGTAAGCGTAGCCACGCTCCTATGGAGCGTCTCCATTCAATGGCTCACCGGGCCGTGGCTACACCGCACCGTAGCGGCGCTGTCGTCGTCCGAATTCTTCGACCGCGGCGAAGAGATCTTTTCTTGTGAAGTCAGGCCAGAGTTTCGGCGTCACGTACATTTCCGTGTAGGAAAGTTGCCAGAGAAGAAAATTCGACAGGCGCATCTCACCGGAAGTACGGATAAGCAAATCCGGATCGGGATAATATCTCGTATAAAGGTGTTTGCTGAACATCTCCACATCAATCATTGCCTTGTCGATGTGGCCGAGTTCGACGGCTCGAAGCAGACTCTTGATCCCATCGATGATCTCGAGGCGCGCGCCATAGCTCAGTGCTAGAATCAAAGTAAGTCCGTTGTTTGCGGCGGTCGCTTCGATCGACCTGTGAAGCTGCCGCTGACACGCATCCGGCAAATCGGTCAATCGTCCGATGGCCTGGAGGCGGACATTTTTCTCGAGCAGCTCTGGCGTTTTTTCCTTCAAGAATTTTTCGAGCAAATGCATCAGAGCAAAGACCTCGGTCTTGGGGCGCTGCCAATTCTCGGCGGAGAATGCGTAGAGAGTGAGGTATTCGATCTTCAGATCGCCACAGCCCTCGACACATTCGCGCACAGCTTTGGCGCCTTCCTCATGACCTTTGATGCGAGGGAGGCCGCGCGCCTTTGCCCATCGGCCATTGCCATCCATGATGATGGCGACATGGCGCGGAACTGATTTCACGCTCGAGGCCATGAGCTACAAGATAATGGTTTCTCCGCGCGCCGGACCGACACTCACGATGGATAGCTTCGCGCCCGTAAGCTGCGAAATTCGTTTCACGTAATCTCTTGCGGCGGAAGGTAGTTGCGAGAGTTTACGCGCTGAATGTGTAGATTTATTCCAGCCGCGAACGTTTTCGTAGACCGGTTCACAATTATCCAATTGCGCAGCGTCGCAGGGCGGCACGTCGAGTCGTTTGCCGTTTAATCGATAGGCAACGCAAACTTTGATCGGATCGACATTATCCAAGCCGTCCAGATTCGTGATGGCCAGCTCATCAATGCCGTTGATCATGGTCGCATATCGCGTAGCGACCGCATCGAACCAACCGCAACGCCGTGGCCGGCCGGTGGTGGCGCCGAACTCGCGGCCCATTTTGTGAAGCCTCGCCGCTAGTTGTCGATCTTCGGTCGGCAATGCCCCCTCCCCCACCCGTGTCGTGTACGCTTTCATCACCCCGAGCACGCGATCCATCCGATGCGGCGGGACTCCTGAACCGGTGCACGCGCCGCCGGCTGTCGTGTTCGATGACGTCACGTAAGGATACGTACCGTGATCGATGTCGAGGAATGTGCCTTGCGCGCCTTCAAAAAGAATTTCTTTGCCGCGTTGCAGCGCGCGATGCAAGTAAACCACCGTGTTGGCAACGAACGGCTGCAATTTGCGTCCCGCCGCCAGATAACTCTGGTTGACCTCACGGAAACTGATAGGCGGCGCGCCGAGCGCCTGCAGAATGCTGTTGTTCTCGCGAATTTTGGCTTCGAGTTTTTTCGAAAACAAAATCGGCTGCATCAAGTCGGACACGCGCAAACCGGTGCGGGCGGCTTTGTCGCCATACGCGGGACCAATCCCGCGCTTGGTTGTTCCAATTTTGGCGCGGCCTTTACGCCGTTCCCGCTGTTCGTCGAGCAAACGGTGATAGGGCAGGACGAGATGCGCGCAGTCGCTGATCAACAAGTTATTGTCGATCTTGATCCCAAGTTTGCGCAACCCATCGATTTCGCCGGCCAGAAATATCGGATCGATCACGACCCCGTTGCCGATCACGCAAACTTTGCCGCGGCGCAGGATTCCTGAGGGGATCAGATGCAGGATGTATTTCCTGCCCCGATGAATGACCGTGTGACCAGCGTTGTTTCCGCCCTGACTGCGCACGACGATGTCGGCGTTGGCAGTAAGAACGTCGATGATCTTTCCCTTGCCTTCATCGCCCCATTGCGCGCCGACCAGGATTGTGTTCGCCATAATTGAGACGGCAAAAAATTTTCCCGATGCATCTGGCAAGACGCAATCGGGACTTGCCGACGAACGATAGGAAGGCCGAGACAGGCTGCAAGAGTTTTCGACGCAACGGGGATTGTAGGCCATGCGCTCTGTCGCCGTGTTCTCAGAGCGAGGCGACTACATTGCAAGATCGACAATTCCTCTGGCGAGATGCCCAAACAAACACATACATCCAGGTCGCCGACCAACGGCGTAAAGCTTTGTGATGCGCACCATTCTATTGATCATTCTGATTCTGTTATTAATCGGAGCGTTCCCGGCGTGGCCGTACAGCTCCGGCTGGGGTTACTATCCGAGCGGCGGAATTGGAATTATCCTCTTGATCGTACTGATTCTGGCCCTAACCGGACGCGTTTAATTCGGTCGCTTCTTTGCCGTCGCCACGACGCGGCGCCTGCACTAAGCGAAGCCGAATGTGTCGCCGTGTTTTCAGAGCGCGGTGGCGACAATGCTTTACAATCAGTGGCTGCCGCCCTGCGCCGCGACCGCTCTTTTTAAAGCGGCGGCCGATTCAGCGCTTCCGCCGCGATAGCTCGAATAATTCTTTTTCGACGCCCAATTAGTCTGCGAGTCGTAGGTGAAAGTGTTCATCGCGACGCGAAACCTTTCTCGGCTCGTGTGCAAGTGCCGATGCGAGGCGATGAATTGCGAGGGGTCGTAGTAGTTGCTGAAGTCGCGCGAAAACTTGGCGCGGCTCATACCGATCTCCAGGTTCTTGCGAATCTCCAAATGCAAATGCGCATCGTAGAGACCATGCGCCGTGCCCATGGTCGCGATCTGTTGGCCGCGCGCGACCGATTGGCCGCGCCGAACCGACATGCTGTTAAGATGTCCATAGAGAGCGTCGATATATTTGATGTCACCGTTCTCGCGATAGGTGTGCCGCACGATGACCACGTTCCCCCACCCCATGTGACAATCGCGCGCGAAAACAACAATCCCGTCGCCGATGCTGTAAATCGGATCTCCCAGATCGGTGTCGCCACCATGAATCCCGTCCCAGTCTTCGCCCAGGTGTCCCTTGGTGCGAAATCCGCGCGCCTTGTAATAACCTTGCGCATCAGGTTTGCCGACGGGGAAATCGAAACCATCCGCCAGTTTGGTAAAGGCTGAATCGGAGGACGAAACCAAGGGCTGAGAAGTTGGTGAAGTAAGTGCCGGTTCAGTTTTAACCATCGCAACTTTTAGCGGCTGCGCTTTCGTGGCCTGCGTAATGGCAGGTTGCGTCTTGACCGCTTGAGCCTTCAAAGGCGCTGCCACAGGAGCTTGTTCGTTCAACGGTGGGGGTTGCGCTTGAGATGCTTCCGCAACGGCCTTTCCCGATTTCGCTACCGCCACTGGCTCGTGGTGCGGATCGCGAGGAACTTCAACTTGCTGCCCGTAACTCCGCGCGAAAAATGGCACAAGCAACACGAGCGCGATGGAAACCAGGCGAGGCATGAAGAGCGCCCGTTTTAGTCAAACTCGCCTCGTCTGACAAGCAGTTATTCACAGGCGATCGTGGATTTCTAGCTCTTATGAGTCTTCACCTGCACGACCGGCAGGGGAAAGCGCAGCCGTAGTTCGTCGGCCAGATAGATTTCCACATGATGCATTCCGAACTGCTGGAATTGCACACCGCCAAAGTAATGAACGTTCGTGGCATGGCCTTCCATTTCCTTCAGCTGAAATTCGACTTCGGCCTGCGCGATCACCTGTTGCTCATCCACACCCACGATGCGCGATTTTTGCCGGAACGTTCCGGAACCGCTGCACCATCGTGTCCAAATGCAAAGCCTCATGTAATTGATCGGAAGCGTCGGAGTGGGAATGACATTGATCACGCCGACCAACGTTTGCATGCCGTTGAATTCGCAGCGCACGTCTTCGCACAGCACCGCGCTTTGCAAATCCGGAAGAATGACTTCGTTTTCCATCAACAATTAAATCAGTCCGCGCGCGAGTGAGATTAACATCACGATGCCCAAAATAATNCGATAAATCGCAAACGGAGCGAAGCCGCGTGCGCGCACCCAGCGGATGAACCAGGCGACNACCGCGAGCGCGACCATGAACGAAATGACNAAGCCNATCNCGAGAACAATCCATTGATGACCGCTCACGGCCAGAGGCGCGAGGTTGCCTTCCACGGGCAGGTTGCGATTAGGCGCAATCGTTTTGTAAAGGTCGTAGAGGGTCGCGACCGTCATCGTCGGCATCGACAGGAAAAACGAAAACTCGAGCGCGGCCGGTCGCGAAAGTCCGGCGGTTTGTCCGGCGGCAATCGTGCTCATCGAGCGCGAAGTCCCGGGAAAGACCGCGGACAAAATTTGCGCCGCGCCGATCCAGGCCGCCTGCCACAAATTCATCTCGTCCATTTGCTGAATCTTTGGCCGGGTAAAGGCAAGATCCACAATCCACATGATGATGCCGCCGATCAGAATCGCCCACGATATCACCCAAAGATTTTCCAAATTTTCGCCGATCTGCTTTTTCAACGCCCACGCCGGAATCGCGGTGATGACAAACGCGATCATCGTGAGGCTAAGCGGATGCGTCAGGATCGTGCGGTCGCCGCGCTCGCCTGCCGGAAACGTGCGCAGCAACTTCATGATGCGTTCCCAAAAATAGACCGGCAACGCCAGGATCGCGCCGAGTTGAATGACGATCGTGTACATCTTCCAGAAGCTGTCATCCAAACTGATGTTTGCTAATCCGAATTTGGTCAGCACCACTTCGCAAATGCGCAGATGAGCCGTTGAACTGACCGGCAGAAATTCCGTGAGCCCTTCCACCACTCCGAGCAAGATCGACAAGAGAAAATCGGACATCCGCGCAAGCTAGAGGTCGCCATGCAAAGCGCAAGGCTTTGTAGGGCGTCTGTGTCAGACGCCGATCTGACTCTCCTTCACCTCCGCCTCCACCATCTCGCGCACAAGTTGTTCGAAGCTCCCAGTCGGTTTCCATCCCAGCGTCTTGCGAACCTTACTCGCGTCGCCCACCAGTTGTTTCGGCTCGGCCGGCCGATCAAAAGCGGGATCGCGCTTCACATATTTTTCCCACGGAAGACTTACAACGGCGAAAGCTGTTTCGACAAAGTCGCGGA